>LSQX01302023.1_pt1 | contig 48669 bp, 49 predicted proteins | sample 654561 | NCBI WGS metagenome assembly LSQX01 (sample SAMN04489861, study PRJNA283612) | anaerobic digester metagenome | isolation source: 4 biogas reactors fed with cattle manure at either 37C or 55C with and... | place: Denmark: Kongens Lyngby | collected 2014
ACGCCGGAATACACCACGTTAAGTTTTTCTTCAGCAATGGGGTACAGGCCCTTAACCCCGTCGGCAATAAATTTGCTGACGGTTGTTATAAACTCCACGCTGTTGATGCATTTCAAAGCTCTTTCTTTGTTTATCTTGTTGGGCAGAAACATCTCATTGTGCAAACTGAGGCTAAAAGCACTACCCGAAGCCTGCTCCTTTAGAGGCAGCACCCAAAGCGGCCGGTTAAACACGTGTATCAGATTATATTCATCCGAAATACCCGCCTTAATGTTGTCCAGGTACTCATTCTTGGTTCTTCCCCGCACCCTTTTGTACCGGACATTCCCGAACACTTCCTCATCGGGTAGTTTATCGCTTTTTAGGCTGAATACGGTTATGTCATGGTGCTTGGATAAATAGGGCAACACGCCTTCGATGTATATCTGTATGGCTCCTCCGGAAACCGGGGGAACCGGTAGTTTTTCGGTGCATACAAAGGCTATTTTCATGGGCTCTCACCGCCAAACATGCCCTTAAGCACCGGAAGTTTAGACCTTTCAAAGGCCGCCGCCCGCTCTATTTTACCGGCGGGTACCGGTTTGTTCTTTTTATACAGGTTCTTTACCTCACCAAAGAACCAATGGGGAAACATAAGGTCAATGGCCAGTACCTGTTTCTCCTCCGTCGAAAGCTTCCTGCCCTTTTCGTACCATTCCACTATCTGCAAAGTCCTGCCCCTGTCCCAGCCGCCACCGTCCTCCGATTGTTTACCTATTATCTTTCGTAGGTCCCGGGCTGCCAGGTCATAAGTGGCACCATCCAGGTCCAGCACGTATACGTCCTGTCCCATAAGGAGTGCGTTACCCTTGCCGTAGTCCTGGTGGCACAGGGGATGCTGCTGCTGCTCGGTGGAAGTAAGGTCGTTATAGGGGGATTCCCCTATTGTCCTTATTGCCCTATCTGCTATCTCCAGCACAGAATCAACGTGTTTTAGATAGCATGCATGGTCTTGCCTATCCCTGTTCTGCAGTGCCGTTTCCTTCCACGCCGCCAGGTTAGTGCGCATTGACTGGTACTGCCCCGGCCATCTACCCAGCTTGGAAGAAACCCTGGCTTCCCCCGGTGGCGTATACCCGATTGAGGCTTGGTGCACCCGGGCAAGGCCCTCCACCGCCAGGGCCAGGTCACCGGGGCTGTCAAAGTTTAAGTCCCTTCCTTCAATCCAGCCGTACAGAACGAATACCTGGTTCTCATATAGGGTTACCGCATTGCCTTTTTTGTTGGGTATTACCTTTGGTACTTTTCCTCCATTACCGTGGATATAAACCTGAGCGTTTACCGAAAAGTATGCCCTTTCCGGCGAGTGCCTCAGCCTTTTTAGGCACATTACCTCCCCATTGTCGGAGAATTTCCATATGGTCTTTAGACCCTTATTCTGAATTATCTTAACGTGCTGGGGTATTATTCCATACTCATCCAGTACACTTTCTGCCAAAACATTCAAATGGGTGGCGTTTTGCCGTTCCATCATAGGTTTAGCCTCCATTTCTATAGTTATCCTGTTCTATAGTTATCCTGGTATAAGCGCGTCAAAGCCTTCCATAACGGGGTCAATGGTTTTTTCCACCGCTACCATTTCCTTCAACCTCCTTAGGTACTTGCCCGCGGTCCAGGTTTTTTCGCGTTTCTCGTAATACTTGGTCATTATGCCTTCAAAAAGATGGGGATACATAAGCTCCCATTTTAGAACCCGCCACTGCTGCTGCTCCAGGGCATTCTCCTGCTGGTACCATGAAAGCATATCTCCTGTAAGGCTTAGGTCCCAACCGCCTCTCTTTTTCATAACCTTCAAAAGGAGCTTCCTTATGTCCCTTATGGGCAGGTCAAGGGTAATGGAGTCAATATCCAGAACGTACAGTTCCCCTGCGTCGGTAAGAAGCAGATTGCCGGCGGCAAAGTCCTGGTGGCACAGGCATCCGGTTTTTTGGGCCTTTTCGGACCACCGGTGGTAGTACGAACCCTCGAACCCGTCAATTGATTCCCGTATCCTTTGCAAAAAGCGCGGGTATTCCTCCAGGATTATCTCCCCAAACTCGTTATGCTCGGCACTACCCGTCTCCAGGGCGTAATAACCCTCCATTTTTTCCATCCTTGCCCTATAGGTGTCTGGGCAGTTCCCAATGTGTACCCTGGGTTTACTATCCTTTGGCGGCACAAAGCCCTCCGAAGCCCTGTGGAACCTTGCCAGTTCCTTAACTATTCTCTTTAGCTGCTCCCGGCTGTTATAGGACGGGTTTACCCCGGATATGGCTTCACTTAAGACAAAACAACTGTTATTGCTTTTTACGTATTTCCGGCCGTCGGCGGCGGGAATTATCCGCGGCATGAATATTCCCCTTGATTGCAGGTATTCCACCGCAGCTATTATAAAGTCAAGGGTTTTGTCCGAATTGGAATGCTTTTTCAGTATTTTATATCCCCCCGGAGTCCCTATCCACCACACGCCCTTTTTCTCCTTATAGGATTCGGTACGAATACCGGTGACTTCAATTGGGTATGCGGCCAGTACACCCTTAAGGTCTTCCTTGTAGGCATCCTTCATTTCCCTTCCTCCTTTGACCATGTGTAGTATTTTAGGTTCTTAAATAAAGCAGGACTATATCTAAATAACAGATAGGGGATAGCCCCCTATCTGTTATTCTTCCTCTTCCTCTTCTTCCTCTTCTACCTCCGCCTCGGCGTTCATCCATGTAATCTTCATTGACAGCGACCCTTCAAAGGCATCATCGTCGTATTTTATCTTGTACTCTACTTCCTTGTCATCGGGTATTACCACTGCCTCCCCATCCACCGTAAGCTGGTTTTTCAGAAGTTTTGTGAATGCTTCGCTTAAGAACCCAAGGCACTCCTGTTTCGTGCCCGGATACTCCTCCTTGTACTTCAAAATACATCTCCTTTCCTGATCGGCTACTAGCCGTCCTGTTCTGTAAATATACTATTCAGGTGGAACATAATGTGACTTCCTAATTAGTACTTTTTTCATTTTTCATGTATTCCAGTTGCTCTTTAAGGCCAGTCCTAAGCCCGGTGGATGGCACAAACCCCAGTATCGTCGAAATCTTTTTTATATCCGCCCAGGTATCCCTTACGTCCCCCCTTTGGCTTGGCAAAAACTCCAACCAGGCCTTCCTTCCCGACAGTTCCTCCAAAATCCCTATTACCTCCATAAGAGCCACCGGCTTGCCACTACCCACGTTAAACACGTCGCCGGCCACATCCGCTTCGGCCGCCAGGATGTTTGCCCTTATGATATCTCCCACGTAACTAAAGTCCCGTTTTTGTTTCCCGTCCCCGTATACGGTGATGGGCTTTTCGTCCAGCATACAACCAATAAACCTGCTTATGGCCATGTCCGGCCTCTGGCGCGGTCCGTATACGGTAAAATAACGCAATGCCACGGTGGGCACCCCGTAGTTCTGATGGTACAATAAGCACAGGTGCTCAGCCGCCAGCTTTGTGACGCCGTAGGGTGAATAGGGCCTTGGAATGTGGTCCTCGGTGGTAGGTAAAAGGCCTGTATTCCCGTAGACCGAGGAGGTAGAAGCGAACACGAATTTCTTTAGGCTTTGTCCCTTTGCGGCCTCTAAAAGCCACTGGGTGGCAAGAATATTGTTGGACACGTAAGCATCAAACCGCTTTCCCCAACTGTCCCTCACCCCCGGCATGCCCGCCTGGTGGAACACATAGTCTGCACCCTTAATAAGTCTTTCAAGGGGTACCCTTAATAAGTCATCCGAAATAAACTCAAAACCCCTCTGGCCCAAAAGATGCCGCAGGTTTTCCCTCTTTAACCCGGTTTGGTAATTATCCAAAAAACTGTCTATACCGGTTACTCTCCAGTCTTTAAGCAGCAGGGATTCGCATAGATGGGACCCGATGAACCCGGCACAACCGGTAACCAGTGCCTTTACTGTCATTTCCACTCCCCCTTTGCATTTTACGGTTTCCTAAATCATACTATTACAAAGCTATGTAAAGGGTGAAGGACACGGAAAAATTGCCGACCTTCTATCACATAAATGGTCCGGCGGAATAGTATAGTATAGAAATATAATTTTATTTTTGGCAAAAGGGGTGAAAGCAATGGAAGAGAATATCAGCCTGCGGGGGGAAAGCGGAAGAATAAGGACGATAATTACCAATGCGGTATACGGTAGCGCAACGCAAGTATGCAACTCCACCATATATATAAACCTTGTGGATAACAAGAAGCCTACAGATGTACTGGGCTGCACCATCAAAGGAGCACAGATAAAGGACTGCAGTTTTGAGAAAATAATGGACAGAACGGTAACCGTAAGGGTAAACGGCGTCTTCGAGGTACATGTCTGGTACGAGGCCGGTGGCGATACTTATGTGGCAAAAAATAATGCAAAGTTTTCAGAGATTGTACCGGTAAAATGCCTTGGCGGAGAGAGCTACCGGAACAAAAAAATACTGGCTTGGATTTCTCAACAGCCCACATCCCTTGGGGCTTCGGTGGTAAACAAGTCCGGTACTCCTACAATATCCGTCCAGATTGAATACGGCCTTGGGGTCGAGGTTATGGGCGAAGCAATGTTAAACGTCATTTCATACCAGCAGGAGGCCGCCCAAGACAGTCCGGATGAAGAAATAATAATGAACACGCTGGAAGTATTCAACGTAGACACCGAAACGGAAGACGACGATTAAGAACATAGTATGCCTTGTAATGGGAGTATGGTTTGACATGCTCTCATTTTTTGTGTCCACCGGGCATTACCGCCGGCGGGAATTAAGTACCGCCGGTCTGGATGTAATCCGGTCTGCCAATACAATAGTACTCAAAGCCCAAGCCCAGCATTTTGTCGACATCGTATACGTTCCTGCCGTCAACAAAGACAGGCCTTCGCATTAAAGCCTTAAGCCTTTTTAAATCCAAACCCTTGTACTGCTCCCATTCGGTTACAAGTACCAGCGCATCGGCCCCTTCCGCCGCTTTGTACGCGTCTTCAAAGTAAGTTACCCCCGGCATGGACTTCGTGGCACTGGGTATCGCCACCGGATCGCAAGCCTTTATGCTTCCCCCCTGCCTAAGGATTTCTCTGATAATATCCAGCGAAGGTGCTTCCCTCATATCATCGGTATTCGGTTTAAAGGAAAGGCCCAGCACCGCTACGGATTTTCCCCCCAGGTCCCCTAGCGCATCCTTTAGTTTTTCTACTGCCCTTAACCTTTGAACGCTGTTAACCTCAATGGCACTTTCCACCGTTTTTAATGTACACCCTTTTTCCCTGGCCAGGTGGACCAGGGCTGTTGTGTCCTTTGGGAAGCACGACCCGCCGTAACCCAGCCCAGCTTTCAAAAAGTGCGGGGATATCCTGCTGTCAAGGCCCATACCAAGGGCTACCTTTGTCACATCGGCACCGGTCCTTTCGCACAGGTTTGCTATTTCATTAATAAAGCTTATCTTCAACGCCAAGAAAGCATTGGAGGCGTATTTAATCATCTCGGCACTTTCCGGGTCGGTTACAAGCACCTTTCCACCCACCGGCTGGTATAGCTGTGCTAAAACCTTTGCCGCTTCCCGGTTTTCTGCGCCTATTACAACTCTGTCGGGGTGCATGGTATCAAAAACTGCACTCCCCTCCCTCAAAAACTCCGGGTTAGAAAGCACGTCAAAACTTGCTCGTTCCTTTACCTTGTCCTTAATTATACCCGACACCAGCTTGTGGGTACCCACCGGTACGGTGCTCTTTATTACAATAATCCTATAGTCCTCCATATTCTCACCAATATCCGCTGCCACCCTCCGAACCGCTGAAAGGTCCGCACCACCGCCGGGTAGCGAAGGCGTACCCACCGTTATAAAAATTATTTCCGAATTGGCCACGCCGTAGCGAAGGTCCCCGGAAAACTCAATTCTACCCTTTGACAAGCTTTCCTTCATCATTTCCACCAGGCCCTCTTCGTGAATGGGGCTCACCCCATTTCTTAGCGTTTCCACCCTGTCGGTGTCGCTGTCGATACAAATTACATTGTTGCCTAGATGCGCAAGGCATACCCCCGTTGTAAGACCCACATACCCGGTACCTATTATACAAAGTCTCATGGCTTTACCTCCATCATTGGTATTTATAACTCTCCTATTGCCTCATTAAGGCCTCTGCGAGATTATCAGTAGCATAATATGCCGGAGATATGTAATTGCACCCAAGGAACGGGTAGTTTTTTCGCCGGACGGAAGGATTTACACCGACAGCCATTGTATATAAACCTTGCCCTGGGAGGTGGCTGCTTTCCAGTTTTTTTGATATTATGTGAATATATATAACGTGATAAAGACTTTACACAACTGTCATCCTGAGCGAAGCGAAGGATCTTTGCTAAAGAAAGATTCTTCGGGCTCCGCCCTCAGAATGACAGATAAAGAAATGTAATATTATTAGTGCGTTATATATAGGATAACAGGTAATTTAATGGATTATTAAAAAATTCACGCTAACGGAGGTAAATATATGAACAATGTGGGCAAAGATGTGGCAATGGAAGTATGTTGCAAGTACTTTGAGAAGGACTACAACTGCTGTGAGACGGTGCTGCTAGCCTTTAGCGAACTTCTGGGTATGGAAAGTGATATTATCCCAAGGATAGCCACGCCCTTCGGGGGGGGAATACATCAAAGGAGACATATGTGCGGCGCCCTGACGGGGGCAATTATGGCAATCGGCCTTAGATATGGCCGGAGCACACCACAGGGGGACAGGGAACCGGTCTCTGAGAGGACAGGAAGGATTGTGGAAAAATTCACAGAAAAGTACGGAAGTGCAAACTGTATAGAGGTTTTAGGCTTTACCCCGGATGACCTTGAAAAGGTCAAACGGAACAAGCAGCAACTAAGGGCTAATATTTGTACTCCCCTTATAAAACAAGTAGCCGAATGGCTGTGGGAGGAGCTTGAATAGTTTTTACTCAATAGACTGAATATCCTCCTCAGTTGCCTTATAAAGGTCCTTTTTGGGCGAATAGGCCTTGGACATGCTGCCGGGGCTTATACCCTTATCGTACACATCAACGGATGCTAAAAAACGAGGCACCGTTAAACCGGTACCCCGTTTTCTCTTCTTTTTAGTGTCCTTAAGCGGATATTAGTTTGCCTTCCTTTATTATCTTAAAAGCATGTTGTGCAGAATCTATACCCTTTACCTGGCCGTCCTGCATCATCGAAAAAGAATCCCCTATCTGCTCGGCCTCCGCCGGGTCGTGGGTAACGTATAATACCGGAACATTCATAAGCTTGGTTACCCGTCGGAACTCCGGTAACAGCTTTTCTTTAACCGCCGCATCAATATCGCTCAGGGGCTCGTCAAGGAGTATCATCTCGGGCTGTGGTGCAAGGGCCCGAGCCAGGGATACTCTACTCTTGTAGCCTCCACTTAGCTCCCCGGGTTTTTTGTTTAGTATACCCTCAAGGCCCAGCATGTTTATTAGGTCTTCCAGCAGCTCCTCGGAACCGTGGCCGTTGCGCATCCCGTACCTTATGTTGTCTATTATACTTTTATGTCCGAATAACGCTGGGTGCTGCGGAACATAGCCTACCCGCCTTTTTTCTGGAGGCAGATGGGTAATATCCCTTTCTTTTAGCAGTACACTTCCTTTATCCGGTTCGATAATACCGGCAATTATCTTAAGAAGTGTTGACTTCCCGCAGCCGTTTATTCCTATTAGCACTTTAATCTCAGGTCCAATTTCGAGGCATGCATTTTTTAGGACCTCCTGGGTTCCATACGCTTTATAGATTCCGTTTACTTTAAGCATATTTTCTCCTCCTGATACTTAGCAAAGCAACTGTTAAATCGATAACCTTATCCCAAAGACCGAAGTTTTAAGAGCGGTCTCGGCATACAACCCTACCGGTGCCTGGGGGGCGCCTATTGCAAAAGTAACGCCCGGCTTTGCAAGGTCATCCATATTATTTACCTTTCCGTCGCCGGATTCCGATACCACCAACACCAGGCAGTCGGAAAGATACTCCTTGGCCTCGGTAAGCTTGTCCTCTTCCTGGGCCATGTCTAAGTACATCCAGTCCGCCGATCGGCCTCACATCATAACGACAGCCTTAGACGTTGAGGCTCGGGAGTGCGCTGGAAAAACACTAGGTAAACCCCTTCTTTGATGGGATATCGGATTTAAGCTATTGTTCCATACAGGATGCTGGAGCTCTTTGTTAACTCCCTACTAGGTACAGATAACAAATAGCCTCCAGTATACGCGCTTACGCATTTATAGCATGACTATTGCAACATGGCGGACAGGGCATCGGCCTCAGTGACCGGCTGCAGGCAGGCAAAGTTTTTGCACACATAGGCGGTGGGCTTTTGCCCCACCATTTCTTGCTCCCTTGTAAAGGGAGCTATCCTGTGCAGCTCCTCGTCACCTGTATTAACAAGAATTGTTGCAAAGGGTACAAAACTGCCATTTATCCTATCCAGCATATCCCTGGCCTCCTCCCGGGACCAAGCCGTGATAACCACTTCCCGGGTGGGCTGGGTGCCAAACAAAAGGGCCGACATAAAAAAGGAATGAGCAGTCGGATTGTGGCCCACCTCGCCTCCGAAGGCTTCCGTTAATTGCCGGGCCCTTTCCTCTATCCCTGTATCCCCGGTCATTCTTGACAGGCGCAGCATATTATAAAGGGCTACAGAGTTGCCGGAGGGCAGGGCACCGTCGTAGACCTCCTTTGGCCGCATAATTAGCTGTTCGCTATCCTCCCCATACAGGAATAAACCGCCGTCCCCTTCGTCCCAGAAAAGGGCAAGCATATCCCCATTTAGTTCCAATGCCCTTTTTAAGTAGCCTGTCTTAAAAGTAGCCTGGTACAATTCAATAAGCCCCCACGTCAGAAATGCATAATCTTCAAGGTACGCCGGTAGGGCTGCTTCGCCGTCCCTGTACCTTGCCAGCAGCCGCCCGTCTTCCCTTACAAGGTTTCTTTGAATGAAGTCATAGGCGCCTTCCGCCGCCCGGACATATTCTGTACATCCAAAGACCCTTCCGGCCAGGGCCAGGGCCGCTATCATAAGCCCGTTCCAGGAGGTTAGTATCTTATCATCCCGGTAGGGGCGGGTTCTTTGTTCTCTGTACATAAAGAGCTTTTCCCTTATGCTGTCCAGCCGGCTTTTAAGGCCGCTGTCCCCGGTTATCTCGTTTAAGTCGGCACCAATCAGGTTTGGAATGCTTTTCCCCTCGAAATTCCCCTCGGGTTTTATGTCGTACCAGCCGCAGAAAAACTCCCCTTCCTCCTTCCCTACCGCTTCCTTTACTTCTTCTGGGTGCCACAGGTAAAACTTGCCCTCCTCCCCTTCGGAATCCGCATCCTCCGCCGAGCAAAAGGCTCCTTCACCTGATGTCATGTCCCTGAGTACATAGGCAAATATTTTTTTTGCAATGTCCTTGTATATGGTTTTGCCGGTGGCCTGATAGGCCTCGGTATAGGCATAGGCCAAAAGTGCGTTGTCGTATAGCATCTTTTCAAAATGGGGCACAAGCCATCTTTTGTCGGTGGAATACCTGGAAAACCCAAAACCCACATGGTCGAATATACCTCCCTTGTACATGGCCTCAAGGGTTTTCTCCACGATATTAAGGGCGGCGTCGTTACCCTTTGCCTTCCAGTACCTGAGCAGGAAGGCAAGATTGTGGGGCACGGGAAACTTGGGTGCTCCGCCAAAGCCGCCGTACACTTTATCAAAGGAGCTTTGAAAACCCCGGAAAGCCCTTTCCGCCGTCTCCTCGCCCAACTTTTCATCGTTTACTCTTCGGGGGGAGTTTTTTATCGCCTCGGTTATGTTGCCACCGGTTTCTATTAGCCGGTCCCTTTCGGAAGCCCAGGCATCCTTTACCTGAAGCAGCAGTTCCACCAGCCCCGGATAGCCGTATTTCCCCGACTTGGGGAAATAGGTACCGGCAAAGAAGGGATACTTGTCCGGGGTCATTATTATGGTTAGCGGCCAGCCCCCCTGGCCGGTAATGGCCTGGCACACCGACATGTATATGCTGTCTATATCCGGCCGCTCTTCCCGGTCCACCTTAATGGATACATAGTGGTCATTTAATACCTTAGCAACCTCTTGGTCCTCAAAGGATTCCCTTTCCATAACATGACACCAATGGCATGTAGAATAACCGATAGAAAGAAAGATTGGTTTGTCTTCGGTTTTAGCCTTTTGAAAAGCTTCATCGCCCCATGGATACCAGTCCACCGGGTTATGAGCATGCTGCAGCAGGTAGGGGGATTTTTCCCTAGCCAGTCTATTAGGCGTTCTTGGTTTAGTTATCATTATAATCAACTCCCTATAGAAAAAGACGTATAAGAATATTTTTGCCAATATAAAAAAAATAATCCCAGAGATAGGATTAAGATTCCATGCTTATTCAAATCATTCTATTAAAACATGTTTCATCTACATGCAACTGCTTTTTCAAAATATCCTGCCATAATCGCTGAGGTATCTCACCCGCTCCCTTAGAAATTTTGGTACGCTTTAAGCCTCCATCCCTCATTATTTTTCGATAAAAATAATGGTCTGTATCTTTGTATAGCTCCCATCCATCCCGTCCGCAAAACCGTTCTAATTCTCTCCAACTAGGCATCGATTAAACCCCTTACCGCATCCTCATTCTTTTAAATCACCACCCTTTTTCAGGACCATGCTTTTCACCTCCGATTATACATTATGTACATAGTGTACAGAATGTATAATCGGTTAGCCTTTCCTAAAATGACAGGGGATGCACATCCTCTGTCATTTTATATTACATACACCTAAAATTAAAAATCCAAGCCCATCTCCTTATAGTATTTAATCGCGCCGTCGTGTAGCGGAAGACCTGCCAGGTCTGTTACCGCATCCTCTATCTCTATGCCTTTCAAAGCACTGTTGGACTGTTTTAAGGCGTCTATGTTTTCCCAGAAAGATTTGGTCAGGTCGTATACCACATCCTCCGGAAGGTCTGCGCTTGTAAACATCGCCATCTTTATCGCTGAGGTTGTAATATCCTGCTCCTGTCCTTCATAGGTTCCGGCGGGAATAGTGTATTTCGCGTACCAGGGGTATTTCTCCTTAAGTCCAACTATTATTTCCTCGTCAATGGGAACAAGCTTACCGTCCGCAGTGGTGGTAATCTCGGTAACGGCGGCGGTAGGCAGTCCCGCCATAATCCAGGCCCCGTCCAACTGCTTGTTCCTCATAAGGTCTATTGCTTCGGTAAAACCGACAAATTGTACGTTTAAACCATCGGGATAGTCAACACCCGCTTGTTCCAGGTGCAGTTTTGTTTCAACTTCCGTTGTGCTCCCCGGAGCACCGGAGGCGAAGTTTTTCCCTTCAATATCCTTTAAGCTGTCAATACCTGCATCCCTTCTTACTACAGCCTGGTTGGGATTATAGTACAGGCCGGAAAGTACCCTCAGCTTTTCGTTGGGCCTTCCCTCAAATATGGCTTCCCCTTTATAGGACTGGTACATTATGCTTGTTACAGCCATACTCACCTGGGCTTCACCGCTTTGTAAAAGGTTTAGATTTTCTATCCCTCCGTTAGAGGCCTGTGCGTTTGCTTTCACATAGCCTAAATCGTCGTTCCATAGTTTGGCCAGGGATGAGCCCAGGGGATAAAGTGCTCCCGTTGTTGCCGCGGTCGGGATATTTATTACAACTGTTTCCCTGCCTCCCTGTCCGTTTTCAGGTTTACTTTCGTCCGCTGTCCCAATGCATCCGGATAAAGTCACAAGCGTCACCAAGATTAGTAATAATATTCTTTTCATGTCAACATCTCCTTTCAATTTTCTAATTAATTAAAGTAACTGTTCAAGCATGTTCTTTGCCTCTCATCTGCATAAAAATGATAACCATTAGAATAACAATCCCCAGGATATCCGTTTGCAGCTTTGGGTCAATTGCAAAAATCCCGACAATACAAAGCAGTATCCTTGTAATCACGGAGCATTTTCTAACCAGCATTCCCTCCAGGCCTGCTGCTAGGCAAAAAACCCCGATTGAGGCGGTGATTAAAGTCCTGACCGTTAATAGTGCGGGCACGTCCTGGGTGCTTCCAAACAATAAAACGGGATTATTCAGGAAGAAAAAAGGCAGTATGAAACCGGTAATACCTAAATTTACTGCAATCAGTGATGTCTTAGCCTGGTTTGACCTGGCAATTCCTGCGGCTACATAGGAACTCATGGCTACCGGCGGCGTAATATTGGATAAACAGGCATAAATGAGGCAAAACATATGCGCAGCCATTGGCGTTGCCCCTACCTTAATAAGTACCGGTACTGCCACTGCTGCAACAATAACGTATGCAGCCACACCGGGGACGCCCATTCCCAGTATTGTACTCATAATCATTACCATAAACCCTCCCAGGAAAAGCTGTCCCTCCCTTACAATTTCCAGAACCAAATGGCCAAAGTTCAGTCCCAGGCCGGTTAAAGAGACGGTACCGATAATAAGGCCAATCAAAACGCATGATACTCCTACTCCAACGGCACTTCTTGCACCTTCCGCCGTTGCTGCCATAATGGTCTTTAAATCCATTCTGGTATCTTTCCTTATCCAGGATGCCGCCAAGGTGGCAAAAATGGAAGCAACCGCTGCAAACAATGGTGTATACCCTAGCAGCATAATCCCAATCAAAACCACCAGGGGTATAAGCAAATGCCCTCTTTTCTTTATTACCTCCAGTGCGTTGGGCAGATTTTCCTTGGACAACCCTTTAAGGCCTAATTTTTTCGCTTCCAGGTGGACGGAAGCCATAATTCCTAAATAGTATAAGAACGCCGGAAAGAAGGCTGCCATCATTACCTTGGTATAGCTTATCCCTAAAAATTCAGCCATAACAAATCCTACAGCACCCATAATGGGCGGTGTAAATTGCCCTCCGGTGGAAGCTACGGCCTCTACCGCCGCAGCAAAATCAGCCTTATATCCTACCTTTTTCATTAAGGGAATTGTAATTGTTCCGGTAGTAGCTACATTTGCAATGGCGCTGCCGTTAATCATTCCCAAAAGGGCGCTTGCCAATACTGCAACCTTTGCTGGGCCGCCGGTAGAACGCCCCACCAGCGTTAGCGCAATATCGTTTATAAACTGGCTGAACCCGCTGTACTTTAAGTAGCTTCCAAAAAGTACAAAGGTAAAAATATAGGTGGCGCTGACGCCTATGCCCACTCCGAAGATACCCTGGCTTCCCCAAAACATGTGGCTCAAAACCCTTTTTAGCGTGAACCCCGAATGTCCCAGGATGCCCGGCACAAATTTTCCAAACCAGTTGAACAATAGAAAAACTACCGATAAAACGGCCAGGTTCCTACTTGCCCTTCTTCCTGCTTCCAATACTAATACAATGCTTATTCCCGCCATTACTAAATCGGTTTTATTTAAAAACCCGCCCGACATGGCTACTCTTTTATAATTCAGAACCATATATCCAAAAACAACAATCGCTAGAATTATAAGCACACCATCCTGAATAGGTACAAACCTTCTCGCCCTTTTTTCTTTTTTGAAGGATGGATAAAACAAAAAAGTAAACATTAGTAGAAACAGGGCGTGATACGCTCTTAGGGTAATGGCATCCATGACTCCTAAAGTATTAAAATACAGTTGAAAGATTGTCCATACTATTAATAAAGCCGTTACTAATGTGCTGAAGAAACCGCTGTATTCTCTAGTCCGCATATCCGCATCCTTTTCCTCCAGCAGCCTCTGGGCGTCTTTTGCTGTTTCATTTTTGTTAGTTTTCTTTTGCTCTTTCATGAAAATCCACACCTTTTGTAAGCTATTAATTATTATAAAACAAAACAGGCTATTTTCTCCAATGGAGCGAATAGCCTGTCCGCGGTACCATCCAAATTTATTTCTCAATTTCTTATAACGGTATTAACCGGCTGGGCCTACTCACCAAAGGTTTCAGCCTGCAGCTCAAGGGTGTATTCAGCAACCGTAGCTTATGGGCTCTCACCCTTACCCATTCTCTGTGAAGCATCCGTATTGTCTACTTCTCCCTGTCATTGCTTTTCCATTATAAAATTAATTGTGCCTAATCTACCATATTCTTAAGCTGATGTCAACCATAAATAAACATAGCCACGGGGACGGTTTGCCTGAAACTAAAAGGCACGTTATACTGGATGCATTATTCCCTAGTGGAAAGCACCCATTCAAAATCGCGCAGCCCGGACTTATTGCCGGTTTAGCCGTCGCAGGTCACATTCTGTATCCGGTCTTTATATTTTCCCGCAAAACCCCTGTCTGATTAATGCAATCTATAGTATAATTTGTATTATGTATAACGCATTAATAGTTTTACATTCATTTATCTATCGCTTAAGAGGGCAAAATCTAAAGAAGCCAATTCTGTCGCTTAAGAACGTAGTGAAGAATCCTATTGCAATCGGGCATAAGATCCTTCGTTTCACTCAGGATGACAGGCGTTATGCAAGGTCCTTCGCTACGCTCAGGATGACATGCCGGGAGATGTAAAGTTTTAAATGCGTTGTATATGGCTTTACATTGCCCTCATCAATTCTAGACATGAATGGGACTGAATAATATGCAGCATGCTTACATACAAAAATACAAATTAACCAAAATACTGGTGGCAGTGTGCCTGTTACTTATCCTTTCCACCATCTACGGCCTTTTTTGGGGAGCCTCCAGAGACAAAAAATCCATCCATGCCGAGGCAGGGTTTTTAGATTTGTCGACCTTGGACTTTTCCGCCGATAATGCGGTTTACCTCGGAGGGGAGTGGGCTTTTTATTACAACAAGTTTATTGACCCTGTCGGCTCAAAGGATTCTCCCGACGGTTTTATTAAGGTGCCAAAGCTGTGGAACTCATTTTTATACGAAGGTAAAAGCATAGGCGCCCACGCCTATGGCTCATACAGGCTGGGGGTAAAGCTGGGGCATAGCCAAGACATTCTGGGCCTTAAGCTACCCAGCATGTCCAGCTGCTACAGGCTGTACATAAACGGAAAACTAATCCACCAAAGCGGCGTGCCCGGCACCTCAAGGGAATCAGAAACCCCGGAGTGGAAGCCGGATATAGCCTTCTTTGCCCCCCATTCTGCCCACCTTGATATAGTTGTGCATGTATCCAACTTTCATTATGCCAAGGGCGGTATGTGGGGAAATATTCTGTTTGGCAGCAAGGAAGGCATTGTAAAATACAGGGACATAAGCCTTATGCGGAGCTTTCTGCTGTTTGGCATACTGTCCATCACAGCCCTTTTCATGCTATCCTTAAGCCTTATTGAGAAAAACTTTCCATGCCTATACCTCGGGCTTTTCTGCCTGGCTTGCGCCTTAAGGGAGATTACAGTACGGGAAGTAGCCATCTGGAATATCCTAGGCCATATCCATCATAGTCTGCTTGCAAAGCTTGAATACATTACCATGCCTCTGATTACCCTTTTTTATATCATGTTTATATACAATCTCTATAAACGGGAGTTTAGCAAAAAAGTATACACGGGCATTTCGCTTATTATGGTTGTGCTAACCCTGTTTACGCTGCTGACGGAGCCGAACATCTTCAGCTCATATTTATGGGTATACCAGATGGTCGTACTTATGGCGTTTATTTATTCAGCATTTATTATTGCGAGGGCTTTTATTAAGAAAAACCCATCATCGGGGATAATACTCGCCGGTATAGTAATAATGCTGCTGGCAATAGTTAACGACATTTTGTATGTTGAGAAAATAAACACCAATTACGGGGCCGCCCACGCCTATACAATTGCCTTTTCGATATTCCTGATGACCCAGATATATACCGTGTTTTTCAATATATGGGACAACTACAAAAGGGCGGGCCAGGCCGCCAGGTCGCAGCTCATGCTGATGCAGTCCCAGATTAAACCACATTTTCTGTTCAATATTCTAAACACCATCCAGGCATTCATTGATGAAAACCCGCGTAAATCCAAAAGGCTGATAAATGTGCTGGCAAACTACCTTAGAAGCAATTTTAAGTACAATTTTAATCCAGATGTCAGCCTAATTCCATTGAAAGAGGAGCTGGAAATTATAAAGCACTACGTTTATATGTCCAATACCAGGTTTGACGACAGGATTGAATTGGAATTGGATGTGGACAGGCGGTGCCTGGAACATAAAATACCGGCTTTTATTATCCAGCCCCTGGTTGAAAACTCAATCAAGCATGGGCTAATCAAAGGAAAACTAAGGATTGTTGTCTCGGCAAAGCTTTCGCCGGATGACCTTATAATCAATGTAAAGGACGACGGGGTGGGAATGAGCAGAATACAGCTTTACAACCTGTTTGAAAATAAAACGGAAAACCGGCATGATTTGGCCGAAGGTGGTATTGGCCTTGAAAATGTGCGTATGCGCATGAGGGTGCTTTATAACCGGGATATTGAGATATATAGCCAAAAAGGCAGGGGTACCAGAGTATCGCTTATAATACCCTCGGACAATAGCAGAAAACTTAAAGGGGTAGCAAAGTATTAAGGGTATTGGTGTTTTGTAAAAACTCCATAAGTATTAGCGCCGCCCATGTACCCCCTTGTTTGTATCAGTCAAATGCTTTTATATTTTTTAGCCCCGCCGCCCTGGCCGCCTGCACCGCCTTCGAAAACTCATGGGCCGTGACGCTCCTTTCCAGTTCTTTAAATTCGTAGGCCCTGTGGGCCGGGTAATACTGGGCCATAATATTCACATAGGTCCCCTTCGATATTTCATCAGCTAGAAATCGCATTATTTCACCGGTGCCGGCAATATTCCCGGGCATAACCAGATGGCGTACCAACAGGCCACGATGGGCGATGCCCCGCTCACCTGTTACAAGGTCTCCTACCTGCCTGTGCATCTCCCTTACCGCGTTTTTCGCAATGGAGTAATAATTCTTTACCCCAAGATATTTTTGAGCATTTTCGTCACCTACGAACTTTATGTCCGGCATGTAGATGTCCACAATCCCTTCTAGCAGTTTTAACGTGTCGGTCAAGTCATACCCATTGGTATTATATACAATTGGAATGGTCAAGCCCTTTTTCGCAGCCAAAAATACCGCCTCGACAACCTGCGGCACTACATGCCCGGGCGAGACAAGGTTAATATTGTGGCACTTTCTAGCCTGTAGGCCGGTCATCATGTCCGCCAGTTCCTCGGCAGTGACTTCCCGCCCGATGCCGCAGTGGCTTATTTGATAGTTCTGGCAGAAAACGCATGCAAGATTACAGAAGGAAAAAAAGATGGTTCCGGACCCATGGGTGCCCACCAGCTCCCTTTCCTCTCCGAAATGCGCCTCCGCCCCCGAAACCACCGCATTATCCAGGGTTTTGCAATAGCCTCGCTGACCCCTGGTCCTGTCCACCCGGCATTGATGGGGGCATAGTACACAATCTTCCAGCATGGATTTCAGCCTTAACACGCGGCTTTCCAGTTGGCCGTTTTTCAGTAGTTTTAAATACCCCGGTTTATTCATACCTTCCTACCTTTACAGGTTATTAATACGGATGCTGATAAGCGGCGGCCGTCCTTTGGCAGTAATAGTCTCCCACATATACTACCGAGCAATCCAAACTTCACCCTGTTTAAAGGGTATGTTGGATAGCCTGCGCAGCAAAGGGCATTTACAAGTAGAGGTCCCACCTCTCCTCTTTTATCACATCGTCGGTCCACGCATCGTTTTCTACCGTTTCGGTTAGAGCAAACCCGTAAGCTTGGTACAGATGACGGGCGGCCTCAAGTATGTCCACCGTCCAGAGGAAAACCTGTCTGTATCCCTTTTCTTTGCAAAAGTCCACTGCTGTTTTCATAAGCCTATGCCCAAGGCCCTTGCCGCGCATTTTCGGCTCTATTAAAAACCACCTCAGCTGCGCCGTGTCTTCTTCCGCTTTGGCTATGGCTATCATACCCACCCTTTTGCCGCCTGTTTCCGCAATCCAGATGTTCTCCATTGCCTCGTCATGGTTTTTATCAAATTCCTTTACGTACTTTTCAACATAGTCCATAAACTCCGAAGAAAACCCGTATTCTTTATCGTAGATCACCCTGTGTCTTTCGATTATATAGTCGATATCCTCCTTTTTATAGTTTCTTACAAGTATGGACCTATCCATATCTTTTTTCTCCCCTTTCCGTCAGATGATTTCTGCCGCGGCAAAACCCGTCACTGTGACTGACTGCGTACGTGACTGCCCTAAATTAATTAAATATTCCCGGCTCTTATAAAGCCAATACTTTCCATTGTGTAGTCAAGCTCAACATTTTTTTATACCCTCTCTTTCCAGGTTAGCATAATCTTACATTATTGGCAATGGAAATGTATCTGCGTTTTTTGGAACAAAACCATAGATCTATTAGTCAAAGAAGTATAGTCAGTTGTGATGCCGGCAGTTTGCATCAGCAGCTATCATTCATTACTTGCATCGGGAGGAGATACAAATGAACATGCTAAAATTTAAAAGACTATTTATAGCAGTCACATGCCTTGCTTTGTTATCGTCGGGAACGGCTCTGGCCGCCGATGGAGGTGAGGGTGCGTCCGCGTATCCGGGTAAGCAGCTGGTGGATATGGGCCTGGATACGCCGGTTTCGGACCTGCCCCCAGAGGATAGGGCCATTGACATGGAATGGCAGCTGGGTTACCCTAGCGAGGAGTTGTACCAAAAGCACAGAGAGATTGATAAATATGTATTCGTAGACCACGCCGATGAGATTCGGCTTCAAGGTTTTGGCGTTACCCATACCGGCCCTCGGGACGGGTATATAGAAATAGGAATAACGCCCTACAGCGAGGAATACGCAGGCTATATCTACGGAATATTCGGTAGCGACATGGTAAAGGTGGTTGAGGGCAAGCAGGCGGTTACGCTACCACTGACCACCGGGGAGGAGCCGGATGTGGATGTTGATGCAGAACCGGTAGAAAAAGCCAATGTGATTAGCGAGGACTTAGGCGTCGGGGTAAGGCTTGATGGCTGGATGCTGTCCTTTGACGTTGAGCCCTTTATAGAAAACGACCGCGTTCTGATACCCCTTCGGGGAGTAATGGAGGGACTGGGTGCTGAAGTTGAATGGGATTGGCAGACACGCACCGTCAGTGTTATTGCCGAGGATGTAAGTATCGAGCTTGTAATAGGTGAAAACATCACAAAGGTAGTTAAAACTGCTGACGGAGTACCCAGTGAGGAAACGGTGAAAATGGACGTGGCTGCCAAGCTTGTAGGTGACCGCACATTTATACCGGTACGGTTTGTGAGCGAAACCCTGGGCGCATACGTTGACTGGGACAATGACCTTAGGATAGTAATAATTGAAACCGAAGCCGAGAAAGTTGAAGAAGAGGACCCGCAAGCAGAAGACCCCGAAGACGGGGCCGAGCCTGAGGAATTAAGCCTTAAGGACTATTTCCCGCTGACCGAGGGCAGCACCTGGAAGTACCTCGGGGAAGGCATGGAATACGCTTCCTTTAGTAAAGAAGTACTGTTTGTCGACGGAGACAGGGCCCAGGTTTCCGAGAACAACGGCGGAACTGTAAGTGCATCCATCTTCCAATTTGAAGAAGACGAGATAGTGCGCACCTTCTTCCGCGGAGAGGAATACGATGGGGATAACCTTCTTGATGAGGAGATAAATGACGACCTGGTACTTATAAAGGCACCCCTTGAAGTGGACACCAAATGGGAGACTTCAAACGGAACAAGGGAAATTGTTGAAACCGATGCGGTGGTAGATACACCAGCCGGGGAATTCAAGGACTGCATAAAGATTGAAATCACCAGCAAACACTCTGTCATGTACGAATACTACAAGGAAGGGGTAGGCCTTGTAAAGAGGGAGTTCCTGTCCGAGGGCATGACGGTTACCTCCACACTGGAAGAATACAATATAAAATAGCTTATAACTTCAAACCCGGCACAGGTCATGTGTGCCGGGTTTATTTTTTATGAAAAGGTTTTTTCCAATAGCTCTTTGGTCCTTTTAGCAATCTCCTCCGGGTCAGCCTTTACCCTGGCCACTCCGCTATCCACAGCTGCCTTGGCCACCGCCTTTGCCACCGCCGGCGCAACCCGCGGATCAAAGGGGTTGGGAATTATATAGTCTTCCCTTAGCTCCTCTTCTGCTATTACCTCAGCAATGGCGTATGCGGCGGCAATCTTCATATCTTCGTTGATGTCGGTGGCGCGCACGTCCAGCGCCCCCCTGAATACCCCCGGGAATGCCAGCACGTTATTTATTTGGTTGGGATAGTCAGACCTCCCGGTTCCGACTATCCTGGCCCCGGCCTCCTTTGCCAGGTCCGGGTCTATTTCGGGCACAGGATTTGCCATGGCAAACACTATGGGGTCGCTATTCATGCTCCTTACCATATCGGCATTTACCACGTTGGCGGTGGACACCCCAATAAACACATCGGCACCGTCCAGCACATCAGCCAGCGTGCCCCTTTTATCTGACCTATTGGTAAGTAGCGCCATTTCTTCCTTAGCCGAGTTCATTCCTTCGACCCTACCTTTATGGATAATGCCTTGTCTATCACACATAATAAGGTTTCCTGCCCCTGCCCTTAGTATTATCTTCCCTATGGCAACCCCGGCTGCTCCAACCCCGTTCATCACCACTGTAAGGTCTTCTAATCTTTTGCCCGTTATCTTCAGGGCGTTTAAAAGGGCAGCCAGCACAATAATAGCAGTACCGTGCTGGTCGTCGTGGAATACCGGTATGGACAGCCGCTGTTTGAGTTTTCTCTCTATCTCAAAGCACGCCGGTGCGGCAATATCCTCAAGATTTACACCGCCAAAGGATGGCTCCATAAGGGCTACTGTTTCCACTATCCTGTCTATATCTGTAGTGTCAAGGCAAACGGGAAAGGCGTCAACGCCGGCAAAGCTTTTAAATAGAACCGCTTTACCCTCCATAACCGGCAGCGAAGCCGAAGGGCCTATGTTGCCAAGGCCCAGCACCGCCGAACCATCGGTTACAATCGCCACCATATTGCCCTTTGAGGTGTAATTGTATACTCTATCGGGGTTTTTATGTATTTCCTTACAGGGCTCCGCCACCCCGGGGGTGTAGGCAAGGCTCAGGTCCTCCTTATTCTTCACCGGAACCTTACTTGTTATCTCCAGTTTACCTTTGTTTTCGCTGTGCAGTCTTAAAGCATCTTCTCTTAGTGACATTGGCTATATCTCCTTTTCTATTTGTTTATACTTCTCCCTGCCCGACTTATACAGGTCGTTACCCCGGCTGTCTATTACCACGGTAGCAGGAAAGTCTTCCACCTTAAACCTGTAAATTGCCTCCGGGCCGAGGTCTTCAAAGGCCACTACCTCCGCCTCTTTAATAGATTCAGCAAGAAGGGCTCCTGCTCCTCCTATGGCGGCAAAGTATACCGCTTTGTTTTTTATAATGGACTCTGTTGCCTCTCTGTTCCGAAGGCCTTTGCCTATCATTCCCTTAAGGCCCTTATCTAAAAGCTGCGGCGCATAGGAATCCATCCTGGCGCTGGTGGTGGGGCCAACTGAGCCCATTACCCTACACGGTTTTGCCGGACAATCTCCGTATTCCTCAGGATGACAGCTTTGTAAAGTCTATAGCACGTTACATATAGTAATAGGTTAAGTATTCTATTCCTATCCCCCATTTCCTTCCCGGTGTTTACCCGCAGGTTGACTTATCAAATATATGTATTATAATAGTTGATATGTCAACTAAGGAGAGGAAGGAATTGAAAAGGAGTTTCGAACGGCTGCTATCTATACTACACCGGCAGACTCAGGTATATCTCAATTGTTCGCTGAAGGAATTCGGCATCACTTCGGCGGAATGCTCCTTCCTCCTTTATTTATATAAAAACGATGGTGCAACTCAGGATGAGATGTCTTGCTATTTGTATATAGACAAGGCTGCCACCGCCCGGGCCATTCAATCCCTGGAGCATAAGGGCTTCGTCATTAAGTACAAGGACCAATCAGACAAAAGGTTCAACCGGATATTCCTTACTGATAGGGCGAAGGCCCATAAGGAGGAGATATGGCGGAGAATTAAACGCTGGGGCGAGTTCCTTACCGAAGGGATTGACCAGGAGACTGCCGACGTGGTAATTAATACTCTGGAAAAAATGGTGGAAAAGGTTGAAAGTACAAACTTCACAAAGACATTGGAGGAATCACGACATGGAATATGCAAACCCTCTGGGCGAAGAAAAAATTACTAAACTACTAATAAAGTATTCAGTACCCGCCATAGTGGGTATGGTGGTAAACTCCCTCTACAACGTTGTAGACAGGATTTTTATAGGCAACTGCCCTGACCTTGGTTCCAACGGTTTGGCGGGAATCACTGTCGGTTTTCCCATTATGATAATACTTATGTCCATGGGTAACCTCTTCGGCGTTGGAGGGGCAACCCTGTTCTCGATAAGACTGGGCGAGAATAAGAAAAGGGAAGCTCAGGACGCCCTGGGAAATGCCTTTGCGATGCTTATAATATCCGGCCTCGTATTTATGGTTTTAGGCCAGATTTTCTTAGAGCCTATACTGTCCCTTTTCGGTACCAGTGAGACGGTACTGCCCTACTCGGTGGAGTACATGAGGATAATATTCTTTGGCGCAGTTTTCCAGGTGGTAAGCATGGGAATGAACAACTTCATCCGGGCCGACGGCAATCCCAACATTGCTATGCTTACCATGTTTATGGGTGCCGGAATTAATATAGTACTTGACCCGATATTCATTTTCGTTTTCAAGATGGGCATGACCGGGGCGGCCCTTGCCACCATATTGGCCCAACTCATCTCGGCAACGTGGGTGGTGTCCTACTTTCTGGGCAAACGCTGCAACCACAGGCTAGAGCTAAAATATATGAACCTCAAAGCAAGTATCATCGCCCGTATAACCCTGATGGGACTGCCCGGGTTTTCTATAAGCCTTGCCAACAGCCTGATGAACGCAATACTTAATAAAAGCTTGCTTGTATACGGTGGGGACATTGCCATATCCGGCATGGGCATATTAAACAGCCTACGGACTATGTTGCTTATGCCTCTTATGGGTATAAGGCAGGGCATGCAGCCAATAATAAGCTTTAACTACGGCGCCAGGAAATATAAAAGGGTAAAAAAGGCGGCATACCTTGCTATAGTAGCGGCTACCGCAATCGTGTTTATGGGATACGCCACAATAAGGCTGTTCCCGGTGCAGCTTATTTCTCTTTTCAACCGTGAAGCGGAGCTGGTGGAGTTTACCAGATACGCGCTTGTTACATGGTTTTTGTGCCTGCCGGTACTCGGGTTTTTTATTATTGGGTCAAACTTCTTCCAGGCCATCGGTAGACCCAAATCCGCCATGTTTCTGACGCTGACCCGTCAGATGGTACTGCTTATTCCTGCCATTGTTGTATTCCCTAAGTACTGGGGCATTACAGGGCTTTTGTACGCAACACCCTTTGCGGACTTTTTCTCGGCCCTCTTAACGGGGGTATTGTTTTACAACGGCATAAGGAATCTTGAAAAAGAAGCAACCGAACGAGCACCCAAGGCCCTTGCCACAGAAAGTAAATAAAAGCTGCTGCTATTTCTTCATCCTGGAAAGTTCCCGCTGGAACCAGGCGGTATGGAGGTCCTCATCGAAAAGGTTGTGCTGGAGCAGCCGCACCAGCTCAATATTTCCATAGGTCTTTCGCAATTGATGGATTAGCTTTTTATAGTCCTTCATTGCCTTTTTTTCAATCAATATGTTAATCCTTAGAACGTTTGCCGTTCCGGTGGCCGACAGCGCTGTACCGACGGCACTGCCCAGTATCGGTGCCAGTATATCTCCAGTTTTACTGGGCCTGCCTCCCAGTTCCTTAATCTTGTCGGCTATATTGTCAACGTGCTGCTGCTCAATATAGGCTATGCGTTCAAAGGCGATTTTCACATAGGGGTCCCGGCTGTACCTGCTCTGGGAGGTATACAGGTCCACCTGGTTTAGCTCCAGGTTGAAAAACCAGTTAAGCCTGGAAATGAGTTTCTTCCTGTCCATATCAGCACTCCCGTTGGTATGTGTGCAATAACATACAAATAGCATTTAATAAAAGCAGTGAAATTATTCAGCCTTATCGGCGCGTTCCCTTAAGAACCTTGGGACCTCGGTCTCTGCTTCCTTGTTTATTATATGTATCTTTACCCCCGCCATCCGTGCGCTGTCCACAAATACGTTTACCGTTGAGGTGTAAAAGGAAGTGCCCACCACCAGCACCTCTTTGCAGGATTCTGCCAGGGCAATAGCCTCATAGAAGTGGCGGATGCTATCCCCGTAAAGAACTACGTTGGGTTCATATATTCTTCCACATCCTTTACAGTATATCGATTCATCCACCTCGTTGTATCCGTGCCTTGTATTGCACCTTTCGCATTCGACATAGTCTAGGTTCCCATGGACCTCCAGTACTCCTTCGCTCCCCGCCCTCGTGTGCAGTCCGTCTATATTCATCGTTATAACCGGTACCCGGTATTCCGCCAGCGCCCTGTGGGCCGCATTGGGCTGGGCCCTGTCTATATTCCTTTTCATATCCAATATGATTTCATAAAAGTCCTTTGGATGGGCTCGGAAATAGTCCCTGCTTAGCTTTTCCCGCAAGTCTCCCATTTCATCAAAGGTGGGTATACCGCTTGCTTTGGATATCCCCGCCCCTGTTATAGCAATCAAATCCAACACTCAATCATCTCCCTTTCAATCAAACATGGGCATTAAATCCATGTAAGCATTATAGGTCCTATCATCAAAGCATACGAAGTATACCTTTCCAAGCTTTTCGTGCGGGTATTTTTCAAGCATATCTTTAACGGCACGGCAGGCAATAACCGCTGCCTTGTCAATGGGATACCCGTAAACCCCGGTACTTATGGACGGGAAAGCAACGGTACGGGCGCCACTTTTCACTGCCAGCTCAAGGGAATTCTTATAGCAGGCTTCCAGCAGCTCCGGCTCGCCTTTGCCGCCGCCCCGCCATACCGGACCAACGGTGTGTATAACCATCCCGGCGGGCAAATTATAACCCTTTGTTGCTTTGGCACTCCCGGTTTCACAGCCGCCCAGGCCTTTGCACTCCTCCAGAAGTTCTGGCCCGGCCGCCCTGTGTATAGCACCGTCCACACCACCGCCGCCTAGCAGCGAATTATTCGCCGCGTTGACTATGACATCCACCTCCATCCGGGTGATATCGCCCTTTACCACTTCCACCCTGCTCTTTGTCCCATATCGGTATTGATTTTGCATTTCAGCACCTCCCTTTGCTACTGGTTTTCGTTCTTCAGTTCCTATTCACTGGCGTACAAATGGCCATCTCTCGTTATTCTGCCCCCATATATATTAAATTGCCAGTTTGCCGGAAACCTCCCCGGCCATGGCCGTTAGCTCGGTGTATGTTGAGCAGCCTTATTACTATTGATATTCGACGGGAAACACAAATACCCTTTAACCGTCCCCCGTGTGCTTTTTTGTCGCTAATAATTTTATCCATCCCAGAACTTTTTTTCAATCTCTGAATACCTTATATTGAGGAGGTGATATTCAAGTGTATAACTTTATGGGGAGACAATGCCCTCCAAACATGCTAGCATACACCATCAGGCCGGGTGATACTTTCTTTTCCATTGCACAGCGTTTCAATACAACGGTACCGGCGCTAATTGCGGCTAATCCCACTGTTAATCCCAATTTCCTTCAGGTGGGTCAGGTAATATGTATACCAACACAGCCGGCGCCCATGCCGACCCCCTGTCCGGGAGGCAACTTCTATACCATCCGTGCCGGGGATACATTGTTTGCTATTTCCCGCCGGTTCAACGTAGCACTGGATGATTTACTGGACGCTAACCCAGGGATTGACCCCAACAGGCTTATGATAGGGCAGAGAATATGTATCCCGCTGGGAGAACCGGGTGAATGCCCGGCAAACACCGAGGCCTATACAATAAGAGCAGGAGATACTTTCTTTGCAATAGCTCAAAGGTTCAATGTTTCCCTTGAGGCTCTGATTGCTGCAAACCCAGGAGTAAATCCCGATGCTCTGCTGGTGGGTCAAGTGATATGTATCCCGCGGCCGGGTCCTCCCGTTACCTGTCCTCCTGGCTCAAGGAGGTACACAATAAGGGCAGGGGATACCCTTTTTGCCCTGGCTAGGAGGTTTGGTACAACGGTTGACGCCATACTGAGAATAAATCCCGGTATAGACCCTGAATCGCTGAGGGTGGGCCAAATAATCTGTATCCCTGTATCTGCGCCGCCTACTGAGTGTCCTGAAAATACAAGACCGTACACCATTAGATCGGGAGATACGCTGTTTGCCCTCGCAAATAGATTCAACACAACCGTTGAGGCAATTATCGCTGCCAACCCGGGCATAGACCCAAATAATCTGCAGATAGGCCAGGTAATATGTATACCAACAGCTGCGCCGGAACCGCCGAGTGAGTGTCCCCAAGGCTCAAGACCGTATACCATCAGGTCTGGGGATACCTTCTTCTCTCTGGCTCAGAGGTTTAACACCACGGTAAACGCCTTAAGGCGACTTAATCCGGGTGTAGACCCGAATAACCTCCAAATAGGGCAGGTTATCTGCGTACCCACGGCTGCGTCTGAGCCACCGGGTGAGTGTCCCCAAGGCTCAAGACCGTACACCGTAAGGCGAGGAGATACTGTATCGTCCATCGCTAGGAGACTTAACACCACGCCCGCCGCCTTAAGACGGCTCAATCCGGGTGTAGACCTTGACGAAATTGAGCCAGGGCAGGTTATCTGCATACCACGGACGCAAGCCAGCGAAGAATAGATACTACAGAAATGTAAATAAGATTACCAAAGGCCCGGAACCGACCAGTCCCGGGCCTTTGACTTACCTTAAGGTTTATATCTCATTAACCACGATCTCTCCACCGTCCAGTATTACATTGACCCTGTTGGTTCCTTCACCCCATTTGAGTCGCCCTTCATACTCCGGTCCTCCATTGGTGTTAAGACCGAACCTTTCTTCAATATCCCAGTTTGCATTTCCCCTAAAGTTGTCCCGGTATCTTACCTGCGCGTCTATGGCAAGGTCGGAGGAAGAGGATGCCGTAATATTAACCGACCCGTTGCCCTTTATAAGCCAGCCCTTTCCAAAGACTTCCCCGTCAATGTCCAGGTTGAAATAACCGGAACCGTTAATCTCCACCCTGACATGGGGGGGCAGCATAAGGGTGTGCCGTATTTCCCTTATACCCGGTTTGAAGTCCCCTGACCAGGTGGTGGATAATAACTGCACAAAAAGCGTATCCCCTTCCCGACGGGTTATCGCCCTATTTTGCTCCGCTAGAGCTTTGGCTTCTTCTTCGTTGGATGCGTTTACCACAGCCTCCCCAAATACAACAATCTCGGAAGTGCTGCTCTTTTTTACGTCCAGCCTCCCCCTGGGGGCGGACACCACTATCCTCTCCAGGCTTTCGTCCACACCAATCCTCTGGGATGGAATATCCACCGGAACAATGCGGCTTTCCACCATCCAGGCTATTCCTTCAATAACGCCGGTGGAAGTCAGGGCGTACATCCCAATGCTGAAAAATACTATTAATATTATTAAGAAAATGCTAAAGCCATCGTATTTAACTTTTGGCTCCTGCTCCTTTGCGGTATAGACGTGCGCAAGTATCTCAGCACCTATAAGCACAAGTATAAGCGGCCACCACGTAAGCAGCATATCCAGTATGGCCACCTGCTTGAACTGAGCGGCCAGCATTACTACCCCCAGTACAATAAGCAGCACTCCAAGGGACAGGGTCCCTACTCTCCATCTTCGCATTCTTCAAGTACCTCCTTCCCTTCTACGCTGCCCTCTTTATGGCCGCCTAAAAGTATCCTTATGCCGCCGGCAATAAACAACAGAGCAACTATGCCGGTCTGAACATAATTCCTTATTACAAAGGGAATCATAGGTGATATGATTCTGTCGAATATAAGCAGCGCACCTACCATAATAAGCCCGTACCCCAGCAGCTTGGAACCGCTCCATCTATTACTGTTTTCGCCCATTAGTTCAAGCACTGAAAGGCCATCCTGTACCACAGGAGTACCGCCACCGGAGGCTTTGTGCAGCGCGTCAAACATGCTGTAAAACCAAATTACCGGTATTATGAACATAAAAAACCCGATCCTCAGCCAGTCAATAAAGAAAAAACTAAAGAAGAACAGAGTCATTAACTCCAGCCCCAGCTTCTGGTAGCCCAGGAACATGTGACCCGCGCCGGGAACCACCGACAGCAGGCAGGTTATTATCTTCCTGTTCTGGTCGTTTAGTTTGTTGTCCATCGGTTCCGTTTCTACCCCCGGGCTGTCCCCTTCACCGGGCTTTAACAACAGGCGGGCATTAACGCTGTCGGTCAGCGTCATGCTGTCTATAAGGGCAACAAACCACAGTACCGGTAGGCCCAGTAGAAGCATAGAAGGGTCACTACTGCCCATCAGGAAACAGAGCCCCAGTACCACCACAGCGCCCGCCGCCGTAGCTCCCATGAATATATATCCTCTATAGAACAGGCCCAGGTAGATATGGCTAAGTCCTGGTATTACCGATAGAATAAAAACTACAAACTTACTTTTTCTTTTCAATCCAAAACCTCCTCACCCTTTGGTTTCATCGTGTCTATAAACGTTAAAGTACTGTCCATTAGCTTATCCGACCAACCAAACCCTATTATACTTTGGCTGTCAGGCCGCAAAGGAGCATCTATCTCCATCCCTGTGTTGATTATTTCGGGTATCATCCCGGCGAAACCCTCAAAAACCCCTACAGACATAAAGAGTAATGTAAGACATGCCGCTGCGGTATAGTAGAATATATCCCTCTTTTTTGTACCTCCCCTTCGCTTGGATTCGATACCCTCTATTCTATTCATAACATTGGAAGTAAACCGTGGATGGAGTTCTACTACGTCAGTGGCAACATCCTCTCCGGAGAAACAGGATAAATAGTCCTCTACGCATCGGTCACAAATAAGCAGATGCTCCTCCATGGCTGCGGACTTTTCCTCTCCCAGAGTCCCTTCCACAAAGACCTTCCATTCCTCTCTGCCAAAATGCGCCATCTATCCTTCCCCCCTCCACTGTTCCTTTAGTTTCTGCCTTGCCCTGTATAGCCTTGTCTCCACCGTTTTGAGTGCAATGCCCTCCTCGTCCGCTATCTGTCGATAGCTCTTACCCAAAAAGTAGTATTTTTCAACTACTGTCCTGTAACCGTCGGGCAGCCCGCCACAGAGTTTCCTGATCCTTTGCGCTTCTTCTTTCCTTATTAACGCATCCTCCGGGCTGTCGCACCCTCCCTGGTCCGTCAGGTTTTCCTCCACCACCGCCAGCCTTTCCTTCTCCGCGATTCTTAGCTGTTTTCTCTTCCAGTCTATCGCCTTACGGGTTGCAATCCTGCCTATCCAGGTCCTGAAGCCCTCGAACCTGTACCCGGGTAGAGAGATGTAAACCTGCAGGAATACCTCCTGGGCGATATTTTCGGCGTGAAAACTGTCCCTCGTAAGATTTAAAACGATTGCAAATACGTACTTCTTGTATTGGTCTACCAGCTTTTCGTAGGCGGCTTTATCGCCGACGGCCGCCCGTTTTATCAAAACATCCTCAGGTTTCATCTCTCCCCCCCTTCCCCTTGAGATGTGAGATGTGAGATGTGGGATGCGCGGAGTGAGATGAGGGAAGTGTGATTCACACCTCTCTCCTCCCACATCTCACCTCACAATACGGTGTGTCTCCGTTCATATAAATAGACGAAGGCTCTCCCTTTATCCCTTCATAGTTTAACACGTTTTTTACAGCAGCCTTTAGGATTCGCAATAACTTTAGTTCTGCTTTTTCCTAAATCTATATATAACGTGATAAAGACTTTACATCTTCTAGCGTGCCATCCTGAGCGGCATCCTTTGTCATCCTGAGCGATAGCGAAGGACCTTATGCCTGTCTTCAGTAAAGATTCTTCGGGCTTCGCCCTCAGAACGACATAAGGGCATGTCGGATTCTTCACTGCGTTCAGAACCACATAGTCGGATTCTTCGGGCTCCGCCCTCTTGAATGACAAGTAATGTAATATTGTTAACTCTTTATACCTAATAAAACTTTGTACATCTACAGTTTAACATTATGAATAGGCTGGAAGGATACGAAAAATAAAGACAACCTCCTAAAATTCGGGTTGTCTTTCGGTGCCTGCAAATCTAATCCAAAATCACAACTTTGTAGCAGCTGTTTATCTGCGCGGGATAGCTTTCGGCTATCCCCCCGCTGTAAAAAACTTGGACTTTGCTTCCCACCCCTATGTCTTCTATAGTGATCCCTTGGCCTTCGGCATTTATCAGCTCCGCATCGCCTATAAAAACCACTATTCTGTCTGCAGAACCCAGTTCCGCAGAACCTTCGGCCGGCTGCACCAGTAGGACGGTCCGGTTGTTCTCAAGCACTGTTGCCTCAAACGAGGCACCGCCGTTTTTTTCATTATTGCCGCAGCCCGTTGCCAGTGTAAAAACCATGGCTGCGCATATAACAAGCCAAACTAGCCTTTTAATGGCAACTCCCTCCTGTTAACCCGTTTTACCGTTGGACGGCTTATCCCCTAAAGTTGTTCCTTTAAGGCGGCTCTTTTTCCAAACAGAGGGACAGGTGCATTGTTTGATACTCGCGCTAAGAATTCCTCATCACCGTAATAAAACCGTCCAGTATCTCGTGGCTTACTTTGAAGCCTTTGTCTTGATAAAACCTCAATGCACCATCGTTGCCGTTTGACACAAAAATAAATATGTCCTTTATCTCCTTAAAGGACCCGAGCCATTTCATCGACATGTCGAACATAACGCTGCCTATGCCTTTATTTCGGTATTCCTCCTTAATGAAAAACTGGGAAAGGCAGCCCACATCTTCCCCCTCCACCGAATCGAAGTCAAAGAAGGCGGGGCATTGTAGCGTGGCAAAACCGCCGGAATAGGTTCGCTTTGGTGCAATGGTGCTGTAGGCGTATCCCACTGGTTCGTCGCCGTCTTTTGCCATCGCTATGTAGTTGGCCTTAGAACTTTTTACCGCCGGAAGCATCCGGGTTTCAAAACACATGCTGTCAAAAAACTCCGGGTGAATGTACGCCACCGACTTTTGGTAGGCCATCAAACCGTTGCACAGGTCCCTTATGCAGCCTATGCTGTCTTCAGGAACAACTTCGTATTTTATGTTCATACAATCCTTCCTTTCCGAAATGTAATCGAAATGCACTTCATAAAATATCAATTTTCGATATAATTATATCAGCGGCATCCATTATGACAAGTATGCAATATTTTCTGATTAAGTATGGAAAAAATGAGTATCGGAGTGTGGTTATGAACAACAAATCGCTCTATAAAAATAGGCTGGACGACTGTCCCCTTACATTCGCCCTGAACCTTATAGGCGGCAAGTGGAGGCTGCCCATAATCTGGGCATTAAGCAAAAACGGGACCATGAGGTACAATGAGCTGAGAAGAAGCATAGGCGGGATTACCAACATGATGCTGACCCAATCGCTTAAGGAGCTGGAAGCCTACGGCATAGTACACCGCAAACAGTATATGGAAATCCCTCCGCGGGTGGAGTATTCGCTTACTCAAAGCGGAGAAAACCTCATCCCGGCCCTTAAAACCCTGGCCAGTTGGGGCAAGGAAATGAAAAGCAGCGGCGGCTCAAAGCAGGATGCTTAAGTCCACCGCAAAGATTGCAATTACAAATGAATAATCTCACAGCCGGTTATTTTTTGGATTTCTTCAGCCACCAGTCTTCTATGGCAAAATTTTGGCAAATCCTCGCTACATAAAAGACAGGCATGGTCAAGGTTTGCCAAATCGAGCTGCTTTATCGCATTCCTTTCCTCTAATATCTTTTTAAATTCTTCTGAAAACTCTTCCCAGCTTAACCGTTTGTCCCGGAAGCCGTTAAAAATCTCCTTTGTGGGAACCAGGGCCATGCAGTGTTCATAACCGATATCCCCGATTTTCTTAAGGAAAAACTTAAGGTCGTCCTCCTTCGTGAATCCAGCCAGCTGTGATTTGTTGTTAAGCCTTATGTCCATTACTTTCCTGACACCATTATCCAAAAGCAGCCTAAAAAACTTTTCAGCATTCTTTTTTGCAAAACCTATCGTAAATATTTTCATCCCACAACCCCGCTTTCATCCAAATGTAAGACGCTCCTGCCCGATAGGCCGGCTCTATTATCATTATATCAATTGTACTTGCCCCGGCAAGTACGCAGTTTTTTCTGCCCTAAACTACTCAATACCGGCGCATGCGGGAAAACAATGCTGAATACGCAGGGAATCTCTAACAATGGCAAAGAGACCCCAAGGATAACATGAATAATACAGGAAAAACCCCCGAAGAAACAAATTTCCGCGGGGATTTGTGCGCCTTTCTACTGCCATGCGGGACGGGTACCGGTGGCTTTGCTCATCTGCTCGCTCAGCGCCACCAGGTCATCTATGTTCACTTTTTTTACATCGTTTTTTCCAACCAGACCTGTCAGCATTGCCATCTCGGAGGTGGAGGCCTTTATGAAGTTGGCCAGTGCCTTTGTCCCCTCTTCAATATCCAGAAGGTCCTCGTGGTCGCCGAAGGAAAGGAACAGTTCGGAGGGTGCGGTCCCCGGTGGCACCTTGCCCCACTGGGAATAGGACATGGCTATAAGGGACGCCTCGCCCAGGTAAACCGCATTGGCCCCCAGGGCTATCGCTTTCAGGCAGTCCCCGGCATCCCGCAGGCCCCCGGTCACTATGAGGTCTATATCCTCCCGCGCTCCCCGGCTTACAAGGTGCCGATGGGCCCTGCCGATGGCGTACACCAACGGAACCCCCAGGTTGTTTACCGTCACCTCGGGGGAGTTTGCGGTCCCCCCTCCCCCGCCGTCTATCGTGACAAAATCGCAGCCCGCCTCAATGATCGCGTCAAGGTCCTTTTCCAGGTTCCCGGCGGCAATCTTTGCGCCCACCGGTATATCAGGGTTTATGTCCCTTACGTTTGCCACAATATCCTTCAGGGTCTTACCCTGGTCTATCTCCGGATGAAGGTAGGGCCTGCTCGAGCTCTTACCGGGCCTTACACCCAGCTGCTTTGCTAAGTCCTTATCCACATCCGCATCGTCAACGGCCCCCGCCAGCGCCCCCATTGCCCCCTGGCCGAAGCGTACCTCCACGGCGTCCGATTGCTTAATGTCCTCCTTGGAGTTGCCGTACCGGGCTCTGTTTAACTGTACTATGTAATACCTTGCGTATTTGCGTTCCTCCGGGAAAAAGCCGGTGTCTCCCGAATTGCAGGCGGTATCGGCGGCGGCAGAAGCCTTACCCCAGCATATTTTGGTGGCTCGGTTTACTGAGAGCCCATAGGCCATGGCGGACAGCATGATGGGGGTGGAGATTCGTAGCGGTTTTTTTGCCTTTTTGCCTATCACCACCTCGGTATTGACCTGGCTTGGGTTTACAGGGAGTACGTCAATCATAGCGGGCACAAACATTAATTCTTCAAAGGTGGGAAGCTTTCTGGTGGAGCCGTACATCTCTCTTACCGGAACCCCGTGCTTTGCCCTTTCACCTATGGCAGCAATTTTAAGCAGCGAAAAACCATGAACCAGATGGGGACTTTTGGTTGTCTCCAATTCCCGCATTCTCTCAAGCATCTCATCTATTATGTTTCTTACAATTCCTTCTCCCAGCATTTTCATTACCTCCTTTTTTTAGATCACAGCCAGGGGCAGACAGCAGGGACGGTTCTGTTGTCCCACTCTTATCCCACCTTTTTGTGCTCCAATCCGCACACCCCGGACAGTTTCACTAGCCACTAACCACTAACAATAGTATTTCATTAAACAGGCTTTTTATTTAAAAGGGTCTAAAAACAGATGCCCGGCACCAATTAGCGGATACCGGGTATCTATATATAACGCATTTAAAACTTTAGGAAAGATTCTGTTTTCAGGCCACCGTCCACGGCGCCTTGTCAAACGTAGTACCTGTCCCCCTGTTTGATTCGCTGTCACGCTCCGGTACGGCAGGTTCGCTGCTTTCGCCTGACAATATGGCGTCAAGGCATTCCTCGTCTATCGATTCTTTCTCAAGCAGGGTGCGGGCTATCCTGTCAAGCAGGTATTTATTCTCCACCAGCAAGTCAGAGGTTTCCCTGTAGTATTTGTCCATAAAGGCCCTGCACTCCTCCACAATATGCTCCTGACTGGCAACACTGTTCTGAAAGAGGATGTCGTAGTTAAGCATGCCGGTACTTTCTCCCATACCGAACCGTTTTACAAGAGCCATAACAATCTGGGTAGCCTTCTCAATATCATTGGAAGCCCCGGTGGTTACATTGTCCCTGCCGAATATTATTTCTTCGGCAATCCGCCCTGCAAGGGCTATTTTTATACTGCTCTCCATCTGCTTTCTGCTCCTGTACATCCTATCCGGCGGCAGAGAAACGCTGAATCCCCCGGCACCCCTGGTGCTGGGTATTATAGTAACCTTTGTAACACGGTTTTCCGGCGCAACAAGCTTTGTGACCAGGGCGTGCCCGGCTTCGTGGTAAGCGGTTATCTCCCTGTCCAACCGTGAAATGGCGCTCCTGTCCTTTTTCTCCGCCCCAGCTATTACCGTGTAATAGGCCTTATCCACATCAGCCCTCTCAATCAGTTTTGAACCCCTCTTGGCTGCGAATATAGCAGCTTCATTCATCAGGTTCTCAAGCTGCGCCCCGCTGAAAAACACCGTCTGGTGCGCAAGCTTTTTCATATCAATACCCCTGTCCAGAGGTTTGTTTCGGCTGTGAATTTTCAGGATTTCAAATCTTCCGTTTATATCGGGAAGCCCTATTTCCACCTGCCTGTCAAACCGTCCTGGGCGCAGCAGGGCTTCATCCAGCACATCCAACCTGTTTGTGGCCGCAATCACTACTATGCCGCCGTTTGAATTGAACCCGGACATCTCGGTTAGTAGTGCATTAAGGGTCTGGCTTCTTTCATCGTTCCCGCCGGAGGCCATTCCGTCCCTTTTTTTGCCCAGCGCGTCAATCTCGTCAAAGAATATAACGCATCGGCCCATTTCACGGGCTTTTTTAAACACGTCCCTTATACGCGCGGCTCCTACACCGACATAAACTTGCACAAAGTCCGACCCGGAAAAGGCAAAATAGGGTACCCCCGCTTCCCCGGCCACCGCCTTTGCCAGCAGTGTTTTACCGGTACCGGGAGGTCCGTAGAATATAACCCCCCTGGGCATGCGCGCCCCCATCCTGGCATATTTTTCGGGGTTTTTCAAAAAATCCACGATATCCTTAACGCTTTCCTTGGCCTCTTCGCTGCCTGCAACATCGTCAAAACCAACGCCGACGTCCCGGACCGTCTCGCACTGCATTGTGGTTAGCTTGTCCATCGGGTCCTTGCGCCCCGTCGGGGTTTCACGGTTCATCAGCCTGGAAATTGCCCAAACCGAAAGGATAATAATACCGAAGACCAGCACCATCCTAAAGGCAGTCATAAGGGCACTGTTCCTTTGCCCCTCTTCCACCCTTACGCCGAGCACCAGCATGTTTTCCTTAAAGTCTTCGCTTCTTGGGTTTTCGGTTACAAACCTGGTCCCATCGGTCAGTTCTCCTCCAATGCTCGGGCTATCGGTTAGGTATACCACTTTCACGTTGCCGTTTTCGGCCTTTTCTGAAAAGTCTAGATATGTTAATCTTTCAATATTTTTGACACTTTGACCATAAAAATATGCACCCACGGCTACAATCATCACAAAAACTAATACGGTCAGCACTATCAATATCCTTTTATGTCTCATTTAATCACCCTTTGGTTTACATAATGTCGTAAGACTATTATAAACGCTATGGGCTTGATAGTCCATGGATGTTTTTTCATGTACCCCATCAACTCTTTTAACAATTTCGACTCATAACCCATAGAATATTGTAGGAGAATTTTGTGAGGTGAACCAAATGAACTATTCAAGGGAAATCCTTTTGCTGCTGCTATTAAAAAACCTTATGTCCAATCCTTACCGCAGCACCAGCATTGACCCGGGGTTGGTACCCAGAATAAAAAAAAGCGGCAGTGAAAAAATCCCCATAATCCTTTATCATAAGGACTACAGCATATCCCATATGGAAAAATGCCTACGCCGGCATCCCGATGTGAGGGTTAAGCATCATCTGCCGATAATCAAGGCTATAGCCCTGGAAGCACCCGCCCGGCTGGTGCACCAATTGGCCATACTAGACGAGGTTGAATACGTCACCGATGACACCAAGGTCTTTATTCACATGGACGTAGCCCGTGAAACGATAAGGGAGGACCATCCCGAGCCGATAAACTATACCGGCAAAGGCATAGGCGTTGCGGTGGTAGATACAGGAGTGGCACCCCACCCGGACCTGGTGAAGCCCGCCGATCGCATAGTAGCCTTTAAAGACTATATTAACGAAAAGAGGGAACCCTACGATGATAACGGCCACGGCACCCATGTGGCGGGCTGTATCGCGGGAAACGGTTACGGCTCCCGGGGGAAATACTCCGGTATAGCGCCGGAGGCCAATATAATAGCGATAAAAACCCTGGACAAAGAGGGCAGCGGGGATACCTCGGATGTGATAGCCGCGATCCAGTGGGTACTTGATAACAGAAATCGGTACAACATAAAGGTGCTCAACCTATCCCTCGGCTCACAGCCCAAATCCCTTTCCTATTCCCCCATTGACAAAGCGGTATCGGCGGCCTGGGAAATGGGATTGACCGTTATCTGCGCCGCCGGTAACGAAGGGCCGCGCAGGCAGACCATCTCTTCCCCGGGGATATGCCCCGAGGTAATAACCGTAGGCGCGCTGGATGACCGAGACACAACTACCACAAAGGATGATAAAATAGCGGACTTCTCTAGTAGAGGACCCACCAGAAGAATGGTTGCAAAACCGGATATAATCGCTCCGGGAGTGAACATAATTTCGCTGGCGGTGCAAAACCGTGAAGACGATGTGCTGTACAAATCCTTGTCTGGCACCTCCATGGCAACGCCTATCGTTTCCGGGTGTGCTGCTCTTATACACGAAATGTTCCCCGGCTATACCAACGAACAGGTCAAGGAACTAATGATGTCAACCGCAAAGGACTTAAATTTCCCATCTTACGCCCAGGGAAAAGGGCTTATTGACCTGGCAGCAATCGCCAAAATCCATGAAGGGGGTGTTGGTCGTAAACACGAAAGTTCAACAGGATGCAGCTGAAATTATAGAGCTTATCGCCCAAAACATGCATGGAAAATACGTGGCTCCCTTTGAGGAGGCAATCAAGTGCCGGAGCGAGATGCTAAACCAGAACCCCCCTCCTGAAATAGCACTGCTGTCCGCTCTGAAACCCTTTGTGGACAGTAAATGCTGTACCGTCATTGACAAGCTTGTTTCCTCTTACAACATGGCCACGCTGGCAAAGGTGATGGCGGAGGACCTGGCGTATGCCCGGGGAAGGGGGAATATACATCCTATGGACCTGGTTAGCAGAAAACCCCGCCCAGAAACTATGAGCCGAATGCAGTTCTCCACCCTCGGTATTTTGCTACCGCTTATAATTCTTTTAATTTTTGTAGAAACACATTAGGCCTTGGAGCGTATAATAATAACAGTAGATGGGAGGTATTAATTTGAATCATCTGGACCCGCATATGATTAACGACATGCTGCAACGGTATTCACATATGAGCGAAGCAGAATTGTTGGAGGAGGCAAGGCGTATCAAGGAGGCCTCCGGCAAGAAGGAAATAACCCAAGAGGATAAGAACAAGCTGTTTGAGTTTGTCCGGCCCATCCTTTCCGAGGAGGAAATGGAGCAGCTTAAAAACCTGCTGCAGTCATTCGAATAACATAACCCAATTCAACGTGGTAACCGGTGGTTACCACGTCTTTTTTTATAATTTTCATTAGCATTTACACTTCTCCTGCATATTATATATAGATAACTTTTTTTGGAGGGTAGTATATGGCCACCGAGATGAATGAAATGTGTAAAAACTGCCATTATAGGATAACAGCTGAAAAGAGTAAACCGCCGGACCTTGGGCAAATGCTGAAACTGGCCATGATGGTATCAAATATGTTCGGACAGAAGGGACAAACCAACGGTTCAAAGCCCCAGGCCCTTCCGGGTACCGTTGACAGGGAGCATGATAGGCTTAAACCGTACAGCCCAGCCCTTTGCCCGATGGATGCCCTCGCGGAGGATAAAAAAATAAGGATAATAAAAGCATCCCTTCCGCACCTGGATCCTACATACCGTCAGCTTATGCACGTTATAGCGAAGATAATGGAACTGAAGAATATTACAAACCCGAACCTTTACTTCGAAAGCTCCGCCCTGCGTGCCAGTCACAATCCTTCGCCGCTGGGGATGCTGTCCTCGATAAAACCGCACCTTGACCCGGAGGAGCAGACTGCCATAAGCGTAGCAAGTAAGGCGCTTGAAATGGTGGAACTGTTCCGTATGATGGATACGATAACGCCGGATACCAAAAAGGAACCGCCATCCTTTGAAAAAATCGACCGAAAACCTTTGGAGGGCTAGCCCTGGCCGGTACGCCCTCCCTGTTCTTTTACACGGCCTCGGCCCTTAAGACAATTTACGCTTTTTAATATAATTCTTTTTGTACAAGCAGTTTTTTGAAGGAAAAGTGCATAACTTGTAGAAGTTTCTAAGTAAACAACAGGAGAAATCTGTTATGCAAGAATATATATCCGTCAAAAAAAACGGTTATCTAAATCCAATACTAACCTTCGCTCTGTGCCTGCTTGTGTATGTACTGCTGGGCAGTACCGGCTCTTTCATGCACACCTCCATAGGGGAAGAGTGGTTTCTGGCGCTTCACACTCTATTGGAGTTTTTAAGCGTTTTATTTGCCTTCGCCATCTTTACGCTTATTTTTTATGTTTATCGTCAAAACTCCAGGCTGAGGGACCTGGTAATAGCCTCTGTATTTCTCATAGGCGGTTTTCTGGATATACTTCACACGCTGTCCTATAAGGGAATGCCGGACTTTTTTGTCCCTAACAACGCCGCCATACCAACCACCTACTGGGTGATCGCCCGCTTCATAATGGCTGTGGGCTTCCTACTGGCTGCCTACACCAAGCCGGAAAGGACAACCCGTATATCGCGGTGGTCAGTACTTGGCTTTTCGCTGCTGGTTTTACTGTTTCTGTTCTACACGATAACCTTCAGAATAGATGCACTGCCAGCGGTTTATATAGAAGGCCAGGGCCTTACTCCGCTGAAAATCCAGGCAGAATACACAATAATCGCCCTGCAGGCCGCTGCCATAGCCCTGTCTCTACGGGAATATAAAAAAACCGGTAACAGAACCTCCGTTCTTTTTGCTACCGCGCTTATAATAAGCATATTCAGCGAGCTATGTTTTACGCTGTACATAAGCGTAATTGACATGTATAACCTTATGGGACACGTGTTCAAAATAATAGCCTATTCCGTCATGTTCAACGTTTTGTTCGTACACAACGTAAGGCTCCCCTATGAACGGCTGGAAAGGGCGGAGGAACTGCTTAAAAGGCACGCCCGCACTCTGGAACAGGAAGTGGAAAATGCAAGGCTGGAAATTATGGAGACCAACCGCCAGCTGTACAAGGATATTGAACTGGCAAGGGAAATACAGCAGTCCATGCTGCCGGACAGGAACCTTGGCTGCCCGGGTATAGACTTTTATTCCGCTCTTATACCGTGCAAGAGCTTAAGCGGCGACTTCTTCAACGTATTCTGTATAGACGATGAAAACGTGGGATTCTACCTAGCCGACGTTTCCGGTCATGGCATATCCTCCTCAATAATAACCATATTCGTGGATAGAACAATACTGAGCAACAAGCTGGACACGCAAAGGAAAGAGGCTCTACTGTCCCCTTCCAGGGTGCTGTCAGACCTTTTTGACCAGTTCAACAACTCAAGATTTCCCGACGAAATGTACCTGCTTATATTCTATGGTGTATACAATAAAAGGACCCGGGAATTCACCTATGCCTCTGCCGGGCTTAATACCCAACCGGTGGTACTGTCCGGCTCAAAGGTTTTTGGCCTTGTAACCAAGGACCCGTTCCCCATATGCAAGATGGCGGCATACCACAGCCCGCAGTACCTGGATAGCAAACTGTTGCTGAAGCCCGGCGACCGGATACTCATCTACTCCGACGGCCTTGTAGATGCGGTCAACCGGGAGGGCAAAGCCTTTACCGAGAAAAGGCTTATGGAGATACTAAGGCATAATAAAGAAGCGGATGCCCGGGACCTGTACTATGAATTATTCGACCGGTTCTCCTGCTTCGTGCTGGACAAAAAACTGGAGGACGATGTGACCATACTGCTTGCCAGTATACTCTAGTGGCCCTTTACTCGCCCAATATGCGTTTAACAGCCCTTAGCACCAGCGCCATAACCTCCCCCCGGGTGGCCCTGTCATCATAACGTTTTTCGTAGACCGGTATACCCATTTCGTTCAGTTTTTTCCATATACCTTCCGCCCAGTGAATCTTTCTTACCTCTTCGTCGTGCTTATCGAAGCCGTTGCTTTCTATAATGTTAATCAGCTTAACCGCGTACCCGGGGTCGGTGGCATATCCCGCCTGCTGTACCGCATGGCAGGCTTCCTTGTAGTTGGTTGCATCCCTCACCTTGACATACCTGGGGAGCTCCCCCAGCAACCGGCTGTGGTCTTCCACGCTCTCGGCAAAGCTGTCGTAGGCCCTGAAAAGGGCCCTGACCCTTTGAGGCTGGCCGTTTACATACTCGATGGTCCATACCTCCGCAACCTTGCCCTTCCAGGAGGACGTGGCCTTTATGCCGAACAGGTTGTTGTGGATATGGTTTTTGCCCCATCCGCTCTCCAGTGCCGCCTGGGCCAGCGTCAGCGAGGGCAGTATATTATACTTCTTGTAACCCCCCACCGCTCCCGGCAGTATCTCCTTAATAAATTCTTCCCTGGTCATTTTATTAATCCCACCTCCAATGCTCCGCCAAACCCTAATGAGAGATCTTGCCGCTATTCGGATGATAAAACAGTTCCACCCTGCCAATATCCTTTGAATTCAGTGCCACCCATTTGTCGTTATCCTCCACATAGTCCTTCAGGGTTTCGGCGTTATAATCATACAGCGTATAGTTGCTTAAGAACACCGTATAATTACCATGGGTTTCTATCTCCGAATACCTTCTCAGTTTACCGGCATAGACCACTTTGTCCGCTGGAATATAAACCATTAACCACAGACCGTACTCAAAGTCCACAACATCGCTCCAGATACCCGACCGCAGGGTTTTATGGATACCAAGGCTGTAAAGAATCCTCTCAAAAAGAGTGCTGGTGAGGAACCTTGACCACAATAATCCTACCACCGCCGAAGATATTATCATTGTATTCCTGAAAACAATGCTGCACATCGCCTGGGCATCTGGGAAGAGATAACCCCACATGGCCTCCCCTGCTGAGACAAAAACAAAACTGATTACCAGGCTTTTGACCAGTATGTACTGGTCTTTATCGGCCTTTTTTGAGAGTTGAAAATGGCTTATTTTAAGGATTATATAGCCGGGTACAATATATACCAGTATAAGCGGTATGGCGTTAATCATTCCGCTTATATTATCCAGATTCATATTTGAACATTGGATGACAGACAGGTTTTGCCGACAGTTCGTAGCTGGCGGAAGGCACCTTTGCGTCCATCATTGCCTTTACTGTTGTTTGTTTATTCTGTGGTTTTTTCTTTTGCACTTCCGGCTTTACTTCCTTTTTGGCCATGCCTTCTCCTCCTTTCTAATAACATAATATTGGAAATGCGTATCATTTGTTAATGTATCCTACGGGTTTTTCGTTTGAATTTAGCTCCTATCCCAATGGGTAATCCAAAAAAAAAAATAAACCTCCGCATAAACGGAGGCCAACCTGCAGAAAAACTCGATTATACAAGTATATAGGGCTTCATGAAACGCAAGCGCATGCTTATAAATGGTTTAGTCAGGAAACTCGCCGAAGTTTCGCAGAAAGTCCGTGGGCCTGGCAGGACGCCAGGCCAGGCTCCTTGGGGCATGGACGCCCCATTGGATGCGTTAGGACTTTCAAGAAGCAAGGCGTAAGTTTCCTCTAAAGTATTTTCGCATAAGCGGGTATTCATGAAGCCTAATTATTTATAATAAAAAAACCTCCGCATAAACGGAGGCCAAGCCCATTCCATCTGGGGACATTCCTCTGAGAAGTGAGATGTGTGATATGGGAAGTGTAAGTATAGGCAGTTCTTCCGGTCAATACTCAAATCCCACATCTTACCTCACATTTCTCACTTCTAAATAATGGCGGGAGTATGTGGGAATCGAACCCACCCCGGACGCTACTAACGCCCAGCGACTGGTTTTGAAGACCAGGGGGCACACCAGCACCCATCTACCCCCGTATTTTTCTGCAAGCCCTATTATAGCAGTATTTTGAACTCTTGACAAGTTTGTATTTTTTCTTCGGTGTTCAGCATATACGCCCCTCAACATATACAACCCTTTAGTGCCCTCAAAGGAAAAAGGATGGATACCTTTAAGGCTACCACCGGTACAGAACCATGCCAAAATGTGTTATACTAGATAGGAAGTTGCGAAGAATTCCCGGAGGCGGATATGCATGATTTTAAATTTTATAAAAACAAGTCCGGCTCAGAATACCACAGTCCTTGTAACGAGTTTCTGTCCCCCGAGCTATTATTTAAAAATTGCGAAAAAGGCTATTGATTATGAATTTTTGCATGCTGAACAGGTAGGTTTTATAGTGCCGCCATCTAGACATGAATCCATCCTGGAACTTGAAATGGCGGGCGGGGAGTTTTGTGGGAATGCCACTCTATCAGCGGCGGCCTATGCTGTTTTTAAAGGATTAGCTGGAAAAGAAGCCTTTAGCATTGATGTTTCCGGTGCACCCCTACCCATAACATGCAAAGTCAGGCAGACCAATGATTATAGCTATAACGCGAACTGTGTAATGCCGCAGGCCAAACGAAATGGGGAATTGAAACTAACGTTGGAGAATAAGACTATAATGGGGCAGGTTATCGAATTGGATGGAATAAGCCATTTTGTGTTTCCAGAACAAAGGGACTTTACAGAATACATAGAGGTGGTAACAGTTCTAAAGCAGACTGTTGATTCAGATGCCATTGGTGTTATACCGTTTAAGGCTTTACAGGATGATACATACAGCATAAAGCCCTTTGTGCATGTAAAAAAGGTGAATACTAATGTATTTGAGCGGGGCTGCGGCTCAGGAAGCCTGGCCTTAGGGATGTATCTTAATAAGGTTACCGGCATAACAAAAAAAATTAAGGTGCTTCAGCCCGGGGGGGTCATAGAAGTGGGAATTGGTAGCGAATTTTCCATTTCAACCGATGTGGTAATCACATGCGAAGGAAGAATAATGATTTGAAAAAACAGGGCAATAAAAGAATTAAATAAAAACAGAAAGGAGGGTCTTTTATGGCAAGAGATAAGGGCGGGTAGGCAGCTTGCTACGCAAAAATTCTTTAATAGTAACTTTTTTGAAAAGGTGGAGGTGTAAGTATGATACTATTTATAGTTATTGTTTACATGGCATTAATGCTATTTGTCGGCTGGTGGAGCGGCAAACACTACATTAAGGGAATGACGGACTTTTTACTAGCCGGCCGAAGGCTTGGGGTATGGATGTGTGCTGCAACCCTGGCTGCTACGCATTTCGGTGGTGGAATGGTAATGGGAGGCAGTGAGTACGGTTACAACTACGGCTGGTCGGGCGCATGGTACGGCGTATCCTGCGGCATAGGCATACTCATTTTGGCTTTTACCACTGCGTCCAAGTTCAGGGAGTTATCATTTTATACCGTACCGGACTACCTCGAACAAAGATATGGCGGCAAAACTATCCGGATACTAGGCTCATTACTTTCCCTTGTAGCACTGATAGGAATACTGGCCGCCATGGTGCTTTCTGCAAGAGGTGCCTTGGAAATACTGGGGATCACCGGCAACACCGGCGCGATCCTTGCTACATTGGTGTTTATAGTGTACACCACCTTTGGCGGCCTTTGGGCAGCAACAATAACCGATGCCGCTCAGTTAATAATAGCTACCCTTGGAGTTGTATTAGCCGCATTCCTGGTACTGTCCCAGGCTGGGGGTATGGCCAACCTTTCTGCCATGCTGGTTGCAAAAGGGGTAGAGCCCGGCTATTTTAGCTTCGGGGGTCTCGGGATGTCAAGCATAATATGGCTACTGCTGCCAACGGTAATGTACACCCTTATTGGCCAGGACTTCTACCAAAGGTTATTTGCGGCAAAGGACGGAAATGTAGCTAGAAACGCATCGGTGCTGGGTGGTAGTCTGCTGGTAATAATCAGCTTTTTCCCCACCATTATTGGCATGGGAGCAAGGGCCCTATCCGACCTGGAAAGTGGGGGTGGTGCATTCCCTTGGGTAGTAAATAACCTCATGAATCCCGTAATTGGAGGAATAGTTTTAGCCGCCATATTATCCGCAATAATGTCCACGGCGGATTCCCTGTTGACGGCAGCCACATCCCATATAGTAAAAGACTTTTGGATAGAAACGTTCAAAATGGACGAGATTAAAGATGAAAAGAAATTGCTTAAAATATCCAGGAATTTCACGTTTATAATAGGCATACTGGGTCTTTTGATAGCGCTTATCATGCCCGGAATAATTGACGCACTTATTTATTCATATACCATGTACAGTGCTGGGGTATTCATACCGGTAATGGGCGGTGTTTTATGGAAGTCAGCCACCAGGCAGGGGGCACTGGCATCGCTTATTATCGGCTCCATAGTTGCGCTGTGGGGTATTCTGACAAGCGCCAATATCTTTGGCGCACCGGCTGAAATATATGCGGCTTTGGTGTCCCTGGTAGTATTTGTAGTAGTATCACTGGCTACACAGGACAAAAAATCCAAGCAGGCATAAAAATATTCTACTGGTCGGGCGTCGACGCTTTGTCTCAATAATTGGCATCGCCATTATAAGGCCCCTTTCTTCGATTATACATTGAAGAAACGGGGCTTTTATTTATTTCTAGCCGTTTGTATCATGCATCCATTATTATATAACGCTCGGGAATACCGATCCGCCCTGGGGTATGACCAGCACTTTCGCATGCTTTCCGACAATGCTGATGGCCTCATCAAGAGCTTTTTGTACCCATTCCTTTTTTGTGAAAAATGCTGCTTTAATATCCCTTTCATTCATGGCCGAAACCATAAACACCTCGGCTTTTTTTACCACCCTGGCTATGGCGGCGGCTTTATGTCCGCCCAGTACAAATTCCTTCTTAAGCCGGTCTTCAAGGTGCTGGGGCAGGCCCGCTTCCCCAATCCATCGGGCAAAGGTATCCTCCCCGTACCCTTCACTACACTCCGCCACCAGTATTATTATGCCCCCCGGCTTTACCACATGGCTTGCGTTGTCCAGAGCCTTCTGGGCCTGGTACAGGTTTATGTCCTTTGGATAGCCCCCGGCGGACACTATCACAATATCGGCAGGCTCGGGGATATCTATTCTGTACAGCCCGTCCAGGTACCTGCACCCGGCCCGGTGGGCCTTAAGGTAGTGTCCCGCAAAGGCCTTCAGCACCTGCTTCTTCTCATTTAGCACCACATTCAGGATAAAAGTTATCCCCAGTATACGCCCTATTTCATCCATGTCCTCCCGGACAGGGTTTCCCTCCAGCCTGCCCGTCTCGGCACCCTTTTCCAGTTGACGGCTGTGATTGTGCTTTATACTTTCATAATCCGCCGCCCCGGGCATTATGGCTTTTGCTCCCCCGGAATAGCCGGCAAAATAATGGTATTCTATGTTTCCGGTACAGATTCTCACGTCCGCTTCCACCACAGGGCGGCAAATATTAAGCGGAGTACCACGGGTTGTGCTGCCTATGTTTACATACTCTTCCTTATTGCTATCAACGCATTTTATATCGTTAAATACCTGCTCGCCCACCAGGGCTTTTTGCTCCTCCCGGGTGTGGGGCCTGTGAATCCCCATACCGAATATTATGGTAATATCCTCTTTGGACACGCCCGCCCGGAACAATTCTTCCAGCAGTGGCGGAAGGAGCTTCCGGGTGGGTGAAGGCCGCGTTATGTCGCTGGCCATTATTACAATTTTTTGTCCCCTTTTTACCAAACTTGAAAGCCTTTGGGTGCCGATTGGGTGCTGTAATGCCTGCAGGATTTGTTCACTTTCATAATCCTCGTCAATGCTTACCTCTTTAAATCTTCCTTCCAAAACATCCATAAGGTTTTGGGTCGGTACTTCGATCTTTACTGTATTCTTCCCAAATTTTAAGTCTATTACAGACAAATTGACTCCTCCCAGTCACGTGTTTGGTTATAAATTATCGGTACAAAACCCTGTTGTCCCCTACTCTTTTGGTTACCCTGTCCCTGTCCATCTCCTCCAAAAGGGCCATGGCGTATTTTCTGCTGGTACCCAAATGGTCCCGGAGGGCTGCAAGGCTTATATTTCCTTCTATTTTGATGTGTTCCACCACGGCGTTCACCGCACCGTCGTAGTAGTCCTTCAAAAACACCGTGTCCTCGCCTATGCGTTTTACTTCGCCGGTTTCAACCAGCATACCCAAAACTTCAGCCGTCTTATACTCGCCGTAAGGGCTTCTTTTTAACAACTCATTTATTCCGGGAGGCGAATAGCCTTCCCCCTCCAAAAGGTCCAGTATATAGCTCCTTATATCCCGTTGTTCCGGTGTGAGCTCAATTTCAAAGCCGGATAGGTGTACCACCCGGGGCGTCACGTTTATGGCACCCTCTTGCTCCATGCTTCTTAACAGCTCATCGGTAAAGCTCCCTTTGCGGCCGCCAAACAACTTGCTCCGGAACTCCTCCACCGGCATGCCGCCCCGCAGCGGATACTGGCCATGGAATTCCCGTAGCAGAACATCCGCGCTGGACAATAGCCTCGAATAGTACCCTTTGTGTATATAAACTTTCTGGCTACCGCTTTGGAACTCTCTAATGACACCGCTTTCCACCAGTTCTTCCAGCATGGGCTGTAGCTCTTCATCGCTTTTACCGGTTAGTTTTACAAGTTCCGGCCTACCGGGAAAGGAGCCGCTGTTTAAATTAATAATCTTTTCCAGCACTTGCAGCGGGCTGCCGCTTTCCTTCAGCTTAAGCTCCTCTATCGTCTCTTTATTGTACCTTTTCCTTTTGGGCGGATTTGGCTCCAGTACTACCCCTCCTCCAATGGTCTCCATGGGTGAATAGCTCCTAATAACAAATCGGTCTCCCCTTAAAGCCACCGACTCTTCCTCCAGCCGCAACTGCACATAACACTCTTGTCCCGGGCCAAGGTCTTCCCTGTCAAGCAGTACAACCCTACATAAAATCTCCCTTGTTCCTATATGAAGCCGGACCCTGTCCCTGTTTTCAATAGTCCAACGGGTATCTTTAACAAGCCGCAAACGACAGTCCATCATCATGGTGGGTTGCAGTGCCCCGGCGGGGGCTATCACATCCCCTCGCTGGACCTGGTTCCTTTTTACCCCGGCGATATTGACCGCCAGCCTCTGGCCGGCGTAAGCGGTATCCACGTCCCGGTCATGGACCTGCAGGTTTCTTATCCGGGCCTCTATACCGGCGGGATAAATGCACACCTTCTGGCCCTCTTCCATCTTACCGGAAATTAGCGTCCCAGTAACTATGGTGCCAAACCCTGTTATGGAAAAGGCCCTGTCAATGTTAAGCCTGTACAGGGTATCATAGTTTTTTGTTTTCAATTCCGCCGTCATCTCACCTATGGCCTTTGCTAGACTATCAATGCCGGCTCCGGTAACCGATGATACCGGTATCACCGGAGCACCGTCCAGGAAAGTGCCCTCTATTTTTTCTTTTACCTCCTCCATAATCATCTCAAGCCATTCCTCTTCCACCATATCCGCCTTTGTAATTACCACTATTCCCTTTTTGACCCTCAAAATATCAAGGATGTTAAGGTGCTCCACGGTCTGGGGCATTATTCCCTCATCGGCTGCCACCACCAGAAGCACCATATCCAGTCCGCCCACCCCTGCCAGCATATTTTTTATAAACTTTTCATGGCCGGGTACGTCTACTATGCCAGCCCTCCTACCGTCCAGCAGGTCAAAATAGGTAAATCCAAGAACAATGGATATTCCCCTTGCCTGTTCCTCCTTAAGCCTGTCGGTATTCCTTCCGGTTAGGGCTTTAATTAGCGTGGTCTTTCCGTGGTCTATATGGCCGGCAGTGCCTATTATTATATTGCTCAACTGCTATCCCTCCCCGCCAGTACATTGGTCAGCATTTCCGCCAGCACCGGCAGTTGGTCGTCAAATACTGTCCTTACGTCTAACAGAAATTTGTCCCTAGCGATTCTTCCTATCACAGGGGCCTTAGCCATCCTTAAGCCTTTTTCCAGTTCGTTTACCGCCATCTCCCCTGGCACAATGGCCAGTACGCGGGTTTCTATCCTCTCTAGGGGCAGCGAACCCCCGCCCACCTGG
>LSQX01307815.1_pt1 | contig 48610 bp, 36 predicted proteins | sample 654561 | NCBI WGS metagenome assembly LSQX01 (sample SAMN04489861, study PRJNA283612) | anaerobic digester metagenome | isolation source: 4 biogas reactors fed with cattle manure at either 37C or 55C with and... | place: Denmark: Kongens Lyngby | collected 2014
AACGCAGTATCGAATACCGCGACCTGGGGAACGCCTGGCATGGCGTCTTCACAAGCCTCGATCCCTGTCATGTTGGGCGGGTTGTGCAGCGGCGCCAGGTCAAAGCAGCCCCGGATGGCCCGTTTGACTTCAGGCGTGATCAGTACGGATGAAGCGAACTTTTCTCCGCCATGAACCACCCGGTGCCCGACCGCGTCGATCTCGCTCATGTCTTTGATCACGCCATGTTGATCTGATGTCAGGGCTGTCAGGACTTCCTGCACCGCGACCTTGTGGTTGGGCATATCCACAGTCAGTGTGGTGGGGTCCCCGCCATTGAGGCTCTGCTTGATGAACGCTTCGGACAGGCCGATACGCTCGGCAACACCGCGGGCCAGCACCTGCCCGTTCGCGGCATTCAGGAACTGGTATTTCAGAGAGGAGCTGCCAGCGTTGATAACGAGAACATTCATGATCCTATCCCTCCGTAAATGCGGCAGTCAATCAGCTGCCGCCCGCATGGTCAGTCGTTGATGGCCTGAACCGCTGTGATCGCCGCCACACCGACAATATCATCAGCGGAACAACCGCGTGACAGATCGTTGACTGGTTTGGCGATTCCCTGGGTGACCGGACCGTAGGCTTCTGCCCGGGCCAGCCGCTGGGCCAGTTTGTAACTGATGTTGCCGGAGTTAAGGTCGGGGAAAATCAGTACGTTGGCTTTGCCTGCCACCTGGCTGCCGGGTGCTTTGCTGCGGGCTACCTGTTCGACAAGAGCCGCATCCAGCTGAAGTTCACCGTCCAGCAGCAGGTCAGGGGCTTTCTCTCTGGCCAGGCGGGTGGCTTCAACAACCTTCTCGGTCAGCGGACTTTTAGCGCTGCCGTATGTTGAATAAGACAGCATGGCCACGTACGGTTCGGCACCGGTCAGCTGACGGAAGGTTCTGGCTGAAGACAAGGCGATCTCAGAAAGCTGGTCGGCGTCGGGATCTTCGACCAGACCACTGTCGGCAAAGAGGAATGTTCCCTTGTGGCCGTAGTCGCAGTCCGGCACGATGATCATGAAGAAAGCCGACACCAGCTTTGTTCCGGGTGCGGTTCTGAGTATCTGCAAGGCTGGGCGCAGTGTGTTGGATGTGCTGTTGATCGCACCGGCCACCATGCCATCCGCTTCGTTTTGCTTCACCATCATCACGCCGAAATATAAAGGGTCCTTCATGGTTTCCCGTGCTTTTTCCGGTGTCATTCCCTTAGCTTTTCTCATTTCGTAGAACGCTTGTACATAGGCTTCAAACAGCGGACTGTTCTCAGGATCGACGAAACGGGCACCAGATATGTCCCATTGCGGCGCGACCGCCTGTATTTTTTCCCGGTCGCCAATCATGACGACATTCGTTATCCCCCGCTCAAGCAGTTTGGCGCAGGCTTCAATAGTCCTTGGCTCATATGATTCTGGCAGGACAATTGTTTTTTTGTTTTTTTTGGCTCGTTGAATGATCTCGTCGATAAAACCCATGCTTACATCCTCTTTTCTGAAGTTTTTTTACCGCTCCTCAGTATATCGAATGTCGAGCGTTTCTTCAACTTTTTCTCAGGGAAGAACGATTCCGGTTTCGCTTTCGTCAACCAGATACCGAGCATGAACATACCCAGGCCAATCGCCAGATCGCCTATACTGACCATATACGGATAGAGGGGAATCAGGTCTGCCGCCCAGAGCAGCGGCTCATGTCCCTGGGCAAGAAAGTAATGCGGCGCGTCCGGGATGCGTTTCGCGGCTGAATCTCCATAACGCAGAATGGCTGAACCGATCGGCATACGCCCGCCGTTGGCAACGATCACCATGCCGTTCATGGCCGATCCAGTCAGTACAGCGATCATACCGGCCTTCTGCCGGTTTTGGAAAAGAAAAAAACCGACCAGCAGATACTGGGCAAGGGCAAGTGCCAGGCGAACAGTCAGATGTGTCTCCCCATCAGGCAAAACCTCCTGAAGCCATAAGGAGGCCAACAGCCACTCACAGCACAGTGAGAGCAACAACATAGGCCAGTGGGCAAAATGGGCTTGCAGAATATGGCGCGGCCGGCCGCCTGAAAGCAGGCCGCACAAAACACCAGCCATACAGCAAAACAAAATCACAGCCGGCCTTCTCTTTCTGATGCCTGCTGTGTTGTCAGCGCAATTGCCGCCAGTTCAGCCTGGTTATTCCGAACACGCATGGTCCCTCACCCGACCAGGTAAGCCTGCAGTTCATTTTTTTCCCGCAAGCGTTCCATACCGCGGACAAATGCTTTGACCACGTCCGGGGCGAACTGTGTGCCAGCATGCCGCTGCAGCTCGTCCACAGCCTCTTCATAGGACATGGCAGCCCGGTATGCCCGGTCAGAGGTCATGGCGTCAAAAGAATCGGCGACACAGAGGATCTGTGCCTCCAGCAGCTTGCTTTCCTCGAGTGCGCTCTCCGGGTATCCGCCACCGTTATAATGGACATGGTGGGCCCTTATAATCTTGACCTCCCGGTTAAGGAACTGGATCCCCTCCAGCATCTGGGCACCAATAACCGGGTGTTTCATAATTTCTGCGTACTCTTCATCAGTCAGCCGGTCTGCTTTGTTCAAAATGGCTTCACTGATGCCGATCTTGCCTATGTCATGCAGCAATGAAGCATATTTAAGCACCTTGGTCCGGTCAGCCGACAAGTGCATCTCGCTGGCAATGATTTCGCAGTACTTCTCCACGCGGCGCGCATGGCCGACCGTATACTTGTCTTTAGCCTCCAAGGCGGCGGAAAAGGCTTTGATGGTGTCAATATAGCCTTTGCGGATAGATGTGAAACCGACATAGGCATAGCGGAAGAGCATGAATGGCGCGAAAAACAGCAGGACGGCCAGAAAGCCAAACGCATGGTAGACAGCAGTCAGAAAAACGCCCAGGGTTCCGATCAGGATCATACTGAGCAGTGACCAGCGGAAAATCTGCAGCCATTCCGACAGCAGTCCGGGCCGCGCCCCATTGAGAAAATAAAAATAAAAGATGATCATCAATGTATTGACCAGAACATAGACAATCAAGCCAGTGAAGATGGCCGGCAGATCCCGGGCGATCTGAAAAAAACTGGCTTCAATACCTATCGGATTAGCCTCAATCAGGAACCTGCCGCCCAGCTGCTGGAAAACCAGGCCACAGGCCAGGATGGACAGGATATAATTGGAAGCATTCATCAGGCTCTTGTGTGGCGGCGTGTTGAGAAGGTGTTCTTTACGGCCACGGCCAAAATCCATGACGGAAAAAAAGGCTGTACAGAAAGAAACCCAGGCGGCGGCAGCCAGACCAAACAACAGCAAAGCGCTTATATCAATGGCAAAAGCAATAGAAATGGCTTTGTTTTCATCTATAGCCAAACTTTGCGATTCTGCAATCACACCCAGCACAGCGAAAAAAATGACACCCGCGATCACGGATCCCAGCAATTGAGCATCTCTGAAGGTCAGGTAGGCCAGAGCCCCCATACCCGTCAGTATGCATATGACGTTATAAACAGCTGCGACTTTTCTCATGCCTGGTTGCTCTCACCCGCCTGTATCTGCTATGCCCGCTCATGTTTTGATCCGCAAGGCCCCGCTGTCATGATTGTCAGAAGAGGCCCGGGTTTCACTGCCGCTTACGGCAGCTTCTAATGGTTTTATCTTGAAATGACAGACCGGCAATATTATTTTGAGAAAATAATGGTTACTACCTGTTTCAGATAATTCTCCAATGTGCGCCAGTTGCAAGAACCATTGCCAGCAGAGATGCAAGAATACCCAGCAATTTTCTAAATTTCATTGTTGAACAACCTCCATTTTAGACTCTACCCCTTCGCTAATTCAGGCAGGTTGTTCCGCTTCGCTTGGCCGGTCTGTCATTTCATACGGTTTTACGCGACTGCCGTGTCCGGCCAGCCGTCAGGTCAGTTTGCTTTTTGAGGTTTGCTGATCGGTCGGTTCAATGCTGAAAGGACCGCCATGACCACCGACTGCAGCTCGGTTTCCGGACTATGTATCGGCGCGATGCCAAACAGGACGGATTCACTGAATGGCGCTGTATAAGCCATTCCGACAACAAAACAATCATTGCCGGCAACCTGCTGGCGCTGCAGATCCAGCAAGCTGATCGCATAGGCTGGCCCTAAGTAGCTTTGCAGAGAAGCAAGGCAGGCATTGACGGCTGATTGGATCCGGTTGCGGCTGGACAGGGGACTCCGGCAGCTGCCGGTGTACTCCTGTTCGCCTTTGGCCAGTGTGACCGTCGTTTCCACATGCTGGCTGTCCATGCTGATGGTGATGCGGCGAATCACCAGCCGTGGTTCATATGGCACAGCTGGCATGACCACATTGTTGTTGACCTGCGCAATGCTGATCAGCTTGTAGTCAATGTCCAGGCCAAAGGTGGCCATGATAGCTGACTGGATATCCCGGACAAGCTGCTTGGGTGATTTGCTCAGATCACTCAACACATGGATTTCCACAATCTCATTCTGGTCATTGAGAACAGTGCGGGCTGCCAGCACCCCGCCCAGCTGCATCATCAGCTTATCAAGTTCCGGCTTCAGCTCAACCATTTCACTCATGCTAACTGCCCCTCCTGGAAAAAACATGTCATACACCACAAAAAAACCGTCATTGCGGCCACGTGGCATCAAAGTGATCATTAGTCATTGTAGCATATCAAAATCGCCGTATGTTGCAATCAAATGGCATTTTGCCTGCATTTTGCACATGAGGTGCCTCCGGATCAGCGTAACGCCAGTAAGGCCCAGGTATTGTCAGCCGCCCAGACAAAAATCTCATCATTTGCCGTCTCACGGAAAAATGCACTGAGCGCAGGGCTGGTCCGGCTGGTTGCCTGGTGCCAGAGGAGCCGGTCGACAGCCGCACGATAGAGCGCCTCATCTTGAATGATCCGGGCGATCCGGGCAACCATGGCATAGACCGCATGGCTCTCTTGTTTAACGGCGGCACTGCCCTGCCCTGCATGATAGGCGGCATACAAGACCGTGTGGTTGTAAAGCTGGTCACGAATCCAGCTGATGCTGGTCTGAGGGATGATGCCCACCTCGCACAAATGCAGGATGGTCGCCATCGCTTCTTCAGTATCAATCAGAGGCTGGCTGCCTGCGAACGGCAGATAACCGCCGGACGGCTGCCAGGCCCAGGCATAGAGTGGCAGAGCATCATTCAGATAACCGGCAATAACCCGTTCCCGGCTGGTGTCCAGGATAGACTGCCAGGCAGGGTCTATCAGTACCAGCGCCTGCATGGCGAAAAGATCTAAAGAAGCCAACCGCAGAACATCCAGGGCCTGTTCACGATCCGGGTCCGGCGTGGGCGTCACTGGCGGTTTCGGCGTCGGTGTCGCTCCCGGGTCAAGCACCGGAGCGGTCACAGGTACATAGGCGGTCTGTTCCGTGAACCCGGAATCAGCCAGAACAGGCAGCAGCAACGCGGAAAGCTTGTGCAAGTCTTCCAAACGGGCCTGGTCCGGCCATAAGGAACAGCTTTGCGCCAGAATACGCGCTAAAAGGAGGTTTTCACGCAGCCAGCCTGCAGGTGATGACCCGTCATCTGTGTCTGCCGGCAATGAAAACAGGCGCTCCCGCACATCACCACTGTCATTCAACCATTGCCGGCGAAAGTAAAGCCACCATTCCTGGAAAGCTTTGCGCCGGTCCTGCTCCAGCAAATATTGCCCGTAACGCAGCTGGTCGGCTGCCAGCGCGTAGGGCGCGGACTCACCGGGTGGCCGGCCAGTCCGTCCCGGCAGGCGATACCAGGCCAGCAGCTGACCATCCCGGCCAAGAAGCGTGAGCATGCGTGCTTCAATCTGGTCTGTCTCGTCCATTCGAAGCGACCAGGCGGACGTATGCTCATCCGACGCACCGGGCAACGGCACAGACAACGCGGCCTGCCGTGGGGCAAACCAGAACCAGTCCTGCCAGGCACTGATCGCGGTAAAAAGCGTGATGGCAGATGCCGCGGCTGCGAGAACCCGAATGATATTTTTACGCCGCTTTCCGGTTGCTTTGCCGAACCTAGCCGTCATAAGCCACTACCCCTCCATCTTGCACCATAACTGTACAGCCTCGAAGCGTCTGCCATGCCAGGATGCTCTCATCATATCAAAAAGCAGGCCACTGAGAAAGCAAAGCGGCAGGCTTGTTTCTGGTAACCATGCACGTTCATGCTATAATGGGTGCCATGGATATCATCAGTGTCATTGTTGAATACAACCCCCTCCATGCTGGTCATGCTTACCAGCTGCTTGAGGCGAAACGCCGTGTCGGTCACAACAGTGCCGTCATGGTTGTCATGAGTGGTTTTTTCACCCAGCGAGGCGAGCCAGCACTCATGGACAAGTGGAGCAGGACGCGTATGGCTTTGGCCTCAGGTGTTGATCTGGTGCTTGAGCTGCCTTTTGCCTATGCCTGCGCCAGTGCTGAACGTTTCGCTGATGGCGGTGTACGGATCCTGCACGCCACCGGATTGAAAAGCACGCTGGTCTTTGGTAGTGAATCAGGTGATCTGGGGCAACTCCAGAGCCTGGCGGAAAGACTCGTTCCCGAGACATCTGACTATCAGGCGCAGCTGCGTGCCTGCCTTGACCAGGGTCTTTCCTTTCCTGCCGCACGACAGCAGGCCATAGCCGCGCTCTGGCCACAGGACCGGCTTTCCAGCCTGCTACGTGAACCGAACAACATACTGGCCGTGGAATACCTTAAAGCCATACGCAGAATAGACAGCTGCCGCCTCAACCCCCTGACCATCCAACGCCGGGGGCAGGATTACCGCGACGACAGCCAAAGCCCGACCGGTGCGCCGCCCAGCGCGGCTGCTGTCCGCATGGCAATCCAGAGTCGCATCCGGCTGACGGCCTCCCCTGATCTGGCCGGTTTGCTGCAGGATCTGGCAGGCAGCATACCTGATGAAGCCCTGGCAGAACTGTTGACAGCAGTCCAGCAAGGCCCCGGCCCCTTATTCCTCGAAGATCTGGCTATGCCCATCCTTTCCATGCTGCGTACCCGTCAGGGTGACTTTCTGGACAAGGTTCCCGGCATGGGTGAAGGGCTGGGACGACGTCTGGCTGCAGCTGCCGCGCGACCGGCAGCTCAGGCAGAAGCCCGCCTGGCGACATTGCTCGCGGACAGTGACACACGACGTTTTGCCCGCACCCGCGTTCAACGTGCTTTGATCGCGTTGCTGGCCGGCCTCACAGCGGACGACCATCAGCTTTTTGATCGTGCCGGCGGCCCCAGCTATCTGCGTGTTCTGGGCTTCAATCGCAAAGGCCGTTATCTGCTCAAGCTGATGCGCCGGCTGGCCGAACGGCCGATCATCACCCGTGCGTCGGACTTTCTCGAGCATGGCAAGGATCCGGCACTTTGCCGCATGGCTGAGCTGGACCTGATCGCCTCTGACTTGTGGCACCTTGCAGCAGGCCGTCCCTGCGGCATTGACTTTGACAGTCCTGTCATCATGAGCTAAAATAGCTAGAATCAATCCAGGGGGGCGGTTGCTTATGCCGGAAAACATTTATGAAACATTGAAAAACAGGGGCTACATCGCCCAGGTGACCCACGAAGAGGATGTACAACAGCTGCTGGCCAGCCCGGGCGCCACCTTCTACATCGGTTTCGATCCGACAGCGGACAGCCTTCATGTCGGCCACTTTGTCCAGATGATGGTTATGGCCCATCTGCAGAAGGCCGGCCATCGGCCGATCGTCCTGCTCGGGGGTGGCACCGGTATGATCGGTGATCCGTCAGGCCGTTCTGACCTGCGGCAGGTGCTCGATGAAAACACCATCCAGAGCAATGTCAACCGTTTTCGTGAGCAGATGAAAATCTTGATCGATTTTACTGATGACCGGGCGATCATGGTCGATAATGCCGAATGGTTGCGTTCGCTCAATTATATAGCGTTTCTGCGCGAGATCGGCTCACAGTTTTCAGTCAACCGTATGCTTTCGGCAGAATGCTTTAAACAGCGTCTGGAAAAAGGGCTCTCTTTCCTGGAATTCAATTATATGCTGATGCAGGCCTATGACTTCCTGGTGCTCTACCGCCGGTACGGCTGCCAGATCCAGTTGGGCGGCGATGACCAGTGGTCCAACATCCTGGCTGGTGTCGACCTGGTGCGGCGCAAGGAGCAAGGAGCCGCTTTTGGCATGACTTTTAAGCTGTTAACTACCAAAGCCGGCACCAAAATGGGCAAGACGGCCAATGGCGCCGTCTGGCTGGATGCTGAAAAAACCACACCATTCGCTTTCTACCAGTACTGGCGCAACATAGACGACGCTGATGTTGTGAATTGCCTGAAGCTGCTCACATTTATTGACCTCTCTGAAATCGAGGCCTATGCCCGCCTGAGCGGTGAAGAAGTCAATGAAGCCAAGAAGCGGCTGGCCTGGGAAGTCACCGGGATTGTCCATGGCAAAGCGGCCGCAGACCAGGCTGCCGCGCAAGCCGTTGAGCTTTTCGCTGGATCGGGACGCTCAGAACAGATGCCCACCTCTGTCCTCTCGGAGCAAGAGTATGAACATGGCGTCAATCTGTTGGACTTGCTTTTGCGCGTTGGCATGATCCCTTCAAAAGGAGAAGGCCGTCGCCTGATGCAGCAGCGTGGCCTTACACTGAACAGTGATGTCATCCTGGATGTCAACCGTATCATGACCGCTGATGACTTCTCTGATGGCGAAGCGATTGTCCGTAAAGGGAAAAAAGCTTTCCATCGCTTTGTTCCGCCTGCCATCTGAAAAAACCATACCAGTTAACAACCGTACAATAAAAGAGCACCCTGGAGGATGCTCTTTTATTGGTTCAAATTAAATCGCGGCATCAGCCATATGACGATCGTCACTGGGCTGACGATTTGAGCACTTTGGCCAAATGTGACTTCTGACGCGCTACATTGTTTTTATGCATCAGCCCCTTGGCCGCCGCTTTATCCAGTGCAGTTTGAGACTGGCGCACGAGCGCTTCTGCGTTTTCCGCAGAAGAGGCCACAGCAGAACTGGTTTTTTTCAGTAAAGTCCGGATTTTGCTTTTCTGCATTTTGTTGGCGGCAGTCTTTTTAGCGATAATCCGTGTGCGTTTGATCGCGGACTTGATATTCGGCATGATTCTTCACCTCCCTGCGTGACACTTCTGTCAGATTTTGCACTCGAGTATTTTATCATGGAAAAAGAAGGGATGCAAGCGGATCCTGGTCTGTTCATCAGCTTGCATCTCGTGGTATGATGTTCTATGTAAATGAAAAGAACATATGGAGGTATAGAATACATGCCCTTACAACCGAAACGACGCCGCAGCAGGCTTGCACCGCGCCGCAAGGACAGTGCTGAGCCTGTTCAGGTGCCGCCTGCAGCCGCAAAAAAACCAGAGAAAAAAACGGTCACGGCTGCGGCAATTCCCGCAAAAGCTTCTGGTAACCGTAAACGCACCGCGGCTAAACCGCGTCCGGCTACGCCTAAAGCGAGCCCTTCAGTTACCAAACCACGCCCGGCGACAGCCAAAAAACGCCAGTCAGCAGGTGTCGCGAAGCCAGCAAAAGGTAAAGCCGCCACCAGCCTGGAGAAACTGGGCAACACGGCTTTGCGCGTGATTCCGCTGGGCGGCATGCGCGAAATCGGAAAAAACATGCTGGTTTATGAATGCGGCGATGACATGATCATTGTAGACTGCGGCATTGCCTTCCCCGAAGAAGATATGCCCGGCATTGATATTGTCATTCCTGATTTTTCCTATATCCTGCAGCACAAGGACAAGATCCGCGCCATTTTTCTCACCCATGGTCATGAAGACCACATCGGGGCGCTCCCCTGGCTCTGCAAAGATATCCAGGTGCCGATTTACGGAAACCAGCTGACCATAGAACTGATCAAGCTGAAACTGGAGGATCGGGGAACAGGCGTGTCCGGCGTCACTTTAAAAGCTGTTAAAGACGGGGACCGCATCTCAGCAGGCTCTTTTTCTGTTGAGTTCATCCATGTCAACCACAGCATCGCCGATGCCAACGCCCTGGTCATCCGCACACCCGCCGGGGTTATTTACCACTCTGGTGATTTCAAGATAGACTACACGCCGATCACCGGCGCTCCGATGGACTTGTCGCGTATCGCTGCTGTCGGCCAAGAGAATGTCCTGCTGATGGTCTGTGAAAGCACAAACGTCGAGCGTCCCGGCAACTCTTCATCCGAAAGCAAGGTCGGAGAAGCTTTCGCAGAACTTTTCCAGGGCGCGCCCGGACGCATTTTTGTGACGACGTTTTCATCTAATGTCTTTCGCATCCAGCAGATCTTTACCGCGGCCGAGCAGTTCGGCCGGAAAGTCGCGCTGATCGGACGCAGCATGCTCAATTACTTCAACGCAGCCAATGCACTCGGCTACATCAACATGCAGCCGGACACCCTGATTGATGCCAACGATGTTGACCGGTACGCTGCAGACCAGCTTGTGCTGATCACCACGGGCAGTCAGGGAGAACCCATGTCAGCGTTGACCCGCATGGCCTTCTCAGAACACAGACGGATCGAAATTGTCCCGGGCGATACCGTCATCTTGTCTTCCAGCGCGATACCCGGCAATGAAAAGTCAGTGTACCGCGTGATTAACGAGCTGTATAAGCGCGGTGCCCACGTCATTTATGAGTCTTTGGCGGAAATCCATGTGTCAGGCCATGCTTACCAGGATGAGCTGAAACTGCTGCACCATCTGGTCAGGCCGCGTTACTTTATCCCGGGACACGGCGAATACCGCCACCTTTACCGGCACGCAGAGCTTGCGCACAAGCTGGGTCTTCCCTGGGATCAGATTTTTCTGCTTAATAACGGTGATATTTTTGAATACCAGAATGATAATGCCCGTATTGGCGGCTTCGTCCAGGCCTCCGGGATCCTGATTGACGGTTCAAGTATGGGCAATGCCGATAACCTGGTGCTCCGGGAAAGGCGTTTGCTGGCTGATGAGGGTGTTGTTGCCATTTTTCTGGCGGTCAGCCAGAAGGACGGACAGCTAATCCATGATCCGGACATACAAGCCCGCGGTTTCATCTACGAGCGGGAGGCGGATCAGGTGATCCGCGAATGCCAGAAGCGAATCACAGCCTATGCGCGCAGGGGCAATGGCAAACCGTCGTTGCCGGAGATGGTGCGCAGCGGCCAGCTGCGCACACAGCTGGAGTCCCTGCTGTTTGAGCGGACCAGGCGCCGCCCCATCATTCTGATTTCACTGGTTGAAGTCTGACCGGATTTTGTCCAAGACAAACAACCGCCAGTTCCCCCAAGGACCTGACGGTTGTTTTTGGTGTCTGAAAAACGCTGTTCTTGGCTTACGCTTTCAGGGAAGCGGCGGCTTCTTCAGCTGCTGACGCCGCATCTGGGGTGTAAATGTCTGCACCGATCGTTTTGGCAAAAGTCTCATTTACGGGCGCGCCACCCACCATGATGACGATCTTGTCCCGGATGCCGGCGGCCTGAGCGGCTTCGACAACCGCTTTCATTTCACCCATTGTGGTGGTCAGCAGGGCTGAGCAGGCGATGATCTGGGCGTCATTTTCTATGGCCAGCGAAATGAATTTTTCCGGGGCTACGTCTGTTCCGGCATCGATGATTTCAAGACCCTGCCCTTCCATCATCATGGCAACCAGATTTTTACCGATATCATGCAGGTCACCCTTAACAGTTCCAATAACAACTTTGCCTTTGGCCTTGATACCGCCGGCAACAAGCAGCGGTTTGAGAATCTCAGTACCGGCTTTCATAGCCCGGGCGGCAATCAGCACGTCCGGAACATAGACCTCATTGTTTTTAAATTTGATGCCGACCTCGTTCATGCCGGACAACAAGCCCTCGTTAAGGACATCCTGCGGTTCAGCACCGGCATCCAGCGCCTGCTGTACAAGTTCCTTAACGTCTTTCGCTTTGCCTTTTTGCAGCGCCTCTGATATTTTGCCAAGCAGTTCCATGTTGCGACCTCCTGTTTGCTTTGTTTTTAATCTCTATCTTTACCCGGATTTTTCCCGGGTGAAAGCCGGTGTTATCTTCCCGCGTGATTCTCTGAATTTACCGGGTGTGATACCCGTGACCTTCTTGAAAACTTTGGAAAAGTAGCTTTGCGTTTCGAAGCCAACCATACTGGTGATATCAACAAGGGGGATATTTTCATTGAGAAGCAGTTTTCTGGCAGCATCGACACGCACGGTGTTGACATAGGTGTTGAAATTATCACCAATCTCCTCTTTGAAAACACGGCTGAAATAAGCCGGGCTGAGAAAAACACAGGCGGCTGTTTCTTCAAGCGTGATTTTCTTCATGTAATTCTTTTTCACATAGTCGATTGCCCGGAAAATGACATCAGCGTGTTTGACATTGGTCAGGTTAAAAACCTGATCGGTAAAGCGGGTCATGATATTGGAAAGCCAGTAGGCGATCTCGTCAATGTTGCGAAAAGAATTGATCCTGTTGAGGTAGGTGTAGTTGAGACCGAAAATCTGTTCGACATCAGCGCCACCGCGAATGGCTGCCCGCGACAGCAGCACCACCAGCTCGATCACACGGGCCCGCATAATTTCTATACTGCCACTGCTCGAAAAGAAAATATGGCCGAGGATCTCGTTGAGTATCTGCTGCGATGAGGCTTTGTCACCCATTTCGATGCGGTCAAGCAGCTGTGCCTCTTTCTCAATAGGATAAACCAGCTCACTTTCATGCTTATGCGTGAAGCGCTTGATAAAGCTGATCTGTTCCCAGAGCCTGGCTTGTAGCTCGTCGGTGTCTTTGCGTCTTTCCGTCTCTTTGAAAGACGGGTCAGACAGCCCTCCGGCAACCAGATAAAGCAGTTCACTCATCGCGTTGACGCGTTCAGTGGAAATGATGGGCACCAGTTTTATTTTTTCATGCAAAGCTTCCATGAAATCAGGGTGAATGCCATTGCGGGCAACCAGATCCTCGATCAGGAACTCGTCAGGATCAACCATATTGACCGGTCCGCAAAGCAGAGCCCCGACAACATCGCCCTCCAGATAGATCGGCGATGCCCAGTGTGTCAGGCCTAGCGGGCAGAAATAGACATAACGGCCGCCAAAACGTTCGGCCTGGTAACAGCCATACAGGTGTGCGTTATCACAGACCGGCGACCGGCCGTCGTTTTCTCTGGAACGGGCACCGGGCAAAACGGAGGCGGCGAGCTCGCAAACATCAATCTGGCCGGGCAGCGATGAGCGGTGCAGGGTCATACCCATGGGATCGATCACACGGCAGGACACACCGCAGGCTTTGCAGTAATTATCCGCAGCCTGTCCGGCTCTGGTCATATCCCAGGTCTGGATGTTGTCCTTCTCCTTGTTTTTCATCTCGTCTATATCACCTGCTTCCCTGCCATTGTATAACAGCAGTGCGGGCGGCTTTAGCACATAATTGCGCCCCATAGCAAATTTTTGTCATGATCGGTGATCATGTGCATGTGCGGGCGGACCTAGTGGCCGCGTTTGACATCGATGATATCGCGCACAGCCTTGATCCGCCCCAGGACACGATCGTACTGGCTCTGGCTGTTCACCTCGATGGTCATGATCAAGGTCGCGGTTACATCTTTCATCGCAGTCATCTGTCCGGAAATGATGGAAACTTTCTCTTCAGCGATGGCGTTGGAGACATCGGCGAGCAGGTGGCGGCGGTCATGAGCCAGGATTTTCAGTTCCACCTGGTAGGTCGAGCTCTGGTCTTCCTTGGCCCAAGCCACGTCAATCAAGCGTGAAGCTTTTTCCGCGCTGGAAGCAGAACCGGCAGCAGCCGAGAGCAGGTGACGGATGTTGGAGCAATTGGTGCGGTGGACGGCGACGCCTTTCCCCCGGGTCACATAACCTATGATCGGATCGCCAGGTACAGGACTGCAGCAGCGGGACAGGCGGACCAGGCAGTTCTCGATGCCTTTGACCACAACACCGTGATCTGAGACCTCCCGTTCGCGCGCCTTGCTTTTTCGCTTGTCGGTCTGTACCGTTTCTTCCTGCACAGCTGCCGCCAGGGGGCTGCTGATCAGCTGGCCGGAAGGAGTCAGGCGATAGCCCAACCTGGTGCGGTCTTCCTCAGGAAGACCTTTAATGTACTCATCCCGCAGCCGGGGAACGACACGCCCTGCCGACAACCCGCCGTACCCAATGGCCGCATAGGCATCCTCCAGAGTGTTAAGCGTATAACGGCGCAGAATGGGTTCGACGTTCTCTTTGCGCAACAGCTGCTCCGTGTTGAACCCTGTTTTACGGATTTCCCGCTCGACGATATCCCTGCCGCGGTCAATATTTTCCTGACGCATATCCCGCTTGAACCACTGGCTTATTTTTGTTCTTGCTGATGCGCTTTTTACGATTTTCAGCCAGTCGCGGCTCGGCCCATGGACTTTTTCTGAGGTAAGTATTTCCACAATATCGCCATTTTGCAGGACATAAGTCAACGGAACCATACGCCCGTTGACTTTTGCGCCGAACATGCGGTTTCCGATACCACTGTGGATGCTGTAGGCAAAATCGACGGGAACCGATCCGGCCGGCAAAGAACGGACGTCACCCTTGGGTGTAAAGACAAAAACTTCATCCGCCACCAGGCCGTTCTTGAGTGATTCCATATACTCGCCGGCATCGCGCATGTCTTTTTGCCATTCCAGCAGCTGGCGCAGCCAGGTCAGTTTGCTGTCCTGCGCCTCATCCTGCCTGCTGTGTGGCAGGTTCTCTTTATAGCGCCAGTGTGCCGCGATACCGTATTCCGCGGTCCGGTGCATTGTTTCAGTGCGGATTTGCACCTCAAAGGGAATGCCGCGCGGCCCGATCACGGTGGTGTGCAACGACTGGTACATATTGGGTTTGGGCATGGCGATGTAGTCTTTGAAGCGACCTGGCATCGGTTTGTAGAGCTCGTGCACCAGGCCCAGAACCGCATAGCAGTCGGCAACGGTCTGCACAATAACGCGGGTCGCAAAAAGGTCATAGATCTGATCCAGGCTCTTTTCCTGTTCTTTCATTTTCTTGTAGATGCTGTAAAAATGCTTGGGCCTGCCTTCGATCTCAGCCCTGATCCCCATTTCACGGATTTTCAGCTGCATTTCGATCACGATTTCTTCGAGGTATTTTTCGCGTTCCGAGCGTTTCTGAGCGATAGCGCCCACCAGCTCATAATACGCGTCCCGGTCAATGTAGCGAAGGCAGAGATCTTCCAGCTCCCATTTTATTTTATAGATGCCGAGGCGATGAGCAAGCGGCGCGTAGATATCGAGGGTTTCTCTGGCCTTGTCGGACTGTTTCTGGGGAGACATGTGGCGCATGGTGCGCATATTATGCAGCCGGTCAGCCAGCTTGATCAGCACCACCCGGATGTCCCGGGCCATGGCCAGAAACATCTTGCGGAAATTCTCCGCCTGGATTTCTTCTTTGGATGAATAGGGAATGCGGCTCAACTTGGTCACACCATCAACCAACTCGGCAACATCCTCGCCAAACAGGTTTTTTATTTCCTCTATGGTCTTGCCGGTATCCTCGACCGTATCGTGCAGCAGAGCCGCCGCAAGGGTGTCTTCATCAACTTCCAGCTCTGTCAGAATCGCAGCGACAGCCAGAGGGTGGATGATATAGGGTTCTCCTGTTGCACGTTGCTGCGTACCGTGTGCCTCGATGGCATAGGCGTAGGCTTCGGCGATTTTGGCGCTCTCCTGTCCGCCGCTGTAACTTTTATACCGCTCCAGAATCTGTTCCAGCATCCGGTCACGCACGGTACCGGCTGTTTGTTGTGTCATGTCGATCCGCCCCCTTCAGACGCGATCAGGCTGCGGTAAGTCCTCGATTCTTCCAGCCGGACTTTCTTGCTGACAGGCAGCAGCTTCAGTTGCATGCGGTCAGGACCAAGATCCCGTTTTTTAATCAGACCGGTCTCCTGGAAGACAACCAGAATCCGGGCCAGGCGAAAAGGATGCAGTTCAAAGCGGTAGCTGCGGCTGATCTTTCGGGCCAGCAGGGTGAGGTCAATCAACGCTGACTGTTCAGTATAATGCATGCGCAGGTACTGGTAGACCGCTTTATATTCCTGTTTACGTGGCAACAGTTCGTCAAGGGACAGAGCCATCTGCTGCACGAGCAGGTGAAGACTGCCATGATCCTGATAGAGGCGCTCTGCCTCCCAGGGGCGGTCGTAAAAAGCATGGCCGGAGTCAGCCGGGCGCAAATCGCGCAAATTCAGCTGCAGTTGCGTGCGGCCTTGCCAGTTGTTGATCTCCAGGGAAAACAGCACGTCCACCCGGTCTCCCGGTCCTGTCCACTCATCAGCCTCTCCCAGGCCGAAAGCGATCGCATCCCAGTTCAGGCCGCTCTGCGGATCCTGCAGTTTCAGCTTGAGATGGCGACCGCTGCCTACCAGACGGGTTTCCCTAAGCAGCAAATCGCGGCAGACCAGCAGCGGAACAGGGTTTGCTTCGCCAAAGGGCTCAAGTTTTTGAATGTCCCGCGCATTCTCCAGCGTCATTTCCGCGGCAGTCACCTGCAAGTCAGCCTGCAGGTCTGCCTGCAGCTGATCATCAGCAATGTGGCTGGCAGCGAAACCGGCAATCGCATTTAAAAAATCGGACAGCTGTTCAGCAGCCAGGGTCAGGCCTGCGGCTTTGCGATGCCCGCCGAAACGCTGCAGCGCAGGCGCGGCATGGCGCAGCGCCGCCAGGATATCGATATCGCCCCAGGAACGGCAGGAGCCTTTATACGAAGATTCATCTCCAGCAAGGACAATCACAGGACGGGCATAATGCTCGGCCAGCCGGGATGCGACAATGCCGATCACACCGGAATGCCAATTTTTCCGGTATACCACAAGGATCTTGTCGAGGGTTGTATCCGGCCGGTTGTCGATGTCGGCTATGGCTTCTTGTGTCATGATGTTTTCAATGTCCTGGCGTTGGCGGTTCAGGTCGATGAGTACTTCAGCCAGTCGCTCAGCTTCTCGTTGATCATCAGTCAGCAACAGGCTGATCGCGTCATACGCGTCACCCAGACGGCCGGCCGCGTTAAGCCTCGGCGCAACAGAAAAACCGAGCATCTGGGCGGTCACCTGCCGGTCCTGCTGGCCGACAGCCTGCAGCAGCGTGTCCAGTCCGATGTTACGCCGGCCGCTATGGCCAGCGTTTTCTTCAGGCAGATCTGCACCATGGTTGATCTGGGCTAGACCCGCCGCTGTCAGGCAGCGGTTCTCATCGATCAGGGGTACAACATCTGCCACAGTCCCCAGAGCGGCCAGGTCAAGGTATTCCTGCCAGGCTTGGGGGCAGTTCAGCAGGCCGCAGAGGGCTTGCACAAGTTTCAGGGTAACGCCTACACCGGCCAGACCGGCAAAGGGATACTGGCTGTCTGCCCGCCGCGGATTAACCACAGCGGTTGCTTCCGGCAGGCACGCCCCGCATTCATGGTGATCTGTGACTACAACACGGATACCGGCTTCGCGCAGCTGGCTGATCTCCGCAAGGCTGGTTACGCCACAATCGACTGTGATTAAAAGGCGGTCCCCGTTCGCGATCATGCCTTCAGCCGCGGCTTCAGACAGGCCATACCCATCGGTCATGCGATCAGGAATAAGCATGCGCGGTTCCGCGCCCTGCGACCGCAAAAAACGAATCAGCAGGGCAGTCGCGGTCATGCCGTCCACATCATAGTCGCCGTGGACTGCGATAGGCCATTTATTTTTTAAAGCTGTCAAGATCGTCTGACAGGCAATCGCCATATCAGGCAGCAAAAATGGATCATGGAGCTGGTTCAGGTTCGGTTCAAGAAAAGAGGTGATTGACTCAGGCGTACGCAAACCACGACCAGCCAGCAAGCGGCTGATCAGTGAACCAGCCCCGGGTGTCGCGGGGTTTATCTGCCATTTGCGGTACCTGCCGACCACGGTGTTTTCCTTCCTGTTACAGACAGGCCCGATATCTGTATCAGACATCGGGCCTGTCGGCTTCACTGTTTTGTCTGAAGAGCCGTTCTGTTGCGGCTGTTCAGCGCTTTAGCAGGATGCCCGACCGCTCGATCTGTCACATCCCACGACCGGTCCTGCACTCAGACCCCGGCTGCACGTCACCACTTCACGAGCTGTAGCGCGGCATCTTGTTGCATTAACGTTTCCGCTTTCTGGCGGCCTCGGATTTCTTCTTGCGCTTGACACTTGGCTTTTCATAATGCTCACGCTTGCGAACTTCAGCAAGAACACCGGACCGGGCACAGGAGCGCTTGAATCTTCTCAGGGCGCTGTCAAGGGACTCGTTTTCTTTGACTCTTACTTCTGACATCTTTTTCCCTCCCCTCACGGCGATTTCTAGCTGTTCGCCTCAAGACGCTTTTTTTGCAAAAGCGACATCATGGCCTATTATACTCGCTCTGCGGCACCGGCGTCAACTGCAACCGCATTACAGCGCAAGGGTCATAATCAACAAGACCAGGGTGCCTTGACACCTTAGAGCAGTTTTTCGCCCAGCTTCTGTCCACCTATCAGGTGAAAGTGAATGTGGGGAATCGTCTGCCCGCCATCTGGCCCACAGTTGTTGATCAGGCGGAAACCTTGCGTGACACCGACCTTAGCGGCAATCTCCGGAAGAGCCCGCAGAACCGCTCCCATGAGATCCAGACCATCTTCTGCCGCAGCCAGCTCCAGAATATCCTTTATGTGCCGCCGGGGCACAACCAGCAGATGGACGGGCGCGACGGGGTTGATGTCACGAAAGACAACCATGTTTTCATTCTGGTAAACCAGGTCTGCCGAAATGTCACCAGCGATAATGCGGCAAAAAATACAATCTTGCATCGTCATCCTATCCTTCCCCGGATGCCAGGCGGTCAGCCGCCAGCTGCGTTCAGTTTTTCCTGTATAAGCTGATTGAGTGCTTCCAGTGCCTCTTGGATATGTTCAGGCTGTTTGCCGCCGGCCTGTGCCATGTCCGGTCGGCCGCCACCACCGCCGCCCGTCATGCGGGCTGCTTCCCGGATCAGGTCACCGGCCCGCAGACCGGCTTTGATTGCCCGGGGAGAGGCCATGGCCACCCAAAGGGCCTTGTCGCCCAATGTCGCAGCCAGGATGATCAGGTAATCCGGCAGCTGGTCACGCACCCGGTCTGCCGCTTCACGCAGCTGGCCAACATCGTTAACCGGGACATCTGACAGCAGGACATTCAGGTCGCCCATGACCGTCACCTGCGCAGTCAAATCACTGGCTGCGGCGGCCAGCCTGACTTTTTCTGCTTCATGCAGGCTTTTCTCCAATTGCTTGTTCCGATCCAGCAGTTGACTGATGCGGGAAGGCAGATCCGCCACACGAACACGCAACTGCTCAGTGCTCTCCTGCAGCAGGCGGTTCTGTTGCCGGGCCAGTTCCCATGCTGCCAGTCCGGTGACGCCTTCAATGCGGCGTACTCCGGAAGCGATGCCGCTCTCACTGATCAGGCGAAACTGGCAGGCTTCAGCTGAACGCTGCAAATGCGTGCCCCCGCACAGTTCTTTGCTGAATTGCCCGACAGAGACCACCCGTACCTGATCGCCGTATTTTTCGTCGAATAAGGCAACGGCGCCGCTCTGACGCGCTTCATCCATGCTCATGACCTCTGTCGTGACTGGCTCATTGCGTAATATGGCCAGGTTAACCAAATGCTCGACTTTTTCTTTTTCAGCAGCGTCCAAGGGCTGAAAATGGTTGAAGTCAAAACGAAAGCGGTCCGGTGCCACGGCTGAGCCAGCCTGGGTTACATGGTCGCCGACAACCAGGCGCAAAGCTTTATGCAGCAGATGGGTCACCGTATGGTTGCGCGCTGCCGCCAGTCGTGTCGCCGCGTCCACATCCAGGATAACGTCATCCCCGACTCGGACAACCCCTTCTTCGACCATCGACAGATGCAGCCAGATGCCCTCGGCGCTTTTGGTTGTATCCTGGACCGAAAGGCGAAGTTGATCGCCACGGATGCTGCCTATGTCACCGGTCTGGCCGCCTGAGGCCGCATAAAATGGTGTTTTATCCGTAATGACGGTCACGACAGACCCGGCCTCTGCCTCACTGACCAGCCGGGCACCTGGCTGATCCTTGTCGTTGACCAGCAGATACAGAACCGTACCGTGGTCTGAAAGGGTATCATAACCGCTGAATACAGTGGCTTTGCTGCGATCAATCTCCGCGGGCAGCGCGTTCTGGTCCCATGCTGAACCAGCTTTAGCCTGCAAGGCCTGCCGGGCGGTTTCTTTCTGGTGGGCCATCTCTTGTTGGAATCCGCTTTCATCGACAGACAAACCTTGCTCAGCGGCGATCTCACGAGTCAGATCCAGCGGGAAACCATAAGTGTCATGCAAACGGAACACGGCGCTGCCTTCAAGCTGCACCTGACCGGACGACCTGGCTGCGGATATCATCTCATCAAGAATCATGCTGCCCTGCTGGATGGTTTCGGCAAAACGCTCTTCTTCTCGCTGTATCATCCTGGCAATGTGGGTTCCCCGCGCTGTCAGCTCTGGATAGGCACCAGCCGACTCGTGAACAACGGTCTCAACCAGCGTATGCAAAAAAGGCTGTTCAAGGCCCAGCAGCCGACCGTAACGCGCTGCCCGGCGCAGCAGGCGGCGCAGCACATAGCCGCGCCCCTCATTTGAGGGCAGGATGCCATCGCTGATCATCATGGTTGTGCTGCGTATGTGATCGGTGATCACGCGAATGGCGGTATCCGCTTTTTCATCTTTTCCGTAGCTGACACCGGTCAACCTGCATGCGTGGTCAAGGATCGCCCGTATGGTGTCAACCTCAAATAGATTGTCCACATTCTGCATGATGCAGGCCAGGCGCTCCAGACCCGCACCGGTATCAATGTTTTTTCTGGCCAGCGGTGTATAGGTTCCGTCTTCTTCTTTGTTGAACTGGGTAAAGACCAGGTTCCAGAACTCAACGAAACGGTCACAGTCGCAGCCGACCTTGCAATCTGCCCGGCCACAGCCATATGCCGGACCACGATCGAAATAGATTTCAGAACAAGGGCCACACGGACCGGTACCATGCTCCCAGAAATTATCTTCCTTGCCCATGCGGTTAATACGGCCGTCAGGAAGCCCGACATCCTGACGCCAGATCTCATATGCTTCATCGTCATCCAGGTAAACCGACACATGAAGGCGATCAGCCGGCATTTCCAGAACATCCGTGCAAAAAGTCCATGCCCAGGGAATGATTTCTTTCTTAAAATAATCACCAAAGGAAAAATTGCCCAGCATCTCAAAATAAGTGCCATGCCGCGAAGTTTTGCCCACCCGCTCGATATCCGGTGTACGAATGCATTTCTGGCAGGTTGTCACACGTGGTGCCGGCGGCTGCTCCTGTCCCGTAAAATAAGGTTTCAACGGGGTCATACCGGCATTGATCAGCAAAATAGAAGGGTCGTTGCGTGGCACCAGCGAAAAGCTGGGCAGACGCAAATGCTCTTTTGATTCAAAAAAAGTGAGAAACTTCTCACGAATGGTGTTCAAACTTTCTGGTTGCATGCAACAGGCACTCCTTCGCGGGTTACTTACACACATCCCCCAGGCTTTTCAGTGTCATGCCCTGCGGTACAGGCTTTCTGGCCGCGCAGCAAGCTTTTCAGCTTTGGAGATTGCATCGCCAGAAAAAACGGCCTGCTGCGGAGGGTGGGGAAGTTGTTTATTACTCGCATCTTACACGAAATTCGCCCAATGGACAAGTAAACCCCTCAACCAGCTTCCTTCTCAACGATCTGGCGGACATCTTTTCAGGAATCAGCGGTGCGGCTTCCATCATTCTGTGATAGAATAAAAAAACGAGTATTGACTTTCCCTGCTGCGCAGGACAGCTTGTTTTTTTTTGAAAGGAATTGCCCTATGTCAACAGCCACGCCTGAACAGTGTGACTATTTTTCCGGCCCGGGCACGCCCTCTGGCCTAATGATCCCTCAAATCATGCTGCCACATCCGACCATCGACCTGTATCACTGGTCGGTTATTGCCTGTGATCAGCACACGGCCAGCCTTGAATACTGGCAGGAGACCGCCAGCATAACCTCTGCATTCCCATCAGCTTACCACCTGATTCTGCCGGAGTACTATCTGGAGCATCCGGATGACATACCGTTGTCCAAGCGGATACAGAGCATCAATCAGACAATGGCCGGTTATCTGGAGGCCGGTCTGCTGCGGCAGCTGGATCCAGGATGCATCCTGGTGGACCGGGCTACGCCGGATCACTCCAGACGGCTGGGCCTGCTGCTGGCCATCGATCTGGAGTGCTATGACTTTACACCGGGAAGCCGCCAGCTGGTCCGCGCAACAGAAGGGACGGTCGTATCCCGCATTCCGCCGCGGGCAGCCGTCCGGCGCGACGCCCCGCTTGAGCTGCCGCATGTGCAGCTGTTGATTGACGATCCGCAACAAACTGTCATTGAACCTTTATATGAACAGGTGCAAAAGACCGGTACTGAACCAATCTATGACACCCTGTTGATGCAGCAGGGCGGCTCCGTCAAAGGCTGGTTTTTCCCTGAGGGAGCCCCACAGCTGAACAAGGCGCTGCAAGCCTTGAACCGACTGGACAGTCTGCTGCGCCATGGGCTGCTGATGGCCGTAGGCGATGGCAACCATTCCCTGGCGACCGCCCGTGAACACTGGCTGGCCTTGCGCAGCCACGTTCCTGCTGATCACCCCGCCCGTTACGCGCTCGTTGAAGTCCTCAACCTGCATGACGCCGGCCTGAATTTCGAACCCATCCACCGGGTGTTGTCCGGACTTTCTGCGGAAGCGTTGATGAACGCGGCTCACCGCTGGTTTGGCAGTCATCCGGAACACCTTGATCAGCAAAGCTCTGCTGCTGAGACAACAGAAGTCCTCCTGCCGATGCTCAGCCGCTGCCATGAAGGGCAACTGCCACTGCCCGTTCCTGCCGGGAAGCTGCCGGTTGCCGTACTGCAGCCATTCCTTGACCATCTGGCTGACCGGGAGCAAGTGCAGATCGACTATATCCATGGCATTGATGAGGTCAAACGCCTTGCCGATGCGGGCTTCATTGGCCTGCTGCTGCCGGCCATGAGCAAGCATGACCTATTCCCCTGCATCGTCCGTGACGGTATTTTGCCCCGTAAAACCTTTTCCATGGGAGAAGCATATGAAAAACGTTATTACCTGGAATGCCGCCGCATCCGCTAATGGCATCAGCCGGAGCTCAAAGCACCATGTCTGACCAGCCGTCAAAAAAGCAAATCGCCATTATCGGAGCAGGCCTGACCGGTCTGGTAACAGCATATGCCCTGTTGTCCACAGGCCACACTGTTGTCGTCCTGGAGTCAGCGCTGCAGCCAGGTGGCATGATTTCTTCTTTCCCTATGGGAAAAGACCGTATCGAATATATCTACCACCATGTGTTCACACATGATCAGGAACTGATCAGGCTGCTTGCGGAACTGGGTCTGCAGAATCGTCTCAAATGGTACAAACCGCGTGACGCGCTCTACACGGGACGGCGGCTTTATCCATTTTCCACACCGCTGGACCTTTTGCGTTTTACGCCGATCCCGCTTCATCAGCGTCTCCGCACCGGCCTGACTGTACTGAAAGCAGCCAAGGTACAGGACTGGAAGCAGCTGGAAAAGGAAACCGCAGCCCAATGGCTGCTGCGCAACAGCGGCCGGGAGGCCTATGAACGCATCTGGCGCCCCCTGTTGAGGGCAAAGTTCGACAAGGATGCGGAAGAGGTTTCAGCTGTCTGGATCTGGAATAAATTCAAGCTGCGCGGCCATTCCCGGGATAAAGACGCCGGGTCAGAAAAACTCGGCTATATGGATGGCAGCTTCGGCTTGCTGATCGACACATTGACCAGCCGGATATGCCAGATGGGCGGTCGCCTGCTGACAGGTCACACGGTCATGAACATCAGTAACAGCGAACAAGGCCAAGGCTACCGTGTGTCCTGCATCCTCGAAAACTGCCAGACCGTCAACTTCGCCTGCGACGCGCTTGTCGCCACGGTCTCCGGACGACAGTTTGCCGGCATGTCAACGTCTTTGAACTGGCCTGATACATACAGCCGCAAACTTAATCACCTGCAGTACAAAGGGGATCTGTGCCTGATTTTGCGCCTTCGTCAGCCGCTTTCACCCTACTACTGGACAACCGTCTGTGACGACCTGCCATTTGTGGTGGTCATTGAGCACACAAACCTGGTCAGCTCGGAACGATACGGCGGCCACGTTGTCTACCTGTCACGCTATCTGGACATCACGGATCCGTTATGGTCCGAACCAGATGGCGCTGTTTTTCGCCAGTTCGTCCAGGGACTCAACCGCCTGTTTCCTCACTTCAGCACAGCGGACGTCATTGACTGGCGCCTCAAGCGAACCCATTACGCGCAGCCGGTCATCGTCCGGGCGTATTCCGGGCAGATGCCCGGGATAGATACCCCTGCACCCCTGGTCAAACTCGCCGGCATGGCCCAGATCTATCCGGAAGACCGCGGTATGAACTATGCTGTCCGCCTGGGGTATGACGCAGCCGATGCCCTGCGCCGCGATCTGGACACAACCAGCCGGGACTGCCGGACAGCACCATGAGACAGCTGCTGGAAAACCTGAACCATCATCTGCTCTGGCTGCTTTTATTGCCCTTGCTTTCCCTCTCTTTCTGGCTGCTGGGTCCGGATGCCAGCCACCTACTGGTCTGGTGGCTGGCCTTGAGTGTGCCTGGCTGGCTGGCCTGGCCCTGGGTCGCGCGCTTGTTTCCTGACGGAGACCGGGGTTATCTGCTGGCTAAAGGGATAGGGCTGCTTTTGCCTGCTTTCCTTTTATGGACTTTGTCCCACCTGCATCTCCTGCCCTTCAGCAACTGGACCATCTGGCTGCTGCTCCTGTTCAGTGGTGCCGCTGCCTGGGTGAACAAACGGAACCGCTTTGCCATGTCTGAGGCACTGGCTGAAGCATCACTCACCCGCCGTATCGTCGCGGCGGAAGCTTTTTTCCTTAGCGCTCTGCTTTTCTGGACCTTTGCCCGCGGTTTGAAGCCAGACTTGGACAGCCTGGAAAAATTCATGAATGTTGGTTTCATGAACAGCTTGTGGCGGACTCGCTGGCTACCAGCGCCGGATATCTGGTTTTCCGGTTCGTCGATCAACTATTACTATTTCGGGCATTATCTCTACACCTACCTGGCACGTTTGTCCGGTATCCGTCCGGAAGTCTCATATAATCTTGGCATGGCCACAACCTTCGCGCTAACTGCCTCGCTTTCCTACTCGGCGGGCAGCCGCCTGATCGCCCTGCTGTGCCGCGATGAGGGAAAGATACCTGCTATCTGGCGGACGTCAGGTGGCCTGGTTTCTGCCCTGCTGGTCACAACAGGGGGCAACGGGCATGCTTTCTTTTTCAGTCCGCATGGCCCGGGGCGCTCCATCCTGCAACGGGCGGCCGAAAAGGGTCTGGCGATCAACCTTGGTGATGCCTATTGGTTCGCGGACGCCACCCGATTTATCGGCTACAATCCCGACACAGCAGACAAGACCATTCATGAATTTCCCTTCTATTCATTCCTGGTTGCCGATTTGCATGCGCATGTTATCAATCTGGCTTTTGTCCTTATGCTGCTCATCTTGCTGACAGCACTGGTTGTCCGCCCCCGCCTGTGTGAAGCAGCGGCTGACTGCCGCTCGACTCAGGAACAACTGACCGGCAGCGATGACGCGACCTGGCACCGTCTGGAACTGCGGGCGATGCTGACGCGCTGGCGTGCCTTCGCTGCTGATCCTGTTGTTTGGCTGGCCGCCCTGCTGCTGACTGTTTTCATGATGGCCAATTACTGGGATTTCGCAATCTACATGGCTGCATCGTCGCTGGTTCTTCTTCAACTGAACAGCCGGGCTTATGGACGCCCGCCCAGACTGGCAGGCGTGGTGACTTTGCTGCTGCAGGTTGGTTTGGTCATGATCCCCTTCCTGTGGTTCAGTCATCCGCTGGCCGCTCTGGCCGGTTTTGCACTGGCTGCAGCCATAAGCCACTATCTGACCTTGATCTGCGGCGACGGGCTGACGCTGACCGGCGCGCAGGTCAGCTGGCTCTTTTTCTTGTCACATGCCCTCGCGCTGCCTTTCAACCTTTCCTTTGAACCGATTGCCAAGTCAATCGCGCGGACCGTTGCCAGTACACCCTTCTGGCAGCTGCTGGTGCTCTGGGGCCCCCATCTCGCTGCAGGCATCATTTTTCTCGCCGCCCTGTTCATACTGCAGATAAGGCCGCGCGCCAAATGTTTTCCGCCGCCTGAAGTTCAGGCAGCCTTTGGTCATGATGGCCTGTTCAGCTGGCTGCGGCCTTTTACCCGGGCTGATATACTGGCCGTGAGCCTCTTTGCCTGGGCTGTCTGCCTGCTGGTCTTGCCCGAACTCGTTTATGTGGTCGATATTTACAGCGGTGATTACAAACGGGCAAACACCATGTTCAAATTTACCTACCAGGCATATGTCCTGCTCTCCCTGGTATGGGCATATGCCCTAATCCGTCTGCTGTCCCTGCGGCAACGCAGCATCATACGTCTGGCTGGTGTTGTCCTGGCGATCCTGTTGCTTTTCCCAGCCTGGTATCCTGTGCCGGCAGCCCAACAGTGGCTGGGCTCATTCAGCCGTTCGCGCTATCTGGGTCTGGACGGTCTGGACAGGCTGGAGCAAAAAGCCTCCCCGCAACTGTTGGCTGAGCCGGCAGGAGCGCTGGCCGATGATGTTGCAGCAATCCGCTGGTTTAATGAACAGGTTCCCGGCCACCCGGTTATCCTGGAAACACATGGCGAAAGCTACACAGATTATGGCCGAATATCCGCCTTCACCGGGCTACCAACCGTTATGGGATGGGAAACACACGAATGGCTCTGGCGCACCAGCAAAGAGCACCCCAATGCTTATGCCGATTTTGTCCTGCCGCGCCAGACGGATGTGACAACGCTTTACACGACAGAAGACCAGGCGGAGCGCCTGGCCTTGATTGAGCAGTATGCAATTCGCTATATCGTTATCGGATCGTTGGAACGAACCCGTTTCCGGGCGGATCCGGAGGATATGGACAGCCCCAGCCTTGTCCGGGAAGAGCAGTTGCGCGCTTTAGGTCCAGTTGTCTTTTCTTCCGGCTCCCTGCTGGTGATCCAGGTACAGGGCGGGCCAGGCTGATCAATTCAGTCGATATGCGAAAAATTCAGGACGGAAACGCGTAAAACACCATCTACAGAGCGCAGGGCTGCCAGTGTCGTTTCATCGACCGGTGAATCAATGCTGAGAAAACTCTGTGCCCTCATTTTATCTTTTTTGCGGCTCCAGTGCATGGTTGCAATGTTGATGTTCTGCTGTCCAAGCAGCGTACCGACGCGGCCGATGATACCAGGAATGTCGTTGTTTTGCATGGCAAGCACGAATGGCGAAAGCTCGAAATCCATGCGGTAGCCAAAAAAATCAACCAGAACTTCGGTGTCCTGTCCAAACACCGTTCCTGAGACAGACAACGTCTTCTCTTCAGAGAAGAATCGTACGGTAACCAGGTTTGTATATTTTTCCAGATTGGTTGTCTTGCTTTCCACAACTTCAACACCCATCATGGTCAGGTGCTGTTTGACATTGACATAACTGATCCGCTCCGAGGTGGTGATTGACAGAAATCCTTTTAAGACAGACAAAGTCAGGAAGCTGGTGTCTTTGCCCGCAAGCTCACCGGAATAGACAATCTCCACCTTCCGGATGCGCGCGCTCTCTGCCTGGTAGTATATGGCGCCCAGTTTCTCGCACAGGCTGAGATAAGGCTTGAGATCCGCAAGACTGCCGCTGACTGACGGCATATTGACTGCGCAGACCAGTTCGCCTTGCAGCGCTTTGGCCACCAGATCCGTAACCGCATAGCCTACATTGGCATTCGCTTCATGGGTCGATGCACCCAGGTGCGGGGTTACAATACAGTTTGGCAGATCGAGCAACGGATTCTTATACTGCTGTTCACCGGGTTTTTTATCATAACTCGGTTCCTGGTCAAAGACGTCGATGGCTGCGGCAGCCACCTGGCCAGCCTTAAGGGCCTCGTAAAGAGCAGCTTCATTGACCAGGCCGCCACGAGCGGCATTGACGATACGCACACCCGGTTTGCAGCAGGCCAGGCGTACCGCATCCAGCATGTTATAGGTTTCCCTGGTTTTAGGTGTATGCAGCGAGATGAGGTCAGCCTTTTCCAGAAGGTCCTCGAGCTTGTCGCAGCGGACCACACCCAGTTTGTCAAAGCGCTCGGCTGTTATGTAGGGGTCATAGGCGATCACCGTCATGCCGATGCCTTTCAGTTTGCGTGCAACAATTGAACCAATTCGGCCCATGCCGATGATGCCGGCAACTTTACCCTCTAGTTCCTGGCCGATCAGGCGGCCGCGGCGGAAATCATCCTGGTGTGTAAGGCTGTTGGCCTGACAGATATTGCGGAAGACAGCAAAAGCCAGCCCGACAGCAAGTTCACCGGCGGCCATGATGTTGGCTTCAGGTGTATTGACAACAATTATGCCTTTATCCGTGCAGGCAGACACATCAATGTTATCGGTCCCGTTGCCTGCCCGGCCAACCACTTTCAGCTGCCCGGCTTTTTCAAGCAGGCTGCGGTTGACCTGGGTGACACTGCGCACAATAAGTGCGTCATAAGGCATGATGATCTGTTCGATCTCCGCCTGACCCAGCCCCAGATGCTCATCGACAGAAAAGCCTTGTTCCCGCAAAAACCTGATTGATTCCGCGGCGATTTTTTCTGTTATCAGGATTCTCATGCAGCAGTTCCCCCTTTAGCGGCCGGTCATGCGATTGCGATTCCGGACGTTGTATAGGTTCTTATCATAACGTCTGATGGCTCCGGATGCAAGACAGAAGTCCTGTCCCGTCATTCCCTCCCTCCAGACCCAAACGGCCCGCCAAAACAATTTTGGCAGGCCGCAGGCTAATGATATAAAAGCTTCAGTCCAGGCCTTATGGCTTATTGGGGATCTTGAGGACATCGCCAACATGAATCGGTGTTTCCAGCTTGATGTTGTCGCCATCCTGGATAAGCGTCAGGTTGTTGGCGTCGGCGATGAGCTTCATGTGCTCAAAGTCGCCAATGCCATAATATTTCATCGCCAGGTTCCAGATGGTCTCATTGGCAACGACCGTATGCGTCGCCATGATCCCTGTGTCGGCGGTCGTGGCCGTTGTTGTCGTGGCCGTCGTGCCATCCGCAGTTGTCCCGGTGGTGCTTTCACCTGTTGAGGTGTTGTCTGTCTGGTCGGTGTTCCCGCTGGTGGATTCCGTTGTTGTCTGCGAAGTTGACTGTCCGGGCGTGAGCTGCCCTGATGCCTGGGTTGTCGTTGTGCCATTCTGCTCTTTGTCTTTTTTAAAGAGCATGTTGTAAATCAGGAAGATACAGCCGATACAAACAGCGGCAATAATCACATAAAAGGCGATCTGGCGGCCGCGGCCGTACCGGTCGATCTCATCCGCGAAATCATCATCTTCATCTGAGAACGGGTCGGCTGCGCCTTCAGGGAAGCGGTTGTCTTTCACGCCGGCTAATGGCTTTTCCGGCTGAGCCAGCTGGGTCCGGTCAAAGGATTTCGCGCGTTCGGCGGCCGGCGGCGTTGTTCTGGCTTGTTTAGCCGGCTCGCGGTACAGCAGGTCTGGCACTGCCTCTTCTGCTACAGGCTCCGTACTGGCAGGAACATCCGGTGCCGGCTGCCTGCCGCGGCCCAAACCGGAAAAAGCGGCTGTGGCGAACGTAGCCGGTCCTGTGTCACCGTGGGTGCGGGCTGCGGCGACGCGTGCAGTCCTGTCCGCGGCAGTAATGTTCTCGACAAAACCGATCATAACCTGCACGGGTGTGCCGGGTTGTTTGGCAGCGGCTGCTGTTATGATCATACCGGCGGCATCAGCCTGATCCTCTGCCTCATACAGCATGCGCAGCACTTCACGCTGACCGAGAGCTTCCATAACGTCACGATTGCAGACAATCAGGCAATCATCCATCTGCAGCTGGGCGATATTCGAGTAGCGAACTGTTCCGGCAACGCCAGCACAATAAAGGTCCAGTCCATCCACCGGTTTTCCGGCATAGTCAATGGCTTCCATGGGGAAGTCGTCACTGGTCAGCGGATAAAGCACATCGCCCCGGTAAAGGTAGGCGCAGCCGTTGCCCATCGTCACAGCAGCCAATTCAGAATCACGAACCAGGATGCCGGCGAAATAGGGTTGGCGCATGCCGTCATGCTTGAGGGCGATTCGTCCAACCACTGAGACCGCGCATTCAGCCAGCTCATTTATTTCCGCGTCAATGTTGTGTCCGGTCTCTTTGACCTCGGTCATGATTTTATCCAGTGCTTCTTTGACCTGGGTGGTCGGGTTTTCCTCCTGGGCGTTGCCGGACAGATGTGCGTAGACAGCATAGAAAAATCCGCGTTCTTCACGATCCAGCGTTATATCAGCGGCACGATGTTCACGTCGCCCTGACAGGCGGCCATCCAGATAAAAACCATCTGTCGCGCCTGTTGTCGGAAAATACCTTGCGGTCACGGTTGTCGCGATTCGGGTGAAAGCGGCCTTGCTTGATTTCGCCATGGTCTGGGCCTCCGTTTCATAATCAGGGCACCATCGCCCAGTTGGACGGTCCTGCCCTGGTAAATTAATTCATTGCAGCAAAAAACACTTGTTATCTATACGCAAGTCATTATATCATATGCGATATCCATTCAATATGACAGATTGTTATCAAATCAGACAGCTTGTCCGGACAGGTGTGTTTGTGTATCATGAGGGGCGAGGATGATATGACGATGCTCAACAGGACTGTTGCTTTCCGTTTTTTCTTATCGCGTTTCCTGCGGCTCTTGACCGCATGCGCGCTGGTGCTGCTGACGGTGGCGCCCGTTCAGGCTGCCCCCGCCAATCGGCCTGTTGAAGGTATTAAACTGGCTGCCGGCCGCCAGCATAGTGCTATGCTGCTGCAGGATGGTTCATTATATCTCTGGGGTGACAACACCTATGGCCAGCTGGGCTTTGCCGACCTGGACTATCTGGACGAGCCCCGCAGGCTTCAGCTGCCCGGAAAAGCGGTTGATGTCAGCCTGGGTTTTGACCACACGCTTGTTCTGCTGGAGAACGGCGCTGTCTACGCCATGGGACGCAATGCCTTTGGGCAAGTAGGAAACCGTTCCACCATTCAGGCCGCGAAACCGGTCAAAGTCGACGGGCTTCCTGACATATCCGCTGTCGCGGCCGGTGCCAGCCACTCTCTGGCGCTGGACACTCTGGGTGGAATCTGGGGTTGGGGCGACAACAGCTCCGGACAGTTGGGCGAGCCGCATGGGCAGCCCATTAGTGATGATGCAGGCAGGGTGATCGGCCATCGCCACATCAACCCGCACAGGCTGGTGCAAAACGGCGCCGTCAGTATCGCTGCCGGCGGCAACTTCTCTCTCTATGTCAACATGTCAGGCCAGCTCTTGGCCTGGGGCGACAACAGCCGCGGTCAGCTCGGTGACGGCAGCAGCCAGACCCGGCCCAGCCCCCAGATTGTAACTGGACTCTCTTCTGTCAAGAAGCTGGCCGCCGGTTTCCATCATGTTCTGGTTGTTGTCGAAGAAAACGGCAGTGACATCCTGTATGCCTGGGGTGACCACACAGCAGGTCAGCTGGGGCTGGAAGCACCATCTACCGGTGATGTTTTTCTGGCATTGCCACAGCGCCTTGACCCTTCCCTTTACACCGACCGGTACAGCGGCCGTATCGCCAAGATCAGTGCCGGTTTCGCGCACAGCATAGCCATCGTCGATGTGCAGCCGTATAAAAGTGAAAACAGCGAAAATGCGAGACAGCAGATCCTTGTCTGGGGCGACAACAGCTACGGTCAGCTTAGTCTGCCTTCAGTCCCGCTTCAGCAGCAGCCTGTTGCCGTCCGGAGCGCCTTCCACGGATTTAGCGGTGATGACTATCTTCCCTTTGCAGCGGTAGCTTGCGGCAGTTTTCACAGCCTGCTCATGAGCAGCAAGGCTCTTCTTGCTGCCAGCGGCCGTGGAGACCGGGGCCAGCTGGGCACACAATCTGTCATCAACAGGGAGCATTTTACCCACGTGGCGATTCCTGATCTGGTCCGTCCCGGTTGGATTGATGACGCGACCCTGACAATCACACGCCTGGCGGATGGACAGCTGCAGCTGTCCTGGCCACCTGCCCGGGACAACATCCGCTTGGCCGGCTATCGCCTGGCAATCATGTGGTCAGACGGATCATCGCATCATGAAGAACTCGATCCGGTGGAACAGTGGACGCTGCGAGCCGACCACCCGGCCAATCAAGCTGCCAACGCACTCCAGGCAGCTGTCTTCGCTTTTGATGAAGCCGGCAGATTGTTACCGGATCGCAGCCTGAGTGTCCTGTCGGCCTATATGCCGCCGGAACAACAACCTGAAGAGCCCCAATCCCGCTTTTTCAGTGATCCCTACGAATCAAAGCCCCTGGCTGGTGAATCCGGCCACTTGTGGCGGCCAGGCAAGACTGAATTTTCAACAATGCCTGAAGTGCCCTGGGATATGACAGCCATCTATACACCTGAAGAATTGCCTCAGCAGCCTGATCACACCTGGCGGATCGTTTTGCTATCAGCCGCCGCTTTGCTGGTGCTGGTGTTGCTTGCCACAGTGGTGGTCATCCGCCGCAGACATCGCAAGAAACACCCCGAAACAGATGAGCAGGCAGCAAGTCCTGCGGTACGGCGGGTGCCTTGATGCAACCGGACTGAACCGGTTGCATGATTCAACTGAACTTGATGACGACTCAGCGGCGGATGTGCTCTGATATAAGCAGGCTGGAAGAAAGCAGGGAATCCATGACACGCAGATCAGCAGCGAACTGGGCGACCTGTTGTTTCAGCGGCTGTTTTTTCTGGCGGCTGATGCCAAATACGGCCAGCTGTTCATGAACAGGCTGACTGCTCCAGATTTCCGGCAATACTTGCAGATATGGCTGAACCAGACCCAACGCCATGGCATAGGCAATAAAACGCCGCTGCAGCGTTGCCTCTGGGTAAGGTGGCAGCTGGTGCAGCCGGCGCAGATACCGGGCCAGGGCCTGCCCATGTGCATAATTCTCGCGTCCCCGGTTGGTCAGCCGCCGCAGCATGCCGCTGTAAAGCAGAAAACCTACAGCAGGTATCAGCAACAGCAAAGCAATGCCCGTATTGAGAAAAACCGTAATCAAAGCGGCCAGAAGCGCATAGGCCAAAGCGGTTACGCAGCTGGTCAGCCTGCCACGAAAAGTCTTTGCCCGATCAAGGTAGCCCTGTTCAGGCATCTCTTTATCGAGCAGCGAGCGGAAGATGGCATATTGCCGGCGAAAATCAGGAGCGGTTTCCTCGTGACGCGCATAACGGCGCACCTGGGCCAGGCTTAGCGTCTGGTCTGTCGCCAAATCTGTGAAAAACCATTGCAGCAGATGCTGTTCACTGGGGGAAAGCTGAGACAAGTCGCTCTGCATTTCTGGAACACAAGAGAAAACAGAGCCATCCAGAATCAGGTATCCTTTGTCCACAAGACTTAAAAGAATCGTCAAAATCAACTGCGAAGGACGTTTCCGACGCACAAGCAGCGCCAGGATCACAGGCGGGCAGGCAGACGGCACATCACGTTGGTATCTGATTTTGTCCGGGTAGGCACCTTCCCTGTCATAAAACCAGTATACGATGAAAAAAAGCAGAACGGCCAGTCCGAGCAAGATGAAAACAGCCTGGTGGGCTTTGCTTTGCAGGCCGGCCATTCCATGCAAATCAGCATCCTGCCCGAGGGCCTGTTCCCTAAGTGTCTCAATGGGCAGCTGTTCTACCGCCTGAGGCGCGCCTTTCAGTGTTGCAGCCGGCAACAGGCAGGTTAAAAGCAGGACATGGCCGGTATCCAGTGGCTGGGCGGTCAGGACAAGGGTTGTATTTTGATCCCAGTGTCGGCTGAACGATGTCAGGCTGGAAGGCAGCACCCAGACCTGTTCGGTATCAACTGGTTCCGGCAGGGTAAGCTGCAGTATCGCGTCGCCAATCGGCTGTTCGCTGGCCGGCTGAAAGAACGCATGCTGCAAAAATGCGGTTTCGCCGTGTCTGTAGACCAGCGGATCAATCGTATAAGTCAAGGTTATGGTGCGCTCAGATCCGGCTGAAAAGAAGAGATGCAGTTCAGCGATCAGCCGGTTATCCTGCTGTCGCAGATGATAGGTCATGGGCTTGTTCTGGTTGTCACTGGCGTCTGCCGGTGACATAGCCACAAATAAAGCTTTATCTAGGCCGCCAAGCATGTCAGCGACAGTGATCTGTTCAATATGGACCGTCTGGCCGGGGTTTAGCGGCAGGATGAAAGAGAAATGTGGCAAATCCTGCTTCAAGTTGAGGTACAGCGTCTCAACCAGAGTCGCGGAACCATCTGGCCTGATGATGACTTCGATATGGTGTCTTTGCATGTTGTAGGGCTGATCGTTGGCCAGAACCGGTGGGCTGATGGAAAAAACCAGCATCGCCAGCACAAAAGACAGAAATAATTTACCACAACGACCCATGAGCATGTAACACCTGTATCTGCTGAAATGAGGCTAGCCGGAAAATCAAACCTGAATCCGACGAACCAAAAGCCCGGGCAGAAACTTGTTCTGACACCTGTCAGCTGATATCGATTATATCACAAATGGCCGCTTACAAAGAATAATGCCTTCGCACCGGGCAGACCGGTGCGAAGGCGCATACGAACCGTGTCCGTCTGCGTTCAGTCAATGGCCACTTCACGGCCTTGCTCGGCTGAATCATAAATGCCCTGAAGAATTTTCTGTATTGCAATACCATCTTCCAATGGTGCCAGTGGTTTTTTCCCTGTTCTCAGGCAATCGATAAAGTGGGAAATCTCGGCTTCGAAACCATTGACCTGTGTGACGGTCGGCCGATTGTCGGTCAGATAGCCTTGCGCGTTTTCTGTGTAAATGGTCAGTGGCTCCAGTGTGGCGCCACCTTTCGTACCGCAGATCTGGGTATAGGCATCTGATTTTGCGTTGATGGCCCAGCTGGTTTCAACCAGCATGGATGCACCGTTGGCAAAATGAATGATGGCAGCCGCGGAATCTTCAGTATCAAAAACATTGGTCTCATGATCCAAAGCAACCCAGCGGACAACACCCTTGGTCTGGTAATTGCCGATCCTCCGTGAGATCGCGGCACTGACACGAACAGGCTTTGGGCGACCCATCAAAAACCAGGTCCGGTCAATGCAGTGTACACCAATGTCGATAACCGGCCCGCCGCCTGATTTCGAGCGATCCGTAAACCAGCCCAGCGGCGTACCGCGCCGGCGCACATAGGCTGTTTTGGCATAATAAATATCACCAAGCTCACCAGCCTGAACCATTTCATTCAGCAGAAGAGGTTCATTGCTAAAACGGGAGACCATTGCCATCATGAAAGGAACGTTGGCCTTAAGGACGGCTTCCTGCATGTTCCGTGCATGTGCCAGATTGTCAGACATTGGCTTTTCGCAGAGAATCGGTTTGCCGGCCGCAGCAGCAGCCATCACCACAGGTGCATGCGATCCGTTCCAAACGCAGACATCAACCATATCAACCTGACTTCCAGCCAGCAGTTCTTCAGCTGAGGCATAGGCTGCCGGGATGTTGAATTTTTCTGCGGCGTCTTTGGCACGTTGCAGATTGAGATCAGCAATCGCCACCACTTCTGCTTGTTCGCTTAAGGCACGGTAAGCCGGTAAATGAGCCGACTGGGCAATATTGCCGGCTCCGACCAATCCAACTTTGATTTTTCCCATGGTCAGTCACTCCCCTGTTCATTTTGGCGGTACACGCATCGTACGCATTGGCCGCCTTTTATTTATAAAAGATCCCTGAAGCGACAGCGCTCCAGGGATCTTCCTGGTGGAGAATACCGGGCTCGAACCGGCGACCTCTTACATGCGAAGCAAGCGCTCTCCCAGACTGAGCTAATTCCCCACGTCTCCAGACCATTATAGGAAGGTGAACCAGTGCTGTCAAGCTGACAATCAGCATCAGCAGGTCGCTGTTTGCAGCGCTTGATCAGGCGTCCCGGGCCTGGTGACTGGATTAATGTTCAAGCCGTGACGTCTTCGCCAGCCTCGGCTTCCAGGTTGCGCCTTTCCAGTTCGATGCGTTCCAGTGAGACAAAATCAATTTTACCAACTTTGGTGCGCGGCAGATCATCACAAAATTCGATTTCTTTCGGCACGGCATAGGAAATAAGGGCTTTTCCACAACGATCCAAAATGTTTTCCCGCAATGTATTCTCATCGGGTGCATCAGCCTCCGGCACAACAAAGGCTTTAACCACCTGCATCTTGTAAGGGTGCGGCACACCGATCGCGCAGGCCAGCCGTACACCTGGCACTTCCGCTATCACATCTTCCACCTGTGATGGAAAGACAGGGATTCCGGACACTTTGAGGATGCGCTTGATGCGCTGTTTGAAGTGGAAATAACCATCTGTGTCCATATAGCCAAAGTCACCGGTATGCACCCACGCCCGGCCGTCATCATGGACGCGTACCGTTTCCGCGGTGGCCTGCGGGTCATTGAGATAGCCCAGCATGATCGTCGGCGCATGAACACAGAACTCCCCATCCTGCCCCGGGTCTACTTCCCGGTCGGTGCCCGGTTCAACCACCTTCATCAGTATATCAGCCAGAGGCAAACCGACAGTCTCCTCCCGTGCGTCCAGCAAGGGATTAACCGCACAGACCGTGACGGTTTCCGTCAGCCCGTACCCTTCACGCAGCGAGCAGGTTGCGCCACGTTCCGCAAGAAACGTGTCAAATCGGCGTTTGAGGTCCCTGGGCAGCGAATCGCCCCCACAAAATAAAGATTTCAGACAAGACAAGTCGGTCTTTTTCAGCTTCTCGTTTTTCAGGATGCCCTCAAATAAAGTGGGTACTGCCGCAATAAACGAAGGCCGTTCCTTGATGATGACTTCAGCCAGAATCTCAGGAGAAAACTGGGGCACCAGAATAGCCCGCATACCGTTGACGAGGATCGTATGCATGCCCATGCACAAGCCGAAACCATGAAAAAGAGGCAGGATGGTCACCATAGACAAACCGGTAGGGTCAAAAGTCTGGTCGGCAGGATAGCCGATAATCTGCGGCCCCTGGGTTGCCAGGACATTAAAGTTGAAAGACGAAAGCATAATGGTTTTAGGACTGCCGGTTGTTCCGCCGCTGTGCAGGTAAACGGCACACGCCTCTGGTCCGGCGGCTCGCTGGTAAGCCTTGGGCTCTGCAGCCAGTTCCAGAAAAGAACGCCAGCGTATGTATTTCAACTGGCGCGGCGCAGACTTGATCTTGCGCCCTTTTGTCAGAAAAAAACCCACTTTCAGGCCGGTGCTGAGATAGTCCATGATCGAGCAGACAACAACCTTCAAAATCCTTGATTGCTCCAGCATATCCGTGTGTTTGGCTAGAAAAGCGTCCAGTATGAAAAGATAGTCACTTTCTGTGGTGCGGATGTAGTGGGACAGTTCTTCGGCCGGTGTCAGGGGATGAACCATGTTGCAAATGCCGCCAAGCCTATTGACTGCGTAAAAGAAAACAACAGCGTGCGGCGTGTTGGGCAGGCAGATGGTTGCGATATCACCTTTTTTCAAGCCAATCTGCTGCAGGCAGGCAGCCGTCTGGTCAATTCTGGCCAGTAGATCCGCATAGGTTATGTGACGCCCCATGAACGTCAACGCAACCTGTTCCGGATAACGTTCCGCGCTGCTTGCAAAAGCTTCATAGAGTGTTTCTTCAGGATAGGCCAGGGATGGTTTCGCCCAAGGGTCATAATGGGCAATCCAGGGATGGCTCATGGCGGTGCACCTCCGACTAAGATCTTATTGCTACTAATCGTTCTTCCACATTGTATCCCATGAACGAGACTCATGACAACTATAGATCCGTCATCATGGCCGGATGAAGCGAAAATCGCTCAGGGTTTCTGTCCGTAATAAGCAGAAGCGCCGTGTTTACGCCTGTAATGCCTGTCCAAGAGGTGATCTTCGATGGGTGGCAGCTGCGGATTAAGTTGGCAGGCATGGAATGCCATCATGGCACATTCTTCCAGCACAACAGCATGCAGCACAGCTTCAGCCGCGTCCCTGCCCCAGGTGAAAGGACCGTGGCTGGCGACCAGCACAGCGGGAACAGCCATGGGGTTGAGCTTGTTCTGCTGAAACAGCTCGACGATGGCCTCTCCCGTTTTTTGTTCATAATCGCTGCTTGTTTCCTCTTCTCTCAGACGGCGGGTCAACGGAACCGGACCATTGAAGTAATCTGCGTGGGTTGTACCGAGCACCGGCAGTTCACGTCCAGCTTGCGCCCAGACCGTTGCCCAGCGTGAATGGGTGTGCGTGATGCTGCCGATTTCCGGAAAACAGCGATATAAAGCCAGATGTGTGGCCGTGTCACTGCTGGGCCGGCAGGTTCCGCTGATGATTTTACCATCCAGATCCAGCACAACCATATGGCAGGCCTGCAGTGATTCATAGGGCATGCCGCTGGGCTTGATGACCACCAGCCCGCTGCCCCGGTCTATACTACTGACATTGCCCCAGGTAAAGGTGATGAGCCCATGCCTGGGTAACGCGAGATTAGCTTCCAGCGTTTGCTGGATAAGATGATCAATGGTCATACCGGTTACTCCTTATACCCTCTGTCCGAAGCTGCGGCCAGGCGGATCGCTTTGAGGCGCCGCATGATATCCGGCATGTCCCGGCCGAACAAATCATGCAGCACCTGGTATTCTGCGTATAGCCGGTCGTACAAATCGGCACTGGAAGCGTCTGGGTGATACACTGCGGAGGGGGGGCGGGGTACAGCGCGGGCAGCAGTCTTGATATCTGGAAATCCACCGGACAGGGGACCGGCGGCAACAGCACCGTAAAGCGCGGCGCCCAGGGCAACGGCCTGATCGCTGTGTGCCACATGGATGGTCTTGCGCAGCACATCCGAATAAACCTGCATCAGCAGCGGGTCTTTGCGGGCGATGCCACCGCAGGCGAAGACCGCATTGACGGGCAGTCCCGCTCCTGTATACTGATCCAGGATCAGCCGTGTTCCAAAGGCAGTCGCTTCGATCAGGGCACGGTAAAGATCGGCAGGACGGGTTGCCGGTGTCATACCGAGCAGTAGACCGCTCAGCTCACCGTTATCGAGCACGGATCGGTTGCCGTTCCACCAGTCAAGCGCCACCAGTCCGTGCGCACCGGGTTTTTGCTGTCCGGCGTCCTCGCGCAGGATTTGGTAGACAGAGACACCTCGCTCGCTCGCTCGATCAAGATAAGAGCCTGGCAGCGCATGCCGGACAAACCAGTCAAAGAGATCGCCAACACAGGGCTGACCGGCTTCATAGCCAAAATAGCCAGGCATGATGCCGTTTTCCACGACACCGCAGATGCCCTTAATCGACCGCTCTGTCTCACTGAGCAGCAGATGGCAGGTGGATGTACCCATAATCATCAACAGCTGGCCTGATTCTGTGATACCGCAGGCGGGGACAGCAGCGTGCGCGTCAACCAGGGCTACCGCCACTGGTGTGCCGGGCTTAAGCCCGGTCATCCGGGCGGCAGACGGTGTAAGCATACCGGCTCTTGTACCTGTCTGATGTACCGTCCGTGTCAGCTTCTCGTCAACAACGCCAGACAGGCGCGAATCGAGTGATGTGAAAAAGTCAGGGGCTGGATAGCCGGAGCGCCTGTCCCAGAAAGCTTTGTAGCCGGCGGCACAGCTGTTACGTGTTTCGCGCCCGGTCAGTTGCCAGACCACCCAGTCGCCCGCCTCGATAAACCGATCCATGGCTTCATAGACTTCAGGGGCTTCTTTGAGCAGCTGCCATATTTTGGGAAACAGCCACTCAGCCGATATGCTGCCTCCATAGCGCTGCAGAAAAGGCTCGCCACGTGCGATGGCTGCTTCTGTGATCTGCGTCGCTTCGGGTTGTGCGGCGTGGTGCTTCCAGGCTTTGACATAGGCGTGCTTGTTGGCACGCAAACCCGGCAGCTGGGATAGCGGCGTCCCATCCCGTTTGACTGGCATAACGGTAGAAGCAGTGAAGGCCAAGCCGATACCCAAAACATCATCTGGTCCGGCCTTCGCCTTGGCCAATGCCTGCGGGATACCAAGGCGAAGCACATCCAGATAATCGGCCGGATCCTGCAATGCCCAGTCAGGCGGGAGCATTTCCGCCTGGTCCGGCAAAGCTTGTTCCAGAAAACCATGGTTATAGGGAATTGTCACGACAGACCGCGTCTCACCGCTTGTCAGGTCGACAAGCAGAACGCGGCCGGATAATGAGCCGAAATCAATGCCCAGGGCAAGCGTTTGCCTCATGAAGCTACCTCCCGTCAACGGGCAGTAAACAACCCGCTGCTGATGTTATCTTCACCTGCTGACGCGTTTCTGTCAAGACAACCAGGTTGCCTATACGGCTGTTCAGGATTTGTCCGTTCTTTTTTTTAAATTGAATAACCAGCCAAAAGTTGCTCCCGGGTTCGATCAGGATAGGTCTGTGCTATACTGGCGTTGTATAGCCGGTCATATGAGCCGGCAGGCCCGGGAGGTTCACATGGCGAAAAGAAAAACAAAATTCGTCTGTCAGGAATGCGGTCATGAATCAAGCGGCTGGATGGGTCGATGCGCAGGCTGCGGTGCCTGGAACACACTTATCGAAGAGCAGATGCCTGGGCCAGCGCCCAGCGGCGGTCCCGGTCACTGGGCACTGGGTCCTTCTCTGCCTGACGCGGCGACCGTAGTCCCACTTTCAGATATCGCGGCAGAAGACCAGCAACGCTTGTCCAGCGGGCTTTCTGAACTCGACCGCGTGCTGGGCGGCGGATTTGTCCCCGGCTCGCTCATTCTGATCGGAGGCGATCCGGGCATTGGAAAATCCACATTGCTGTTACAGTGCCTGGCAGCGACAGGTAGCCGACAGTCTGTCCTCTATGTCTCCGGTGAAGAATCACCGAGACAGATCCGCCTGAGGGCTGACCGTTTGCAGGTCGGCAACGCGCCGATAAACCTTTTGGCGGCAACCGATTATGCGACAATTATGGATACTTTAGCCAGAAAAAAGCCGGATCTTGCGGTTATTGACTCCATCCAGACGATCTACAGCACAGAACTCTCCTCAGCACCGGGCAGTGTCGCGCAGATCCGGGAAGCAACAGCAGGCTTGCTGCGCGTGGCCAAAGGCCTGGGCACCATCATTGTGCTGGTCGGCCATGTTACGAAAGACGGGGCGATTGCCGGGCCGCGTGTCCTCGAGCATATGGTGGACACGGTGCTCTATTTTGAGGGTGAGCGCCACATGCGCTACCGCATGCTGCGTTGTGTGAAAAATCGCTTTGGGGCAACGGATGAACTGGGTCTTTTTGAAATGACCGACCGGGGACTACTGGCTGTGGATAATGCGTCCATGGCTTTGCTGAGCGGGCGGCCGCTACAGGTTCCGGGATCCGCGGTTACGTCCTGCATGGAGGGTACGCGCCCGTTGCTCATCGAAGTACAGGCTCTGCTGCAGCCTTCTGCGTATGGCGCGCCCCAGCGCATGACCCAGGGTCTGGAACGCAATCGTGTCACGATGCTCCTGGCTGTTCTGGATAAGCAATTTCAGTTCGGCCTGGGCAATATGGATACCTATGTCAATGTTGTGGGCGGCTTGCGCGTTAATGAACCGGCCATAGACCTTTGCGCGCTCGCAGCTGTTGTGTCCAGTTATAAAAATGAACCCTTACGTCCGAACTGCCTGGTTTTTGGAGAAGTCGGGCTGGCAGGCGAAATACGCTCTGTCTCTCAAGCGGAACGACGTGTCCAGGAAGCAGTAAGGCAGGGGTTCAACACGTTCATACTGCCTGGCAGCTGCCGCACGGCTCTGGACAAATTGAGTCTGCCGGACCAATGCGACCTTTTCTATGTTGACAAAATCGGCGAGGCTATGGATATTCTCTTTTCCGGAGGTGACACCCAGCATGTCAGCTGACCAGTTCTGGAAAAACCCGTATTTTGTCCCCGCTTCTGATGAAGCGGCAAGCCACAAGCCATTTGAGCCTGTATTTGCCTTGGTTGCCGCGGCAGGAAGCGGTTCCCGCACAGGGCTGGCCTGGAACAAGCAATTTCACAAGATCGGTAAAACAACAGTCATTGTACGCACCATCCAGGCGCTGCATACCTGTACGCAGATTCAGGCCATTCTGGTGGTAGCGGCACCAGATGAAGGCGAACGCATGGCCGGCCTTTTATGCCACAGCACCTTCCCGCGTCTTCTGGCCATCACGGCAGGAGGCCGTACACGTCAGGATTCTGTCGCTGCCGGTCTGAGCGTTCTTGGCTTGGAAATAAACCCGTCCCCGTCAAGTCCGATCCTGATTCATGACGGAGCCCGCTGTTTTGTAAGCCAGGATGTGATCGAACGCGTCATCAACGGTATTCGTTGCTACGGAGCCTGTGGTGCAGCCGTCCCGGTCAAAGACACCATAAGGGTTGTTGATGGTGATGGTTGTGTTCAGCAGACCCCTGAGCGCAGCCAACTTCGTGCCATGCAAACACCGCAGGGCGCGACCTGGCAAATGTTGTCAACCGCCTTCCAGCAGGCTGCCCTCAACCACGGCAGCACAACCGATGACCTGGCCGTTCTGGAACAAGCCGGATACCCGATCCACCTTGTTCAGGGAAATGACGCGAACATCAAGCTGACAACCAGCGAAGACCTGATTTATGCCGACTGGCTGGTTTCAGGGAAAAATCAATAACACGTTTTGTGTTGTCAACGGCGTGCGCTGACCAGGCAAACAACATGGATACCTTCACCGCGGCCAAAGGCGGTCAGGCCTTCACCGGATGTTGCTGTCAGGCCGATCTGATCCGGCAGCAGGCCGGTAAGGGCTGCCAGTCGTTCACGCATGGGTTCGATCCATGGTGCCAGGCGCGGACGGGCAGCCTCGATGGACAAGGACACGTGCAGTAGCTGCCAGCCGGTTTCCTGCAGATCAACCATCGCCAGCGCCAGGTATGCGGCACTGTCGGTGATGCCCTGCTCCAGACAAAGCCTGTCTGCCCGGACGCCCAGCACATTGCGGCCGCTCAGGCCGGACAATGCGTTGGTCAGAGCATGAAGGACAACATCCGCGTCGCTGTTTCCCGTCAGGGCCGGTTCACCGGGCAAGGTGATGCCGGCCAGCCGAAGGGACCTTGCGGGATGCTTCAGCGCTTCATCAGGCGTGATAAATCGATGGCTGTCTTCGCCAATAGCACTGCAATAAAACCAGATGTCAGGTTGTTTTTCCGGAATCATCTCTTGCCTCCCCCGCCAGATCACCTGATCAGGTTGGTTTATTTCCGTTTTCCTGACTGTTGCCCTGCCTGATATCCACACGGCGGATTTTCCCGCTGATCGTCTTGGGCAGTTCCGTGACAAATTCCAGGACACGCGGATATTTATAAGGAGCCGTGTGCGTTTTGACATAATCCTGCAGTGTTTTGCGCAGCTCATCAGAAGCGTTCCAGCCTGAAGCCAGAACAACCGTCGCCTTGACGACCTGACCGCGAACCGGATCCGGCTCACCGGTAATCGCGCATTCCATCACGGCAGGATGTTCCATCAGCACACTTTCAACTTCAAAGGGGCCAATCCGATAGCCTGAACTTTTGATGATGTCATCAGAACGACCAACAAACCAGAGATAGCCATCCTCATCTTCCCAAGCCAGATCACCGGTGTGGTAATAGCCATCATGCCAGCAGCTGGCTGTCAGCGCCGGGTCTTTGTAGTATCCATTGAACATCCCGGGGATTTTCCGGTCGCCGACCTGGACACAGATCTCACCGGACTGACCCTGGTTGACCGGTCTTCCCTGGTCGTCCAGCAGGGCGATCGGGTACATTGGTGAAGGTTTGCCCATAGAGCCCGGTTTTGTGTCCATCCAGTAGTTGGTCACAACAGCCAGGGTCATTTCTGTCTGGCCGTAGCCTTCTTTGAGCTCAAGCCCTGTTGCCTCCAGAAAACGTTGATAAACCTCCGGGTTCAATGCTTCTCCGGCAATCGTGCAGTGCTGCAGTCTGGAGAGGTCAAAACGGGTTAGATCCTGTTTGATGAGAAAACGGTAAATCGTCGGCGGCGCGCAGAACGTGGTGATCCGGTCATCCTGCAGATGCTGCAGCATCACAATCGGGTCAAACCGGTCAAAATCAAAGACATAGATACCGGCTTCCATTATCCACTGGCCGTAAAGCTTGCCCCAGACTGACTTGGCCCAGCCCGTCTCGGACACGGTCAGGTGCAGACCATCCGGATCCACTTTGTGCCAGTAACGGGCAGTAGGCAGATGGCCGATGGGATAGGTGAAGTCGTGCGTTACCATCTTGGGCATACCGGTGGTACCGGATGTAAAATAAAGCAGCATGATATCGCTGTTGGTCGTTGCCTCAGTGCCCGCGGGACGGATAAAGGGTTTTGCAGCAGCCAGTCCTTCTTCAAACTGCAGCCAGCCCGGCCTTGACTGGCGTACCATGATTTTGCTTAAAGGCCGGCCGTATTTGGCTTCGGCATCCTCAATGAAAGCCGCGATATCGCCTTCCGGAGTACTGACGACCGTGCTGACTTCAGCAGCACTGAACCGGTAGACCAGGTCTTTTACCTGTAGCTGGTTGGTTGCAGGAATGGCTACAGCGCCAATTTTATGCAGCGCGAGCATGGCAAACCAGAACTGGTAATGGCGTTTCAGAATCAACATGACCCGGTCTCCTTTACGCACACCGGCAGACAGGAAAAAAGCCGCGCAGCGGTCGCTTTCGAATTTCAGGTCAGCGAAGGTGAATGATTTTTTCTCTCCTGTTTCATTGCACCAGAGCATCGCCCTCCTCTGAGGTTCTGCCGCGGCAATCCTATCCACGACATCATAAGCGAAATTGAACGTTTCAGGTACAATCAGGTCATATGATTTGAGCTGTCCGTTGTTATCAAAGGTTTCCCGGACATAGCGGCGATACAAGTTCTGCATATTCAGTCCTCCCGGGTTGATTCAGATGAAGCGATCACCAAGGCCAGGAACTGGCAGGGACCATTGAGCGCAACCATGCCGTGTGGCAGACTGGCGTCATAGTAAAGCGTATCACCGGCATGCAGGATTTCTTCGTGCCGGCCTATGCGGACACGCAGGGAACCAGCAAGGATGTAGTCCATCTCCTGTCCGGCGTGGCTGCTCAAGGTAATCGGGCAGGTCGCGGCATCAGCCACTTCCGGTGCCGTCACACAGAATGGCTCAGCAAGGCGGTCCCGGAAGAAAGGCGCCAGATTCAGGTAGCGGAAACCAACGCGGCGTTCGATCGGCAGTCCTTCCCCTTTACGGATCAAGGTATAGCCGGAGCGGTGCGGTGTTTCGCCTGTCAGCAATTCGGTCAGGTCGATGTTGAAGCGGCGGGCGGCCCGGTGCAGGAAAGTGAAGCTGAAATCCTTATCCCCTGCTTCATAGGCCAGGTATTCCTGCAGCGTCACATCCGTTGCCCTGGCCATTTCATCCGGGGTGATGTCCATAATGTCCCGCATGCCGCGCAGACGGGATCCTATTTCCTTAAGCAGTGTTTCCATAACGATCCTCCTCATTCAGATAGGGTTCAACCAGTTCTTCCAGCAGTTTCCCGCCTTCCTCAGCAAACCCCACCAGAGAACGCTTGAGGGTTGCAGAGACAACAACCGTAAAATGCGGCAAGGCCTGTACACCAAAGGCCGAGGAAATCTGTTCATGAGATGCTGCTTCAATCCAGACGATCTGCAGTTGGTCCTGATCGTCGTCGGCCATCTGTTCCAGCTTTGGGATCAATAACGTGTTGACCGGGTCGTTCGGGGCATAAAAAGCGACCAGAACGGGTGTTTCACTGGTCGCGACAAAAGCGTCAAAATCGTTGATTCGCCGGTAGACAACACCACTAATCCCATCAGGCAGCGCTTCAAAGCGCATGAGGGCTATACTGGCCTGCTGGTCAATCATCCCGATAACAGAAGGCTGATTGCAGCCATACAACAATAAAGCAGGCAGCAAAACCAGGACAACAAACCTGACCAGCCGTGCTTTCAGCACGGCTGGCTGTCTACCCTCTTTCTGCTGAAAACGCATCATGGCCTTGCTGAACCTAAGCGGTCTAGGCTTTGCCGCCGGCTATAACACGATTGATCGCCGCGACCGTTTTTTCCAGAAGTTCAGGCTCATATGCTTCGATCTTACCTTTATCGACCAGGGCAGCCAGCTGCGGATCAATCGGCATCTGGTCCAAAAGCGGCAGATGCATGGCTTGTGCCGCCTCAGCGGTCTGGCCTTCACCAAACAGTCTTATCTGTTCATCACAGCCCGGACACTGCAGGTAACTCATATTTTCAACCAAACCTAAAACGGCCACATGCATCATCTGGGCCATATTATGTGCTTTCCTGACAATCATGCCTACCAGATCCTGAGGTGTCGTTACCATGATCAAACCATCCAGAGGAATTGACTGAAACACCGTCAGTGGAACATCGCCTGTGCCGGGTGGCATATCGATCAAAAGAACATCGAGGCCATCCCAGATAACATCGGTCCAGAACTGCTTGACCACGCCGCCAAGGATCGGACCACGCCAGACCACCGGCGCATCCTGACTTTCCAGCATAAGGTTGATGGATACAATTTGTATGCCCAGATGGGTCTGGGCCGGAAAAATGCCATCATCTGTACCGGACAGCCGCCCGCTCAGGCCAAAGGCTTTGGGAATGGACGGTCCTGTGATGTCAGCGTCCAGGATACCGACAGTCAGCCCCTGTTTGGCCAGGCTGACAGCAGTCAGTGCTGTGACCAACGATTTGCCAACACCGCCTTTTCCGCTGCAGATTCCCACGACACGACGAATCTGGGCCAGCTGATGTGGCGCTTCTTTGACGATCTCATCCGGTTGACGGGTATCTTCCGGACATTGCTCCTGCCCGGCAGACGCGCAAGACTCTTTATCGGGGCATTTTTCACACGAAGACATAAGATCACTGCCTTTCTCTTAGAACCGGCCACAAGACAGCCGGTCGGCTGCCAGATGGCAACATGAAAAGATTTTAGCACAAAACGCGGTTTTGACCAACATCAGGCACAGGTCATCCATTGTTCTGTGTGGCCTTGACCACCCAGAAACCTGCCGAGCGCTCAATGACAGCCACTGAGTGGAAGCGTGTCTCCAGATAACGGATCGCGGAAGGCGCGCCTTGATGCTTACGCAGGACAAGATACAGGGCTCCGCCCGGCAAAAGCCTGTCTGCTGATTCGTTAAAGAAGCGGTAGACCGTTTTTTTGCCGGCTCTGACTGGCGGATTTGTCAGGATCAGGTCAAAACAACCGGATACAGCTGCCAGTCCGTCAGAATGGATAATGTCAATATAGCGCGCCTGGTTATCCAGCGCATTGCGTCTGGCCAATGCCAGCGCGCGCTCATTGATATCACAAAGCACAACCGATAAAGCTGGCCTGAGCCGTTTCATGATGATGCCGACAGCACCGTAGCCACAGCCAAGGTCGAGTAGCCGTCCGGTTTTAGCCGGGTGGTCACGCAGGACTGTCTCAATCAATAGAGAACTGCCGTAGTCCAGTCTTTGGCGGGAAAAAACAGCGCGGTCCGTCGTAAATGAAAAGGTCTGTCCGGCAAGTGCAACCGTAATGCTTTTTTCCTGATGCCCGGCAGAAGGTTCCTGGTCAAAATAATGGCTCATCTGTAATGTCCCTCCATATCAGGACGGGCTTTTACCAGTGCAAGCAGCAGCGGAAGGCCGATCAGATAAACAACCACTGCCTGTGAAATGAAAATGGACAGCATGGTGCTGATGATGACCAGGGCATTTATTGTCATGCCCGGGATCAGATACGGCAGATAAAACCCAACAACCAGCGCGTTGATCAGAACTGAAGGACTGATCACCAGCATCTGGCGGAAAATCTTTTTCCATCGCCTGACGGCTTTGCCGCCCTCAAGCGGAGCATTGTATGAGAACAGCCGCCCGGTTATGAAACGACAGCGCAAGCGCCAGGTCAGCCAGGCGGCCGCCAATGTTGCCAGACTGCCCCCGATGATATCGATCGGGCCAAGGTTGACTGGATTAATCAGGTTGGCTGTCAAGCAGCCAAGGAACAGGCCGGGTATTGCCGCAGGTGTAAGTGCGGCCATAACGCTTAATGCCTCAGCCAGGCGAAACTGAAGAGGGCCATAGGCGATCTGTGCCATGGGAAATGTCAGAACCACATAGGCAGCCGCGATAAGTGCCGCGCTGGCAATGAAATAGACCGATCGCCTCATAGGCCGCACACCTCTCTCCCATACATGACCACCGATCGCATAAAACCAGCATGATGTAATGGTTGTCACAAAGTCCACCCGGCAACAGGAACTGAAAACAGCCTGCCGCACAGGGCGGGAAATGATTCATGTAATAAAAAACCGCTCTTATGAGCGGTTTTTGGACTGCACATGGCCGCAGTCAGGCATGGCTCCTCAAGTAGGACTCGAACCTACGA
>LSQX01129001.1_pt3 | contig 48594 bp, 38 predicted proteins | sample 654561 | NCBI WGS metagenome assembly LSQX01 (sample SAMN04489861, study PRJNA283612) | anaerobic digester metagenome | isolation source: 4 biogas reactors fed with cattle manure at either 37C or 55C with and... | place: Denmark: Kongens Lyngby | collected 2014
GAAGAAACTACTCTGACTGAAAATAAATCGGGGAAATTAAAATTTTTGATAATCCCTACAGATTGATCGGTAGAAAAATCATCGATAAAAATCAATTCAAATAAATGTGTCGGATATTTTAATTTGGAAAGACTTTCACACAGTTGTGGCAGGTGTTTTTCTTCATTATGAAATGGAATCAGAATTGAAAAACTTTGGGAAGCTTCATGTTGAACAGGTGATTTATTTTGTATGCGGTTATAACCTTTATTTAAAATAAAGACGCAAACAGCATAAGCGATAAAGACAAAACTTAGCAGAATCAGCATCAAGAAACCGGTTTAAACTTTGCGATGAAAAAACTTCCCAGCAATGCGGGAATTAAAAAATTATAAATCCACATAACCGAAACGGTGCTTATTACTATCCATTCCGAAACGCCATAAAAAGCGAACAACCAAACTGCCACACCACCGCGTATGACTACATCAAAAATTAAAAACGTCGGCAGCATCGAAACCAATAAATACATTGTGAAAATCAATAAAAACGCAGTTGTAACAGGCAATTCCATTCCAAAAAACAGCAATAAAAAGTAAAACATACTGCTGAAAATCACATAACGCAACACAGAAAAAAGAAAAACCTTTGCTATTGTTACAATCGAGAGTTTTATAAAAAATTCAAAGCAATTTTGAAGCGTAAATCCTTTGATAAAAATTGTTTTGCGTCGAAAAAGATATCCAATAATTACAGCGGGCAGAAGGAGAATTAAAATGAGTAATCCACGTTGCTTCAGAAAAAACACTTGATTTTCCGACAAAAAAAACACCAATCCAAAACATCCAAATATAAGCGTTACCACCATTTGAGATACATTGGAAAAAAGTGTCAACAAGAACACTTTTTTTCGCTCAGCGGGTTTAAAATAAAACGCTTTCAGTCCGTATTCTCCGATGCGTGCAGGCGTTATAACCGCCACGGAAAAAGCTGCCAAGGTTTGTTTGAAAGCAGTTTTGTAAGAGATTGTTCTTAAAGTTTCCGCAAGTACTTTCCATTTGAAAATTTCCAAAAACCAATTAACTGCCGTAAAAATTCCCGAACCGATGAACAGCAACAGCAGAAAATTCTCGTTAAAATGAGTTTTATAGGAGTGCCAATCGTAAACACCGACCTTGTCAAATCGGTAAATAAGATATCCCAAAATCACAGAAAGTACAATGACTTTTCCTGTGGTTAAAAGATAATGATTAGATTTGTTTGCTACATCCATAATGCGAATTTACAAATTCCGCAGCTTGCAAACTGCCATATATCGATGACAACGCAAACAGAAAAAATTATTTTAGGAATTGATCCGGGAACCACGATTATGGGTTTCGGACTCATTAAAACTTATAAAAATCAGATGGAGTTTATCCAATTAAATGAACTTCAGCTCCAAAAATATCCTGATCACTACCTCAAATTGCGCTTGATTTTTGAACGCACCATCGAACTCATCGACACGCACCATCCGGATGAAATTGCAATTGAAGCTCCGTTTTACGGAAAAAATGTTCAGTCGATGCTCAAACTCGGCCGTGCGCAAGGTGTAGCCATGGCAGCGGGACTTTCAAGACAAATTCCCATTACGGAATATTCCCCCAAAAAAATAAAAATGGCAATTACAGGCAACGGAAATGCAAGCAAAGAACAAGTTGCCCGAATGCTTCAGAATCTTTTGAAATTAAAAGCATTGCCAAAAAATTTGGACAGTACCGACGGTTTGGCTGCCGCCGTTTGTCATTTTTACAATTCCGGCAGCATTCAACAAGAAAAATCATACTCCGGATGGGCGGCTTTCGTAAAACAAAATGAAAAACGCATTCATAAAAAATAATTCTCTTATTATTGGTTATTCCATTTTTAAAAACCGAAAGCTAGTTTTTATCAGTAAATTTGCATTCCGCAGAAAATCTTTAGTTTCCTGAAAATGCAACACCCCTTTGGTATTTACATCCACATTCCTTTTTGCAAGCAGGCTTGTCATTATTGCAATTTTCACTTTTCCACGTCAATGAAGAAAAAACCGGAAATCGTTTTGGCTTTGTGTAAAGAATTGGAAATGCGAAAAGCAGAGTTATCAGGAACCGTCCGAACTATTTATTTCGGAGGCGGAACACCGAGTTTGCTCACTTCCGAAGAATTGGATTCCATCATCAATACCATTTATAAAAATTATCAGGTCGCCGAATCTCCCGAAATCACATTGGAAGCCAATCCCGATGATTTGACCTTGGAAAAAATCAAAGTTCTTTCAAAATCAAAAATCAATCGGTTGAGCATTGGCGTACAATCTTTTTTTGATAACGATTTAAAACTGATGAATCGGGCGCATGACACAGCGCAAGCGCATCAAAGTTTAAAAAACAGTAAAACGTATTTTGACAATGTCAGTGTGGATTTGATTTATGGAATTCCCGGAATGAACGAAAATCGTTGGCTTGAAAATATCAACACCGTTATTGCCCTCGAAATTCCTCATATTTCATCGTATGCACTGACCGTTGAACCGCGAACTGCATTAAAAAAACTTATTGAAATCGGAAAAATTCAGCCGGTAGATGACGCAATGGCAAAAAGACATTACGAACTTTTATGTCAGCTTATGGAACAAAACGGTTATCGGAATTACGAATTTTCAAATTTTTGTTTGCCGGGCTATGAATCTCAAAACAACAGCGCTTATTGGGAAGGCATTCCATACTTGGGAATTGGTTCTTCTGCTCACAGTTTTGACGGAAATTCTCGCAGTTGGAATGTTTCAAATAACACCATTTATTGTAAAAACATTGCGCAAGGAATCTTGCCTTCCGAAAAAGAAATTCTCACGGTTCAAGATCGGTATAACGAATATATTATGACCGGATTGAGAACCATTAGCGGAGTCTCATTAAATCGCGTAACCGAAAGATTTGGAGAAGATTATGCAAAATATCTTTTGGAACAAGCCCAAGCGCATCTTGATTCAGGCCTGCTGATTTTAAATAACCAAACCTTGATCATATCTAAAAAAGGAAAATTTTTAGGAGATAAACTTTCGTCAGATTTATTTAGAGTTTAAAGCGGCGGCGTGACCGTCATCGCCAGTTGAATCCCGTCAATTACCATACTCGTTCCGATAACCGTAATTATCAATCCCATGATTCTCCCGAAAACGGTGATCACATTTTTCCCGATTCGCGCAACAATCAAACTGCTCATTCTAAAAGCAAACAAATGCATCAGACATACGATTCCGAAAGCTAAAATTGCGATTCCCATATACATCCAATTTTTGTCGGAAACAAAAGTCATTGCGGTCACGATACTTCCCGGACCTGCCATCAGCGGTGTGGCGAGTGGAGAAATGGCAATGCTTTCATTAAATATGGTAGGTTTCATTTTGTCAACGCCTTTTCTGTCTTTGGAACGTACCATATCTGTTCCGGCAAGAAAAATCAGAATACCTCCGGCTATTTTAAACGCAGGAACGGTCAATCCGAACAGACTGAAAATTATTTTGCCGAGAATAATAAAAGCAGTGACTATTAAAAATGCCGTAAACACAGAGCGTTTTTGAACGATGCGTTCTTCTTCCTGACTGGCACCTTCAACCAAACTCAGGTAAACCGGTAAATTTACCACCGGATTCATGATGGCAAAGAATCCCGTGAATGCAGTAATGGCAAAACTAAAAAGGCTGCCCGGTTCCATATTAAATTATTTGAATATGGCGGCAAATTTAGGGATTAATTATTCGATTTCAATTAAATGATTTGATGATATTAAAAATAAAAATCCGATATTTCCAAAAACAAAAATCTTGTAATTCCGATGCATATGAAAATGACTGTTTCCATTGGAAATCAAAATTATACCGTGGACTTATCAACCCCGATTGATCTTTCGCTTCCTTTAATAAATTCGGATAAAAATCCGCGGGCGTGGCATCAGGATCAACCGCTTATCGAACCTGTAAAAATGGGAGATTGGGTTGGAAAAGTAAGTGAAGGAGCATCCATAAATTTCAATAACATCACATTCAATCCTCATGCACATGGTACGCATACCGAAAGCTACGGACACATTTCTGAAAGATTTGTTTCGGTAAATAATTGTTTGAAAAGCTATTTTTTTATTGCAAAACTAATTTCTGTGAAGCCCGAAAAAGTTGGGGAAGATAACGTAATTACAATGAAAACGTTCAAGTTTGACAACCACGAGCCTGACGTTCAAGCATTCATTATCCGAACCCTGCCTAATTTACAATCTAAAAAAAGTAAGCTGTGGACCGGTTCCAATTGGCCATATTTTTCCAAAGAAGTTGCAACGTTCCTAAAAGATTCGGGCGTTATGCATTTGCTGATTGATTTGCCTTCGGTCGATAAAGAACACGATGGCGGAAAACTGACTGCACATAAAACTTTTTGGAATTATCCGAAAGCACCGCGTAAAGAAGCTACAATTACCGAAATGATTTTTGTTCCTAATGCTGTGAAAGACGGTTTGTATTTGTTAAATCTGCAGGTGGCTCCCTTTGAAAATGATGCAAGTCCAAGCAGGCCCGTAATTTATCCACTTTTATGAACTTAAAATTCGCTTTATAATTTATGAACTCAGAAAGTTTTCGCGATTACTGTTTGCAAAAAAGAAGCGTTACCGAATCTTTTCCATTTGGTGAAGAAACCCTCGTTTTTAAAGTCGGCAATAAGATTTTTGCACTTTTAGCCCTCGATTCCTATCCTTCCACTGCCAATTTAAAATGTGACCCGGATCGTGCGGTCACACTTCGCGAGAATTTCCCGCTTCAGATTTATCCGGGATATCATATGAACAAAAAACATTGGAATACGTTGAACATAACTCAACTTCCTGAAAATTTGGTTCGAGAACTTATCGACCATTCCTATGAATTGGTAGTTAAAGGATTGCCCAAAAAAGTTCAAGCATTCATAAACGCTAAAGAATAAGCTGTTTTTCCACAATTTATTTTCTTTGTCTTTTGGTTCAAAAATCCGACTTTCGCTTAAGCATTGATAAAACACGTTATGGTCGATCCTTCTGAATTTTATATACATCAAATTGCAACACATACTGAAAAATTACAAGCCGTAAAGAAAAAACTCACAGTTTCTTCGGTGTTGCGTTTGGTTGTATTTCTGACAACCGTGATTGGAATTTATTTATTTTGGAGTGATAAAATCGTATTGGGCATCCTTATTTTTATAGGTCTCTCCAGCTTTCTGCTACTGGTACTTCGGCATTCAAAAATTTCCCATCAACGTGATTTATTGACTGCCCTGATTTCAAAAAATGAAACCGAATTGCAAGTTTTAAAAGGAAATTACGAAACCCTGCCCAACGGCGAACATTATAAAAATCCGCAACATTTTTACAGCGAAGACATCGATTTATTCGGAAACAAATCTTTTTTTCAGTATCTCAACCGTACAGAATTGTCTGAAGGCTCCGATTTTTTGGCGCAATTACTATTGGAAAATGAAATTTCCGGCATTGAGCAAAAGCAAAAAGCCATTGAAGAATTAGCAAATATCCCGGAATGGAGGCTATATTTTTCTGCTGTTGCATCCCTTTTAAAAACAGAAGTTTCAACAAAATTTATCAGCAAGTGGATGCTTGAATACAAAGCTTTTGTACCAAAATTCATGAAACCGATTGCGCTGGTTTTCTCCGGTATTTCTATTCTCCTGATTGTTGCATATTTCAGCACCTCGCTTTCGGGTTATGTGGTTGCTGCTTGGTTTGGGCTAGGTTTGCTGATTAGCGGAAAGTATTTGAGCCGTGTGAATCAGTTGGTAGCAGCTGTTTCCGGAATTCAATCTACTTTTCAACAATTTGAAAAATTGATTGACGAAATCGAAAAAAAGGACTTTTCAGCTCCACTTTTAAAACAGAAAAAAGCACAAATACATTCCGATAAATTGAAAGCTTCTGAAGCTTTAAAAAAGTTTGCCCGACATCTGGATGCTTTAGACCAACGCAGCAATATGATTTTCGGAATTTTCGGAAACGGTTTTTTGTTGTGGGATATTTATCAAAGTCAACACATTGAAAAATGGATTGCCACTTACGGCAAAAACGTTCAGTCTTGGTTTGAAACCATTATCTTTTTTGATGCCTACAACGCGTTGGGGAATTTTGCATTTAATCATCCTACTTATGTCTTTCCCTCCATTACAAATGACAAAGAAATCGTGTCCGTCAAAAAAGCCGGTCATCCGTTGTTGAATCCAAAAACGATGATTCGCAATGATTTTAAAATTGACAAGGAACAATTTTTTATCATTACCGGCGCCAATATGGCAGGAAAAAGTACTTTTTTACGAACTGTTTCTTTGCTGTTAGTAATGGGAAACACGGGACTTCCCGTTTGTGCCGAACAAATGTATTACCGTCCGATAAAATTAATCACCAGTATGCGGACTACGGATAGTTTAACTGATGACGAATCCTATTTTTTCAGTGAATTAAAACGGTTGAAATTTATCGTAGATCAGATACAAACGGATGAATATTTTATAATCCTGGATGAAATATTAAAAGGAACCAATAGTACCGACAAAGCAATTGGTTCTAAAAAATTTGTAGAAAAGTTGGTCTCCGGAAATTCAACCGGAATTATTGCAACTCACGATTTAAGCCTGTGTGAACTTGAAAATGAACTTCCTGACATCAAAAACTATTATTTTGACGCCGAAATTATCAACGATGAACTTTATTTTGATTACACCTTAAAAAAAGGCATTTGCAAAAACATGAATGCCTCGTTTTTATTGAGGAAAATGAAGATTATCGATTAATTTTGCCGGCATGGATTCAATCACTCAAATCGTTCTTGGAGCTGCTGTCGGAGAAGCCGTACTGGGTAGAAAAATAGGAAATAAAGCAATGTTGTTGGGCGCACTCGGGGGAACTATTCCGGATTTTGATGTTGCCGCAACTTTTTTCACCGACACGGTTACCGCGTTAGAAATTCACAGAGGTTTTACACATTCAATTGTTTTTGCAATCAGTTTCGGACTGTTATTTGGCTGGCTATGCTCCCTTTGGGACAAACGCGCCACGTTAAAACAATGGTGGTTGTTTTGGTTTTCGTGTTTTGTAACGCACGCGCTATTAGATGCGCATACCACTTGGGGAACACAGCTTTTTTGGCCTTTAGACATTCGGTTGGATTATAAAAACATTTTTGTCATCGATCCGTTGTATACCCTTCCGTTTTTAACTTTCTTGCTGATCGCTGCATTTCATCGGAAGGACAATCCGAAACGCAGAAAATTCAACAACCTCGGGTTAATTGTCAGCACCTCATATTTATGCTTAACTATTATCTTAAAAGGTTTTGCATTTGTAAAATTTAAAAACGAGCTGGAATCACAGGAAATTTCTCATCTTGGAATTCAAGTGAAACCCAGTCCGTTTAACACGATCATGTGGATTGCAAATGTAGAAACCGAGGATTCCTTTTTGATTGGTTATTATTCCTTTTTTGACACGCAGCCCGTGCAATTCTATGAACATCCAAAAAATCATGAAGCACTAGGAGATTTGGCTGAAGATCCGTTGGTTAAACGATTGATTAAGATTACTGAAAGTTGGTATACGATTTCAATCAAGAACAATCAAGTTTACTTAAACGATTTGCGTTTCGGGCAACTTTCGGTAAATCCGGAAACGGAACGATACGCATTCAGTTATCTGATAGAAGAAACCGATTCCGGCGTTCATATTTCCGAAGAAATCAAAGACAGTCGCGATGCACGAAAATTGCTTTCAGACTTGTGGGAAAGAATGTGGGGAAATTAATAATGAGCATCGTCCTAAAGTTCAAGAACTTTAGGACGATGCATTTTTATGACAAATTAAAATGCGATTTTATCGCATCGACATAATCCAATTTTTCCCAAGTAAACAATTCAATTTCTTTTTCGACTCTTCCGTTGTAAGGGCTTTCAAAAATTTTAGTTACCGTTTTCGGGGTTCTTCCCATATGACCGTAAGCCGCCGTTTCAAAATAAATTGGATTTCGAAGTTTTAAGCGCTCCTCAATAAACGCCGGACGCATATCAAAAATTTGTTCTATTTTTTTTGCAATTTCTCCGTCAGTCATAGAAACTTTGGAAGTATTGTAAGTATTGACAAAAATTGAAGTCGGTTCTGCGCGTCCGATGGCATAAGAAACTTGAATTAATATTTCATCGGCAATTCCGGCAGCAACCATATTCTTTGCAATATGTCGCGCTGCATATGCTGCACTTCTGTCTACTTTACTGGGATCTTTCCCACTAAATGCACCACCGCCATGCGCCCCTTTTCCTCCATAGGTATCAACGATAATCTTACGTCCGGTAAGTCCGGTATCACCGTGAGGCCCTCCGATTACAAATTTCCCGGTCGGATTGATATGATAGATGATGTCGTCGTTAAACAGTTTTTGAATGTAATCCGGGAGTTGTTTTTTTACTCTCGGAATCAAGATGTTTTTAATATCCGATTCGATTTTTGCTAACATTTCTGCATCCGTTCCAAATTCATCATGTTGCGTGGAAACTACAATTGCCACAATGCGTTGCGGAACATTATCATTGCTATATTCAATGGTAACCTGGCTTTTTGCATCCGGACGAAGGTATTTTATTTCGTCGTTTTCGCGTCGTAAAGCTGCCAATTCATACATCAATCGGTGAGAAATATCCAGTGCTAACGGCATAAAATTCTCAGTTTCCCGAGTTGCATACCCAAACATCATTCCCTGGTCTCCGGCGCCTTGCTCTTCTTTGGTGCTTCGGTCTACACCTTGGTTGATATCCGGTGATTGTTCGTGAATCAGCGAAATCACACCGCATGAATCGCCACTGAATTTGTAAGCTCCTTTTGTATAACCGATTTTATTAATGACTTCTCTGGCAATGGTTTGAACATCGAGGTAAGTTTTGCTTTTAACTTCGCCTGCCAAAACCACTTGACCCGAAGTAACCAAAGTTTCACAAGCTACTTTGGAATCGGCATCAAATGCAAGGAAATTGTCTAACAATGCATCACTGATTTGATCTGAAATTTTATCCGGATGGCCTTCCGACACGCTCTCTGAAGTAAATAAATAAGACATAAAATACTGTTTAATTAAATTTTAGAGAAGATTTGACGGAAAGGCAGAAAGGAAATAATAACACTGTCCTTTAGCATTTTTTATCACTGTAAAAAGCGAACAACACCATTTAAGGTATTGAAGAGGTTGCAATCAGTCAAATCTATCCTCTTGATGTAAAATAATGGTGACAAAAATAAGAAAAATAATGCGCTAATGAATCACAATAACAATTATTCTTGAGGAAAGCTAGGAAGGGATTAAAAATTGTAAACCACACCGGTTTTTAGTTCATATTGTGAAGTCGGAATGTCTTGAGCCGTGTAACTGTCGTAAATAAATACGTATGAAGTTTTAAAGGCTAATTTTGTAAAAACATTGAAAACCAATGAAGTTTCACTCGATACGCGATAATCTTTAAAATCTTTAATTTTCGGCTGGTAATAAGTGGTTCCGACTATAGAAAGCACAGATGTGGGATGCAAGCTGAACGATACATAGGACGATCCTCTGAAATCCCGTTGAACAGGAATGGATTTATCGTCTAATTCTTCTTGTTCATACATCATGGTCACCCCGAGATAAACTTTGTAATCTTCATGGTTAGTCAGTTTAAAACGGGGACCAAGTCCAATCAATCCTCTGAAATCTATTTTAGAAACTTTATTGTATTGGGCTTGCACAAAAATTTCACCGGCAATGGAAGGATGAAATCGATAATTATACCGAAGGTGAGCCGCCGCACTATTTTCAAATTTGTTGCCTTCAATACTTTTTAAATGCAAATCATTTTTCCATAAAACGAGGTGTTTACGCATTTTATATTGCACATGAATTTCGTTGCCGATTTCGTAATATTTGTTTTTATCGCGTTTAAGCGAAAAATCTAAACTGGCAAACCCTGTAAATCCGGAAGTATCTGTAACTTTTCGTAAAGATTCAATATTTAATATCTGTCCGGATGCTGAAAAAGTGCTCAAAATAAAAACCAAAAAAAACAGATGTCGCATACCTATTCCGTTAACCGTATTATGGAGGTGCAAAATTAACAATCTTTGGAGTTTGATAAAAAATGACCCGAATTATAATTTAGTTTGCTACTGTTTAAACATTGAGTTACCGCCGCTTCAATTGCCATCTTCTTACACTTTGCTGATTGGCTAAAGGCGAATTGAACGGATGACCTTCGTTCACCTGACGGACATTCTCTATCGTAAAAAAAGCCTGAGGATGATGTTCATTGATTCCTGACACAAGGCGATCGAGGTTTTCGCGTTTGACAACAAAAAAGACAACATTTACCTTGCCCTTTTTCCCCATTCCGTCCACCAGGGAATAACTGAACTTATTTTCGTGTAGAAAATCCAACATTCCTTGGTTTATTTCCGGTGTAATGAGTCGCAACACTGCCATTCCCACTGCAAGACGTTCTTCCACATACATTCCGATATAAGTTCCCGTAGCAAATCCACCCGCATAAGCCAAGTATGCAAATATATTATCCACCTGTGAAATAATCTGTCCCACAGCGAGCAACCAAATAAACGCTTCGAAAAAACCAAGGATGGGCGCAATGTTTCGCTTGCCGTTCATCACAAAAATAATTCGAATGGTCGAAAGCGTGACATCACAAACGCGTGCTAAAAATATTAATAACGGAAGAATCAAATACCTGTATAGGTCTGAATCCATTCCCATGTTTGCAAAAACTTCCTGCATATTTTAATTTTTAAATACTAACTATCAACCAGTCAACCCAGCCTTTTTTATTCAGGACAAAGGTAAGGTCTAAAAAGAAGCATTGGACATTAATAAATAATATTGACAAAATTTTATGAAAGAAACTTCCTTAATTTTGCAACTATTTTAAAAATCCTATTGTTATGCGCCTGTTGATACAACGAGTAAAAGCTGCTTCTGTAATCATTGATGAAACAGTTCATTCAAAAATTAATCACGGCTTGTTGATTTTTTTGGGAATAGAAGATACCGATACTGAAGAGGATGTCGAATGGCTTGTGAAAAAAGTTGCAAACCTTCGAATATTCTCGGATGACAATGGTGCGATGAACCTATCAGTACAAGATATTGACGGCGAATGTTTGGTGGTGAGCCAGTTTACGCTACATGCACAAACAAAAAAAGGAAATCGCCCTTCTTTCATTCGTGCAGCACGACCTGAAAAGGCGATTCCCTTGTATGAAACATTTGGAATATCTCTTGAAAAAACACTAAACAAACCTGTCTCAACCGGAAAATTCGGGGCAATGATGGATGTTTTCCTCATCAATGACGGACCGGTTACCATTTGGATTGATTCAAAATCCAGAGAATAATTCTTCAGAAAACTTTTATTAAATCTTTCAATTGGAATCTAAAGAATTCCAAACTGTTCAAAATGATGGTTTAAATGTTTTCGTTCCAAAAGATAAGATTCGTATTTATTAAGGTGTCCGAATACCATATTTTTTAATCGGGCGTCCGGATTTTCTTTAAAAAAGTTTAAATAAGCTTCACGAGCTTCCAACATTTTTTGTTTTGCAGTTTCCAAATCCGGATGTTTCAAAGTTTCCAACTCCCCTTTTTTCATTGTCGGAAATTGGCTGTTTCGCGGAAATTTCTCATAGTTGTACAAACTTGCCTGCACCTTATCCAAAATTTTCTCCGGCGTAACAATCTCAAAATCTTGAATTTCTCCGGAGAGAATTCGATAACTTTCTTCCAAGTGTTCCATCAAATGTTGCGGCGTTAGTATTCCCCATTTGGGCTTGGTATTTTCAGTGAGTTTATTCAAGGCATTTTGAACCAATTCATCGGTAATTTCAACAAATACTTCCTGTTTTTTCTGAACCATCGTTAAAATTGTGGCGATTGCAACCAATTCATCCTCTTGGTCAAAAACCTCGACAAACCATTTTACAATTCCGCTGGGGTGCTCGTTTCCTGAAACATCGCGGTCAACTTTTTGCTTACAAGTCAATCGTACGTAAATCGTATCGCCGTGGTACATCGGACGAAGAAAACGACAGTCTTCCAGTCCGTAATTTGCAGCAACCGGTCCTTTATTCGGATATACAAACAATCCTGCGGCTGCCGAAATAATAAAATAACCGTGTGCCGTACGCTTTTCAAAAATACTTCCGTCTAATGACGTAGTATCGGTATGTGCATAAAAATGATCCCAAGTCAGGTTGGCAAAGTTGATAATGTCACTATTGTCTAGCGTACGTTTGTGAGTTTTTAGAGACATTCCCGGTTCAATATCTTCCCAGTGGTATTGAAACGGATGCTTATCTACTTCTTTATATTTTGCTTTTTGCTGGTAAATTCCCGTAATTTCGGTAATGGTCGTCGGCGATCCTTGAATGGCGGTGCGCTGCATATAATGTTTAATCCCGCGCATGCCTCCCATTTCCTCGCCACCTCCGGCACGTCCGGGACCTCCGTGTACTAAGGTTGGCAATGGAGAACCATGGCCCGTACTTTGTTTGGCACTTTCACGATTCAGAACAAGAATCCTTCCGTGATGTGAAGCGGCATTTACAACGTAGTCTTTTGCAATTTTGTCGTCATTGGTCATGATTGAGGAAACCAAAGAACCTTTCCCCATTTTTGCCAATTCAATGGCTTCATCCAAGTTTTTATAGGGCATAATTGTACTCACAGGGCCAAAAGCTTCCGTTTCGTGTACCGAAAGATTTTCAAAAGGGTTGTCTTCTCTTAAAAGAATTGGAGAAATAAACGCACCTTTTTTGGCATCGGCGCCAATGACATCAATTTTATCCAAATCACCGTAAACTATGCTTGCTGTTTTGGACAATTCGTGAACACGTTCACGAACTTCTTTAACTTGATCCAAACTCACCAAGGAACCCATTCTCACTTCTTTTAAACGCGGATTGCCAATGGTAACTTTGGAAAGTGCATTTCCAAGGGCGATCTGGACGTCTTCAATTAAGTTTTCAGGTACAATTACACGACGGATTGCGGTACATTTCTGACCACATTTTACAGTCATTTCGTTACGCACTTCCTTGATGAAAATATCAAACTCGGGAGTTCCCGGAATGGCATCTGCTCCAAGGATTGAAGCGTTGAGCGAATCGGCCTCCATGGTAAATGGCACTGCTTCTTCAATAATTCGCGGATGCGCTTTTAGCATGCGACCCGTGCTTGCGGAACCCGTAAAAGTGACCACATCTTGTGATTCAACATAGTCGAGAATATTACGTGCCGAACCATTTATCAATTGGAGCGCACCTTCCGGCAATATTCCCGACGCGATGATTTCCTGAACTACCGCTTTCGTCAGAAATGAAGTGTTGGTCGCCGGTTTTACAACAGCCGGAACGCCTGCCATCCAGTTGACGGCGCACTTTTCCAACATTCCCCAAACCGGGAAATTGAAGGCATTGATATGAACGGCAACGCCGCGTTTGGGCACCATAATATGATGTGCCATAAACCGTCCGCCACGGGAAAGGTCAATCGGGTCGCCTTCCACATGATAGGATTGGTTGGGAAATAATTTCCTAAGGGAAGCATTTGCGAACAGGTTTCCAAAACCGCCTTCGATGTCGATCCAACTGTCTCTTCGTGTCGCTCCGGTACGATAGCTGATTTCATAAAATTGTTCTTTGCGTTTGGTAAGATGCAGAGCCAATTGTTTTAGCATATTTCCGCGTTCCTGAAACGTCATTTTCCGAAGGGCTTCACCATTTTTACGACCGTATTGTAGAATTTCTCCAAAATCCAATCCTTTGGTATCTGATAAAGCAATGATTTCACCGGTAATGGCATCGTGAATCGGCACACCTTCTCCGGTGCCGGATGTCCATTTTCCGAGGGTATAGTTTTGTAGTTTATTCATATTCAATTTATTTCCGAATTATTCCCGTGAAGAGAAAAACTAGATTTTTATAGGTTATTATTATAAACAACTATTTTTTTAAAGCTAACAAAGTTACCAATAAATCATGAAAATTGGCAGCGATGAAAGCCTCCATAAAATCAACTATCTTTACAAGCTTAATTTTGAATTGTATTTTATCAGATGGAATCAAACAACAATGTTTCCAGATTATTACCAATCAAGGAATTATACTCTTATTTACAAGGACTTGTTCAGAAGCGTCTTTGGCTTCAAGTAATCATAGGCATGTTTTTAGGAATTGCTTTGGGCGCTTATTTTGCCACAAAACCGGAGTGGATTGGCGAAAGTTTATTGGAAGCGCTAATCAACTGGATTGCATTTCCGGGAAATATTTTTATCCGTGTGGTACAGATGATTATGATTCCGTTGATGTTCAGTTCCATCGTTCAGGGAATTGCAGGAGGCGACAACAATGAATACCTGATGACTTCCGGACCCAAGTTGATTCTCTATTATGCGATGACAACCACTACGGTTTTGATTTTTGCCGTTATAATCGCATCGGTTCTTCAACCCGGCACTTATATGGATGCCGCAAATTTGATTACAGAAGATTTAACCATCGATCCCGAAGCGGTTACAAGCGTACAAACCGATTTGAGTTTTGGAAATCTCCCTACTATGATTACAGATTTGCTTCCTGCCAATCCTTTGGGAGCTTTGGTTTCCGGGGATATGTTGAGTATTGTGGTCTTTGCCATTATCGTCGGAGTTTCTTTGGCAAATATTCCTTCTGACAATGCAGTACCTTTATTAAAAGTACTGTATTCCGTTCAGGAAATCACAATGGCCGTAACGCGTTGGGCAATGAAACTTGCACCCCTTGCTGTTTTTGGTTTGATGTGTCAGGTTACTTCAAAAGTGGGATTGGAAACCCTTACCGGACTTTCCATGTTTATGGTTACGGTGCTTATCGGGTTGCTTGTTGTGGTATTGGTTTATTGCTGTCTGTTGCTGTTTGTGGCGCGGGTCAGCCTCCGAAAGTTTTTCAGCGATTCAAAAGATGTGCTTTTGCTGGCATTCTCCGTAGCAAGTTCAGCAGCGGTGATGCCGTTGACTTTAAAAACCGCAGAGGAAAAAATGAACATAAATCCAACGGTCAGTCGGTTTATCATTCCTGTGGGTGTTTCGCTGAATATGGACGGAACCGCAGTTTTTCAGGCAATCGCCACCTTGTTTTTGGCTCAGGTCTATGGAATCCAATTGGATACGCCCTTCATTATAATTATAATCGTCACGACCATTTTGGCATCTATTGGAACGCCATCCGCACCCGGTGCCGGCGTTATTGTACTCGGCTCCGTTTTGGCAACTATCGGTATTCCCATAACGGCCATTGCCCTGATTATTGGCGTGGACAGACTACTGGGAATGTTCCGAACATCAATAAACGTTATGGGTGATTTGGTTACCTGTAATGTCTTTAACCGTTTTTACAAGAAAACCTCGACGGCTAAACGATTGGAGACGGATTATAAAGATATGGCTGGTTTGGAAAATTAAAAGCTACATAATCGGCAGAAAAACGTATTTGTATTATTTGGAAGAAGAATAAACGAATTTTCTTTTGGTATTGATTCTATATATTATAAAAAATATGTATCTTGCCTAAGGTCAATTTATTAACGTCATCTAAGTCTTTATTTTTTATATCTTAAATCATGAAGAATTTTCATTTAATAATTTTATTATTCATATTATCGTTTACGGCTTCTTCCCAAGAATTATCTGACCCAGTATCAACTTCCAAAATAACCGCAGGCGTTAGTTTTGGAGCTATTTTCATTGACACTCCTGGATTTAATACGAATGTTTTTGCGGGCTATCACGTTTCTGATTATTTTATTTTGGGTGTTGATGGCATGTATGGGCAACCCGAAATAAACGATATTACCGTAAACACAACAGCTATACAATTATACGCCGAAGGCAGGTCTCCATCTATTCCCGTGTTTGAAAAAGCCGGTATTTCTTTTTCAGCATTACTTGGATTAGGTCACATTCAGCACACTTTTGAAAACCACAATAGGGATGCGTTTAGTGTGTATCTGGGTGCAAACATCAATTTAAAAATAAGTCAAAAAATAACACTCGGATTAAAAACAGGAACTTATTTGTCAGAAATGGAAAACGTAACAATCAACAACCTGTTTTTTGCATATAGGTTTTAAACAATGCGTGAAACAGATAGTTGAATTAGCTGTTTTGCGTTTTTAAATAGTGGAATCAGAGACATTATTCATAAAATAGAAAATCATTTATAATGTTTCTCAAGGATAAAAATTCTTATCTCTTTTTAAATTTTGTAACTAATCAGTTATTGTTTTTGCACCTCTAATTTAGCAATTAGGTTCAGTGCATCCAAGACATTTAATCCGTTTTTTATAGTAGTGTCTATTACCGAACGTATCTGCGCAAAGTTTTGTGCGGTCTTGTCGATCTTGAACTGTCCCGATATCCTTTGTTTTATTATATTTTTAATGAGTACACGACAAAAATGTTTTTCATTGGTTATCGGAAAATTGGTTTTGCCCCAAAACCCTAAAGAGAATCCAATTTTCCTCGACTTCTCCCTTTAGGGGCGGGGTAAAAAATCGAGGAAAATCTATCTTTTTAATTTTTTGTCGTGTACCAAGAAAAACTGTAATTTTAGTTCGTGAAGTTTATAATTTTAAGTTGCAGAATCTTCAAAGAGGAATACGAAATCTAATCTTTCTTAATAAAAATCAATTTCTCTTTTCCAACAAAACCACATTCTCCACGTGAAATGTCTGGGGAAACATATCCACCGGTTGTACTTTAGTAACTCGGTACAATTCATCCATTAGGGCTAAATCCCGCGCTTGTGTGGCGCTGTTACAACTTACGTAAACCACTTTTTGTGGAGCAATGTTGAGAATCTGCTGCACCACGTCTTTGTGCATTCCATCTCTGGGCGGGTCGGTGATGATGATGTCCGGCTTACCATTTTGTGAGATAAATTCATCGGTAAAAACATTTTTCATATCTCCAACAAAAAAATGAGCATTTTTAATGTTGTTAATTTCGGCATTCTCTTTAGCGGCAACAATAGCATCGGGCACTGATTCAATTCCCACTACTTTTTTAGCTTTTTTAGCTACAAACTGCGCAATGGTTCCGGTGCCGGTGTATAAATCATAGACAAGCTCATTTCCGGTAAGTCCGGCAAAATCCCGGGTAATTTTGTACAATTCAAAAGCCTGTTTCGGGTTGGTCTGATAAAAAGATTTGGCATTGATTTTAAATTGCAAACCTTCCATTTCTTCAACAATATAGTCCTTTCCTTTATGGCAATGTATCTCTTGGTCATACAGCGTATCATTCGCTTTTTGATTAACGGTATAGAGTAGGGAAGTGATTTCGGGGAAAGTGTTTGCCAAAAAATCCAACACTAATTTTTGTTCCTTTTTAGCATCATCAAAAAATTGAATTAAAACCATCCATTCTCCTTGTGTAGTATTTCGTATCATCAATGTCCGCAACAATCCCGAATGATTTTTCGGATTAAAAAAAGTAAGCTTGTTTTCAATGGCAAAATTCTTAACTGCTAATCGTATGGTGTTTGATGGTTCAGGTTGTAAATGACATTCGTCTAAATCTAAAATTTTATCCCACATTCCGGGTATGTGAAAGCCAAGAGCATTTCTATAACCAATAGTCTCGGTCTGATCTATTTCTTCTTTGGTTAACCAACGGTTATTCGAAAAAGAAAACTCCATTTTATTGCGATAATAATACTCCTGAGCAGAGCCTAAGATGTCCGTAATTTCCGGAAGTTCAACTTTTGCTATACGTTTTAGATGGTTTTCAACTTCGTTCTGTTTGTAAAAAAGCTGATGCTCATATCCCATATTCTGCCATTTACAACCACCACAAACTCCAAAATGAATACACTTTGGCTCAGTTCTTTTTTCTGACAATTTGTGAAAAACAACCGCTTTTCCTTCGTAATACGAGCTGCGCTTTTTATGGGTTTGAATATCCACCACATCGCCCGGAACGGCATTGTCTAAAAAAATGACCACTCCATCATCAGTCTTAGCAACACTTTTACCTTTAGCACCGGCATCGGTTACCGCAACTTTTTCAAACAGTTTGTTTTTATTTTTTCTTGACATAGTGGGCAAAAATAGGGAATTTGTTGGTGGTTATTTAGTTATTTAGGGATTAAGTTATTTAGTTATTGAGGCAATAGGTATTAGATGTTAGGTTGTAACCAAAAGCGCATAACTCGCATAACCCTTGCACACTATCCTAATAATCTCTAATTTTGCAAAACTGTTTGGATGATTTCTCTCCGCTTATGCTATTTAAGAAAGAAGGAATTGTTTTTATAGTTAAAAAAAAATCAAATTTCGTATGACTATTTTAGGAAAATCAGCTTCAGAACAAGCCATTGCTTTAGAAAACAACTATGGAGCGCATAACTATCATCCGCTTCCGGTGGTACTAAATAAAGGCGAAGGCGTTTATGTTTGGGATGTGGAAGGGAAAAAATATTACGATTTTTTATCGGCATATTCTGCTGTAAATCAAGGGCATTGTCATTCTAAGATTATTGATGCCATGACGCGGCAATCGAAAACATTAACGCTGACTTCACGCGCATTTTACAACGATATGCTTGGGAAATTTGAGGAATATGCTTGCAAATATTTTGGATTCGACAAATTGCTGCCGATGAATACCGGAGCCGAAGCTGTAGAAACTGCTTTAAAAATAAGCCGTCGTTGGGGATATGAGAAAAAAAGAATCGATGAAAACAATGCGGAAATCATCGTTTGTGAAAATAATTTCCACGGTCGGACAACGACCATCATTTCATTTAGCAACGATCCGGAAGCAAGAAAAAATTTCGGACCTTACACCAAAGGATTTATCAAAGTTGAATACGACAATCTCGATGCTCTTGAAGAAACCCTAAAAAACAACAAAAATGTGGTAGGTTTTCTTGTGGAACCCATTCAGGGAGAAGCCGGAGTTTATGTGCCGTCAGACGGATATTTAAAAGCTGCCAAAGCATTGTGCGAACAATATAACGTACTTTTTATTGCCGATGAAATCCAAACGGGAATTGCGCGTACCGGAAAACTTTTGGCTTGTCAGCATGAAGATGTAAAACCGGATATTTTAATTTTAGGAAAAGCTTTGAGTGGCGGTGCTTATCCGGTTTCGGCGGTGCTTTCAAACAATGAAATTATGGAAGTCATTACGCCCGGTTCTCACGGTTCAACGTTTGGGGGAAATCCGATTGCAGCAGCCGTTGGAATCGCTGCATTGGAAGTCGTTGAAGAAGAAAATCTTGCAGAAAATGCCGATAAATTAGGAAATATTTTTCGGGAAAAACTCAATGATTATATTGAAAAGAGCAACATCGTCAAACTCGTACGCGGAAAAGGACTGTTAAACGCCATCGTAATCAATGATTCTTCCGAAAGTGATACGGCGTGGAATATTTGCTTGGCACTCAGAGACAACGGTTTGTTGGCAAAACCCACTCACGGGAATATCATTCGTTTTGCACCGCCTTTGGTCATGAATGAAGAACAGCTTGAGGAATGCATTTCTATCATCATTAAAACTTTGGAAAGCTTTGAATAGCAAAGTTTTATCTTTTTTTATTTTAAGAAAGCTCTTGGTGACGGGAGCTTTTTTTTATTTTAATTGAAGAATATTTATTTATTGCAATTCATTTTGGTTTTCCTTAACTTTTACACTAATTTCGCCACGCTTCTACTAACCGACACTATGATTTTTAATTTTCTGAAATATCTTCGTCCCACGTGGTATTTTAATCTAAAACCAAAAGTAGATTACGCCTATTTTCCTACGGAAGAGATTTTAAGAAAAAGCGGTCATGCGATTGAAATAGACACCGGATATAAAAGCAAAGAAGCACAGTACAGAGATTTAGCTTGGCGTGCATTTCAGTTGGGTTTTATTTCTGAAAAACCCAAGGAAGGAATTGATGTTTGGGAAAAAGTAAAATTGCCCATTGCGGACGAATATCGTTTTATTCGCAAAAATTACCACAAAGTTTGGAGCATTTATGTTTTGGCTTTCCGCTTGTTGACCTTTAAAAATCCGTTTCGCGAATTTTCGGGATATTTAAAATCCAAAAAGGTGAAGCGCGAGGATTTTTCTAAAGATTATATTCAATATTCTGATTACGAAACTTTTGAAAGCAATTTAATAAAAGAAAATCCGTTGGTTTCCGTAGTGATTCCCACTTTGAATCGGTATGAATATCTCAAAGACGTTTTTAAAGATTTGGAAAATCAGACGTATAAAAATTTTGAGGTCATCGTAGTGGATCAAACCGATGATTTTAGGGAAGAATTTTACCAAGGCTGGAATCTGGATTTAAAATATTGGTATCAAGAAGAAAAAGCGCTTTGGAAAGCCCGAAATGAAGCGATAAAGTCAGCTGCGGGGGAATATATTTTGCTTTACGATGATGATTCTTTGGTTGAAAACGACTGGATTGAACACCATTTAAAAACCTTGGATTTCTTTAATGCCGATTTGTCGAGCGGTGTTTCCATCAGTACTGTTGGCGCAGAAGTGCCCGTACATTACAGCTATTTTAGATGGAGCGAACAATTGGATACAGGAAATGTATTGTTGAAAAAAGATATTTTCAGGAAAATTGGATTGTTTGACAGACAATTTGAAAAACAGCGTATGGGCGATGGAGAATATGGTTTAAGAGCGTATTTGGCCGGTTATAAAAACATTTCAAATCCTTATGCAAAACGAATTCATTTAAAAGTCGGTCAAGGAGGTTTGCGTCAAATGGGAAGTTGGGACGGATGGCGACCAAAAAAATGGAACGCCCCGCGACCGGTGCCGAGCGTTTTGTATTTGAGTAGGAAGTATCATGGAAATAAAAAAACAGTGTTAATGATGATACCTGCATTGACACCATCTATTATTCCATATCAGTTTAAAAGGAGTAGAATATTGAAATTGTTATCAATATTTTTAATTCCGTTATTATTTCCTTTGTTAGTTTATCAAGTTTTGAAGTCTTGGAAATTGGCTGGCAAAAAATTAAAACAAGGGGAAATGATTGAGTTCATAATAGGATGATATTATTTATTAAATAAATTTTCTGTCAATCAATAAAGTATATGGAAAACAAAACTATTTTTATATCCTTCTCTTTGGCTAATTCTTCGGTATCTGACTATTTTGTTGATTTATGCATTAGACTTAATTCGACATTTAAAGTAGTTATATTTTCTGACAGTCAGAAGCCCGAGAGTATTTTATTACCAGAAGATATTGAGGTTAAGTATTGGCCTTCAAAGCGTCCTACAAAATTTAAGGATGGTTATTTTTTATATAAAAATATAGCGAAATACAAACCTGTACTTACAATTTCTATGTTTGGCTCAGTAAATATTTTTATGCTCGTAGGCTGGTTTTGTAATGTTCAAAATAGGGTAGCTTGTGTGCGTACTTTAAGTTCTCAATTTCCTCAAAAGAAAATTAACGTTATAAGAAAATCATTAGTTTATAAATTAGCTACGAGAATTATTACTAATTCTGAGGCTACAAAACAAGATGTAATTGACAATTTTGGAGTCGATGAGAAAAAAATAAAAGTTTTACCTAATTCAGTTAAAAACTATAACGATACTTTACCTAACATAGAAATTCAGACAAATAAAATTGTTTATGTAGGGAGATTACATCCATCTAAAGGAATTGACATATTAATTGATGCCCTCTCAATTATAAGAGATAAGAAGATTGACATTCATTTAGACATCATCGGCGAGGGACCTATAGAAAATAAACTTAAAGAACAATCAGCACATTTAAAGTTAGATAATATAATACACTTTTTGGGTAGTAAAAATAAAGAAGATGTATTAAAAGCATTTAAAAGTTCATATTGTGCGGTAATACCTAGCAATACAGAAGCATTTGGTTATACTGTAATTGAAGCTATGAGTGTAGAAACCTGTGTAATTGGTGCAAATAATACAGGAATTAAAGAAATTATTATTCCTGAACAAACAGGTTTATTGTTTGAAACAGGAAATGCAGAAGATTTAGCTAATAAATTAGAGTCTATCTTTAGAAATAAAACTTGGAGAAATACACTCAGTAAGAATGGGTTTGATAGATTTCTTAATAATTATGAAACAGAATATGCAGTAAACCGTGATTTTACTTTTTTCAAAAAAATGATTGAATGATGTTAATTAAATTCTTATCATCAAAAACTAAAATTAATGGGTAAGAAAATTTTAATTTTCACCTCCGAATTTCCTCCGTTACCCGGTGGCATAGGCAATCATGCTTACAATCTTGGCAAACATCTTTATTTGCATGATTACGACGTTACTATTATTGCCGATCAGCGTAACAAAAATTTGCAATCAGACATAGACTTTGATTCTAAACACGATTTTAAAGTGGTGCGAATCAAACGTAAAAATCCTGTAGTACTTACCTATATCAATAGAATTCAAAAAACATTTTCGCTAATCCGAAAAAATGAAATCATCATTGCATCGGGTAAATTTCCGCTTTGGCTCGTTGCTTTCATGAGTTTGTTTTTTTCTTCCAAAAAATTTGTGGCTGTGCTTCACGGTTCGGAATTGGGTATTGGCGGTAAAGTTGGAAAATCACTTACACGGTTCAGTTTGAGAAAATACGACAAACTAATTGCCGTATCCAATTTTACTAAAAAATTGGCTCTTGATAGACAACCAAATATTAAAATTGAAGTGATTAATAACGGATTTGCTCCTAAAATAGATGTTCAAATAGCTAAACCAAAAACATCAGGATTGGATATCATTACCGTTGGCAACGTAACTTCTAGAAAAGGTCAGCAAAATGTGATTAAAGCACTGCCCGAAATACAAAAACAGTTTCCGGATGTTGTCTATCACATTGTCGGATTGCCTACTGAAAAAATGAAATTTGCCGAACTGGCAAAAAGGCTCAATGTCGAAAAATCGGTTATCTTTCACGGAGCTTTGTCAGATGAAGCACTTTATAAAACGCTTTCCCATTCAAAAGTGTTTTGTATGTTAAGCGATTATTTGCCCAACGGAGATGTAGAAGGTTTTGGAATTGCTATTTTGGAAGCAAATCAGCTTGGTTTGCCCGGCGTTGGTTCCAAAAACTCAGGAATTGCAGATGCCATCAATGATGGTTTTTCGGGAAAATTAGTCGATCCCCATAACCCGAAAGAAATTGCACAAGCTTTATCAGAAATAATGAATAAATATGATGCCTATTCTTCAAATGCTGTAAAGTGGTCAAAGAATTTCAGTTGGGATAAAATTATTAAGAAATACATAGCTGTAATTGCAAATCATAGAGATGAAGAAAACGCAAATTAGAATTCTCAACTCTCAATTGGAAGAGAAAAAATAAATTGAACATTGAATATTGAACATTCAAATAAATTTTCAACTCTCAATTCTCAACTCTCAATTCTCAATTGGAGGAGAGAAAAACAAATTGAACATTGAATATTGAACATTGAGTATTGAACATTGACAACATTGAAACTAACAATAATTTCCCATACAGAACATTACCAAACCGATGACGGTACCATAGTTGGCTGGGGTCCGACAATAAGTGAAATCAATCACCTTGCAAAGGATTTTGAAGAAATTTATCACGTGGCTTTCCTTCATCAAGTTAAAGAGATTCCCCCGAGTTCACTTCCTTATACAGCGTCAAACGTTCATTTTGTACCCCTAAGACCTGTTGGTGGTCCGGGAATTTTAAATAAAATCCGGGTGTTAGGTTCTATTCCTTCGGTTATAGCAACCGTGCGAAAAACGCTTAAAAAAACGGATGTATTTCAACTTCGGACGCCTACAGGAATCGGCGTTTATTTAATTCCTTACTTAACTCTTTTTTCCAATAAAAAAGGATGGTATAAATACGCCGGAAATTGGGCTCAGGAAAATCCACCATTGGGATATCGCCTGCAACGTGCCATGTTAAAAAAACAAAAACGCAAGGTTACCATTAACGGAAAATGGCCGGGACAGCCTGCACATTGCTATACGTTTGAAAATCCGTGTTTGACATTAGCGGAGCATAAAGAAGGAGCGGAAATTACCCGAAATAAAACATTTAAACCGCCGTTTACTTTTTGTTTTGTAGGGCGTTTGGAAGATGCCAAAGGCGTTCAAAGAATTTTGGATGCGTTGACTGCCACGGAAAATCGAAGTTTTATCAAAGAAGTACACTTGGTGGGCGACGGTCCTAAAAAAGAAGTTTATAAATCACAAGTTGAAAAACACAGATTGCCGGTTCGTTTTCACGGATTTTTAGAACGTGAAAAAGTTTTTGAATTGTACAAGCAAGCTCATTTTTTTATGTTGCCTTCAGATTCAGAAGGGTTTCCCAAAGTTATTGCAGAAGCTGCTAATTTTGGGTGTATTCCCATGGTTTCGGAAGTGTCGAGCATCGGACAATACGTTAATTCTGAAAATGGATATTTAATAACTCCATGTACTTCGGAAAAAATTCATGAATTATTGATTCAGATTTCTAAAACTCCTGAAAATGAATTCATAAATAAAGCAAGTGAAATATATAAAATAGCAAATAGTTTTACCTTTGCTCATTATCGACATCGAATTTTGACAGAGATACTTAATTAATATCAAGTAGTTATCAGAGACTTTCTATCTACAATAAAACCTTTGTATACAATCCTGCTTCACATTGGGATTGGTGTTGCGGCTTCTGTAAACAGAAATCTGATGGTTTTGTATTTCTTTGCTGCTTTCGGATATTTAGTGTGGAAAGTCATTAAGGAGCAAGATAAATTTCTGAATGTCTTGCTTGCCGCCGGTTATTTTACAGGTGCAGAAGTGTTTTTAAGAATGACCAAAGCTGCTCCTCTATGGGAAACGGGGAAATATATGGTTATCGGATTTTCAGTCCTGGGTTTTTTGTACATCGGATTTAAAAAGAATGCAGTCCCCTACGTACTTTATTTATTGCTTTTAATACCCGGAATATTGGTGGCATATGATGACCTGTCATTCGATTTGAATTTCCGAAAAGCTGTCATGTTTAATATTAGCGGTCCCCTTGCTTTGAGCATTGCCGCCGTATTTTGTTTCGGGCGTACCATAAGTTTTTCTAAGTTTTTAAAAATTTTGGATTATATCGTTTATCCGCTTATTGCGATGACGATTTATATTATTCTTCATACGCCTTCCAATCGCGATATATTTACATCTGCGGCTTCAAATGCAGCAGCTTCCGGCGGATTTTCAGGAAATCAGGTTTCCACGGTTTTGGGATTGGGATTCTTTATATTGCTTACTAGATTTTTTATTCCTTATAAAAACCTCTTAGTACACGGAACGATGATGTTGTTTATGGCGTTGATGGGTTATCGAGCCTTATTGACTTTTTCCCGAGGCGGTGTTATTACGGGAATAGCCTGTGCTGTGGTGTTTATAGGAATTTATTTTTTTGTAGTAAATATAAAAAGAAAAGCATTCGTTACTGCAAGAGTTCTACTGATTGTATTTGGAGCGGTGGCGCTGTGGGGGGCTAGTGAGGCACGAACCGGGGGAATGATTACCAATCGTTATACAAATAAAGATTCGTTGGGTAGGGAGAAAGAAGATATTACTACCGGACGAGCAGATTTGATGGAAGCAGAAATCGATGCTTTTAAAACCAATCCTGTATTTGGTTTGGGCGTGGGGCGGGTCAAAGGGTATTTTGAAGAAGAATTGGGAAATACTGTGGCTACACACAATGAAGTTTCTCGAATGTTTTCCGAACATGGGCTTTTTGGTATTTTGGCATTACTTACCTTGATTTTTGCGCCCATTATTACAAAATTACAAGGAAGACAAAATATTTACTTTTATCCATTTATTTTATTTTGGCTTTTAACCATTATGCACTCTTCCATGCGAATTGCCGCCCCGGCTTTTCTTTATGCATTGAGTCTGTTAAATATAAATTATGTCAGCGAGAAAAAAAGTACTCTACGTAGGAAACAAACTGCTCAAACACGGGCTGTCACCAACTTCGGCAGACATCCTTCCGGAACTCTTCAGGAAAGAAGGGTATGAGGTAAAAGCAGTCTCCGATAAAAAGAATAAAATAAAACGAATGGCTGATATGCTTCAGACCGTTGTTCGCAATAAAAATNNTCATTATTGACACCTACAGTACAATTAATTTTTATTATGCAGTAATTGTCGGATTTTTATGTAGAAAATTTAATATACCTTACATTCCGATTCTTCGTGGAGGAAATTTGCCAGAACGTTTAGAAAAAAGCAAAAAACAATGTGAAATTTTATTTGGAAACGCATATAAAAATGTAGCTCCTTCGGCTTATTTATTTGAAGCCTTCAAAAATAAAAACATTCAGAATCTCATTTATATACCCAACACCATTCCGCTTGAAAATTATTCTTTCAAAAAGCGTGAACGGGTGACTTATCGGTTGTTGTGGGTTCGTTCGTTTGCATCCATATACAATCCCGAAATGGCACTTCAAGTAGTCGAAAAACTTCAAAAGGAAGGGAAAGATGTAACTTTATGCATGGTTGGTCCCGACAAAGGAAGTATGGAAAATTGTGAGAAAATCGCCAAAGATAAAGGACTCCCCGTTACCTTCACCGGTCTTCTCGATAAAAAAGCATGGCATAAACTGTCGGAAGAATATGATGTTTTTATCAATACTACCAATTTCGACAACACGCCTATTTCAGTTATAGAAGCAATGGCATTGGGGTTGCCGGTTGTATCTACGGATGTAGGGGGACTTCCGTTTTTGATAGAGAAAAATAAAACCGGAATCTTAATATCGCCCAAAGATGTACAGGCGATGACAGATGCGATAACGGATTTGGTTTCTAATCCTGAAAAATCTCAGCAAATCGCTAATCAGGCTCGTAAACAAGTTGAATCTTATGATTGGGAAGTGGTAAAATACAAATGGAATGAGGTGCTGAAATAAGAATTTGTAGAATAGACCGAAATAATATTTTAAAAATACGATGATATCGACTCAGACAAACGTTTCCAATGAGGGGTGATAGAGTTATAATGAAAAATACTGTCCCATAAAAGCAACCCTATAAAGGATAGGGTGTGCTGAATGGCGTGAGTATTCCAAAATGTAATTAATGACGAATAAATTACATAATAATAAAAAATGGTTAATTAATCGACTGATTTTAAGTAAATTAGTTTTATTTTTGATTTAACCTTTAAACTCAAAATCTATTTTTTATATTTGCATTAACATTCCCCTCAAAAAAATTTAACTAACCAATCGTGTCATGCCGTGCGAGAAGCGACGATACAACAAAAAAATACTAAAGTGAGTCCAAATACCATTCACTTTGAGATATCAGAACGGAAAATACTCTTACGCGTTCTCGATGTTTTGATGGTGGTTCTAACACTGTTTCTTGTAGGAGAATTTTTTTCTTTTGATTATATCAATTTTGCAGTAAACGACTTTCTTTGGATGGTTGTTTTACTTACTTATTTACTGGTTTTTTCGGCAGTATTTGAACTGTATGATATTCATCGGATTTCCAGATTGGGAATTGTAGTAAAAAATATTGTGTTAGCAGTCTCGGTCACAGTATTGTGTTACATCCTGACACCATATTACACACCCATGTTGCCTACGAACAGGATGGAGATTATTTTCTTTTGGTTGGCAATTATCACCGGACTTTTAATATCTCGATTTCTGTATAATTCGCTGATTTCTGCACCGCGTTTTTATAAGCGAATTCTGATCGTAGGAGATTCAAATCATTCCGAAGAAATTTGCAGCTTTCTTCAAGGTGCCGACCCAAATTTTAAAGTGGTGGCATTTTATGATACGGCAAAAGATCAAAAACCCACGAGTTTGCAAAAGTTGAAAATCCCTTTTTTACAAATTCAAGATATTGAAGATCGAATCATTGAGTGGCGGATTTCCGAAATTGTGGTTGCAGCACCAACCGATGGAGGAATGACTAAAGAATTGACTCGTGAGTTGATGAAATTGATGGAAAAAGGAGTGCCTATTCGGGATTATGTTCAAGTCTATGAAGAAATGATGCGACGAATTCCCGTTAAGGAAGTAGAACGGGATTTTTATATTTATTTCCCTTTTAGCAGAAGCAATAACAATAAATTGTATCTTTTTTTCAGTCGGGTATTAGACGTGTTGTTTTCTTTGGTCGGTTTATTAGGCTTAATGCTTTTGTTGCCTTTTGTTTTAATAGGAAATTTACTAGGTAATAGAGGCCCTTTGTTCTATCATCAAACCCGTGTGGGTAAAAATGGCGTTCCATTTCGCCTCTACAAATTTCGAAGTATGGTTGTGGATGCAGAAAAAGACGGCGCTCAGTTTGCTCAAGTCAGAGATGCGCGAATCACAAAATTCGGTCGATTTTTACGATTGAGCAGATTGGACGAAATACCGCAATTTATCAATGTACTGTTAGGACATATGAGTATTATTGGTCCGCGACCGGAACGTCCTGAGTTTGTTACGAGTTTGTCTGAAAAAATTCCTTTTTATGAGGTGCGCCACGTGATTAAACCCGGAATTACAGGATGGGCACAGGTGAATGCAAAATACGGAGCCAGTGAGGATGATGCATTAGAAAAAATTCAATACGATTTGTATTATATCAAACACCGCGGATTGTTTATCGATTTATCTATTGTGCTTAAAACGCTGAGTACCATTGTCTTTTTTAGAGGACAATAAATAAATTTTCTGTCAATTTTAAGGGAAGTTTCTTAAAAATATCTTCGCACTATCAGGTATCTGAAAAATAATGCAATAAAAACAGGAAGTAACCCAATTGCAAATTGTTGTACGCCTGTCATCCAATGGAGAAACAGAAGCGTAAGCATAAGAATGAGCATTAAATAGTATTTTTTCATCTTATTTCCAAGCGGTTTTTTTACTACATAAAAAACAGCAAACAGTGACAAAGGAAATGCCCATAACAAATTGTAATTATATGCTGCCGCTGTGTGATCTGTTGCAAACCACAAAAAAAGCAGAAAAAATCCAAGGATTCCGGTAACTGTAAAAATAAGCACATCTAATACTTTATTTCTACGTCTTCTTTTCAAGTCATGAATAGTAATTCCGATAATAATTAGTGAAACAAGACTAAAGATAAATAGGGGCGAGCTAAAAAATGAAAAGTGGGTTGTTGTTGGAGTACTTTCAAATAAGACACGTTCCTCTTTTACAAGCGGTTCCGTATTCCCATTGTGGGTGATAGTGGCATGTTTCGCAGCGCGATATACGTAATCCGGTAAAAACTGATATTCCATAGGAGAAGCTTTACGGTCAATAACAGAACCAAGCGCAAGGTTTATCCCCAGACTTCCCCAACTGTTTGGGTGTAGATTTTTCTGTATGAGCTGTCTTAAAGTATATTCTGTATCAATATAATCATCGTGGTATTCAAGGCGATTGTCTAAAGTGAACAGAAGAACATCGCGGATTTTAGTAGCACAATTGTCATAAAAATAATCGTACCGATATTTTTTGTTTTCCGGCAATGCATTGTTCCATAAAAAATCAGAAATTGCTTGTTTTTCTTCTTTTGTAAGATTTAGCTGCTGCTCTGTGATCCCGCGGTTTTCAGCTTTATAATTTTCTAAAAATGAAGAATAGTAAGTGACACCTAATTCATACATCATAGTTCCTCTGGCAAACTTCAGATAAAAATTAGGTGTGTTAAAATCGTAGACTCCGTAATTGAATACCACATCCACCCCGGAAAGAGAATCTTTTATACGGAAGGCACTGTGACCAAACTTGTCATATAAGTGTTTACCGGGTTCAATGGTGAGAATGCTGATTTCAGCTTGATCAGATAGTGATCCGAATTGACCGAATGAAAATGTAGAAATCAGTAAAAATATAGTAAGAATGATGCGTTGCACAGAAAATATTTTAATGCAAAGATGAGAAAAACACTTCTAAAAATAAATTGAACTTAAAATCTAAAATTAAAAAAAAGCTTGAAAGAGTTTTCTCTCAAGCTTTTTTTTATCAATAAAGTGACTTGATATTATCTTTTGATAACTCGGAAAGTTTGAGTCTCTCCGTCAACTTCAAGTTTAACAATATAGATGCCTTCGTTCATATTTTGGTTGACATCAACAGTTACTGTATTGTCAGCAAAAGTATGAACATCTGAATAAACAGTGCGTCCCAACATATCAATTACAGAAACAGTTGCATTTTTTCCTGCTCGATTAGGAGCCATAATGGTAAATGAATCGGAGACTATTGGATTTGGATAAATTCGAATGTTTGAAGATTCAAAAGAATTTACATTTAGTAAGTCTTCCACGATTATTGTGAATCGGTCTTCTGCCATGCTGTTTACATCCGATTCGGAAACTTCAAAGCTATAGGTAATGACATCGTTACTAAGCAATGGTGTATAAGTATTTTCATAAGCATCATATAAACTGATTGCAACATTTTCCAACCCGTCAATCATCATTTTGAAAGTGTAATTTTGAGTTGAATATCCGGAAGTGTGAATTTGGAACATCTCTCCGGCAACAGGCAGGGCTCTTCGCTCCAAACTGATTAAATGTCCGTTTACGTTTAATCCCATATTTTCATTAAAATTCATTGGTTTTAATGCGTCTGTCGAATCAACATCATTGGTGTAATTTGACGAAAACAGGATTCCGAAACTATCGTGAAGCGGTTGTCCGTTATTAAAATTATCGGTTGTAAATAATTGGAATGTAATCATATTCATTGCAGTCATTCTTTGTGCACTGGTAGGAGTATGATTCCCAGGTGCTTTAAAATCTTCAGCAAATTTTATAACGGGACTGCCATTTTGTATTGTAGCAAATTGTGCTGCTTGTCCCGGCTGTAGATATTCATTTGCAGGCGAACCGGAGGTGTTTGTTCCAGATCCTGTGGTTAAATCTACGGTAACATAAGCACCATTGGTTCCTAAATTGGGGTCAAAGACATAATAATGCGCGGTATTGATAGAATCAGAAGCAGCAAAAACTTGCGTTACATCTACGGAACTTTGATATGGATTTCCGAACATGGCAAATTCTCCGGCTTGCATTGCGGGGTAATTCATGTTGATATCACCGCGTTGTAATTCTCCAAATGCACGAAGAATTGTTGAACTTTGAGAAGTATTGTTTGTTAAATCAATGCTTCTGTCGCCTCTGATAAACATGAGATAAGGTGTTCCCGCGGTTAAAATATTTACATCGGTATTGTCGATAGATATAAATTCTTGATTAGGAATATCAACCACAAACATAGAAGGGTTTCCGGTGGCAGTTGCATCAAAACCGTCCTGCTGATCAATCAAAGTTCCGGTAATGTGTGTACCGAATCCTGGAGTCGGGTCATCCGTATTGCTTACCGCCCCTTCTTGCCAGTTATTGTGAATAGAAGTGGTGGTGGTTACAGAACTGCTCACCATCCGATACGCACGTCTGTTACTGGAATAAATTTGAACTTCTGCGTGTCCGTAAATATTGGAACTTGGACTCATTTCGGCTAATTCACCAATGCCTGAAGGTCCGCTTATAAAACGTAAGTTTCCGTTGATATGAAGATCTTCGGCAACCGTTAATACCGCATAAATATTAGCGGTAGCACCGTCGAGAACTTTAAAGTTTTTTGAGTTCAAATCTGATAAAATATCGACAGTTCCTTGTACTACATAAACATCATCGGCAACAGTAGAAATTAATTCCGGATTGGCAGGAGACCAGCCATTACTATAAAAATAACCTGAAAATTCTGTGATATTCATATCTCTAAAACGCACTACGTGAGAATTGCTTGTGCCGGGAACTAAGGAGACCCGAATCATTCCGTCTGTACTGTTAATGCTTGAAAGATCGATAAATTGAGTGTGGCTATCATAATTGGTTGTTGCCGGTACTGTATATGTATCCAAAGCTGTAAAAGTGCTGCCTCCGTCTTCCGAAATGGAAACTTGCAGCCCCTGTTCGCTATTTCCCCCAAATGAGGTCATTGAAAAATCAAATAAAATTGCATCTAAAACACTGAAATCTATAAGCGGAGTAGTCACAGAGCCATTGGCTTCAATTCTTAAATAACCTCCTGCAGACGTTTGTTGTGTCGTATTTGTTAAAGTAAATCCTAAATTTTCTGCTTGGTCATAATCGGATTGAGTTCTAAAACCATTTGCGTAAGGCAAGCTTAAAATAGGAATGTCGGTTACTGTATAAGTGTATTCCTGAGTGGTTGCAGTTTCCGAAAGCGAATCGGTGGCAGTTATTTCAAAATATACCGTAGTGCCGTCTGCTTGGGCAGGTATGTTGGCTGAATAGGTGGTTCCTGTGCTTAAAGACATAGGTACGGCATTGGTAAGTGCGCCACTTGTGGTTCCCCAATTTAAAGTTGCCGAGGCTACACCGTCAGGATCGGTGATTGATGCTTCTACCGTAACAATATCTGTAGAAGTAATGTTATAGACATCCGGTGTTAATGTAATCTGTGAGATTGTAGGCGGAAGATTGCCTCCGGAGGATTCCGTTATTTCCATATCTCGGAAACGAACTACATGACTGGTTGAGCCTGTTCCCGGTACCAAAGCAACCCGAATCATTCCGTCGGTACTGTTAATGCTTGAAAGATCGATAAATTGAGTGTGGCTATCATAATTGGTTGTTGCCGTATATGTATCCAAAGCTGTAAAAGTGCTGCCTCCGTCTTCCGAAATGGAAACTTGCAGACCCTGTCCGCTATCTCCCCCAAATGTGGTCATTGAAAAATCAAATAAAATTGCATCTAAAACACTGAAATCTATAAGCGGAGTAGTCACAGAGCCATTGGCTTCAATTCTTAAATAACCTCCTGCAGACGTTTGTTGTGTCGTATTTGTTAAAGTAAATCCTAAATTTTCTGCTTGGTCATAATCGGATTGAGTTCTAAAACCATTCGCGTAAGGCAAGCTTAAAATAGGAATGTCGGTTACTGTATAAGTGTATTCCTGAGTGGTTGCAGTTTCCGAAAGCGAATCGGTGGCAGTTATTTCAAAATATACCGTAGTGCCGTCTGCTTGGGCAGGTATGTTGGCTGAATAGGTGGTTCCTGTGCTTAAAGTCATAGGTACGGGATTGGTAAGTGCGCCACTTGTGGTTCCCCAATTTAAAGTTGCCGAGGCTACACCGTCAGGATCGGTGATTGATGCTTCTACCGTAACAATATCTGTAGAAGTAATGTTATAGACATCCGGTGTTAATGTAATCTGTGAGATTGTAGGCGGAAGATTCACCCCCGGATTGTAGGCGGTCCAAGAAATATCATCAATTACAACTTGACTGGATGTTACATTTCTTATCTCTAACGTAAAGTCCCCTGCAACGTTAATGTTGTTTACAGTGAAAATATGTTCGTCGAAATCGTCAAAAGGAGTGGATTGCGCAATCGATTGGCCGTTGATAAAGAGTTCAACCTGTCGATTTCCATTCCCGGTAAATCCTTTGTATAATTTTACCGAGAAATCTTGGATTCCGTTTGGAATCAAACTCGAAGTTATGGAACTGTTGTCAGACGCTCGTCTTAGCATCATCGCAGGATGATCTACATTGGGATAAGTAACACTGCTTGTGTCAGTACCTCTAACTTCAACATAATCCCAAGCAATTCCGTTATTTCCGGTAAAGTTTCCACTTGAATACGAACTTTTGGAAATATTTAAGTTCGTAAAATCTTCCAATCCTTGGCTGAATGTTACTGATGTTATCATCAGCATCAAGAGCAAGAATGCACTGTTTTTTTTAAATAAAGTTGTTTTCATAGTTTTAATATTTAGCTTATACTTCTGACTTTTACTTGTTTTGTATCTAATTTTTCATATACGGAATTTGAACTTTTAAATTCCGGTATCAACTGTTTGAGCAGTTGTACTAAAGGTTCGTCTGAGTCTGAAATTTTCATCGAAGCTTCCAATTCATCCAGTGTTCTTGTCACGGCATTAAAATTGTGTTTTACAACCCGATTAACCATAATCTTCGGATTGAAAGTAGGCAAGGTGGTTTCTCCGTCAATCAGCAATTCTTCATATAATTTTTCACCTTCGCGCAACCCTGTGATTTTTATGGGAATATCGACATAAGGTTTCAGTCCGCATAGTTTAATCATGCGTTCAGCCATATCGAGAATTCTCACAGGTTTTCCCATGTCAAAAACAAAAATTTCGCCTCCTTTTCCCATAGTGCCGGCTTGCAACACCAGTTGGCAGGCTTCTTTAATGGTCATAAAATAACGGATGATATCTTTATGGGTAACCGTAACGGGACCTCCGTTTTCAATTTGTTTTTTAAAGAAAGGAATTATAGAACCGTTGCTTCCCAAGACATTACCGAAACGAGTGGTAATAAATTTCGTTTTACATCCGATGGCTTGTTGCAACGATTGCACGTAAATTTCTGCAGCACGTTTGGTTGCCCCCATAACGTTGGTAGGATTTACGGCTTTATCAGTTGAAATCATTACAAATCTTCCTACTTTAAATCGAACGGCTAATTCTGCCAATGTTTTGGTGCCGAAAATGTTGGTTTTAATTCCTTCTTTCGGATGTTTTTCAATCATGGGAACATGCTTGTATGCCGCCGCATGATAAATTACATCAAATTTGTATTTTCTGAAGATTTGCTCCATTCGGTTGGAGTCGGTAATATCTGCCAAGTAAACCTGATAATTTAAGTCCGGTACTTGTTTTTTTAGCGTTAAATCTACATCGTGAAGCGCACTCTCGGCATTGTCAAGGACGATTAATTTCTTCGGAGAAAAAGTGACAATTTGATTGACCAATTCACGTCCGATACTTCCTGCACCTCCTGTAACAAGAATCGTTTTGTTGTGTAAATCTTTGGAGATAATCCCGGTATCAATTTCAATAACTGTTCGTTCCAGTAAATCTTCAATTTGCATAGGAGCAATATTCAGACGGACATCTGAAGGTTCATGCCATTGTTGTGGTAAAGCTGCATTATAGATGTCTAATCCGTAATCAAATGCAGACTCCATAATAAAATTCTTGTCTTTTACGCTTAAAATATTTCCAACAATCAAAATGCCGTCAATATCATATTGTTCTTTAAGGGTAGCAAATGTTTTGGGTAAATCACCTTTAGAACTGATAACCGGAAGCCCCATAATTTTATGATTGCCGAAACGCTCGTAGATGCTGACAAAAATAATTGGTTTATACTCTGATCCCCAATCGGCTAAAAGGGATTGTGCAAGAGCAATGTTTTTGTCGTCTGTTCCGAGAATCGCAATGTGTTTTTTGCGTTTTCCGGATGAAGTCATCCGTAAGAATCGATACGTTTCTTTGACAGTTACTCGAAATGCAACTACAACAAGGAAAGAGAATGAAGCATAAAGGATGAGTTCAATGGTAAGAAAAATTCGCTGTGTAAAAATGACTTTAGCTAAGAAATTAAGAATAACCGAAAGTACAAAAACAGTACCGGATGCCATTGCCAATCGGTACACGTCTGTAAAAGTACTGTGACGAATAATTCCTGAATACGTTCTGAAAACAGCAAACGAAATTGCGTGAAGAAAGACTAATATAAAAGCCTTTTCTACAATGTTTAGAATTTTATACGGTTCGTATAGCGAATTCCCCAAGGTTAACTCAATAACTAAAAACGAGAGCAGACAAAGCGATAAATCAATCGCATAAACAACCCATCTCGGTAAGTATTGTTGATCTAAAGTGTATTTTCTGAAGTGTCTGTAACGACGCACTAAATTTCCTGAAAGTAGTTTTTTCTCACTCATATCCCCATTTTAGTTAAGACTTTATTTCATTAAAAGATTTATATGAATCCAAATTAGATATTTTATAAACCCATTTACAACACCTTACAGATAGTTTAAATGACACAAGTTGTATGTCGATAATGTTGGGGATAACGCTAAGGTGTTTATAATGTTTCTCATCAAAGATTGTTTATTGTAAATAAAATGTATTATTATTAATTGAATCACCAATATAATAAATCAATATTATGATTTCTAATTGTTAATTTGAATTGATATGAGCAAAGATAGAAAAAAAAAGAAAAGGCACTTTTAAAATAACTATAATAAAATGTTACAATAACGTTGTATTGATAAAAGAAAATAGAATTTTTATATCCTCTTTCAGGCTCCTGTTGTAGTAATAATTTTTGTTCATTTGGATTTTGTCGGGAAAGATAACCTCGTCGTTATACTGTTCCGGATTGCTTTGAGCTGCTAAAATTTCATCTTCGTTAAAGTATTTCATTGCTGCCCTGCTGACAAGTCCGGGTTTTAATTCCAAAATAACGCGATCTTCTCCTTGCAATAAATCATAATAACCGGGAATATCCGGTCGGGGACCTACAAAACTCATGCTGCCGTTTAAAATATTAAAAAATTGAGGGAGTTCATCAAGTTTATACTTTCGGATAAACTTGCCTGTTTTTGAAATTTCACCGGTAACGGCATGCATCGAACGGATTTTGTAAATAGTAAACAACTTTCCGTATTGTCCTACACGTCGTTGTTTAAAAATTCCGCTTCCCCCGGTGTCAATTCTGGAAATTACAATTAGTAATAAAATAATCCACCAGGTAAGAAAAAGCCCGATTATGGAAAGAAAAAGGTCGAAAATTCGTTTAGCAGCCATCCTGAAAATCCAAAAATAGTTGGATGCTTGTAGTTGATGAAAAATTACGACAAGTATAAACCAAAAAAAAGAAAATGAAGCGGATTATAGAAAACAAATTTACTTTTTTGCTGAAAACCAATATCTCGCATTTACAGCGAATAACACTTTTGACTGTTGATTTAAATTTGTTTCAGACCACTTCTGAAAGCTCGATTTAAGTATTTATTATCGTTAAGAAAACTAGTATCTTTGAAAAAATAATTATCCCCTTTATATATGGAAAGCATTAGCGTATTTGATATGTTGTCTATCGGTGTAGGACCATCAAGTTCCCATACTTTGGGACCTTGGCGCGCCGGTTTGCGATGGATTGAAGAACTTAAAGCGCGTGGGGTTTTTGATCGTGTGGTCGGCATTACAGTAGATTTATACGGTTCTTTGTCGCTTACGGGAATTGGTCATGCTACCGATGTTGCAGTAATGATGGGACTTTGCGGATATGATCCTGAAACATTTCCTACAGACAAAATTGATGAAGAAGTAGCGCAAATAAAAATGACACAGCTTATCGATTTTAATCAAGAGCGACCCTGCACTTTTTCGCCTTCAAAACATATCGTTTTCAATAAGAATTTTTTAGATTTTCATCCCAATGGCATGACTTTTACAGCCGAATTGTCTGATGGAAGTAAGATTAAAGACTCTTATTATTCAATTGGCGGTGGATTTATTGTGAAAGAAGAACGCAAGATGGAAAAGATTAAAATGGAGAAATTCTCACATTTCCCTTTTCCCATTCAAAATGGTTCTGACTTGCTTGCCTTTTGTATGGCCGAACAAAAAAGCATTTCGGAAATTGTTCTGGAAAATGAACGTTCCTTGCGAAATGATGAAGAAATAGACAAAGGCTTGAAAGCCATTTGGGACGTGATGCTGCAATCGGTTTATGACGGCTGTCATACAGAAGGTTACCTGCCCGGAGGATTAAATGTTGTCCGAAGAGCCTCTGCAATGAATAAAAAATTAATTGGCGACAGTATTTACGAAACACCTCAAGAATGGTTAGATGCCATCCGGAATACCAAGGTAGCGTTTCGACAAATACTCAAATGGGTGTCGAGTTTTGCTATTGCTGTCAACGAAGTAAACGCTTCTTTAGGCAGGGTCGTCACTGCTCCGACAAATGGAAGTGCAGGTGTGATTCCCGCGGTTTTGATGTATTATTTGGTAATCGAAAATCATCAAGCAACTTGGGAAGACATTAAAAAATTTCTATTGACTGCCGGTGAAATCGGGAGTATCTTTAAAAAAGGTGCCACAATTTCTGCAGCAATGGGCGGATGTCAGGCCGAAATCGGTGTTTCATCGTCGATGGCTGCCGGTGCACTTTGTGAACTTATGGGAGGAACGCCCGATCAATGTCTGATGGCAAGTGAAATAGCAATGGAGCACCACTTGGGATTAACCTGTGATCCGATTGCCGGATTGGTACAAATTCCTTGCATCGAACGAAATGCGATGGGAGCAGTTAAAGCAATAAACGCTTGTGAAATAGCATTACACAGTGATCCTTCCAAAGCCAAAGTTTCTCTGGATGACGTGGTGGCAACAATGTGGGCAACTGCACAAGATATGACCTCAAAATACAAAGAAACCAGTGAAGGAGGACTTGCGGTTCAAGTGAATATCAGTGACTGTTAGAAATCTATCTTACTAAGAAATATTCAAATAAATAAATTCATACTTTTACTTTCTAAAACTCTAGATTATGTCCGTAGCCAAACGAGAATACAAACGAATTACAACCAAAACGCTTGTAGATATGAAAAAAAACGGTGAGAAAATAGCAATGCTCACCGCTTATGATTATTCCATGGCGAAAATTGTTGATAATGCAGGAATTGATGTGATTTTAGTCGGAGATTCTGCAAGCAATGTGATGGCAGGTCACGAAACGACATTGCCCATTACCTTAGACCAAATGATTTATCACGCTGCTTCGGTAGTTCGTGCTGTAGAACGCTGTTTGGTGGTAGTCGATCTTCCTTTCGGAAGTTATCAGAGCGATCCGAAAGAAGCACTGCGCTCTTCCATTCGCATCATGAAAGAAAGTGGGGCTCATGCAGTGAAGCTGGAAGGCGGAAAAGAAATAAAAGAATCGATTAAACGCATTTTAAATGCCGGTATTCCGGTGATGGGACATTTGGGCTTAACGCCTCAATCGATTTATAAATTTGGAACTTATACGGTTCGCGCAAAAGAAGAAGAAGAAGCCAATCGGCTCATCAGTGATGCATTGATGTTAGAAAAAATTGGTTGCTTTGCGGTAGTTTTGGAAAAAGTCCCGGCTGTATTGGCAAAAAAAGTAGCCGAACAAATTTCCATTCCTGTAATTGGAATCGGAGCCGGAGGTGACGTTGATGGTCAAGTGTTGGTAATTCACGATATGATAGGAATGACTCACGAGTTTAACCCGAGATTTTTACGTCGGTATTTAAATTTGTACAACGACATGACCAATGCATTTGTACAATACAGCAAAGATGTAAAAGAAGGAGACTTTCCCAATGAAAAAGAACAATATTAATTTAAAGTGCATTCTACAAAAGACAATCTTCAGGTTCTTTATGAAGACAATCATATTATCGCAGTAAACAAACGCCCCGGCGATATTGTCCAAGGTGATAAAACCGGAGACAAACCCTTGGTAGATGTTGTGAAAGAATACATAGCTCATAAATACAATAAACCCGGAGCTGTTTTTTTGGGAGTGGTACACCGTTTAGACCGACCGACCAGCGGGGTGATTATTTTTGCACGAACTTCAAAAGCTTTAAGCAGGTTAAATAAATTGTTTGCAACACGAACTACCGAGAAAATTTATTGGGCTGTTGTAAAAAATGAACCTCCAAAAGAAAAAGATACGCTTGTTCATTATATGGTTCGAAATTCAAAACAAAATAAATCTTATGCGAATAACAAGGAGATTCCGAATGGAAAAAAAGCAATTCTCCATTATCGGCTTATTCGAAAATTAAATCATTATTACGCACTTGAAATTACTTTGGAAACAGGAAGGCATCATCAAATTCGCTCGCAATTATCGGCAGTTGGCATGCCCATAAAAGGCGATTTGAAATATGGTTTTGACAGAAGCAATCCTGATGGGAGCATTCATCTTCATGCACGCGAACTCAAATTCACGCATCCGGTTACTAAAGAAATTCTTCAAATCATTGCTCCCACACCTCGGGATGTTTTATGGGATACATTTATATAATTTCTTTTTTTATATCCTCTATCTTTTAGGGATTTATTGCTGATATTTTAAAAAAACATAAGTAAAAATCATTAAATACCTTTTATTGGGTATTTTCTTTTGTTGAATTGTGATTTAGTTTTGGATTGAACAAATCGAGTTAAAATCTAATCATTCAAATTAAAAGGCATGCTCAATAAAAAAATATTCATAACATTGGCAGCAATCGCTGCTTTGTTGATTTCTTGTGAAAAGGAAGAAGATAATTCTGAACCGGAAGTTGATGTAAATACCACATCGATAATTCCTTCCACAAATTTCGGACGTCCGAATGTTTATTTAGGATGTGTAGAAATTGGCAGTCGGATAACTACAATAAAAGTGTGGGATCACGGAACGATAGATAATGATGTGGTTTCAATTATTGCAAATGGCGATGTTATTATCGATCAAAAAACCTTGTCAGGACCTGATAATCCGATAAGTGTAAATTATGATTTCGGGTACAACGGATACAATTATATTACACTTTATGCACATAATGAAGGAGATATTCCTCCAAATACGTGTACAATCTCAATAAACGGGCGTGAATTTGTATTGGAAGCAAATTTACAAACAAATGGCTCAGTCGATGTTATTGTAAGTGGTTACGGAGTAGATTGTAGTACATCAAATGGTGGAAATGGTGGTACAAGTGGTGGTACCGGTGGAAATACCGGCGGAAGTGGAAAAGGAGATGTGAAGTTTTGGGTAAATCGTGATTTTGGATGTGGCCCTATCACGGTGAATGTCGAAGGAGTCGGTTCGAGTACCATCACAGCGTATCACACTACAACACCGGATTGTTCTGAAACCGGTAGCGGCGGAAATTTTGATGATTTGCCTGTCGGAACATACAATTATACCGCAAGTTGTCAGGGGTATACTTGGAGCAATACGATTACAATATCCGAAAATTCTTGCTTGAGATACGAATTAAGGATATAAATGGGTGGATTGGCCGAAGAAAAAAGCAGCCTTTTGATTTTTTAAAAGGCTGCTTTTGATTTATAGAAATACTTAAATTATCCGTTCATAGAAATTAAAAATTCCTCGTTGGAACGTGTTTGTTTTACACGATCAAGAATAAATTCCATAGCTTCCACGGGATTCATGTCTGCAAGATATTTTCGTAAAATCCACATGCGTTGAATGACATTTTCATCCAATAACAAATCATCTCTTCGTGTGCCTGAAGAGGTCAAATCTATCGCGGGGAAAATACGACGATTGGAAATTTTTCTGTCCAATTGTAGTTCCATATTTCCGGTTCCTTTAAATTCTTCAAAGATTACTTCATCCATTTTTGAACCGGTGTCGGTAAGTGCCGTTGCAATTATGCTCAAAGAACCTCCGTTTTCAATATTTCTTGCAGCTCCAAAAAAGCGTTTCGGTTTGTGAAGCGCATTGGCGTCAACACCTCCACTCAATATTTTTCCGCTTGTGGGTTGAACCGTATTATAGGCGCGTGCAAGTCGTGTGATAGAATCTAAAAGGATTACAACATCATGACCACATTCTACCAGTCGTTTTGCTTTTTCAATAACGATATTTGCAACACGAACATGCTCCGCAGCTTCTTTGTCAAAAGTTGAAGCAACAACTTCACCTCTAACATTTCGTTGCATATCGGTAACCTCTTCGGGGCGCTCGTCAATGAGTAAAATAATTTGATAAACTTCAGGATGGTTTGCCGCAATTGCATTGGCAATATCCTTTAAGAGCATAGTTTTTCCCGTTTTTGGTTGCGCAACAATCATCCCGCGTTGCCCTTTTCCAATGGGCGCAAACATGTCGATAATACGTGTTGAAATAGTGCTTTGCTTGTTGGCAATGTTGAATTTTTCCTGAGGAAAAAGAGGAGTCAAGTGTTCGAAAGAAACACGGTCACGTACAGCATTCGGACTTAATCCGTTAATTTTATTTACTTTAATTAACGGAAAATATTTTTCAGTTTCTTTTGGTGGTCTGACCTCACCCAAAACAGTGTCGCCTGTTTTTAATCCGAACAAACGAATTTGTGACTGTGAAACGTAAATATCATCAGGAGATGCTAAATAATTGTAATCGCTGGAACGAAGGAAACCATAACCGTCCTGAATAATGTCAAGAACTCCTTCACTTTCAATAATGCCGTCAAATTCATATTCAGGCTCTTTGTATTTGTTCCGAGAATCTTTGTTGTTTTTATCGTGATACTCTTTCTTGGAATGATTTTGAGAATTCTGAGGTTTTTGGGACTCTGAATGTTTGTCCTGATGGTGTTTGGTACGATTATTTTTATTGTCGTGATTCTGAGAATGCGTTTTTTTCTGATGCTCTTTTTTATTTCTGTCGCGATTGTCAGATTTGTACTGCGATTTATTCTGTGAAGCAGATTTATCAGATTTCACAGCCGTATCTGAAGAAGACTTGGTGTCTTTTTCTTTCTCTTCATTATTCTTAGGTGTAGGAGGTGGCGTAGTTTTGGAAACTTTTTCTTCTGACTTGATAACTTCTTGTACTTTTTGTGGATTTGCAGCTTGGTAATCAAGGATTTTATAGATTAAATCTAATTTTCTTTCATTCCGATACTTAGGTACATTAAGTTCTTTAGCTATTTCTTGAAGTTCAGAAAGCTTCTTTTGTTTTAATTCTGAAATGTCAATCATGTAATAAGGATAAAATTAATTTTAAATTTTGTAATTAATTGGATGTTAAGGTCGCGTGTTGAAATTTTTGTGTAAGAAGTAATTTTCCTGTAGCGGGAAAACGAATAGACGGCACAATAATACAATAAATTATTGAAATACTCTTGTTTATTTTTAAAAAAAGAAACTGTATTTTTGCCGCGAATTGATTTTAAAAAATGTTACAACGAATTCAAACAGTCTATTTAATTATAGTCGCCGTATTAATGCTAGGGCTTTATTTTTGGTTTCCGATTTTTACTGATGAAGCAGGAAATAGGATTCTCTCCAGACAGGATTGGTCAATATTTCCCCCAATTTTTATCTCAGCATCGTTGGCAATAATATCAATAATCTCTTATAAAAACAGACTGCGACAATTTATTCTTAACAGGATAAATATTCTTATAAATTTTATTTTACTGGGAGTTTTCGTATACACGTCCCTAGTGGTATCCGGAGAAACTATCGTTTCTGAGAAGGGTATTGGGATTTTAATCCCTGTCTTTTCTATCGTTTTTTTAGTGTTGGCAAACAAAGCCATAAAAAGGGATGAAGATCTTGTAAAATCTGTGGACAGGTTACGATAAACCAATCTTGGTATATTTATTAGTGCAAAATCCCGAAGAATGCCATCTTCGGGATTTTTGTTTCTCAACCAGTTATCTCGGGTATTCTATCACTTCCATATTTTGAATATTCACACCGTCTATCTCAAAGCGTACCATGGTACGAACTTTATGAAAGCCGTAAATTCCAATGGCACCCGGATTGATGTGTAACAAATCCAAGTTTCTGTCCGGCATGATTTTTAAAATATGAGAATGTCCGGTAATAAATATTTTTGGTGGATTTTTTATCAATTCATGATGTACAGCTGCCGAATATCGTCCCGGATATCCGCCGATATGGGTTATCCATACATCCACTCCTTCACACCAAAATCGGTTGTGCAACGGGAATTCTTTTCGAATTTCGGTCCCGTCGATATTTCCATAAACAGCTCGTAACGGTTTTAATGTCTGAATGGCATCGGTTACCGACAAATCGCCGATATCTCCGGCATGCCAAACTTCATCTGCCGATTGAACATGTTGTAGAATTTTTTCATCAATATAACCATGCGTGTCACTGAGTAAAAGTATTTTTTTCACAAACGTGCGTTTAAATGTGTAAATGCGAATTTATTAAGTTTTAAAAGAAATAATAGAAAATGCAGTGTAGGAATTGTAATTTTGTGATTTTTGACAATGAAGAGGATGCGCTATTTTTTAAAGCTCGGGTATCACGGTAAAAATTATTTTGGTTGGCAAATACAACCCGAACAAATCACCGTTCAAGAAGTAATTGAGCGCTGTTTATCCGTTTTATTACGGGAAAAAATTGAGGTGGTAGGTGCAGGCAGAACAGATACCGGAGTTCATGCAAAAGAATTTATAGCCCATTTTGATGCGCAACAGATTAAGGATCGTACTCATTTTATATTTCGGTTAAATGCTTTTCTTCCCAAAGACATCGCAGTTTACAATTTGATAGAAACCATACCGGATGCGCATGCGCGTTTTGATGCAGTTTCACGAACGTATGAATATAAAATCAGTGTCGGGAAAAATCCGTTTTGGAATGAATTGGCTTATCAAGTAACGAAAAATCTAAATGTTGCTAAAATGAATGAAGCCGCATCTTGTTTGATAGGAAAACAAAACTTTCAAAGTTTTTCCAGAACAGGAAGCGATGTGAAAACGTATTTTTGTGAGGTTAAAGAAGCTTTTTGGAAAAGGGAAGGAGATTTTTTGATATTTAGAATTACTGCCGACCGTTTTCTTAGGAATATGGTTCGTGCAATTGTGGGAACGCTTTTAGAAGTGGGATATGATAAAATACCGGTTCAAGAAGTTCCGAAAATCATCGCACAGAAAGACAGGTCGTTTGCAGGTCCATCAGCGCCGGCTCATGGACTTTATCTTGTGAAAGTGGAATACCCACAAAGGTTATTTTTAAATAAAATTAAAGTTGAGGAAGCTCATAAAAATCAATAAAACGTAACATTGAAAACCACAGGAAACGCATTTGATTTTGGATTGTTCCGCCGATTGATGGTTTTTACCAAACCCTATCGTTTGGTGTTTTATTTTGTGGCATTTGCGGCCATTGTCATGTCAGGATTGGCAATTTTACGTCCTTATTTATTAACCCTCGCCATTGATGAATCCATAATTCCGAAACAATGGGATAGTTTTATGTACTATGTCATTGCGATGGCTGTTGTGCTGATTTTGGAGGTGGTATTTCAATTGGCTTTTATCTTTTATGCGAACTGGCTCGGACAAAGTGTAATCAGAGATTTACGGATTAAGCTGTTCAATCGGATGATTCATTTTAAAATGAAGTATTACGACAAAAGTGCTGTCGGACGATTGACCACACGCGCCGTAAATGATGTAGAAACCATTTCAAGTATTTTCAGTGAAGGGCTGTTTATGATTATCAGCGATTTGCTCAAAATGGTAGTCATTGCAGCCTTTATGCTTACGCAAAGTTGGCGATTATCGCTTATCGTATTTTTAATTCTCCCTTTTATAATCTACGCCACGCGCGTTTTTCAAAAAGCGATGAAAGCAGCTTTTGAAGAGGTTAGAAATCAAGTTGCAAACCTAAATTCATTCGTTCAAGAGCGCTTGACGGGAATGAAAATTGTTCAGATTTTTAACCGTGAGAAAACCGAATATGAACGCTTTCAGCAAATCAATAAAACCCATCGGAAAGCATGGATTCGCACCGTTTGGTACAACTCGATTTTCTTTCCGATTGCAGAGATTTCCGGATCTGTTGCTACCGGACTAATTGTATGGTACGGAGGACTCAATGTGATAGGAGGAGGTGTCATTACATTGGGGATTATCACCGCTTTTATTCATTATGCCGAAATGCTTTTTAGACCGTTGCGTCAAATTGCAGATAAATTCAACACATTACAAATGGGAATGGTAGCTGCCAATCGGGTTTTTGGAATTTTAGATACGGAAGCTAAAATTCCGGATAATGGAACCGTTACAGATCACGCTATCGAAGGCGTAATTGAATTTGATAACGTCCGATTTAGCTATACTCCGGGAGAAGAAGTAATCAAAGGAATTTCGTTCACTGCCAACAAAGGTGAAAATATTGCAATTGTAGGGTCAACAGGTGCAGGAAAAACAACAATTATCAACTTGTTAAATCGATTTTATGAGATAGACAGTGGAGAAATTCGAATTGATAACATTCCCATCGAATCTTATAAATTGGAAACTTTACGAAAACAAATTGCTGTGGTGCTTCAAGATGTTTTCTTGTTTGCAGATAGCATTTTAACCAACATTACGTTAAACAATCCCGATATTTCGCGTGAAGAAGTTATAAAAGCAGCAAAGGAAATCGGCGTTCACGATTTTATTATATCGCTTCCGAACGGATACGATTATAACGTAAAAGAACGTGGCAGCATGTTTTCCTCCGGACAAAGACAATTGATTTCTTTTTTAAGAGCCTATGTCACAAAACCCCATATTCTAATTTTAGACGAAGCCACATCTTCCATCGATACCTATTCTGAGGAGTTAATACAAACAGCAACCGATAAAATCACTCAAGGCAGAACATCTATCATTATCGCTCATCGCTTAGCAACCATAAAACGTGCTGATAAAATTATTGTAATGGATGGCGGAAAAATAGTTGAACAAGGAACCCACGACCAATTACTCGCTATTGAAAACGGAGTGTATCGTAATTTATACGAAATTCAATTTATGGAAGAAGCTGCCGATTAACCTCCAAAGCGTTATTTTTTCATTTTATTTCAGAAAACTTTATAACAAATTGATTTTTCGATAACATTTAATAAGGTTTATGTGAATTATATTTACACTATATAATTAATTAAAAAACTAAAAGCTATGAACGAAGATCAGTTTAAAGGAAAATGGAATCAGATTAAAGGAAAATTAAAGCAAAAATACGCTGATTTGACTGATGACGATTTAACGTATGTGGAAGGAAAATCAGATGAATTGTTGGGACGTCTTCAAGAAAAAACAGGAAAGACAAAGGAGCAATTGAAAGATGAAATCGACAAGTGGTAAATTGTTGTAATTTGCCTTTAATGACCAAAGCCCGACGATTTCTCGTCGGGCTTTGTTTTTATGGATAATTCTAAAATTATGAAATCATATTTTCTTGATTCCTAAACACGAGTTTGTTGTCAAAACTATCGAGCAGAATAACACTTTCACTCGATACCTTTCCGGACAGAATTTGTTTGGACAATTCGTTTAAAACTTCTCGTTGGATGACGCGCTTTACGGGTCTTGCACCAAATGTCGGGTCATATCCCTTGGTTGCCAAATACTGTAAAGCTTCATTGGTAGCGTCCAAAACAATATGTTGTTCTTCCAGCATTTTACTTACATTTTTTAATTGAAGTTTTACAATCTCCAGAATTTCCGACTTGCTTAAAGGGCTAAACATTATAATGTCATCAATTCGATTTAAAAATTCCGGACGTACTGTTTGTTTTAAAAGTGCCAACACTTCAACCTTGGCGCCTTCCATTGCTGTTTCAGGATCGGAAACACTTTCAAATCGTTCTTGAATTAACTGGCTTCCCATGTTGCTGGTCATAATAATGATGGTGTTTCTAAAATCAGCCAATCTGCCTTTGCTATCCGTCAAACGCCCTTCGTCCAGAACTTGCAATAAAATGTTGAAGGTATCCGGGTGTGCTTTTTCAATTTCGTCTAACAAAACTACACTATAGGGTTTGTTCCTTACAGCTTCTGTAAGTTGCCCGCCTTCTTCATATCCGATGTATCCCGGAGGTGCACCCACAAGCCTGCTTACACTGTGACGTTCCTGATATTCACTCATATCGATTCGCGTCATCGCGCTTTCATCATCAAAGAGATATTCAGCCAAAGCTTTTGCCAACTCGGTTTTTCCCACGCCGGTAGTTCCCAAAAACAGAAAACTTCCGATAGGCCGTTTGGAGTCCTGCAAGCCTGCACGACTTCTGCGAATGGCATCACTCACGGCTTCAATGGCTTCGTGTTGTCCTACCACACGAAGTTGTAACTGTTCTTCGAGTTTTAAAAGTTTTTCACGATCGCTTTGAAGCATTTTGGTAACCGGAATTCTGGTCCATTTTGCCACAACTTCAGCAATGTCTTCACGCGTAACTTCTTCTTTAATTAAAGAAAAACTATCTTGATTTTCCGCAAGTTGTGTCTCCAATTTTGAGAGTTCTGTTTGCGCTTCTTTAATTTTACCGTAACGCAATTCGGCTACACGTCCAAAATCTCCGTCACGTTCTGCACGTTCTGCTTCTAATTTATAATCCTCAATTTGTTGCTTCAAACTTTGAACATTTTCAACAACTTCTTTCTCTGATTCCCATTGCGCATTTAATTCGTTGCGTTCTTCTTTTAAATTAGCGAGCTCAAGCTGAAGATTTTTTAATTTCACTTCGTCGTTTTCACGCTTTATCGCTTCAATTTCAATTTCCAATTGCAGTATTTTTCGGTCAAGCACATCGAGTTCCTCCGGCTTTGAATTGATTTCCATACGTAGTTTGGAAGCTGCTTCATCCATCAAGTCAATGGCTTTATCCGGCAGAAACCTGTTGGTAATATAGCGCTCAGACAATTCCACGGCTGCGATAATTGCTTCATCTTTGATGCGTACTTTGTGATGTGTTTCGTATTTTTCTTTAATACCTCGTAAGATAGAAATCGCACTTTCGGTATCCGGTTCGTCAACAACAACGCGTTGGAAGCGTCTTTCTAAAGCTTTGTCTTTTTCAAAATATTTTTGATATTCATCCAGTGTGGTAGCTCCAA
>LSQX01147712.1_pt1 | contig 48584 bp, 40 predicted proteins | sample 654561 | NCBI WGS metagenome assembly LSQX01 (sample SAMN04489861, study PRJNA283612) | anaerobic digester metagenome | isolation source: 4 biogas reactors fed with cattle manure at either 37C or 55C with and... | place: Denmark: Kongens Lyngby | collected 2014
CCACATTGGCGTAAAGCGCAAAGAACGAATAAGTATTGTAAAGCGTTCCGAAGAATTTACGGCGAACTTCGTCGACGCCCGCAATGTCAAATTTCAAATTTTCCCAGGGTTGCGCATTGGAAATCATATACCAACGCGTGGCATCGGGACCATAAGTTGCCAATGTTTCAAAAGGATCGACCGCATTACCCAAACGTTTGGACATTTTTTGTCCGTTTTTATCGAGCACCAATCCATTGGAAACCACGTTTTTATAAGCTACGCTATCAAAAACCAAAGTTCCGATGGCGTGCAAAGTATAAAACCATCCGCGGGTTTGATCTACACCTTCGGCGATAAAATCGGCGGGGAAAGCCCCTTCTTTTTCTATTAGTTCTTTGTTTTCGAAGGGATAGTGAAACTGGCTGTAGGGCATCGCACCCGAATCAAACCAAACGTCAATCAGATCGGACTCGCGTTTCATCGGTTTTCCGGACGGGGAAACCAAAATGATTTCATCTACGATATTTTTATGCAAATCAAGTTTTGCATAATTTTCATCCGACATATTTCCGATTTCAAATCCTTCAAACGGATTCATTTCCATGAATCCTGCATCAATTGATTTTTGTATTTCATTCATCAATTCTTCTACCGAGCCGATGATAATTTCTTCGACTTGCCCTGAGCTTGTCGAAGGGTCTGTGCGCCAGATAGGCAAAGGAATTCCCCAATATCGGGAACGCGATAAATTCCAATCGTTTGCATTTTCCAACCAATTCCCGAAACGGCCTTCACCGGTTGATTTCGGTTTCCAATTGATGGATTTATTCAATTCCGCCATTCGTTCCCGAACCGATGTAATTTTGATAAACCAAGAGTCCAGCGGATAATACAAAATCGGCTTGTCGGTTCGCCAGCAATGCGGATAACTGTGTTTGTATTTTTCGACTTTAAAAGCTTTGTTTTCTTCCTTTAGTTGAATGGCGATTTCCACATCCACCGAACGTTCAGGTGCTTCTCCGTCGTTGTAATATTCATTTTTTACATATTTCCCACCAAATCCTTCGGGCAATTCTTCTATAAATTTCCCTTGTAAATCGACCAGAGGAACGGGATTTTGATTTTCATCCAAAACCAACATTGGCGGAACACCGTGTTCTTTGGCGACTTTGGCGTCATCCGCCCCAAAAGTCGGAGCGGTATGAACAATTCCGGTACCGTCTTCGGTGGTTACGAAGTCTCCGTCGATTACCTGAAATGCTTTGTCCGCATCTTCGTACGGCAACGCCCAAGGCAATAATTGTTCGTACTTGATTCCAACCAAATCAGAGCCTTTGAAGGTTTCAAGTATTCTGTATGGAATTTGCTTATCTCCTTCTTTGAAATTTTCAAAATCGGATTCTTCATTGGTTTCGAAATAATTTTTACCAAAAACCGAATTCAACAAAGGTTTAGCTAAAATCACTTTCTGTGGTCGGAATGTATATTGGTTAAAAGTTTCGACCAAAACATATTCGATTTTTGGACCGACGGTCAAAGCGGTATTGGAAGGCAAAGTCCAAGGAGTTGTCGTCCAAGCCAAAAAGTAAGCCCCATCTAAATCTTCCCCAAAGGGGAAGACTTTATTTTGTTGTTCTTTTGGAAGAATCTTAAACTGTGCTACAATCGTGGTGTCGGTCACATCACGATACGTTCCCGGCATGTTCAGTTCGTGGGAAGAAAGTCCGGTTCCGGCTTTGGGTGAATAGGGTTGGATTGTATAACCTTTGTACAATAAATCCTTGTCATAAATCTGCTTCAACAACCACCAAACCGACTCCATGTATTTGGGTTCGTAAGTGATGTAAGGATCTTTTAAATCCACCCAATAGCCCATTTTTTCGGTCAGATCATTCCAAACATCGGTATAGCGCATAACCGCTTCGCGACAGGCTTTGTTATAGTCTTCAATTGAAATTTTCTTTCCGATGTCTTCTTTCGTGATTCCCAATTCTTTTTCCACACCCAATTCTACCGGAAGACCGTGTGTATCCCAACCGGCTTTGCGGTGTACTTGTTTTCCTTTCAGGGTTTGGTAACGACAGAAAATATCTTTGATCGCACGTGCCATCACATGGTGAATTCCCGGAAGTCCGTTTGCGGATGGCGGTCCTTCGTAAAACACAAAATTTTCCTGACCTTCACGTGTGGATACACTTTTTTCGAAAATTTGGTTTTGCTTCCAATCTTCCAAAACATCATTGGCGATCTGAACTAAATCTAATTGCTTGTATTCTTTAAAATTCTTGCTCATTTTGGTCTCTGCAAATTTTAAGCACAATATTTTGTACTTATCTCGTCGTTATCAATTTATTCCTAAAAATTTAGGATTTGCGAAATTACGAAAAAAAAGCTTTTTGCCATTTATATATATGCGAAATTTCTACTTTACCAAAATACTCTGTTTTTAGAAAAAATTAAACTGATATTATTCATAAAAAATAAAAGAGTTTTTTATCTTTTATTAAATAAATATGTATAGTTTTGTAGTGTAAAAATGAAACGATATGTTACTGTCAAAAACCTGTGAATATGCCATCCGAGCAATGATATACATTGCACAGCAATCCAATAAAGGAGACCGGGTGGGCATCAAGGAAATTGCGGCAGGCATTGAATCTCCTGAATATTTCATCGCAAAAATACTTCAGGATTTGAGAAGAAAAGGATTTGTACAATCTGCCAAAGGACCCAACGGAGGATTTTACATGGATGACGAGCATAGAAATATTTCACTTGCCGACATAGTCCGGGAAATCGATGGAGAACAATTGTTCAAAGGTTGCGGACTGGGGCTCAAGGAATGCTCTTCCCAACACCCCTGCCCCATCCACCACCAATTCAGTTCCATCAGAAGTGAAATCAGGCATATGCTGGAAGAGTCGGTCGTTTCTATGTTTGTGGACAGTCTCGACTTGAATCTTACATTTTTGAAGAAATAAAAAAATTTATACCAATAAAAGATTTTAAGGTGTTTTTATCTTCAATCTAAATCTTAGTAAATTAAAAAATTAAAATCAAACAATATGAAACTTACAACCATTCTTTCAGTGCTGGCAATTATGATTGCAGTTGTTTCCTGCAAAGACAGTTCTCTGAACAAATCCAAAAATGGAGAACTTTATGCCGAAACCATCAAAACAGACGGTACTATTGAGACTCATCCCGATGTGGCACCGCCATTTGTTCCAGAACCCGTCGGAAGACGAAAAGCCAAAAAGGTTATTGTCCACCTTGAGACTATTGAGAAGACAGGAGAGCTCGCCAATGGCACCGAATACAACTTCTGGACATTCAATGGAACTGTCCCGGGAAGTTTCATCCGTGCGAGAGTCGGTGACGAAATTGAACTTCATTTGAAAAACAATGAAAACAGCAATTTCCCTCACAACATTGACCTTCACGCTGTCAACGGACCAGGCGGAGGGGCTGAAGCGACTTTCGTAGCACCCGGAAAAGAAGCGGTGTTTACTTTTAAAGCACTAAATCCCGGATTGTATGTTTACCATTGTGCTGCTGCACCCGTAGGAATGCACATTGCAAACGGTATGTACGGATTGATCCTGATCGAACCCGAAGGCGGACTTTCAAAAGTCGATAAGGAATTTTACATCATGCAAGGTGATTTTTACACTAAAGGAAGTTTTGGCGAAAAAGGTCTTCAGGAGTTTGACATTGACAAAGCAATTGCTGAAACTCCGGATTATGTAGTATTTAATGGAAACACAGGCGCTTTGCTTGGAGAAAACGAGCTCAAAGTAAACGTCGGTGAAACCGTACGACTCTTTGTTGGAAACGGAGGCCCCAACCTTACTTCTTCGTTTCACATAATAGGGGAGATATTTGACCGTGTTTATGTGGAAGGCGGAAGCCAGATTAACGAAAATGTCCAAACCACCACTATTCCTGCGGGTGGAGCTGTAATGTTGGAATTTAAAGTAGATGTGCCGGGCGACTATGTTTTGGTAGATCACGCGATTTTCAGAGCGTTTCACAAAGGCGCTTTGGGGATTCTGAAAGCCACCGGAGAAGAAAACCCTAATGTATTTATCAAAAATAATTAAGATAAAACTTTTTGTTCATTGAGGATTAAAAACAGTAAAACGATGCGACCTTTTTCATTTATTTTTATATTTTTTATTTTCATCACATCTTGTTTCCAGAGCAGAGAAACAACCCATGCATCTGCGGTTCCGGTTCAATTGAATCCTGTCAGCATTCAGAAAAAAATGGTTGATATAGAAGGCGGAACCTATGCGGCATTCATCGGAAAAGATTCGGGAAGAATTGTTGAAGTTGCCTCTTTCCAAATGGATGAAACACCGGTTACTGTTTCAGAATATTTAATATTCCTGAAAGCCAATCCTCAGTGGACGAAAAGTAAAATTCCGGCGCTGTATGCAGACAATTCCTATCTGCACAATTGGTCCGGTGATTTTGAACCTCCTGCCGATGTAAGCCCTGACGCACCTGTGACCAATATTTCCTGGTTTGCCGCAAAAGCTTATGCAGAAAGCGTTGGAAAGAGATTACCGACGGTGGACGAATGGGAATTTACCGCCATTGCAGACCGGACTTCAAAAGACGCTTCGGAAAAACCTGAATTCACCGATTTCATTCTGAAATCTTATCAAAACAAAAAAAATTACCGCAACGCAGTGGGACAAGATGATGCCAATTATTATGGCGTTCACAACCTCTACGGAATGATTTGGGAATGGACCGATGATTTTAATTCGGTGATGATTACCGGAGAATCGCGAAAAGACCAAACAACAAATGAAAACCTTTTCTGTTCGGGTGCAGCGGTTACCACCGATGATTTGAAAAATTATGCGGCTTTTATCCGCTTTGCGATGCGAGGTAGCTTGAAAGCCAATTATACCGTGAACAATCTGGGATTTCGTTGTGTCAAAGATTATTAATCAATTAATTATGAAAAAACTACTCCTAATATTCATTATTCTTTTCGGATTTACTGCTTGCAGTGAAAAGGAAGAAATGGATGCCCAATCAATTTTCCAGTTGAATTCTACCTGGGAAAATCAATTCGGAAACCAATTCAAACTCCATGAACTCAAAGGAAAAACTTTGGTAATGGTGATGATTTATACAAATTGTAAAACAGCCTGCCCGCGACTGACCGCCGAAATGCGCGACATTGAAAGAAACATCGGAGAATATGATCCTGAAAAAATTAGATTTGTATTGGTTTCGATTGACCCTGAACATGACACGCCCGAAACCATGAAAACCTATTTGGACCACAATAAATTTTTAGGTGAACAATGGCTTTTCATCCGTGCAAATGAAGCCGACACACGAGAGTTTGCCAATGTCCTTTCGGTGAAATACAAACAGATTTCCCCGATTGATTTCTCGCATTCCAACATCATCAGCGTCTTTTCTGAATCAGGCGTACTTACTTATCAGAAAGAAGGACTCACGGTTGATACAGAAGGAATTACCAAAGAAATTAAAAAACAATTAAAATCCTAAAATTAACAATATGAAAAAAATAATTCTTATCGCAAGCGTTTTATTTGCCACCTTTTCTTGTTCATCAAAAGAAGAAGAACCTGATCCTTTTGAAACGGTGGTGGACTATGACCAAATGGCCAAGGAATACGAGGAATTCAGATCCGAAAATCCAGTAGAAAAGCCAAAAGAAGATCCGGCTGTTCGAGGTTTGGCACTCATTGAATCATCCGATTGCTTATCCTGCCACACGACGGCTACAAAAATGATTGGGCCAAGCTACCAAGAGGTTGCCGACCGGTACACAGATGCCGATATTGATTATCTGGCCGATAAAATCATTGACGGAGGGAAAGGCGTTTGGGGTGATATCCCGATGACGGCGCACCCCGGCGTTAATAAAGAAAACGCCCGTCAAATGGTTAAATACATTCTTTCACTTAAAAAATAAAATTATGAAAATCAAATCAAAACACATAGGAGAAATAGTTGCAGAAGACTTCAGAACTGCGGCAATATTTAAAAAGCACGGAATTGACTTTTGCTGCAAAGGCGGAAGAACGGTAGAGGAAGCTTGCGAGACGAAAAATTTGAATCCGGATGAAATTTTTAGGGAAATTAATATTCTTCCCGGTGATAACAACGGTTCTATCGATTTCAAATCCTGGGCGCTTGATTTGCTGGCGGATTATGTAGAAAAAACGCATCATCGTTACGTTGAAGAAAAAACACCGATCATTCAGGCTTTTCTCGAGAAGCTTTGTAAAGTTCACGGTGATCGTCATCCCGAATTATTTGAAATACGCGAATTATTTGACGAATCGGCCAAAGATCTGGCTGCGCATATGAAAAAGGAAGAACTCATCCTTTTTCCGTTTATCAGAAATCTGGTAAAAATGAAATTACGCGGTTCTGATTTTGAATTCCCACCTTTTGGAACGGTAGAAAATCCGGTCAATATGATGAAACATGAACACACCATCGAAGGGGAAAGATTTAGAAAAATCGGAGAAACGTCGAATGAGTTTACACCTCCGTCAGATGCTTGCAATACGTATCGGGTTACTTTTGCGATGCTTCAGGACTTTGAAAATGACCTCCACAAACACATTCATCTGGAAAATAATATTTTGTTTCCGAATTCTATTTCGCTCGAAAACGAACTACGAAGCCGAGCGAATCCCAGTTAAATCTAAATAAGCCGTCTCAATATAAATTTTGAGGCGGTTTTTTCATGAAGTTAGACTTTGGAATTAGTCCTTTGAGTATTGTGTATAGTGGCGCCATTTTTCCAATAATTCCACCATGTCGTCTGGCATAGGTGCTTGGAAAAACATTCGTTCACCGGTCACGGGATGGTCAAAACCAAGTGTTTTGGCGTGTAGTGCTTGACGCGGACATACTTTAAAACAATTCTCTACAAATTGTTTGTAGCGAGTAAAAGTCGTTCCTTTCAAAACGACATTTCCACCGTATCGCTCATCATTAAAGAGCGGATGTCCAATGTGTTTAAAATGGGCACGGATCTGATGCGTGCGTCCGGTTTCTAGTTTACATTCCACCAAAGTTACATAGAGAAAATGCTCGATGACCTTGTATCGTGTCAGTGCAGGTTTTCCTAGACTTCCATCTTCAAAAACAGCCATTTGCAGTCGATTTTTTAAATGGCGACCAATGTGACCTTCGATACTTCCGGTTTCTTCTTTCAAACTTCCCCAAACAACTGCATCGTAAAGCCTGTCTGTAGTTCGGGCTTTGAACTGCGAAGTCAGACTTTGCATGGCTTGTTCGGTTTTGGCGATGACCAAAAGTCCGCTTGTGTCTTTATCAATTCTGTGTACCAATCCAGGGCGTTCCAGTTCGGCGGACATCGATGGTAAATTGTCGAAATGAAATTTCAGCGCATTGACAAGTGTTCCTTTGTAATTCCCGTGTCCAGGGTGAACTACCATTCCGGGTTCTTTGTTAATGACCACCAAGGATTCGTCTTCGTAAACGATTTGTATCGGAATATCTTCCGCAATTATGTCAATTACGCGAGGTGGTTCGTCCAATACGAGTTTCACCTCGTCATCAGGCTTTACTTTATAATTGGATTTGACGGGGATTCCGTTTACGATGATTTGTTCGTTGTCTGCTGCTTTTTGGATTTTGCTCCTTGTCGTTTCTTCAATAAAGTTCAATAGAAATTTATCTACACGAAGCGGTTGCTGCCCCTTTGGCACTTTGAATGAATACTGCTCAAATTGCTCTTGTTGATTTCCTTTCTCGTTTTCTGGCATCTAATCTATTTCTACTCCTTCTGGTTTTTGTATAGGCTGATTGGGAGTTACTTCGGGAGTTTCAGGCGAAGAAGTCTCTTCATTGTCTTGCATTTCTCTGTCACGCAACCTTAACTCTTCTGCGTATCTTTCGATGGCAATGGAATCATTGTCGAAGTTTCGGTATTGTCTGTCCAGTTCTTTTACACGTGGAGCAAGTTCACGCGGGTCTTTTTCGGAAAGCCATAGATCAACCGGCAATCCTTGGTCGTAATTATCGCCCGGCAATGGGTATTGATAAAAAATTCTCAGAAGCGAACTATCGGTCACGCTTCCTTCGGTATTCAATTGTCCTACTTCAAATCGATTGGCCAAGATGGAAGAACGTCCCTGCTCAAGCGTCATTCCTATCAGATTTGCCATATCGACTCCATACTCCAATCCTTTTCCCAAAACCAAATCCACTTTGGTAAATCTTGGAAGTTCGGTGTCTTTTGAGATTTGTTTTCCTTGAAACATCACGCGCAAAACCGCATCTTTGGCGATGTCTGGTTCATAAATTGTATCTCCTACTTCCAGTCCAGCAAGTTTAAGCTGTGTAAAGGCAAGTCTTTTGGATTTGCCGATGATGTCGGGCAAATTTGTTGGGCGCCAGCTTTTCGGATTGGATTTGATGAATATTCTTCTTCCTTCTTTTACTTTAAATCCTTTTTCGGGGTAGAACTCCAAAACTGCAAAAGGTGGTTTGGAGGAATCAAAGCGAACGCTGTCCACTTCATAAGTTAAATTCAGACTATCCAAAGTCTTCATTGCTTGATTGATATCCATAGATGCCAAATCGGGAATTTCGATTTCCTGATTGTGGTTCGTATAAGCAGAAAGCCATACTTTGAATATGAAATGATAAAGGCCAAAACAAATAAGCCCCATTGCGAGGATACTTGCCCAGAATTGCCATTTGGTTAGTGCTTTTAAAACTTTCACCCGATTCGTTTTTGGTTATTTAATAAGCGATTGATTAGTGAAAAACTCAGCCACAAACTTACATATTTTTTTTATGCGTTTTACTTCAACGTTTTTAACCTCCCTAAAATTGCCTCATCGATTTTTAATTTCATGATTGATTCTATTCATATGTGGACAGTCATTCTTATATTTGGATTCAAATTAAGAATCTTATGTTGAACGTAGCAGTAGTCGCTGGCGGGTATTCGGACGAATATATAGTTTCGTTAAAAAGCTGCGAACTGGTATATGATAGTTTAAATCCGACTAAATACAACCGGACACGTGTCCGGATTCTTCGGGAAGCTTGGTATGCTGAAATTGATAATGAGAAATATCCAATTGACAAAAAGGATTTCAGTTTTGAAAAGGATGGAGTCAAGCATCAGTTTGATTGTGTTGTTAACATCATTCACGGCACACCCGGTGAGGACGGCTATCTTCAGGCTTATTGGGAATTGATTGGAATGCCTTATACAGGTTGTAATTTTTACCAAGCGGCGCTTACATTTAACAAAAAGGATTGCATAGCGGTATTGGAAAAATATGGAATTCCTCATGCTAAATCCTGTTATATTCATCGGGACATTCCTTATGATATTTCGGAAATTATAAAAACTACTGGACTTCCTTGTTTTGTAAAACCCAATCAATCGGGTTCAAGTTTGGGAATTTCAAAGGTCAAAAGCAGAGATGAATTTGAGCCTGCGCTTGCGAAAGCTTTTAAAGAAGATACCGAAGTACTGATTGAATCTTTCCTTGATGGAACTGAAGTTTCGGTGGGCGTCATTCGGTACAAAGGTCAAACTCGGGTTGTAGGTGTGACGGAAATTGTCAGCCACAATGACTTCTTTGATTACGAAGCCAAATACGAAGGCGCATCGGATGAAATTACCCCGGCTCGACTGGATGCTGCCACTTATATGAAGGTGGAAGAAATTGCTTGTAAAACCTATGATAGTTTACAAATGACGGGAATTTCAAGATCGGAATACATCATCGTGGACGGCGTTCCTCATTTTTTGGAAATGAATACACTTCCTGGATTTTCTTCGGCGAGTATTTTCCCTCAACAAGCCAATCATGCAGGATTGGATTTAAAAGATTTATTTGACAGCGAAATTGAAATCGCATTAAACCGAAAAAATTTATGGAACGAATAGCCGTTTTCCCGGGATCTTTTGATCCTATCACCCTTGGTCATTACGACATCATCGAAAGAGCCGCACCGCTTTTTGATAAAATAATTGTAGCAATCGGGCAAAATGCTCAGAAGAATTATATGTTTACTTTGGAGCAACGCAGAAAATGGCTGGAAGAGTCTCTTCAGCGTTTTCCCAATATTCAAGTTGATGTTTATGAAGGTTTGACCGTTGATTATTGTAAAAAAGTAGGAGCTTCTTTTATCCTGAGAGGACTTCGAAACCCTGCGGACTTTGAGTTTGAGAAAGCCATTGCACATACCAATCGTGCCATTACAGAAAAGCACATCGAAACAGTTTTCCTATTGACTTCCTCCGGCAAATCCTATATCAGTTCAAGTATTGTACGAGACGTCATTCGCAACAAGGGAAATTACGAAATTCTTGTTCCTTTGGAAGTTCGGATTTAAGTTTTAAAGTCAATTTCAATTTGTTGAGGCAAAAGTCGAAACGACTTTCTGTGATGATCGGAAACTCCGTAAACCTTGATTCCATGCCGGTGAGCTGAAGTCGGATAGCCTTTGTTTTGATTCCATTTGTAATGAGGAAATTCTTCGTGGAGCTTTTCCATGTACTCGTCACGATAGGTTTTGGCCAAAATAGAAGCGGCTGCAATGTTTTTCAGTTTCGAATCGCCTTTTATAACACAGGTATGCGGAATGTCTTGATAGATTTGAAAACGGTTGCCATCCACAGCGATATGCTCAGGTCTGATGTTTAATTGATCGATTGCGAGGTGCATGGCAAGAATACTTGCATTTAGAATATTGATTTCATCAATTTTTTTGGGGTTCACTTTTGCGACTGCCCAGGCTTCTGCGGATTTTTCGATTAGAAATTTGATTTCTTTTCGATTTTTTTCGGATAATTGTTTAGAATCTATAAACCCCTGATAATCAACATCAGGCTTCAAAATAACGGCAGCTGCAAAAACAGGCCCCGCAAGACATCCTCTTCCCGCCTCATCACAACCCGCTTCTATTTTATCAAATAACAATTGATTTTTCATGTCATTATTTTTGAATTCAATCATGATTTATCTCAGATTTAGTTGGTCGTCTAGTTAAATTTACATTAAATTTGTTAGATAAACATTAAATTCTTTAACAAATGAGTACAAAGTTAAGAAGTTTACTTGTGCTATTTGGGATCCTTTTCGGAGGAATTCTTTTGGCACAAGAAAAAACAGTTACAGGTACTGTGACTGATGCAGACGGTTTCGCTTTATCGGATATTTTGGTAACATCATCTTCCGGTGAAGAAGCGTACACCGATGCAGACGGAAATTATTCCATTCAGGCAAGTGAGGGAGACGTCCTCACAATTGAAACACTTGGTATGGATGTCGTAACGGTCAATGTTGGTGCGAGCAATGTTTACAATGCAACGCTCACACTAAGTGAATCCGTAGAATTGGAAGGAGTTGTAGTAACCGCTTTAGGTATTACAAGAGATCAGAAGGCTTTGGGGTATGCTACTCAAGAAGTTTCCGGAGAGTTAATCTCCAAAACTCGTAGCAGCAACGCCATCGCATCCTTATCGGGTAATATTGCAGGAGCTCTGATTTCGGCTCCAAGTGGAAGCCTTGGAGGATCAACTCGAATTACCCTGAGAGGTATTAATTCCATTACACAAGAAAACCGACCTTTGATTGTGGTCGATGGTGTACCTATGTCTAACTTCAATGCCAACAACAGTGACACACAGCGTGGTGCAGGTGGTAGGGATTACGGGGATGGCATTTATGACATCAACCCAGACGATATAGAAAACATAAACGTGCTTACAGGAGGGCCGGCTTCTGCGCTTTATGGTTCAAGAGCATCCAACGGGGTTATTATGATTACAACGAAAAAAGGTAAAAGAGGCAAAAGTGATATCACCTTGAATACAGGTGTTGCCTTCGAGTCGATTGCTTATTATCCTAAATTACAGAAACTTTATGGAGGTGGTTACGGAAATTCATTTGAACAAGTAAACATCAACGGAACAACTTACAACATTGTGGATTATTCAATGGATGAATCTTGGGGACCTCGACTGGACGGTACGCCTGTACTACATTGGGATGCATTTGATCCGGAGTTCCCGAACGATTACTTGAATCCTCGTCCTTGGTCTTACCCGGCTAACGATGCAATGTCATTGTTTAATGTAGGAATCACCTATACCAACTCTGTAACTTTTGCCAACGCAAATGAAAACACAAACTTCAGAGTATCATTGGCCAATGTTAACCAATCAGGTATTTTACCTAATACCAATTTGGAAAGAACCAACGTGGGGATGAGTCTTGGGCATAAATTCAATGAGAAGTTTTCTGTGAAATCCAATTTCAACTACACCCGAACTTATGGTAAAAACAGACCTGAACAAGGGTATGGTGACAATTCAATTCCACAAAAAATCTGGCAATGGGGACAAACCCAATTGGATTACAGCCGTTTAAAAAATTATAAATTAGCCAACGGACTGCAAAGAACTTGGAACCGAAATTCATGGGACGACGGAACCCCACTTTATTCCGACAACGTTTACTGGACGCTATATGAGAACATTTCAACCGACGAAAGAAACCGATACTTCGGAAACGTTGAGTTGAGATATGATTTCCAGCCCGGTCTTTATGTAATTGGAAATGTAATGGGCGATAACTACAATCTTGAAATCACCGAAAGAGTTGCTGTAGGATCACAAGCTCAGTCTGGATATTCTTATGGATTGAGAAGGTTTTCTGAATTTAACTACGAAGGTCGATTGCATTTCGATCGTACGTTTGGAAAATTCTCATTGAACTCATTTGTAGGTTTGAACCGAAGAGAAGTTAATGGAAACCACATCTTTGGAAATACCGTAGGTGGATTAGTGGTTCCAAATGTTTATACGCTTACCAATAGTATGAATGATCCTTATGTAGAAACAGACAAATTCGCCCAAAAGCGAGTTAACTCTGCATTTGGGATGATCTCATTGGGGTACAACAATATGTTGTTCTTAGATGTAACCGGTAGAAATGACTGGTTCTCCACACTTCCTGCTGGAAACAATAGTTATTTCTATCCATCTGTAACAGGGTCTTTTTTATTCTCTGAATTAGTGGACGCAAATTGGTTAGGTTATGGTAAAATCCGTGGAGGTTTTTCACAGACTTCCAATGACTTGTTGGAATACCAAACACGTGACTATTTCAACTCTGCATCAAACTTTGGTGGACCTTCATTTGAGTTGAGCAACACCAAGTCCAACCCATTATTGAAACCCGAAATCAAAGATGCTTGGGAAGTTGGTTTGGAAATGAATATGTTCAAAAACCGTGTGGGGTTGAACTTCACTTATTACGAAGAAACCATCAAGGATTTATTAGTTCCCGTGCAACATTCTTATTCAGGAGGATTCATGTTCAAATGGTTAAATGCCGGAACGATGGAAAACAAGGGTATTCAGGCTAGTTTAAATTTAGTTCCTGTACGTACCCAAGATTTCGAATGGAGAATCAACTGGAACTTCTCAACCAATGATAACACGGTTACGAAAGTGGCAGATGACATGGATGCAATTAACCTTGCCAATGCTCCTTTCCTTGTTTCACTTTGGGCAGTTGAAGGAGAAAAATACGGTATGTTGAGAGGATACAACTATAAGTTCGATGATAACGGAAATAAGATTATTGACGACAATGGATTGTATGTGACAAGTGATCAGGTAGAAAACCTGGGGTCAATCATTCCCGACTATAATATGGGTATCCGAAATACTTTCACTTACAAAAACTTTGATTTCTCATTCCTAATTGACATCCAAAAAGGAGGGCATTTTTACTCAACTACACATATGTGGGGTAATTATTCAGGAATGCTAGAAGCAACTGCAGCCAATAATATCCGCGAAGACGGGATTATTCTAGACGGAGTTGTTTGGGATGCAGGTTCCAACTCTTATACGCCCAATACCACCGTGGTTGATGCGACAGATTATTTTGCCAATTTCTACAACAACGTAGATGCTCAGAACGTATTTAAATCTGACTACATCAAGTTAAGAGACGTATCGATTTCCTATACAATTCCACAAAGATTAACCGGTCCATTTGAAGGAATTACCATTTCTGCATTTGGAAGAAACTTAGCGATGTGGGGTGTGGATAAGAAAGGATTTGACCCAGAAATGGCTACGTATGGCAGTGGAAATATCCAAGGTCTAGAAGGAGGTTCTCTTCCATCAACGAGAACGTATGGTATGAATTTAAGATTCCAATTCTAAAAAGTAAAATCATGTTTTTAAATAAAAGAATACTATTACTATCATTTTTAGGACTAACACTTATGTGGTCCTGTGACAATGATTTTGAGGAGATAAACACAGACCCGGACAGACCAGAAGCTGCCCCTACTTACACAATCTTCAACACCGCAACTAAGAGGTTGATGGATGAAACAAGAGATGGATGGGTAAGCGGACGCATGGTACTCCCGTGGATGCAGTACAGCGCACAGCGAAATTACGTAGATGAAGACAAGTACCAATACAGACCCACAACGGGAGATCAGGCTTGGAACAACATCTACAGAGCACTGGCAAACTACAAGGAAATCATCACTTTCTGCGAAGACCCTGAATTAGGACTTCAAATGGCAGCTTATGGTGACTTAAACAATCAAATCGGTGTAGCCCGAATTATGATGGCATACGCCTTTCTGGATTTGACGAATTACTTTGGCGACGTTCCTTATTGGTCCGTGAGCGAAAGAGACAATCCTGACTTTCAGGCATTGCAAATCGACACTTACCCACAACCAAAATACGTGAGTCAGGAAACAATTTTCAAAAACCTATTGGTAGAACTAGACCAAGCGGTAAACCAACTGACTTCAGGTAGTGTATTTGTCGAGCCAGGAGGAGTTTCCGGGGATAAGATTTATGAAGGCGACGTCGAATTATGGAAAAAGTTTGGTAACTCACTTCGCTTGCGAATTGCCAATATGGTAAAACATAAAATTCCTGCCGAAGCAAATGCAGCAATTGCCAATGCGCTTAGCTCAGGTGTATTTACAAGTAATCAGGACAATGCCGCCTTGCATTATATGAATACAGCAACCGGTGGTTCTCCTTTCTGGGCAGAATTTTTTGTAGGAGGTAGAAATGACTTCTTCGTAAACAACCAATTGATCAATCTTTTGCAAGGCGAAACCGGCAACTTTGGCGTAGACCCAAGACTGCAGAAATATGCTGCACCATTTGGAACCCCCCGAAATGATGTGGGAGCCGGAGCTTACGAAGACTCAAATGACCCAAATGATTACCAAGGAATGCCTTATGCATTACCCGCCGATCGAATGACTGCAAATAATGCCCTGGCTAAATTATCGCCTTTCAGCAAACACGTTTTGACAGCAACTTTCCCTGAAGTTTTGATGGAATATTCAGAAGTCGAATTTATTCTTTCCGAATTAAACGGGTGGGCACAATCTCACTATGAGAACGGAGTAATTGCTTCCATGGAAAAATGGGGCGTAGATCCAGACCAAATAACAACTTTTGTGAGCAACCTACCAGCAGCTGATCAAGAAAATGTAATCACTCAGAAATATGTAGCGATGTATATGCAACCACAAGTTTCTTGGGCAGATTATAGAAGAACCGGATTCCCGACTTCACCTATCCTCCTATTACCAGGAGACACAGGATATGAACTCGACGGAACTCCCTACGTATTTACGCCACACGTAAGTGGAATGAGCGATATGCCGTACCGAATTTCTTATCCGGTCGCTGAGCAATCCGTAAACAATGCAAATTGGAATGCCGCTGCAACCCAATATACGGGTGACAGTCAATCCATTGATGCAATCAACGCAAAACTATGGTGGATGCCGTAGAGATTTGTAAATAGAATTTAATTGAAGCTGCCTCTCGAGGTAGCTTTTTTTATTTTATTTCAACATTCTAAATCCAATTAGCTTGACTTAAAAAACTGTTAACTCCATAAGTTTTACCTATAATTCATTCAACTTTCTTAATTTTGAATTAAAATTGAGCCAAAACAATTATCCATGTCAAAACCCATCATCCTTTGCTTTACAATCCTATTTACCTTCGTAGCTTGTAACGATTGCACAAAAGAAGAAGATTTAGTCCAGAGAGAAAACGCTCTGCAGCTAAGAGAAATGCAAATCGCCGAAAAAGAATCCGAATACCTTTCCTTAGTGTCTTTTCGCGACAGTGTTCGTTTGAGCATGGATACACTGACTTATCGAGCTTGGCCCGACAGCATTGCAGGAAAATGGAACAGCCGGACGATTTGCACCGAATCCAATTGCAGCGATTATGCAGTAGGCGATCAACGTGTGAACGTCTGGATATTTGATCAAGACTCTACTGGATTAAACGCCAGCGTACTCGATAACCGAAACGAAATCATCAGAACCTACAATGCGAAATTCACACCAAGAGGAATCCAACTTAGTTTCCGAACCGATTCCACCTCCACAAGAAACGTAGTGATGAATGTGAATTTCGACCAAATCAGAACAGATAAAATGAGTGGGAAAAGAATCATTAGTTTAGATGAGAAATGTTCCGCCTTGTTCAATATCGAACTGAATCGTCCTTCGCAAAAAAATTAAACACAACTTAAACATTTATTCATGATTTTATTGAACATTCATGATCTCAGCCTCCCTATCGCAGATCCTGTTCTAAAGTTTCTGCTGGTCCTAATTATAATATTGTTTGCGCCTTTGTTATTAAACAAAATAAAAGTACCACATCTTTTGGGGCTCATCATTGCCGGAGCGGTCATCGGACCCAATGGGTTCAATGTCCTTGCGCGAGACAGTAGTATTGTCGTAACCGGGACCACCGGACTACTCTACATCATGTTTCTCGCTGGACTTGAAATTGATATGGGAGATTTCAAGAAAAACAAATGGAAAAGCTTAACATTTGGGATTTACACCTTTCTCGTTCCACTTGCTTTGGGATATTTGGGCGGATATTATATTCTAGGCTTTTCACAATTAACTGCTCTATTATTTGCTAGTTTATTTTCATCACACACTTTAATTGCCTACCCTATTGTCAGTAAACTTGGCGTCGCCAAAAACCGAGCCGTCAATATCACTGTAGGCGGTACCATGATTACTGATATCCTTGCTCTTTTGGTTTTGGCAGCTTGTGTGGGAATGGCACAGGGCGAAGTGGGGCAAGAATTCTGGATCAAAATGTCGGTCTCCATCATTGTTTTCGGACTGATTGTATTATTGATCTTCCCGATTATCGCAAGATGGTTTTTCAAAAAAGTGGACGACAAAATTTCTCAATATATTTTCGTGCTTGTGATGATCTACCTCGCAGCTCTATTGGCTGAAGTAGCTGGCGTAGAAGCCATCATCGGCGCTTTCCTTGCCGGACTCGCACTCAACCGACTCATACCGCACACTTCCACTTTGATGAATCGTGTTGAATTTGTAGGAAACGCCATTTTCATCCCGTTTTTCCTTATCAGTGTCGGAATGTTGATTGATTTCAAAGTATTTATCAGTAGCTGGGAGACCATTCTCGTAGCTGCGATTATGCTAATTGCTTCCTTTGCAGGAAAATATTTTGCTGCCGTAGCAACCCAAAAAACTTTCCGACTTTCCAAAGAAGAAGGGAAACTTATATTTGGACTAAGTGTAGCCTCAGCCGCTGCTACACTTGCCGCAGTCATGGTCGGATATAACATCATTATTTCAGAAACCGAAGCCGGCGAACCCATTCGATTGTTAAACGAACATGTTCTGAATGGAAGTATTTTATTGATTTTAATTTCCTGTACACTCTCTTCTTTCACCTCAACTGCAAGTGCCGAGAAAATTGCGCAACTGGAAAATGCGGATACTGTTGCGGGAAAATCAGAAGAAAAAGAAAATATTTTGCTTGCGCTAAATTACCCTGAAACCGTCGAACCTCTTGTTAATTTAGCCGTTATCACAAAATCAAAACACAATACAGACGGAGTTTTCGCACTAAACGTCATCAATGAAGAGAAAAATGAATCTTCTATGAAAAATGCCGAAAAACTTCTCGATGAATCAGTCAATCAAGCATCCGCAGCAGAGGTAACGCTTCAACCTTTAACTCGCTATGACAATGACGTAATCAATGGCGTAAACAACGTCATCAAAGAAAAGAAAATTACCGATTTGTTCATTGGATTAAATCCCGGGAAAGGATTTTCATCCTCTTTTGTTCATAATCTTTACAACGGTTATCTACAAAACGATAAATCCAATATTTTTATTTACCATGCCGCACAGCCTATTTCAACCATCAAAAATCAAATCGTAATTATTCCAGCCAATTCACATACCGAACCTGGATTTTTTCATGCACTTTTACGGGTTTGGAATATCGCCAGAAACACTGGAGCCATCATCCATTTCTATGCAACTGAACCCACGATTGATGTGCTCAAGAAAATCATCAAAAAAGTAAACATCGAAGCCAAATTCTCGGTTATCAACACCTGGAAAGATTCGGAAGAAATCGCTCGATCAATTGGTGAAAATGAAGGCCTGATTATTTTCCTTGCAAAACGAGGCATGAACTCCTACATTCCTCAAATGCGTTATATCCCTGGAATTTTAAATTCAGTTTTTATCGAAAAAAATTATTTAATTATTTATCCTTACCAAGGCGAAATGGAGAATTACCCGGAAAAAAGAATGGTAAACAACCACGGGGATTTCGTTCAAATCGGAAATGTGGTTCGCAAATTATTTAAATAAAGCCGGATGGGTTAAATTTGTAAAAAATCATCAACATGCAACCTCTTGCCGAACGTTTACGCCCAAAATCTTTGGACGACTTCATTAATCAAACCCATTTGATTGGAGAAAATGGACCGATTCGGATTATGCTCAAATCCGGACATATCGCTTCCATGATTTTCTGGGGACCACCGGGAACCGGAAAAACCACATTGGCACAAATGATTTCTGAACTTTCAAAACGTTCCTTTTTTGAGCTCAGCGCCATTAATTCAGGCGTAAAAGAAGTCAGAGAAGTCATTGAGAAAGCGAAAAATCAAAATCTCTTCTCTGGACAACAAGCACCTATATTATTCATTGACGAAATCCATCGTTTCAACAAATCCCAACAAGACAGCTTATTGGGCGCAGTGGAGAAAGGTTGGATCACCCTGATCGGCGCCACAACCGAAAATCCAAGTTTCGAAGTCGTTCCCGCTTTGCTTTCACGTTGTCAGGTTTATATTTTGAAATCGCTCGAACGAAATGATTTGGAAGAATTAATTCAAAGAGCCGTCGAAAAAGACGAATTTCTAAAAGAAAAAAATATCAAAATTCTCGAAACCGAGGCTTTAATCCGATTTTCAGGAGGCGACGCAAGGAAACTTCTCAACGGCCTTGAACTGGTGGTCAACAGTGCTACTGAAAAAGAAATTAAACTTACCAATGATTCGGTTACACAAACCATTCAACAAAACCTTGCGATGTACGACAAAAGCGGCGAAATGCATTACGATATCATCTCCGCTTTCATCAAATCCATTCGCGGTTCTGACCCGAACGGCGCAGTTTATTGGCTCGCCCGAATGTTGGAAGGCGGTGAAGACCTCAAATTTATTGCAAGAAGATTATTGATTTCGGCTTCAGAAGACATCGGAAATGCCAATCCAACGGCTTTGGTAATTGCCAATAATGCTTTCCAAGCGGTTAATTCAATTGGCTATCCCGAAGCGAGAATTATCCTGAGTCAATGTGCGGTTTATTTGGCCAATTCCCCAAAAAGCAATAGCACGTATGAAGCCATCGGGAAAGCACAACAAATCGTGCGACAAACCGGAAATTTACCAGTTCCGCTTCATCTCAGAAATGCGCCGACCAAACTAATGAAAGACTTGGATTACGGAAAGGATTATAAATATGCACATTCTTACGAAAACAATTTTGCAGAACAGGAATTTTTACCAAAAGAATTATCGGGAACAGTCTTTTATGAACCCGGGCAAAACGCTCGCGAACAATCTGACAAACAATCCCTGAATAAAAAATGGAAAGGTAAATATGGGTATTGATTAGAATTCGAAAATCAAACCGAAATAAGGCAAAACTGTACTTCTGTCCTGCTCTCCTATTTCCAGTAAATATCGTTGCTGATCGGCCGGCGCTTCGGGGTTTAAAATAATTCCGTTATTACTGTCATCTCGCTGAAGATTGACCACCGGCAAAGCACTTGGACTGTTGGAACCATATACATTTACCACATCGAGGTAAGCCGTCAACTGCCATTTGGCAAACGCCCATTTTTTCTCCACCCGAATATCCAATTGATGCGCCAAATTTCCACGCAATGAATTCAATTCTTCAAAATTCTGAACCGGACCATTTGAAATCGTCCAGATATTGACCAACGAACTTCTTTCCAAATCATAAGGCGTTTCAGGCAAACCGCTTTGCAAACGGAAACGCGAACCTATGTTCCAATTTCGGTTGAAATATTTCCCCACTGAAAGCGTTAGAATATGACGACTATCCCAGGAAGAGGGAAGCAGATTTTCATCGGCATCGCTGAATTTTGAATACCCAAAAGTATAAGCCGCAATTCCATAAAAATTGTTCGTAGTCCGCTTTTGAATTAAAACTTCCATTCCATAGGTTTCACCTTCTCCTCTTGCGTCCAGCGGCTCATTACCGACCACGCCAAAATCCGCGCCCACATTGGCAAGACTGATTTGGTTTCGAAGCGAAAAAGGATAATTTTTGTATTTTTTATAATAAGCTTCCAGCGTAATTCTCAAATTGGATTTTCCCTTGTATTCAATTCCTCCCACTAAATGTGAATTCTTGATGTATTTCAAATTTGGACGGTTCACAAAATCTTCATTTTCCACATAACCCAAAGCTGTATATGCCGGCAATTGATGGTAAATTCCGGCATTGAAATTAAAAGCAAACCTCGGCGCAAACTTATAGTTCAATGAAAATCGGGGTGAGAATTGCTCAAAAGGATTATTGGTTTTTTCCGAATAATCCGTGGCGTCCATTCGCATACCCAATGAAAGCTGAAGTTTTTGACTGAAAAAACTTCTGGCCGCCTGAAAATAAGCACCGTACTGAAACAAATCCATATTGACATCGAGTTCATCCAAATCCACATTGTTCTGACTTACCGAATGAATTCTCGAATCATTTTTATAATTGGCAAAATTGACATTCGCTCCGAAAGAAACTTTGAATTTCCCTAAATTCAGATTTCGGTCTGCTCTGATTTTACTTTCAAATTCTCTCGAATGATAATCCAATAAAAGATTTTCGGGCGTTTCGATGTTCCGATAATATTTTTCCGCTCGATTGTCCATCATATTTTGACTATAGGTAAAAAGCCAGTTTCCGTTGTCCGTCAATCGTTTATAGCCCGCACCAAACGTATAATTCCATTGTGGCGATTTGGGCAATCTTTCGATCAAAGTCAAATTGCTCAGCGTCGGTTCGGCGTCTTCGTTAAATTCAAACTGATCAATGGCTCCAATTCCGATGAAATACAATTCATCGCCGGTATTGAATTTTTTGGAAACCTTGAAATTCGCATCGTAATAAGAAGGCAGAAACGGAAGTCCAATCGCACTGAACAATAATTGCAAATTCGATTTGCGAACCGAAAACAATCCCGTCCAGCTTTGGTCTTTGCTCAAAGGGCCGTCCATCATCAGTTGTAAATCATCGAGCCCGATGATCCCTTTAAAACCGAGTTTATCTTTGCGCGCTTGTTTGAGATTAAATTCAAAAAGAGAAGATAAAACGCCGTTTCTACGTGCAGGAAAAGCGCCACTGTAAAAATCCACATCCTGAATGAAATCTACAGTGAGAATTCCTCTTGGTCCGCCGCTTGCTCCCTGAGTTTGAAAGTGATTGATAACCGGAACTTCAATTCCATCCACATAAAATTTATTTTCGCCCGAACTCCCTCCTCTGATGAATAAATCATTTCGGAAAGTCGCTGTTGAACCCACGCCCGGAAAACTCAGAATGGCTTTGGAAACATCACGGTTGGAACCTGCGTTTTTCTGGATTTCTTCACTTGAAATGCTTCTCAAAGAAAGTGGACTTTCGGCTGTGGTTTTATAAGTTTGACGAGTAATAATGGCTGCTTCCAATTCTTCGGAAATCGAATACAATCCTATCGAATACGAAATATTTTGATTGGGAACGATGGTAATATCGTCCAGATAACTCGGCAAATATCCTTCTGCAGAAATTTCGAAGCTGTAATTTCCTTGTTGTAAACTATCGATCTGAACATTTCCCAAACCGGTAAAAAACCTTTCCTCACCCGAAACCGAAACCATAGCTTCCAAGGGTTGTTGGGAAAATTCATCGTAAACATTGATATTGATGCTCCCGACCTGAGCCATTCCCAAAAACGAAAGCGCCAAAAAAATCAGGCCAAGTGTATATCGCATATTTACGTAATTTCAACAAAACTACGCTTCTCCATCAAATTATTTGCCGAAATAATTCGGATTCAAATAAATCAATGCGCGTTTGAAGTTTCCACTTTGTCCACATCAATTCCTTGTTTTTTCAGGAACGATTTTACCAAAATCGCAAAAATGGTTAGGTAAACAAAACATAAAACCGGAATGATATACGACTGATGGATCCCGATGATATCGGCCAGTTTCCCTTGAATCGGTGGAATAATTCCACCACCCAAAATCATCATTACCAAAAATGCTGAACCTTGCGCCGTGTATTTTCCAAGTCCCATCAGTGAAAGTGCAAAAATGGAAGGCCACATGATGCTACACGCAAGACCGCCAGCCAAAAAGGCATAAATCGCAGTCGTTCCATCGGTCATCAGTCCAACAATCATAGCGGCAACCCCAAAAATCCCGAAAATCATCAAAGTGATCGCAGGACGGTCTTTGCTAATGAAGAACATAATGATTTGAATAAATACACAGAAAACATAGTAATAAAGTGGTGTCATGTCTTTTCCGGCCAGTATATTTACGATGATAATCACGGTAAAAGCAAGCAATGGCATAATGATCAACAACATATTCTTCTTCATTCCCATCAGGTTAAATGCTGAAATAGCACCCGCCCAGCGGCCAATCATTAAACTTCCCCAATACATGGAAATATAAGGTGCGATTTCTGAAGAAAGATGCCCTCCGAATTCCGGTTGTTGCAAAAGATCGCCCAGATTACTTCCGATAGCTACCTCTACGCCTACATAAACAAAAATCGCAATCATCCCCAAGACCAACTGAGGATAACGCATTGCCCCCCAGCCTACTGGCTTTTTTCTTGCTAAAAAATAGGAAAGCATTAATCCGCCTACAACTGCGAGAAAAGCTCCCAAAAGCCAATACATCCGAAATTGCTCCAAGACCGACATTTCCGAAGCCGTATAGGTAGATAAATCCAATTGGTAAGTTCTGAAAACCGGAATGAAGCATACCGCCAATAAAATCGTGATGATTACCAAAGTAGTGATGGCTTTATTGGCTTTTTCGATCGGCTCGTTTGAAATTCCGGCAGGTACTTTTTTAGAAAAATAAAACAAAGCGGCCGCTGCTATAAACAATAATCCGACCCCGGCATACAGATAAACAACTTTGTTGAGCGGTAGATTGGCGATGTCTTCATCCGAAACGGAAGCCGTCGTCCCAAATAGTGCAAAAGCCAAAATCAACGGGCCAATTGTCGTTCCAAAGGAATTAATCCCGCCACCTAAATTCACTCGACTCGCTCCTGTTTTGGGATCTCCCAACAAAATTGCAAATGGATTGGCTGCCGTTTGCTGAAGTGAAAACCCCAAAGCGACAATAAATAATCCAATCAACATTCCCGCATATGTATTTACCTCTACAGCGACAATCATCGCTGCAGCTCCCAAAGCCGAGAACAATAAACCGTAAACAATACTCTTTTTATAGCCCCATTTGCCCACCAAATCTTTACCGGAAACGGAACTGAAGATAAACAAAAGCAATGCGCCAACATAGTAGGCCGTATAGAAAGCAAAATCCACTAATTGCGACTGGAATTGATCGAGTTGGAAGTAATGTTTACAAAAAGGAATGAAAATACTGTTTCCAGCTGCAATAAATCCCCAAAAGAAAAACACTACAATGAGTGTATAAAGCGCAGGATAGTTAGTTTTGATTTGATTTGATTCCATAAAAAGATGTGTTTACTCAAGGTTTTTTAAAAACGCCCAAAAGGTAAATAATTTCAATGAAAGAAAATGAATGGATTTAGTTTAATTAGAATTAGTTTAAATTAGAATAATATAATTCATCATAACAAAAATCACTTGTGAATTGATCTTAAATCGTTGAGCATAACTTATTTTTGTAGCTCAAACAGGAAATGAAGAAATGACGAAATTTGAAAAATTCTTTTTCTCTACTCGAACAATGACGGTTTTGTTGTTCATTTATGCCATCTCAATGGCGGTGGCAACGTTTATAGAGAATGATTATGATACTCCTACTGCTAAAGCTTTGATTTACGAAGCCAAATGGTTTGAGGTATTGATGCTTTGGTTGATTATTTTATTCATCGGAAATATCAAACGTTACCGTTTGTTGAGACGCGAAAAATGGCCAGTTTTGATATTTCATTTGTCATTTGTTTTTATTTTCCTCGGTGGCGCCATTACGCGTTATATCAGTTTCGAAGGGCAAATGCCCATCAGAGAAGGTGAAACTACCAATGAAATCATTTCTGACAGAACTTATTTCAAACTTGAAATCAACGATAAGGAAAGGGCTTTACGCTACGATAAAAACACTTATATGCTATCGCATTTCAATGCGAAAGACACGCCATGGCCGTTTAAAAGAACCTACAAAGAAGATTATCCTTTTGGAGACAAAGTTGTGACTTTAAAGACTTTGGATTACATCCCATTGGCCAAAGATTCCATTGAAAGAACTAATTCCGGCAAAAAAATGTTGGAAATCGTGACGATGGGCGAAGGCGGTCGTGAAACGGACTACATCGGCGAAGGTGAAATCCGAAACATTGGTGGCACCATGATCAGTTATAATAATCCGATTGAAGGTTCGGTTCAACTCATCGATGAAGACGGAAAGTTAATGATAAACTCCCCATTTGAGGGACAGTATATGACCATGACCGGACAAGAAGTCGGAGTCGTTACGGATTCGGCTCTACTTGCCGAACAATCAGGAAGCATTGGTATCAATGAACCTAAAATGTTGAATTACCGAACGCTTTACACCATTAACAACACCAATTTCATCATTCCTACACCTGCATTTCAGGGAAGAGTTGTTTATTACAAAGGTGATAAAACCAATCAGTCAGAGAAAGATTTGCCAGGAGCAATTATTGTGGAATTAAGCTCAGGAAATGAAAAAGACACGCTGACCATCATTGGAGGACGCGGTTTGACTTCCTTCAGCAAAAACACTACCATCAATGGATTGGGCGTTTCGGTTGGTTTTGGTTCGAAAATCATTCACACACCCTTCTCAATCCGTTGCGATGATTTTATACTCGACCGCTATCCCGGTTCTATGAATCCCTCCTCTTACGAAAGTGAAATTACCGTCATCGACCGTGGGCAGGAAACCCCGCATCATATTTACATGAACAATGTAATGGATTACAGAGGCTATCGATTTTTCCAGTCCAGTTATTTTCCTGACGAAGGCGGGACTATCCTTTCTGTAAATGCGGATTGGTGGGGAACTAATATTACCTATGTTGGATATTTCTTATTGTTCTTTGGCCTTTTCGCTACCTTATTCTGGAAAGGAACTCATTTTTGGAAACTCAATAAACAACTGACTGATTTACATAAAAAGACATTGGTACTTCTTCCGTTCTTGTTTTTATTCGGAACGGGAATTTCACAGGATTCGATTTCAACTGATTCTTTACCTACCGCACACAAGGAGGTTCAAGCTTCGGTTCAATTTATGACCCCAAATTCGGGGACTCAGTTCGAAGTGGATCCGATCCATTCTGAAAAATTCGGGCGCCTTTTGGTTCAGGATTTCGAAGGTCGGATCAAACCCATGAATACGCATACGCTGGAATTGCTTAGAAAAATTTATAAAAAAGACCGGTACCGAATCAGTAAGGACAAATCTGTAAGCTCAGACCAATGGTTTCTAGCAATGCAAATCGACCCGACTTCTTGGGCAGACGCAGATATCATAAAAGTAGCCGCGAAAGGTGGTGAAGAATTATTGGCCGAAACGCAGGCAAATGCCGAAGGATACACTTCCTACATGAAGCTGGTGGATCCACATACAGGCCAATATAAGCTTGAGAGCCAATACAACGCAGCTTTTAGTAAACGCGCTGCCGATCAATCCAATTATGACAAAGAAGTCATCAATATAACCGAACGTTTTAATGTTTTCAGCAATATCGTTTATGGATATTATACCAAAGTAATTCCGATTCAAAACGACCCAGGAGAATCATGGACTTCATGGATTTACAGCACCGAAGATAGTCCGGTTGAAATCAACAAAGTCGCCTATGATTTTATTACCCAATATTACAATAATCTGAAATCGGGATTTGCAACGGGTGACTGGACGGGTGCAGACAAATCCCTTCAGGCTATGGTGGATTATCAGCACGAATGGGGGAAAAACGTCATTCCCTCCGATGCCAAAGTCAATCTGGAAGTAATGTACAACAAAGTCAATATTTTCTTTTGGTTGATGATTGTTTACAGTATGCTGGGTGGCGTTTTGATTTTCCTTGCATTTATTGAGGTTTTCTCCACAGAAAATCGATTAGGAAAAATCATCCACAAGGCTACTTTATTCTTTTTAGGATTACTCGGACTTGCTTTTTTGGTTCATTTGCTCGGACTTGCGGCTCGCTGGTATTTATCCGGTCATGCTCCTTGGAGCAATGGTTACGAAGCCATTGTATTTATTTCCTCCATAGGGGTTTTATCGGGTTTGATTCTTTACCGAAACCGAAATGCATTCATTCCAGCAGCTGGAGCAATTGTAGCTATGATCATGATGGGATTTGCGCACGGCGGAGGTTTGCTTGACCCACAAATCACACCTTTGGTTCCGGTACTAAAATCCTATTGGTTGATGGTTCACGTAGGAATCATCACTTCAAGTTATGGGTTCTTCGGCCTATCAGCAGTTATCGGAATTATTTCTTTAATTCTCTTGTGTTTCAAACCGACTCCTAAAATCAAAAAATCCATTCAGGAAATCACCATCGTTAGCGAGATGGCATCCACCATCGGATTATTTGCACTAACTGTAGGAACTTTCCTCGGTGGGATGTGGGCCAACGAAAGTTGGGGACGTTATTGGAGCTGGGATCCAAAAGAAACCTGGGCGTTTATTTCTGTGATTGTTTATGCGATTGTTTTGCACTTAAGATTGGTTCCTGGATTACGTGGAAAATGGGCGTTCAATATGGCGAGTATGTGGGCGATTTGGTCGATCATTATGACCTATTTCGGGGTGAACTATTATCTGTCAGGACTTCACTCCTACGCTGCCGGTGACCCGATTCCAATTCCTGCTTGGATTTATTATACAGCTGCATTTATGCTTATTTTGAGTTTGATTTCTTATTTTAGAGACAAGAAATTTAATCAGAAGAAAAAGAAAAAAATCAAAAAAGATGAAACCTCTTAGTTTAATCGCATTGTTCAGCTTTTTGATAAGTTGCAATGCTCAAAACCAAACAAAAATGAATACTATATATGATTATAAAGTAGAAGATATCAGTGGCGATGAATTTGACTTTGCTGATTTGAAAGGAAAGAAAATACTGATTGTCAATACCGCTTCCAAATGTGGATTTACGCCACAATTTGAAGGTTTGGAAGAAATATATCAAAAATACAAAGACCAGAATTTCGTCATTGTGGGATTTCCATCCAATGATTTTGGACAACAAGATCCGGGATCCAATGAAGAAATCGCCGAGTTCTGTAAAATTAATTACGGCGTAAGTTTTCCGATGATGAGTAAAATTTCGGTGAAAGGCGACAGCATTGCACCGATTTATGAGTTTTTAACTCAGAAAGAATTAAACGGAAAGAAAAACTCATCGGTCAAATGGAATTTTCAGAAATATCTAATCAACGAAGACGGCACTTTCCACGATTATTTCTATTCGATTACCAAGCCTGACAGTAAGAAGATTACGAAATGGATAGAAAATAATAAATAATTATAAGTCGTTAGTAAATAGTTTCAGCTAATTACTAATACTATTCACGCATCACTGAAGAATTATGAAATTAGACATTCTTGCCATAGGCGCACATCCTGATGATGTGGAATTGGGTGCTGGAGCAACCCTTGCCAAAATGGTTGCATCCGGCAAAAAAGTAGGTATTGTTGATTTGACTCAAGGTGAATTGGGAACTCGAGGTACAGCGGAAACCCGAAAGCAAGAGGCGACGGAAGCAGCCAAAATACTCGGTGTTGAAGTCCGGGAAAACATGAAATTTCGGGATGGATTTTTTGTAAACGATGAAGAACATCAGATGAAACTCATTGAAGTCATCCGGAAATACCAACCGGAAATCGTTATATGCAATGCAGTGGAAGATCGGCACATCGATCATCCCAAAGGAGCTGAATTGGTTGAAACTTCTTGTTTTCTTTCTGGTTTGAAACGAATTGAAACCGAATTCCCTGCTTGGCGTCCGAAACATATTTTTCATTTCATTCAATGGTATCCGCTCAAACCAGATTTCGTTTTGGATGTATCAGGATTTATAGAAAAGAAAAAAGCGGCCTGCTTTGCTTACAAAACGCAGTTTCACGACCCAAACAATCAAGAACCCAACACGCCTATTTCATCTATACAGTTCAAAGATAGCATCGAAAACCGAGCTCGGGATTTGGGAATGCTAATCGGGGCAGAAGCCGGAGAAGGCTTTATGCTAAAAGGCTATTTGGGATTAAAGGATTTTGAAAGTCTTTGCTGAAATTATATTTGAAATTTCAAGCGTATAAATGAAATAATTTATATATTTGCAATCCAATTGAAAAATGGTGGTTGTAGCTCAGTTGGTTAGAGCGTCGGATTGTGGTTCCGAAGGTCGTGGGTTCGAGACCCATCATCCACCCAAAAGTCCTGAAGAAATTCAGGACTTTTTTATTGAAATAAACCTAATAACTTCCTAAAAATCAACCCCTTGTATTCACCTCACCATATCCCATCAAAACATCATAGCGTACGCCCCAAGGTCGGTAATAAAAAAGTCCTTGATATATATTTTCCGTTTGCCAAAAGCTCCCATTGATAGCTGAATAACTTACGGTGTTCGTATTTCGGTCGTAAACTGCGTATTGGTAATTATAATACCCTTGTTTTAGCAAAACTGCCACTTCCCAATAATTCTGTTCAGATAAACTTAATCGATGCTGGGGAGTCAATTGCCAATTATTAAAAGCACCGACCACATAGAGTTCTTTGGTTCCGCCCGCATCGTCAAATTCGTCCAAAGCAAAATGAACCCAAGTATAATCAGCTTCGGAATTGGACAAACTCTGATTTGCCAATTGTACATTTCGAACATAGAAAGCACCGTTCACATCCGACTCATCAAAATAACTCATATTCCATTTCTGAAAATCAGGACGCAAAATTGTATGATACAAACTATCTTGTCGGAAAATCCGTTCGGTACTCATCGCCGCAACGTCTATATTTTTCGTATCGAACCAAAGGTATTCACTGTTTCCTTCGAAAAGATAATTTTGGTCTCGATAGGTCAATTGACTATTTCGAATAAACGAAGGTTTTTCAATGGTTAAATTGTCTTCCCAATTTCCATTCTTCATAATGAAGAGCGTTGCACCGTCCGGGGTTTCCGTCAAATTCACTTGTGAACTACTCACCACTACGTTTAATCTTTGATTCAAATCACCCGTACCAATTCCTCTTTCGGTTTGCATACCGACAGTCACTTTTCTTTCATCATAAAGCGCAAAACGACGTGTAAAAACAGGATTGTTTTCATCACGAGTATAAACTTTAATCACATAATTCCCAGGTAATTTCAGTCGCATATTTTGATTGGGAATCATCAAGCGATAATGCGTATAGGTCTGATAGGTATTGAAAGAGTTTTTATAGTCTCGAATATAATCGGAACTATAGCCGTCCAAAAATTCAGATTGGAAAATACCGGAAGGCGTCCAATCGGCATTGTAATGCTCAATTTTGTAATTGTATTCCTGAAATCCGGAATTTAAATCATCGAATGACAAAATAAGATATTCTCCGCTCAACCGAATTACCGGGGTTTGATCATTGGTTTGTGGGTTAAAGACCTGAACGGTTTTGATGTTTTCAGGCGGTAAAACCTCAGCATATTTTTGAGCCGATAAAACCAAGGAAAAAAATAGGATTATGATTGTGAAAACTCTTTTCATAGTCTCAAAAATACTAATTTGAATCGACAGAAAAAACAAAAGACGGTTTTGATCTTCACCGTCTTTATAATTTATCCTTGGATTGAATTCAATTCATTACCCCAAAACATCGTGCAAAGCTTGCTCTTTGTCAAACACAGACTTGGCAAAAGGACAAAGCGGAATGATTTTTAAATTATTGGCTCGAGCAAATTCCACAGCTTCCATCACCATTTTTTTTCCAACTCCTTGGCCACTAAAGCCCGGATCTACCTCGGTGTGATCAATGATAAACTTCTCATTTCCTACCCAAGTATAGGTCATCAATCCGGCTTGAAGTTCGTTTTCCATAGCTCTGAAGAAGCCTTTGTGCCCGTTGTTCATACGTTCGATTGTCATTGTATTGGTATTTCTGGTTTTAATTATTGATAAAGTTAGCCAAATTCATCGGGATAGACCATCCGTTATTTAATAAAAATTTTCTTGGGGAAATTCAGGCACGTAATTTGAATTTATAGAAGAGTTTAATAATTTAAAACCAACGAAATGAAAAAAATCATCACAATTTGTGCAGTTGCACTTGTAGTAGGTGTTTCGGCACAGGAAAAGAAAATGGACAGAAAAAATGCTTCGATAGATCGAATGGAGATTTTTGAAAATTTAAATTTGACCGAACAACAAAAAACCGAAATTCGTGCTTTGTTTGAGTCAGAAAAAGCAGAATATAAAAACAAAAGAGAGAAATCTTCCTTTACTGCCAAAGAACAAAAGGTCAAAACAGATCGTAAAAAAAGAGAATTCTCAGAAGCTGAAAAAGCGGAATTCAAGGCAAAAAGAGATGCTAAGTTTAAAGAAAGAGATGCAAAAATTCAATCAATTTTGACAGCTGAACAATACAAAGAATTTCTTGCAGAACGCGAAAAAAGACAAGCAGAAAAACAACTTAGAAAAAAGAGTTCGGATTTCAAAAGATCCAAGTAAACTGAACTCTAAGTAGTTAAAAGCCGCTTCAGATTTTAATCAGAGCGGCTTTTTTATGGTTCTAATGCATTCTATTCTTTTTATAATAATTTGGAGTTAACTTCCACTTGCCCCATCAACAATCGATGAATCGGGCACTTGGCTGCGATTTCATATAATTTTTCTCTTTGAGTTGCATCCAAATTTCCTTGAAAACGGATGTTTTTGGTAAAACGTGTTAATTTTTTTTGGGCATCAGTTTCATAGTCCACTTCGACCTCTACTTCTTCCAATTCCCATCCCTTTCGGTCAGCGTACATTTTCATTGTTATCGAACTACATGAAGCAAGCGCCGCTGCGACTAATTCACCTGGCGTCGGCCCTAAATCTTTTCCACCTACAGAAATAGGTTCATCGACTATGAAATGATGTGCATTGGCACGAATTTCAGTTCTGTAATTTTCTTGTTTTGATACTGCGATTGTTTTCAACATTATGCTTTAGGTTTTAAGTTTTTATATACGTCCGGCAGAGGAACATATCCGTCATCACCAGGCACCAAAGGAAATCTATGATTCATCCAATCTTGTTTGGCTTGTTCAATTCTTTCTACTCGACTCGAAACAAAATTCCAAAAAATATAGCGCGGCTCCGGAAAGGCTTCTCCTCCAAAAATATAAACAGTCGTACCGGGTGCCATTTCAAATTCACAAAGTTTGGTATCTTTTGCGATAAGTATATGTTTCGGTTCGTAGTGATTTCCACCATCTTCGATACTTCCTTCCAATATGTACAATGCGCTTTCGCCATATAAATCCTGTCCGATTTTTACCTTTCCTCCTTTTTCGGATTTGATTTCCAAAAAATACAATTTGCTGTAAACAGGGACCGGGGATTTATACCCCAAAGCTTCACCGGCAATTAGTTTAAACTGCATTCCATCCTTTTCCCAAGCTGGAAGTTCTTCCGCTCCGAAGTGATGAAACTCGGGTTCCATTTCTTCCAAATCTTTGGGCAAAGCCACCCAAATTTGCAGTCCATGTAAGTTTTTATCTGTCGTGCGAAGGTATTCGGGGGTTCGCTCAGAATGCACAACACCTTTTCCGGCAGTCATCCAATTTACAGCACCCGGCTCGATGACAATATCAGACCCAATACTGTCTTTATGCGTAATTGCTCCTTCAAAAAGGAAAGTCAATGTGGAAAGTCCTATGTGGGGATGCGGTGCCACATCGAGGTTTTCATGATCTTTTAGGGCGGCCGGCCCCATGTGGTCAATAAATGAAAAAGGACCTACCGTTCTTTTTTCGCGAAAAGGGAGCAAACGACCTACTAAAAAGTTACCAATATCCGCTGCTCTTTCTTCTATAATTAATCCTACGTTTGACATTTGACTGTTTAATTGGCGTTAAATTAATTAAAATAAACGGATAAAACAGTTAACTCCCTTTTAAAATTCATCTTCCAAATAGCCAAACTTCCCGGAGTTGTAGTCGTGGAAAGCATCCCAAATTTCCTTTCTTGAATTCATAACAAAGGGTCCGTGAGCAAAAATTGGTTCACGCAAAGGTTGTCCACTCAAAACCAAAACGATTGAATTCTGAGTTGCTTGCAGCGAAACTTTCTCTCCTTGATTTTTAAAAAGAAGGAAATGATCTGCAGCTACTGTTTCTGAATTCACTTTTACATCGCCTTCTACCATCAACAGCCCGGTATTAAACTCCGCAGGAAGTTCAAATTCAACTTTACCTCCCGTATTTAATTTCACATTCCACACATTTACAGGTGAAAAGGTTTGAGCAGCCCCCATCGTTCCATTGAATTCTCCGGCAATTAATTCCAAAAAACCAGCCTCGTTGGGAAGTTGGCGTTTCGGGATTTCTGCATTTTTCAAGGGTTGATATTTGGGTTGGGTCATTTTATCTTTGGCTGGAAGATTGACCCATAATTGTACCATTTGAAAATCGCCTCCAGATTTGCAAAATTCTTCTTCATGAAATTCTTTATGCAAAATTCCTGAGCCGGCAGTCATCCACTGCACATCTCCTTCTCCGATCACACCACCGCCACCGGCGCTATCATTGTGGGCAATCTTGCCTTGATAAGCAATAGTTACTGTTTCAAATCCACGATGCGGATGAACTCCTACGCCACGAATTTTATCAGAAGGTGGAAAATGATATTTGGAATTATAATCGAGCACCAGAAATGGATCCATGCGCTCCATGGTCAATTCAGGAAGTCCAGGAATGAAATTATGCATACGAAATCCATCGCCCACTTCATGAATTTTGGGCGGTGAAAATATTTTTTCTATCTCTTTTTGTCTCATATCTAATCTTTTATACAAAATTAGGTTCAGCAGACAAATTCTACATTGACATTTGATAAGAACTAATCCGGTCGAAAGTTCTTGCGCGCCAATTCTTTGCGAACACGACTCAAAGACTCGGGTGTAATTCCTAAATAGGAGGCGGTCATCCATTGAGGAACCCGAAGCAAAATATCGGGATAGAGTTCAATGAAATCCATGTAGCGAACTTCGGCAGATGCACTGATGAGTAGGTTGATTCTTTTGTGCAGATGGCGGATATGGTTGTTCAGCGCAAGCATATTGAATCGTTGAAAACTAGGACTTATTTCAGATAATTTTTCAAAAAAACCGGTTTCAATCAGAATGATTTCGGAATCCTCTACCGCTTCGATAAACTGCTCCGAAACGCCGTCAAACAGGACGGTAGAACGATCGGAAATCAGCCAGTTTTCAGGTGCGAATTGTAAGATATGCTCTTTTCCGCCTTCGTCGAGTGTGTAAGCCCTTAAAAGTCCTTTTGCTACAAAAAATGTATAATTACAAGTTTCTCCAGGACGTAGAATCATTTCATTTTTTCCTACTGATTTTCTTTCCAGTTCGCTTTCCATTAAACCAACGAGTTCGGGGGTTAATTCCACCGATTTTTCCCGAAAATATTCTTTCAATTCTTCCAACATCCGATAAAATTTGGGATTAAATTACGGCTTTTATTAATTTTTTTGAAAGGAATTGAAAGGATAATAAAAAAAGGCTTGCTGAATGGTCTCAACAAGCCTTAGAATATTTGTTTGGATTTATTAATCTCTCAATACCGATCTTGAAATTACGATTTTCTGGATTTCAGAAGTTCCTTCGTAAATCTGAGTGATCTTTGCATCGCGCATCAATCGCTCAACATGGTATTCTTTTACATAACCATATCCTCCATGGACTTGCACGGCTTCTACTGTCACGTCCATCGCAGTTTTGGATGCAAATAGTTTGGCCATTGCACCTTCTTTATCGAAGTTCTGCCCCTGATCTTTCAGCCAAGCTGCATGCAGACAAAGATGGCGTGCCGCATCGATATTCGTTGCCATATCAGCCAATTTAAATGCGATGGCTTGATGCTGGGAAATTTCCTTGCCGAAAGCTTTTCTTTCTTTCGAATATTTCAATGCCAATTCATAAGCACCGCTCGCTATTCCTAAGGCCTGAGAAGCAATTCCAATTCTTCCGCCGGACAAAGTTTTCATAGCGAATGTAAATCCAAATCCATCTTCACCAATACGATTTTCTTTTGGGACTTTCACATCGGTAAACATCAATGAATGTGTATCAGAACCACGGATTCCAAGTTTGTTTTCTTTGGGTCCGACTTGAAATCCTTCCATTCCTTTTTCAACGATTAGACAGTTGATTCCTTTGTGTCCTTTTTCGGGGTCAGTTTGTGCCATTACCAAATAAACCGAGGCTGTGTTTCCGTTGGTAATCCAATTTTTTGTTCCATTCAGCAAATAATGATCTCCTTTGTCTTCGGCAGTAGTTCTTTGAGAAGTTGCATCGGATCCGGCTTCTGGTTCAGATAGACAAAATGCCCCAATCACTTCACCCGTGGCAAGTTTGGTTAAATATTTTTGTTTTTGTTCTTCTGTCCCAAACTTTTCAAGTCCCCAACACACAAGCGAGTTATTGACCGACATCACCACCGAAGCGGAAGCGTCCACTTTGGAGATTTCTTCCATGGCCAAAACATAGGAAATTGTATCAAGTCCGGCTCCTCCATATTTGGGATCGACCATCATTCCAAGAAAACCAAGTTCTCCCATTTTTTTGATTTGTTCTGCTGGAAATTTTTGTTCTTCGTCACGTTCTATTACACCGGGCAATAATTCATTTTGGGCAAAATCTCTCGCCGCCTGGCGTATCATTAATTGTTCTTCTGTTAATTGGAAATCCATTTTCTTTGTTTTAGATGTCCAAAGATAAGATTTATCCAAAAAGTAAAAAACACTGGCTGATTTTCTTTTATTTCGAGGAATCAGCGAGCAATTGGAAGTTAGTTTTAAGCAAATCAATGACTTGTTTCAAATAAGGAAGAATTTGACTTTGTGATAAAGTTTCAGTCGCAAACAAATTGCTAAAAATAGGCAACACATAATAAACCAAAGCGCTCAATGTCAAAACATTCAACAAAACCCCAAATAAGGCGCCACCCAATCGGTTAAAAATCCCAAGACCTATGGTATGGGTAAGTCCATGGAGAATTTTCCCGGCTAATTTGACTGCGAAATAAATTAAAACAATCGTGATGAGTAAAGACAAGATATAGGTCAATTCTTGGGGAATCGACTCCGAGTTTCTAAGGATTGATTCGGTGATTCCCGAAAAACTGATTCCAGCCCAAATCGCAAGTCCAATGGCCAGAAATCCCACTACCGCACGGACAAATCCTTTTCGGTAGCCCCAAATCAAACCGGAACCGAGAATAAACACAAAGAACCAATCTAAGTAATTCATCAATGCGCCACCAAGTGTTTCTGACTGATGTTTTTCAAAACTCCCACAAGTCCGTCAATATCTTCCTTGGTGTTATATGCACTGAAAGAAACACGCAAAGGTGTAGTGGATTCAATCTGCTCGGGCGATAAAATCGACTCGATGACTGCCGAAACTTTGGAGGCTCCGGAACTACAAGCACTTCCCTGAGAAACCGCAATCCCCTTTAGTTCCAATTCAAATCCAATCAGTGGGTCTTTGAATGGAAGTCGAATGTTCAAAACCGTATAAAGACTTTTTTCAAGATCACCGGAAAGCCCGTTGAATCCAACTCCCGGTATGCTTTCTTGTAGTTTTTCAATGGTGTATTTTTTTAGTTCTTCGATCTGCTTTTTATTCTTATCTAGATCTAGAATCGCCATCTCAAAGGCTTTGGCCAAACCTACAACGCCGTAAACATTTTCTGTCCCAGAACGAAGACCTCTTTCTTGTCCTCCACCGGTAATCTGTGGTTTCAATCCAGTAGATTTCTTGATATAAGCAAATCCAATCCCTTTGGGGCCATGAATTTTATGCGCGCTACAAGAGGCAAAATCAACTTTTAATTCTGCGAGGTTGACGGGATAATGTCCCAATGTTTGCACAGTATCTGTATGGAATAATGCACCGGTTTCTTCACATAGAGACTGAATTTTTTCTATGTCTAATAAATTCCCGATTTCGTTGTTGGCATGCATCAAAGTTACCAAAGTTTTTTCCTTCGATGATTTTAATTTCTTTTCAAAATCTTCATAATCGACCGAGCCTTTTTTATCGGTTTTAACTTTGAGAACTTCAACCTCTCTGCAAGCGCCCATTTCCGCAGTTGTTTCTTTTACGCATTTGTGTTCGAGATCGGAAGTAATGATTCTTTTTACACCCAAATAGTCAACGCAAGAACGGATAATCAGATTATTGGATTCCGTGCCACAAGATGTAAATACAATTTCTGAAGAATTCACGCCCAAGGCTTCGGCTATTTTTTTCCGAGAAATTTCCATTCGGGCTTTGGCTTCTCTTCCAAAAACATGCGTGGAAGAGGGATTTCCGTAGGTGTTTTTCATGCATTCGGTCATTTCATCTATGACTTCCGGGTGCAATGGCGTTGTCGCAGCATTATCTAAATAAATTTTTCGCATTTCAATAACTTCAATTAATTCTGGGCTCTAAATTCTACCAATGGATCAGAGGTTTTTTGCACAACCACAATCAAAAGCGGACTTGTAATGGCCATTGTTGCCATGCCTTCAGGAGAAGAAACTGCATAATTGACTTGGGTTTGGTTTCCTGACTGATTGACAGAGATGATTTCATAGGTCGTTCCGCCGCTATTTCGGCTTTGGAAATGCTGAGCAATTACCATTTTTTCATTAAAATCAATGGAGGGGATTTCCTGCGAGTCCGAATAAGCGTTTAGGGTTTCCTGCCAAAATTTCGTAAAGCTTTCTTGATCCGTTAAAACCATCGTGGTTTCCACTCCTCTTCCTCCGTATTCGGATTGGTGGATTACTTCGAAATTTTTTAGTTTGTCGGTTTCTGAACTCACAACTTTGGAATTATTACAGGAAATTGCAAATAGCAATAATCCAAAACAAAAAACCAGATTTTTCATTTTGATTAAATTTAAACAAAAATACAGAAATTATTTCGGACGAAATTAGAAAGCCTAGAAAAATTCAGTTGGAACTGAGCTGGCAAAAGGTTTTAACCTTAGTCGTCTTGAAGAAATTTAAAACGCATAAGATCCGAAGTCATAAATCGCCATTCGGGAGTAAGTAATTCGCCTTCTTTCAATTGATACCAAGGGCTGATATCGTCTCGATTGGGATTGGCTAAAATTTGAATTTCTTGTGCGGGCTGAAATCCTTGGGCAAGCAAAAATAGTTTATCTCCTTTTGCGTTTTCCACCATGTCCACTACGATTACTGCATGGCCGTTTGGTTGTGTGTTTTGAACAAATATATCTCCCACTTTGATGTCATCAAGTTTCACGGGTTTCAAATCGGAGCAAAAACTCGGAGTCGATACTTTCTCCATAACATACTCTAAGTATTGATCAAATTTCTGACGGGAATAATCCTCTTTTGCAAACTCCGTAAAGCTTAATTTTTCTTTGTCGGCATGAAATACAATTTTTTCATAACTCTCCATTTTGTACAAGTATTCAGAAATTAACCGCATCACAGAGTCCGTGGAGTTTTGAATGTTTTTATCTGAAATTGGCATATCCACAACGGATACATACACATTGTTATTGGGTTTGGTTTTTCCATTATAGAATTGAACCAAAGACCCTTCGGGTTTGAGCATAAGTGTGCGAAGATAGTTCCCAAAAGTATGGGTGGAAACAGAAACTCGGTTGTAACCCAAGGGCGCATCGAATCGCTCTAATACCGTCTTCCCATAATCATTAATCAGCGGACTTCCTTCCACCAATCCCATTGAGTTAGAGTAAAGAACACTCTCCTGATTCAAAGTATTGCAAGAAAAGATAGTTAAAAATACACAAATAAAAACCCCCTTTTTCATTCATTTTCGTTTCGCCCGAATTACCCAAGCAAAAACTATTCCAACCTAAATCAATTTGAATAATAAAGCCATAACTTAAAAATAAATTATGGCTTTTTCTATGTTTAAAATTAAGTTATGATTCGCAACTGCTGCACGAAACCAAATTGGTAACCATTTCTTTTGAAACACTTTGACTACGTTGGTAATACAGAGTTTTTACGCCTAACTTCCAGGCTTCTATAATCAAATTATTAACTTCTTTGATCGGCAATTCAGAAGGAATATTCAAATTCAGACTTTGGGCTTGATCTACATATTTCTGTCGAATGGAAGCTTGTTGTATGATTTCCAACTGACTGATTTCGCGGAATGTTTTAAAGACTGCTTTTTCATGATCGGTCAGTCCATTAAGTCCTTGTACGCTTCCTTGGTTCAGCATGATATTTCTCCAGGTATCTTCATTGTCCATACCTTTTTCTTCCAGGAGTTTCGCCAAGTATTTGTTCTTACGCATAAAGTTTCCTTTGGACAATCCAGCTTTGTAATAGTTAGAAGCAAAAGGCTCAATTCCAGGCGAAGTTTGACCTAAAATCGCTGAAGAGGAAGTCGTCGGCGCGATGGCCATCGTGGTCGTATTTCTGATTCCGTATTCTTTTAGCAATTCCGGCTCGCCATAAATTCTCGCCAAATCCTGGGTTGCTTTGTCGGCTTTTTCTTTGATATTTTTAAAGATTTCAGAAGTCAGCATTTTCGCTTCCAATCCTTCAAATGGAATCATGTTTTTCTGCAAATACGAATGCCAACCCAAAACGCCCAACCCAAGCGCACGGTGACGTTTCGCAAAACGGTTGGCTGAAGCCAAATAATGGTTTCCTTCAGTTTTTTCTATAAATTCCTGAAGTACGGCATCCAAGAAAAATATGGCCAGTTTCACTGCTTCGGTGTCTTTCCATTCATCATATAATTCTAAGTTCATAGAAGACAAACAGCAAATAAATGACTCGTCTTCGCTTGATGGAAGCATGATTTCTGAACAAAGGTTACTTCCGTAAATTCGCATATTTAAGTCTTTGTAAACCTGCGGTTTGTTTCGGTTAATATTGTCCGAGAAGAAAATATATGGCAAACCTTTTTGTTGACGACTTTCCAGAACTTTTGCCCAAATCTGGCGTTTTTCCACATCTCCGTCAATCATTTCTTGCATCCAATAGTCGGGCACACAAACTCCAGTAAACAGATTTTGGATGGGATTACCAATGTTTTTGATTTTTAGGAATTCTTCAATATCGGCATGATCAATATCAAGATAGGCAGCAAAAGCACCTCTCCTTACACCTCCTTGTGAAATAGTATCCATAGCCGTATCAAACAACTTCATAAAACTTACGGCTCCGCTACTTTTCCCATTATCGGTCACAGCACTTCCACGCTCTCTTAGCGAACCGAAATAACCGGAAGTACCTCCCCCGATTTTGGTCTGCATGATTACTTCGCCGAGTTTGTGGGTAATTCCTTCGATGCTGTCCGGAATAAAAACATTAAAACAAGAAATAGGCAATCCTCTTTGGGTTCCCATATTGGCCCAAATTGGAGAACTCAAACTCATCCACCCACGTTCGATCATTTCTTTGAAAGGTTCGATCAGTTCGGGTTTATACAAACGTTTTGCTGCCGCCGTCGCCACTCGTTCAATGGCACCTTCTACCGTTTCCCCTTTCAAAAGATAGCCACGGTTTAGGATTTGTTCACTTTCTTCATTTTTCCACCAGAGTTTCTCCATCAATTCCGGTTGTAATGAGGTTTGTATAGGGAGTTCGTTGTTGTTTGCTTCCATATTTCTTGATATTTAGTAAATTATTTAGAATAAATCGTTTGCTGTAATGGGCTTATCGTGTTTGGTGTAATCTGTAGGACGCTTCGCAAAGAAATCGTCCATACTATTGGCAAAAACTTCTTCTTCAAACCAAGCCATCGGTTTGAAATACTCGTCAGTTACATTATAAATCGTTTTCAATCCGATTTTTTTCATGCTGTCGTCCACTCTAAATTTCATAAAGTTCAGCAAGTCTTCTTTTTTCACTGTTTCAATTTCGCCTTCGCTAAAAATCCAGTCCAAAATTTTCCCTTCGATTTCGATGGAATGTTCAACGGTTTTTCGAATGTATTCGGTCGTTTCTTCGTCAAAGAAATCCGGGAATTCTTCACGGATTTTGTTTACGATGTAAATTCCGGCGTTGGCATGAATCTGTTCGTCGATTGAAGTCCATGCAATGATATTGCTCACGTTTTTCATATATCCTTTGAATTTGGTAAAGGATAAAATGATGGCAAACTGACTGAACAGAGAGACGTTTTCAATTAGAATCGAAAACAAAATCAAGGATACCACATATTTCTTACGATCCTGCGAACGTGCATCTTTCAACGCTGCCGACAGATAATCAATTCGCTCCCGGATAACCGGCACGTCCAATAGTTTTTCAAATTCGTCATTATACCCCAAAACCTCAAGAAGCCTCGAATAAGCCTCTGAATGACGGAATTCACATTCGGCAAATGTTGCGCCCAGTCCATTGAATTCTGGTTTGGGGAAATGTTCATAGATATCACCCCAAAACGTTTTTACCGCCACTTCGATTTGCGCAATCGCCAGCAAACTGTGCTTGATGGCTGTTCTTTCAGCAAGATTCAGATGAGAATGAAAATCCTGAGTGTCGGCTGTAAAGTCCACTTCGCTATGTACCCAAAAGGACTTATTGATAGCGTCTGTAAACTGCAAAATGCCGGGGTATTCAAACGGCTTGTAATTAATTCTTCTGTCAAAAATAGACATGGGCTAATGATTTTTTTGTTAATGTAATTCCAAATTTCGACCCAATTCTCACAAAAATTCCAGACGTCTGACTTATGATTTCGGATGCTAAAAATAGAACCATTTAAAAGTCATCAGATTATGAAATTCCACACGGTAGTTTGGGTATTTTCAAAATTATAATATCTCTCTAATGATTTGCTCACCTTTCGGGAAAAGTAATCAAAATGTTATTAACATGAATTTATATAGCTGATTTACAGAGTTTTACCTTGGGAGGCTTTTCTGCTGAATTTCCACTCAAAATACCTAAAAGTTTTTACTACAAAGCTTTACAAAGCTGTTTTTCCTCATAAAAAAAACCCGGTCATTTTTATTTTACGACCGGGTTTTTGTGGATAAATTATTTTGTTTATCTGGCGACATTCACAGCCCTTGTTTCCCGAATTACGGTCACACGGACTTGTCCCGGATAGGTCAATTCATTTTGAATTTTATCGGTAATTAAAAAGGAAAGCTCCGATGCTTTTGCGTCATCCACTTTATCGCTTTCCACCATTACACGCAATTCTCGTCCGGCCTGAATCGCAAAGGCTTTTTCTACTCCATCAAAACTAAGTGCTGTTGTTTCCAAATCTTTCAATCTCTGAATATAGGATTCCACCACTTGTCGTCTTGCCCCTGGCCGTGCACCACTGATTGCGTCAGCAACTTGCACAATCGGTGCAATCATACAAGTCATTTCAATTTCATCATGGTGAGCCCCTATGGCATTGATAACGTCGGGGTGTTCTCCATACTTTTCGGCCCACTGCATTCCCAAGATTGCGTGCGGCAATTCTGACTCCTGATCTGGTACTTTCCCAATATCGTGTAGAAGCCCGGCTCGTTTCGCAAGTTTCGGATTTAGACCAAGCTCTGCTGCCAATGTTCCTGCCAAATGTGCTACTTCACGCGAGTGCTGTAAAAGGTTTTGACCATAAGAGGAACGGTATTTCATTCTACCCACGATTTTCACTAAATCTTTGTGCAGTCCGTGAATACCCAAATCCATTATAGTTTTCTTTCCAACCTCTAAGATTTCGTCTTCAATTTGTTTTGTGGTTTTCGCTACGACTTCTTCAATTCTCGCCGGGTGAATTCGACCGTCGGTTACCAATCGGTGCAAAGACAATCTCGCAATTTCACGACGCACAGGATCGAAACATGACAAAATAATCGCCTCTGGCGTATCGTCCACAATCACCTCTACACCTGTAGCTGCTTCAATTGCACGAATGTTACGCCCTTCACGCCCGATGATTCTACCTTTTACTTCATCGGACTCAATATTAAACACCGAAACTGCATTTTCAACTGCTTGTTCGGTTCCAATTCGTTGAATTGCTTGAACTACAATTTTTTTCGCTTCGTTTTTTGCATTCAATTCCGCTTCGGTCATGATCTCCTGGATATGAGATTGGGCTTTGATTCGAGCTTCTTCTTTCAGGGTTTCCATGAGTTCGGCTTTTGCTTCCTCTGCCGTATAACTTGCAACTTTTTCCAAAACTTCCACCTGTTTTTTATGCAGGGTATCTACTTCTTTTTGTTTCAGGTTTAATTTGTCTTGACGTGATTGCAAATTACTTGATTCGTTCTTCAACAAATCTCTTTGTCTCTGCAAATCAGAGAGATCCATCTTCAACTTATCTTCTCTTTCTTTTAATCTCGACTCTGATTCTGCAAATTTTCTTTCTCTTTGGTTAATTGCTTCCTCATGAGCTGATTTGAGTTCCAAGAATTTTTCTTTGGCCTGGAATATTTTTTCCTTTTTGATGGCCTCACCCTCCTTTTCAGCGTCATTGACGATTTCTTCTGCCTTTCTTTTGGCATTGTCGATTAGTATCTGGTTTTCTTTATCCACAGATTTCTTCGCCAGAAAATAACTTACCACCGCTCCTATTATGAGCGCCAGAATTCCAACAATTATTGTCGCTGTATCCATTTTTATTTCAATTTTAGGTCATAAAAAAATCCCACATTAGTTAAGTGTGTTTTGAGTAAACTCCTGAAAAACAGGGTTTGGGCTATTTTGTCAGTCAAAAATCCGCTGTCAAATAAATTTGAACAACTTTCGTCGTTGCGGCCCGCTTTCCGGACAACTTTCACCCGGCAACAAAACTAGTGTTGAGTTTACCAAAAATGTTAGAACTAATGTGGGATACTAATTTTTACTGCATTTAAGCAGCTGAACGTCTTTATTTAAATTTTATCCAATTCTTTATCTATGAATTCTGTTAATTGAGTCAGCTTTTCATTCATCTCTGCGTCATTGCCTGAGCCTGCCTGCTTCATCAGGTTGTACTTTGAAGCCATTTGCAATGCAACCATGGAAATCGCATCTTGCTTATCAGTTACAGCATAACGATCTTCAAATTCCTGAATCAGTTTATTAATTTCTTTTCCTGCATTTCTCACTGCCTCTTCCTCTTCTGCATTGATTGACAAAGGATACTGTCTTCCCGCTATGTTTATCTTCACCTTCAGCATATTTATCCTTTTTCGTTTTTAACTTGAGCGATACAAAAATCCAATTCCTTTATGAGCTTGTTCACTCTGAGCTTCATCAATCTTCTATGTTCTTCATCTCCCAACATAGCATTTGCAACTTTAAGCCGGTCATTGTCATCTTTCAGCTGCAAAAAATCCTCTCGGGATGATTTCAAATTTTTCTTCAACGCCTCTACTTCCTCCTCCAGCGACTCTTTTTCTTTTTTAATATTTCGATAAGCATCTACCAATTGATAGAGCTTCTGTTCAAGTTTTATGAAATTTGATTCATTTTGATTCATTTGATAAGAGAACTTTTGTCCTAACTTATTTAACGCAAAGGTAATTTTTTTTTAGCAGAGTTCCATATCGAATTTCATTTTAATTTCATTTATCAAATCAACGACTTCTGTATAAATTTATATTTTTGTCAAAATTTAATCTGAATGAAGAAGTTAAATGTTTTGTTTTGTGGATTAATTTTCCTCTGCGCTTGTGCGCAGGATTTACCCGAAACTCCAACCTCCAAAAATCCTTATCCCAAAGGCGATTTCCAAAACCCACTCGGTATCACTAATTATCTTTCAGGGAATTTTGCAGAATTAAGAAATAATCATTTCCACAGTGGAATCGATATAAAAACCAACCAAAAGGAAGGCTATAATATTTATGCAGTAGGCGATGGATTTATCTCACGCATCAACGTTTCGCCCCGTGGTTATGGGAATGCGATTTATATTGACCACCCAAACGGTTATACCACCGTATATGCGCATTTGCAGAAATTCAATTCAGAAATCGAAGCTTACGTAAGAGATTATCAGTACCAAAATGAAAGTTTTGCTGTCGAAATTTATCCCAAAAAAAATGAGTTAAAAGTTTCACAAGGCGATATCATTGCCCTTTCGGGCAATTCAGGCAGTTCGGGTGGTCCGCATCTTCATTTCGAAATTCGTGATACCCAGACCGAAGAGCCTATCAATCCCTTTTTATTTGGATTTGACGTTCCCGACACCAGCGCACCGATGATCAACGGCACTTATATTTATCCGATTAATGGAAATGTAAATGGAAAGACTTCGCGGCAAACTGTTGCGAATGGATCGACCGTTTCAGCCTCAGGAAAAGTAGGACTCGGTGTGAAGGCTTATGACAAACATAATGGCGCTGAAAACATGAACGGAATTTTTCAAATCAATGTTTTCGTCGATGAACAACCTTATTATACTTATACCGCCGAAAGATTGAATTTCGATTGGACACGGGCCATAAACTGTTTAGTGGACTACGAAGACAGGATGAAAAACAACAGCTGGGTTTATCAACTTTTTCGCAAAGCAGGAGATCCAGTTCAGATGTATTCAAACGTTCAAAACGAAGGAATCATCGATTTGGAAGAAGGAAAAACTTATGATATCCGCATTGAAGTGCGTGACTATGCCGGGAATAAACGAGAATCTAAATTTAAAATTTCAGGAAAAACTCCTCCGCGCGAAAAACCTGTGGATGAAAGCGCCCTTGTTTTTCATTGGAACAAAGAAAATTATTTCAAAGCAGAAGGAATTGAATTACTATTTCCCAAAGGAATTATTTATGAAGATTTAAATTTTAAGTACAGAAAATCAGATAACGGAAAACATTGGGTTCACGACTGGAATATCCCGGTTCATAGATATTATACGATTGCCATCGAACCAGATGGGATCCCAACGGCTCAACTTGACAAAGCCATTCTGGTTAGAGAATATCAGTACCGAGGCGCATGGCGAAAAGAACACATCAATGCTGAGTACAAAAACGGAAAGGTCGTGGGAGAAGCAAGGGATTTCGGTGTTTTCTCTGTGGAAGTGGACAATACGAAACCTGTAATAAATCCCGTTAATATCAAAGAAAATAGTACATTTACAGGCTCCAGAGGAGTGATCCGATTTACGATAAGCGACAGTCAGACAGGGATTCAAGGCTTTGCAGCTTATATAAATGGTAAATGGATATTGACCAATTACGATCAAAAAACCAGATCATTGACCATTGATTTAAACAAAGAAGGAATCGCCAACGGAAAACATCAATTAGAATTAAAAGTTTGGGATGAAAAAAACAACACTGCAACCTACACCGTCAATTTCAATAAGAGTTAATTTTCTTGTAATTTTCTTATTAATTGCCGGATTTACCTATGCCCAACAGGCAAGTTTCAAAGGAAAAGTTTTTGACGAATACCAACTTCCGCTTATGGACGTTTCGGTTTCGGACGGAACACAAACCGTTTATACAGACGGTGATGGGAATTTCTCCATCGAAATTACAGCCGGAACGGATGTTACCATTCAATTTGAACAAGACGGACGATCTACCTTTACCGAAAACGTCAATCTTTCGGAAGGCGAAACTTTGGAAAAATACATCATTCTCGCTACAAGCGTTCAACTGGAAGGCGCCGTGATCTTCCAACGAGTGACCGAAAAACCATTGAACAGTATTTCGCTGGATCCGGCAGCGATGGAAACTTCTGTCGGATTGACAGGTGGTGTGGCAGAAATGTTGGGAAGCTTACCTTCGGTAAGCATCGGCTCCGAATTGACTTCTCAATACCGAGTACGTGGTGGAAACTTTGACGAAAACCTGATTTATGTAAACGGAATCGAAATCTACAAACCCCAACTCATTCGTTCCGGCGAACAAGAAGGTTTAGGATTTGTAAATCCGGCGATGACCGATGCGGTGAATTTCTCAGCCGGTGGTTGGGAAGCCAAATACGGCGATAAAATGTCAAGCGTTCTGGATATCATTTACAAACGCCCAAGAGAGTTCGAAGCGACTTTGGAGGCAAGTTTAATGGGCGGAAGCCTGACGTTAGGGACGGGCTCGAAAGACCGTAAATTCTCAGGAATTATAGGCGCACGTTATCAAAATAGAAATTTAGTCCTCAATACATTGGATGGAGAAAGTGATTTCAATCCCGTTTATTATGATGTGCAGGCAAATTTGAATTATAAATTTAATTCAAAATGGGAAATTTCCTTTTTGGGAGCGATGACCGAAAGTAAATTTGAGCTTGTACCGAAAAACCGTGAAACCAAATTCGGAACTTTGGACACCCCGATGAGCCTTACCGTTTTCTATGACGGAAACGAAGAAGACCGTTTCGCAACCGAATCGGCTTCACTTACACTTCGCCATACACCGAATTCCAAACTGGATTTGATTGTGGATGCTTTTGCTTTTCATTCCAAAGAGCGTGAATATTTTGACATTCATGGTGCTTATTTGTTGAACGAATTGGACGGCGAGGGAAATGTTTTGACCACGTATAACATAGGTAGCCAAATCGATCATGCAAGAAATAATTTTGATGCTTTGGTCATCGGAGCGCAACACCGAGGACGATACAAATTGGACGTCAACACAGACATAGAATGGGGCGTGAAATACCAGCGCGAGGACATTCGGGATTTATTGAGCGAATGGCAATATTTGGACTCTACCGGATATTCACTTCCCAATCCTTATCAACCCGGAATTTTGGATGAATCGGATTTGATGCTCAACTATCACGTCAACGCCAGAAATGAATTGGCTTCCAACCGATTTTCAGCTTATGCGCAGTACACCAAAAAATTCATGTGGGGAAGTTCCAAAGTTTTGGTCAACGGTGGGGTTAGGGCAACTTACTGGGACTTTAACGAAGAATTTAATATTTCGCCAAGAGCTCAAATCGCCATCAAACCGGATTGGGACACGGATATGACTTTCCGTTTCAACACCGGACTTTATTACCAACCGCCTTTCTATCGTGAAGTACGAAGACTGGACGGTTCTCTGAACAACGAAGTAAAATCCCAACAATCCATTCATTTCATTTTGGGACATGATTATGAATTCACCATGTGGAATAGTCCGTTTAAACTGACGACCGAAGCTTATTATAAATTATTCAACGACTTGAACCCTTATTTCGTGGACAACGTCCGAATCCGTTACACGGCGGATAATAATGCCGACGGATACGGGTATGGAGTTGATATGCGTTTGTTTGGTGAGTTTGTTCCGGGCGTGGATTCCTGGTTGAGTTTGTCGTATGCAAGGGCTTATCAGAACATCGACGGACGCGGCGATATCCCATTGCCAACCGATCCGAGATTCAAAGCTTCGATTTTCTTCCAGGATTATATGCCGATTTTGCCTTCTTTCAAGGTGAATGTGAATTTGGTTTATGCTTCGGGCTTGCCAAACGGAGCGCCGCCTTTGACGGATCCTTATGATTATCAAAATTATCTGACGGATTACAAACGTGTGGACATTGGCTTTGTCAAAGAATTCATCAATCAAAACGAATTGAAAGCAAGCGGAGATTTCTGGAGAAATTTCAAAGAATTATCATTGGGCGTGGATTTGTTCAACATATTTGACATCCGAAACGAAATCAGCAACAATTGGGTTCGTGATGTAAATACTTCCCGTATTTATGGCGTCCCCAACCGTTTGACCGGAAGGTTTATCAATGCGAAGATTCGTATGAAGTTTTAATTTGAAAACCCGTAGTGCATTATTAAACGAG
>LSQX01037923.1_pt3 | contig 48556 bp, 48 predicted proteins | sample 654561 | NCBI WGS metagenome assembly LSQX01 (sample SAMN04489861, study PRJNA283612) | anaerobic digester metagenome | isolation source: 4 biogas reactors fed with cattle manure at either 37C or 55C with and... | place: Denmark: Kongens Lyngby | collected 2014
GCTGCTCTACCGACTGAGCTACACCAGCACATTATAATCAGTTGTATAGGGCTCCATTCACCCGGACTTAAGCGCGTCTGCCCAGCAGATGATTTGCCCAGATGCTTGAATAGAATAACACAACAAAATGCTTGTGTCAACACTGTTTTCACCACAATTTCCTGGGAAAGCGCTGGATTTCTACGGCATGAAAGTCAAAGCCCGTGTGAGCGCAAACATGCGTTTTCTGCCTTGAACCACCGGCCGCTTTGCACAAAACACGCAAACGGCATAATTTCCTCCATAACGGAAATGCTTCATATTACAGTTTGCTTCAATATTTGCTGCGCTTCGGCTAAAATATCCGCATTTTGCGAATTATCCCCAAAAATATATGTTTTCGCGAAAAAACATGTTTCTCTGTCTTTGCTCTTTACATCATGGGGCAGTGATTGTATAATTTAAGTGAAATTTGCGTTGCATCCGGCAAGAACGGAGCAGCAGCAGGAGGTAATTTAATATGGTAAACAGTCAATCCCGTTTAAACGGAACCCAGCGCATGGTCGGTATGGCGATTTTTACAGCGATAATCGTGGTCTTGCAGCTCGTGGCGTCTCTCCTTTCACGTTTTGCCAATTTTCCCATTTCGCTGGTGCTGGTACCGATTGTCGTGGGCGCCGCCGTATACGGACCCAGAGCGGGCGCCTGGTTCGGCGGTGTTTTCGGCGCGGTTGTACTCATTGCGGTAATCTCCGGTTTAGACCTCGGCGGCAACATCCTTTGGATCGCAAATCCTTTTCTGACCCTTTTGCTTTGCCTGGTCAAGGGCATTGCGGCGGGTTGGGCGGCCGGCCTTATCTATTCGGTAATTGCGAAAAAGAGGCCTTACCTTGGGGTATTCGCGGCAGCCATTGTCTGTCCTATCGTGAACACGGGAATTTTCTGCCTTGCAATGGCATTGTTATTCCGCGAAACGCTTGTCGAATGGGCCGGCGGCACCGAGGTATTCTACTACATGATCTTTACTCTTGTGGGGATAAACTTCCTGATTGAGTTTGTCATTAATCTTATTTTGTGCCCCACCGTGGCAAGAATCATAAGGCTGAAAGAAAAAGCTTAGCCCTTCAAGCTATGGGGTAATCAGCCGGTGGCTTTAACACGATGGCCGCATAAGCAATGATATTTATATGAATTTTCACCGCAGGTGAATTCACCCGCCACGAGGTTTTGTCTAGCAAAAACATTATGGGGTTGCCGCGACGCATAAAACTGCATCTCGTGGCAACCCTCTAGGTTGTTTACGACGTTTTCGGGCCTGCACACTTTACTTGGCAATTGCAAACTGCCGCGCTTTGCGGCGGAATGGGGGGATTAACATGATCCTGGCCTTTGATATAGGAAATACCAACATCGTGCTCGGCTGTCTGGATGGGAGCGAAATCCTTTTCCAGACAAGAATTTCGACCAGTCTGGACAAAACGGACAGCGAATACGCGGTTTTCATAAAAAATATCCTGGATTTGTACAAAATTGACAGCGCTGAGGTGGAGGGTGCCATCATTTCCTCCGTTGTTCCGCCGCTGATCAACGTTTTCAGGCAGGTTCTGCTGCTGTTGACCGGAAAAAACCCTCTTGTGGTCGGCCCGGGTGTTAAGACCGGTTTGAACATCACCATCGACAACCCAAGCCAGCTGGGCAGCGATCTGGTTGTCGCGGCAGTCGCGGCACTCCAGAAATACGAAAAACCGCTGATCATTTTGGACATGGGCACCGCGACGACGCTTTCGGTTGTGGATGCCGTCGGTGACTTTCAAGGTGTGATCATCTATCCGGGCGTGATGGTCTCCTTTGAAGCGCTGACCAAGCATACCTCGCAGCTGCCGCGGATATCCTTTGAAGAGCCGCGCAATGTGATCGGAAAATCCAGCATTGACAGTATGCAAAGCGGACTGATCTACGGAACCGCCGCCATGCTTGACGGGCTGATTGAGCGCATTGAGGAAGAACTCGGTATGAAAGCTACCGTCGTTGCCACCGGGGGACTGTCGGAAAGCATTACGCCCCACTGCAAAAAGAACATCATCTGTGATGGGAATCTTTTGCTCGAGGGGCTTAAAATCATATATGAAAAAAACAAAAAAATCAGAAGATAATGGAAGGAGGCCGGTATCATGAAAACCGTCATTGTCGGAGGTGTCGCCGGAGGCGCGTCGGCCGCAGCCAGACTTCGAAGACTCAGCGAGGATATGGAAATCATTCTATTTGAACGCGGCGAATTTATTTCTTTCGCCAACTGCGGTCTTCCGTATTACATCGGCGGAGATATTACGGACAGCGAAGATTTAACGCTGCAAACGCCGGACAGCATGAAAGCAAGGTTCAATATCGATGTCCGTGTCCTGCAGGAGGTTATTCGCATCGATACAGCGGCAAAATTGGTCGAAGTCAGGCGGCTTGGTAACGGAGAAACCTATCAGGAGAGTTATGACAAATTGATTTTGTCACCCGGCGCCAGACCCTCTGTACCGCCGATTGCGGGCGTCGATGCGCCGAATGTTTTCACCTTGCGCACCATCCCGGATACCCTGAAAATTAAGGCATATATCGAAGAAAACAACTGCAAGACCGCCGTTATCATCGGAGGCGGTTTCATCGGGCTGGAAATGGCCGAAAATTTGAAAAGAGCCGGCCTTTGCGTTACGGTCATCGAAGCTCTGCCTCAGATCGCAACGGTGCTTGACGAGGACCTGGCCTGCGATCTTACACACTACCTAAGAAGCAAAGAGCTGAGCATATACACCTCTACCAGTGTTTCGGACCTGTCGGAACTTGACGGCGATATTATAATCTTGTCGGTTGGCGTCAAGCCCGAAAGCGATCTTGCGGCAGCGGCTGGATTGACGCTGTCGGACAGAGGCGCAATTATTGTCGACAGCCATATGAGAACATCCGATGAGCACATATACGCTGTCGGAGATGCGATTTTGATTCGGAATTTCGTTTCCGGCGCGGAAGGATACATTCCGCTGGCAGGCCCGGCAAACAAGCAGGGCAGAATCGCTGCCGACAATGTTGCCGGTATTCCCAGCCGGTATAAGGGGACGCAGGGCACCTCTATATTAAAGCTCTTTGATCTCACGGCAGCAGCGACCGGACTCAATGAGAGGGCGCTGACCGGCAGCGGCATTTCATATGACAAAATCTTTATATGGTCGAGTTCCAATGCGGTTTATTATCCCGGAGCCGGGAACATGAGCATTAAGGTTCTGTTTGAGCTGACCGGCGGCAAGATACTCGGCGCTCAGATAGTCGGATTCAAGGGTGTGGATAAACGCATAGATGTTCTGGCCGCAGCGATACGGGCCGGTATGACCGCTATGGATCTTACCGAGCTGGAGCTTGCCTACGCTCCCCCGTTTTCTTCCGCAAAAGACCCTGTGAATATGGCGGGTTATATGATTGAAAATCTTCTGACAGATAAAATTAAGCAGCATCACTGGCATGATGTCAAAAACCTGACAGACAGAAAAGATATCACCCTTTTAGATGTCAGGACCGACGCCGAATACGCAAACGGCCATATCGAAAACACTGTCTGTATCCCGCTTGACGCCCTGCGTGAACGCATTCAAGAGCTTGATTTGTTAAAGCCGGTATATGTCAACTGCCAAAGCGGGCTGAGAAGCTACATTGCCTGCAGGATTTTAAAGCAGAAGGGCTTTGACTGCTCAAACCTTGCCGGTGGTTACCGGCTGTATGCCTCTATGAAGAAAAACGCCGAATTCGTCAATGAATTAACGCATCCCTGCGGATTGAAGGCAGAAAAGTGAACATTCGTAGACATAATACTGTTCTTCGGCTAAGTTGAACCTCTTTTTATCAAGACGGGGGCTGAAGCGAAATGATATCATTTTGCTTCAGCCCCCGTCTATTTGTGCACATAGCCTGACACTATCCCGGATGGATAGGTCGGGGCATTTTTTTGCGGTCATGTGTTCTCCCGGTCCGTTTTATACCGCTTTTTAAAATCAAAGCTCAAAACCGGCGCGTTGAGTGCCTGAAGGTTTGTATTCGTCGTCGCCTCCAGTAATTCTTCCCTGAATATCCTTGTCGTTTTCGGCGCTTCGATTCCGATTTTTATCTTTTCTCCCTCTATGCCTAGAAGTGTAACACGGATATCATCGCCTATGCGAATCGTCTCATTCAGTTTCCTAGATAGTACCAGCATCGGCTTTATCCTCCTTGACCAGTCTCATAACGTCCTGGAATATCGGAAACCTTACGTTATATTCGCCGTTATTCAAGATCACCTGCATTGCGCTGCTGTTTTTAGTGTTGATGACAATCGGAGCCGCCAAATTTACGGTCATCCTTTCGATAATCTCCGGTATCACCAAAACGCTGATGATTTTTAAATCCTCCGGACCGGCCAGAGAAAGCTGCCGAACTTCCTCGTCGCTGATATCAAACGAATAATCCGGCAGCACCAAAAACGAATCGATCACGGGAAGGCAGATGCTTTTGTCTTCTGTGGACTGCAGCCAGATAATCGGATAGCTACCGTCAAACTGCAGTATGGCGAACCGTTTATATGTCTCAAGTCCCGGAATGCCTTCACGAAAATTAATGATTTTGTTTTCGTCTATTTCAACTTTTCCAAAACGAACGGTATCGATAAACATGTCGGACCGCCTCTCAATCGATATTTGTTGGTTCAATGAACACAGCGGTATCAAAGCTTCGCGTCAATCAGCCTGCCGGCAGAGTCGGCAGTGTCCCATTCCTCCACGGTTATGGAAATCGACGGCCTGTTGCGCAGGAAAATCTCGACAGAGCTTTTCGGATCAATTATGACCTCCGGTGTGCATTCCCCTGCCCATTCAATGTTAAACTTATGGTTTGACCAGCTGATATCGATGCTGCCCTTGTTCCATTTCACTTCCGGTAAACTGCTCGGAGAAACATTCAGGCTAATATCCGAGGCTGCCAGCGTTTTTTGTCTCATATAGCCCGCTACCCTGTTTCCTTGCTGTTCGACTTTGCTCAGGAAATCGCCTTGCGCAACCACATCGCCAATATATTCCATTGCCGCCGCTTCAGATCTGCTCCGCCTTTGCTTGAGCAATTGGTTCGGGCTCATCATGCCGTTATCGGCATTTACCCCGCTAAGATCAATATCAAAAGTCGGTCTTGTTGTCTTTATCGTCATTCGGGGCATTTCTTGATTGATTTTCATCCGTCGGCGCGGCATGGTAATCTGCATCCGGGCATGCGTTATTTTAATCCCGACTGCTGCAAATTGCTGATCAATAATCAATCTTGAAATCTTTGGCATCATTCATCACCTTCATTTTTAGCGCAGAAAATCCATCAATGTCGGCTGAATGATATATGCGCCCGTTGAGAGCGCCGCTTTATAAACGGATTCAGCCATCTTATAGTTCATGATGACTTCTGCCTGATCCGCGTCTTCCGCATCAGACTTCATCTGTGTATAATTGATTTCATCTTGTGCATATCGGGTACTTAAAATATCCAGCCGATTCGTTCGGCCGCCGAATTCCGCCATCAGCGCCAGCAGGTGGCTTTGGGATGTCTGCAGATCCGGAAGATAACTGCTGATATCTTCGGTGGACGCGCCGCTGTGTACGGTTTCATACAGATCGCTGAGCAAATTATAGATGTTTTTCGGTGCGCCGGTCAACGGATCATTGCCGAAAAAGGCCAGCCTGAGTCCGTTAACGGTTACCTCAACATCAGAACCCACACCGACGTCAAAGGTCAGGACGTCCTTCATCATTTCATCAAATATCGGACTGTTTGCGGGGTCGGTTGCATCAATGCCGTTATAGCAAAGGTGGCCGGATCCGTTGATCGTGAAGGGCGGCTGGTTTTTCCCCGAATCGGTATAACCGGTCGTATTGTATCCGCCGTAGATATATTTTTCTCCAAAAGCGGTATTCAACGATTGCAGAACCTGGTCTCTCAACTGCCCGATATACGCCGAGGCATTTCTCTTGTCTTCAGGCGTCGAGATGTCCGTTGCAGCACCGATAGCGGCTTCGTAGGCTGATTTGATAACTTCATTTAAATCGGACAAGCCGGCTTCCGCCTGTAGAAGCCAGTTTTGTGCGGTCTCTACATTTTTTTGGTAATGGCTGAGTCGGCTCAATTTGTATTTGGCCTGATTGCTGTAAATGACGCTGATCGGATCGTCGCTGATATGCGCGTACTTCCGGTTTGTGGCAAGCTGAGATTGTAATTTATCCAGCTTGGAAAGACTGGCGTTAAGGTTGCCCATATAGTTTTTTGCCAGCATCGAACTGGTGATTCGCACAGAAACCCTCCTTTCCCGAACGTATGCTTCGCACATGATCTGTTCTATTTTTCGGTATATTCACAGCCGGCTTTAGCAAAGACCTGAATATTTCAGATATTTTTATTAAATCCCGGTAAACAAGACAGAACGGGAGTTAAAGCGGTTATTCAGCTAAACTATAAACCGTATCAGCTTCTTCCTACCAGACCCATGCGGTTTATCAGTACATCCAGGATCTCGTCCATCGTCGTAATTACCCTGGATGCGCCGTTGTAGGAATGCTGGTACTTGATCAGATTGGTCATCTCCTCGTCAAGTGACACGCCGGATATGGATGTCCGCTGATTATCCACCGCAAGCAGATCAATTCTTTGATTCTCCGAATTGGTTTTGCTGTGTTGGAGCGTGATTGCCACATCCATAATGATCCCCGTCATAAAGCTGTTGAAGCCGCCAATGGTGATGTTCAGCCCGCCCGGGTCCAGTATAAGATCAGTCTGATTGATTAAATCGTACATCTTTCGCGCATTGTGCTGGTTACCCTCCTGGAGTTGATTGGAACTCTCCGGATCCAAAGGATCCTCAGTCGGAGGACCCAGAACCACCTGTCTGTCGGAGGCTGCAATATTGTAGACATCGTCTAGAATTCTCTGATCAAGCCTGATGTTTCCGGCTGTTACATCCGTTATATCGGAAGGCTCGTTAAAGAAATTGATCCCGGTTGTTGACGCGCCGCTGGCCGGATGAGAGTAACCGCTGCTGTGAATGTCGTTAACCATCCGGACCAGACCCCGTGCAAGCGTATTGAGCTGATCGATAAAAAACGGAATACCCGACGTATCACGTCCGGAATTGTCCCGAAGCTGTATGTGCGCCTTTAATTCTCCGCCAAGCGCTTCCGCCGAAAGGTCTGAACCGGGATCGGTATTATCCCAGGTCGGCCTGAAAACCTCAAGCCCTGTTATCGGATCCGTGTCGCTTCTCAGTTGTAATTCAGTTGTTGTCACGTGGTTAATGAGCTCAGTACCCGCAACCTTTAAAACAAGCTTGTTGTCCTCTCCCTCCTGATAATCGATCTTGACAAGGCATGAAAGCTCGTCCAACAGCAGGTTGCGCCTGTCCCGCAGATCGTTTGCCCTCTGCCCGTTCAATTCGTATGAATAAATCGATCGGTTGAGCTCGGCGATATTGTTAGCGAGCGTATTGATTTGCCCGACTACCGCTTCGACGGATAAATTCTGGTTTTCCTGGTGCTCAACAAGCCTGTCGTAAATCTGGTTGAAGCTGTCTGTCAGGCTTATACCGGCCTGCTGTATTACCGTACGTTGTTCCTTGTCATTTGCTTCGGTAGACAAAGACATAAAGCCTTCAAACAAATAAAGCATGCCATTGCTCAGCGCAGAGTCCTCCTGATCCTCGAATAAGGATTCGACATATGTCAGACCCTGTGTTCTGGTGTTCCAGTTTGATGCAAGCGACTGCTCCGTCCGGTATTGTCGGTCAAAAAAAACGGATCGGATCTGGTCGAGGATTTTGACCGTTACGCCCGATCCTACGGCTGAAAAATCCACAGGCTTGAATTGTGCGATTGCGCCATACGGATCAACGGCGGTTGTGATAATTCTCTGGCGGGTGTATCCGTTCGTATCCACGTTCGCGATGTTGTGGCCCGTCACATCAAGCCCTTTCTGACTGATAGCCAGGCCGGTGCGGGCGGCTTCCAAACCAAAAAATGTCGCTCTCATGGCTTTTTTCCTTTCTGAATAACTGCGCCGCGCAAAGCGTCGGCGGAAAGGTTCCGTCAACCTTTTAAGTCTTTGGTTTCCGGCCTTGCCGCCGCGTAAAACGCGGCGTCGATGCGTTATTTATTTAAACCTGTCTGTCTATCAAACCCGCTTTTTTCCTCGGCGTCTGCTCCGACATCTTTCCGTTATCATCATAAAAGTTATTTAACGGGTCCTCCGGACCGACAAGCAGGTTGAGCATCATATCTGTATATTCCAGCTGTGTCTTCAATAAATCCTGATTCAGGCGATTCAGCTCCGCCTGCGTTTTTATAACAGCGCTCAGTTCCTTTTGCACCGCAGTGAACTTTCTTTGAAGCTCGCCGCTGGTTCTCTCTATAATCACTGTAACCGTAATCTCGCTTTCGGGTATGCCGAAATGCTTTGATAAAACGGATAAAGCCTGTTCGCGTTTCTTTTCAAGCGCCTGAGCGGCGGTTAAAAACATAAATTCCTTCTGTACAACCCTGTTGATCAGGTCCGTTTGATTGTTCAGTACAGCCCTTCTTTTTTCATACGAAAGGCCGAGCAGTTCCTTTTGGATTCTGTTCTGCTCTGAAAGAAGCGTAATCATATTATCGAGAGCGTTTTGCATATACAGCCTCCCCGACGTTAAATTTCTCTGTTCCGGTTTGAATCCGGTACCTTTCGGCTGCGTTACTTAAAGAATCTGTCAATTATTTTGGCAGCTACCTGTTCGCTGTCAACCTTATATTGTCCCTTGTTAATGCGGCTTTTTAAGTCCGCTATCTTCTCTTTTTCTTCTGCGGAATGCAGCGTTATCTTGTCCTTAATGCCGCCCAGCGATCGTGTATAATTCAACGCCTCATCAGAAAAAGTAACCTGATCCGATCTGCCCGACGGCTTTTCCTTCTCCGGTATGCTCACTTTGTTGGCGTGATATTTGTTGATATATTGATTGCCGGATATCGAATTTATTTTCATTTTATGACCCGTTCCTTTCTCAGGCATAAAACCATGTAACGATTCACACGAAAACCTTCTAATGTATTGCAATTGCCGTGCGATTATGCTGTCTGCCCGGTCATCCGCTTACCGGCGGCGGGTCAGGTTGGGTTTCACCTGTTCAGATCGATCAGCAGTTGTGATCTTCTGCTGTCATCCGGAGATTTCTTCTTTGTCGGTTTTGGTGCTGCATACTGTAGTTTGTTTGATATCAAAGCCCTGCATTCATCGCACATCAATCCGTTTCCGATCGGGCGATGGCAATAAATACAAGTCGGTGCGCTGTCAGAGCTTTCGGATACGGTAAGACGTTTCTCCTTGAGAAGATAAAGCACGATATTCCTGGAAACGTCTGTTCCCTCGCAGATATCGTCAATACCTGATTTTTGCGGATTGTCATACAGATAATCCCTGATTTTTATTTGCGCGGCATCAACGTCCACCAAGCAGTTATGGCATGTATGTCCGCCAAAACTCTGAAAAGGCTTCTTGCAGATTTTACATTGTGCTATGTCCGGCATAACATATCCTCCCGAAGGAATACAAATTCCGCGTCTCAAATCTCCTTGTCACGGACTACCGTTTCATGTTGTTTGCGATACCTTCCATATTGTCGGCGGTTGTCAGCGCGCGGCCGGCCAGCGTAAAAGCCCTTTGCGCGCGGATTAACCGCGTAAACTCCACTGATGTATTGACATTGGCATTTTCCAGATAGCCTTGCTTAATTTTCGCGCCTGCCGCATATTCCTTTTCACCCGAAACCTCAGACGGTTCAAAGCTGCCATCTCCGACCGAGACAAGTCCGCCGATTACAGGGAATCGATAAAAGCCGAGCCGATCCTGCTTTAAAACATCCGCACCATTGAGAAATAATATGTCGCCGTTTTCCGAAACCTCAATTTTCGTTGTCTTTTTAGGAACCTCTATGCTTGCTCCGTCCGTGTTTAACATAAAATTACCGTTGGCATCGACCAAATACATATTTTCGCCGTCCGCTGCGGTGTACAAATTGCCTCTTCTGGTATACAGCAGCCTGCCGCCTAAGCCCATGAGCTCAAGAAACCCGTCGCCCTCAATGGCAAAATCCAGGTCGTTTCCGGTCGCGGCCAGCGTGCCGTTGGAGAAATCTCTGGTTATCGACGAGACCATTACGCCATGTCCTTTTTGCTGGTTGCCGCCCTGTGTATAGGCAGGTCCCATGCCCGCCGTGTAAAGCGCGTCTTTAAAATCAAGTCGGGAGCTTTTATAACCAACCGTGTTGATGTTTGCGATATTATCGGCAATCGTATCCAGCCTGCTTTGCTGTATCCGAAGCCCTGTTGCCGCAATGCTTATTGCTTCGTACATAATAATCTCCATTCCGCCGCAACGCGGCGGCACAAATAGTCATGAAAAATCGATGATTTGCGTAGCAAATGGCCGTCGTCATATTTGGCGGTCAAATCGATTCCTTCCGTGCGTGAAAGTATTTTCACGCTATACCTCCGTCCGGCCCGACCGCCTTTGTTACTGTGCGGACAAATTCACCTGTCCAGGATAACTTAAACGCTGACCGGCCTATCGGACCCGTCCGATCTCATTAACGGCTTTGCCGTTGATTTCATCAATCATTGAGATCATTTTCTGGTTCGTTTCATATGCCCTGTATACGGTCATCATATCAACCATTTCGCGCGCAATATCCACGTTTGAGTTTTCAAGAAAACCTTGCTTCACCATCCCCCGGACCTCTTCGACCGGCGTCTCAAGTGATGAATACAGATTGTTTCCTTCCTTGCGAAGCGTGCCGTTATCAGCAAATGAAACGACGCGGACCGTGTTGACCAATTCGTTTCCGATAACCACATCGCCATTATTTAATACGGTAAAATTTTCGTTGCCGACATAAACCCGCCCATTAGTACCCATAAGGAAGTTTCCGCTTCCGTCAATCAAATAACCTTCGGAATTGATTAAAAACGCGCCCGCTCTGGTATAGCGCTCGCCCTGCGGCGTTTCCATCACAAAGAAACCCTCGCCCGCAATCAAAAGGTCGGTCGAGCTGCCCGAATCCTCAAAATTCCCTATGGTAAAGTCCGTTGATATCATATCAACCTGCGTTCCGAAATTCAATGGTCCGACAAGCCTTCTTTGGTCAACAACATTGCTGTCATTTATACGCAAAATCATAACATCGTCAAATGTATGGGAAATCAAATAGTCTTTTTTATATCCGTTCGTATCGGAATTGGTGATGTTGTTTGTGATTGTCTCCATTTTTCTCCGCTGCAGCATCATACCGGTCGCAGCAATATAAAGGCCTCGAAACATCCCGTATCCCTTCTTTCGGATAATAGAATCAGTGCGATCTTGCTCTTATATCTTATCGGATTTTTGCGGATCTGACTTGAGCTTTTTTTCATTCACATGGTTTTTTTGTACATTCCGATGACAAGATCGACTTCATTTTGCGTAATACCGAGTTCCCTGGCAATCTGGGCTCTTGTCTTGCCGCCGTGCGAAAGATTCAAAATGGTATCCATTCTCGACGGTATAAAAGCCTCAGGCGGTTGCGGGGGCGGCTCAACATGGGCTATTTCCTTCGGTTCGCCCTTTTTGCCGTCCATTTTAAGCCTGTCTGCATCCGCACCGGCTGCCTTTGTGCGGTTCATGTCTTCCGTCCTGTTTTCCTTTTCCGCCTTATACACGCTGCCAACCAAGGAAGACAGCTTTCTGAGCGCTTCGTCAATCTCTGATCTCGATTCCGACGCCAAATCGTAAAACTCATCCATTGCGTCTTCAACCGTCGAAAACAGCTTCAATAGCTTTGCTTCTTTTTCTTCCAGCAGAACTCTCTGCTTTTTCGCTTTTACAAACAGCGCTCTGCAGAGGACAATAATGACGCATATCAAAATAAACACATAAAAAGCAAAGATATAACAATCCGCGCTCATTTTGTTTTCCTTTTCTCCGGCGATTGTTTTTGTATCCGCCCTTTCCCCCTCTCGCCGGAAAGAAGACAGGGCCCCCGCTACCTTTTTAAAACAAACCCATTAAACCATGGATATAAGCGTCAAAACAATCCCGTCAGCTTCGTGACATCATTTTGACGTATGCTTTGACCTTCGCCAAAGCATGTGCCGGCTGTTCATATTTTTATATCAATTTTTCCGCGTGCGCCTTTGGGGTCAATCGAAGACGCCCCCTGCTCGTTTTCCGGTTCTTTTTTCGGATCTCTTTTCCTGTTTTGCTTTGTTTGCTCCCTGTTGTCCTGCTCGCTCCTTATTTTCTCTATCTGTTCGGATTTTACCGTCTTCGGGACAACTTGCTTTTTCCGGTTTTCAAGCATCTTTGTCTGAACATAAAGATAATCCTGCATCAGTTCGCTTCTTTTCAACTGCGTGCTGGCTTCCTTTGCATAATCCGCTGCCCTTGTTACCATCAGTTGATTGTCAATCCCCTTGATAGACATGCCTTTTCCCTCCGTTTCAGGCTGTTATCGGGTCTTTGCCTCACAGGCGGTAATAATTACTTCCCCTTCTTTGTACTTAAACGTCGCAAATGTTACGCGCTCGTCAACCTTGTAGGAACCGGAGGCAATGATGATTTTCGTACCCGGATATGCGGTACCAAGCACATGGACTCTGCCGCCGGTCGCGTTATTCGAATCATATTCAAGCCTATATATTTCTTCGGCATATTCTTCTGAAAGTTGATTGTTCCGGTTGCGGTTTTCCCGGGCCGACTTTAAGATTTTTTCCGCGTTTTCCTTGGTCATGTTCGAAGTACCTCTGCCGAGATACATTTCAAGCTTGTCGAGCTTGTCTTGTTCCTCTCTCAGCCTTTGCTGCTCTGCGAGCAGAAACTTCATTCTCGTTCTTTTTTGCGGAACGATCCCAACCTCAATAATTGTTTGTGTATTTCCGGTGGAGCCGATAACATTGGCAATGACTTCGGACGTGGCGCGTATGATGCCGCCCATCAGGTTTCCGCGCCGCCCGGTCATGATCAGCGATCTCCCGGCCTCCACAGTGCTGTGAACGATCGAATCGGCAATAATGTCGCTGCCGGCAACAACGGTGGCGCGCTCGATAAATTGCGCATTGACCGAGCCCGCTGCAATCAATCGGCCCTTATCCATTCCCTGAATACCTGTTTTCAGTTCGATGTTTCCGCCGGCGATGATTTCGGATCCCTCAACGACGCCGGCAACGGTCACCGTTCCGCTTGCCTTGATCACAAGGCCCGATATCACATTGCCCTGTATGTACACGCTTCCGTCAAAATCGATGTTGCCTGTGCTCAGATTGCAGTCGCCTTTGACGGTATAAACGTTCAAAACAGTGAGGGTGTTGTTGATAAAGTCAACCATTCCGCTGACCTTAGCGTACATCGCCGTCTTGTTCTCGTTAATGATTGTGTTTTTTGAGCGCGGAAGCGAAACTTCCTTCCCGAAATGCGGCTTTAACGCCAGACCGCGAACGTTCTTACCGGGCGTTCCGGGTGTTGCCGGATACCTTGTTACCAAAAGCTGCCCTTCCTTCACGGGTTCGTATAGATCCAGGGTTTTATAATCGATTTTGCCCTCGCTGCTTTCCTTGGGCGAATACGTTCTCGGCCCGGTATTGAAGTGATACTCCAGATAACCGTTTGTTCCGTCAATCGGTTCAAGGCCTTTCGCGATAAGATAGACCTTGCCGTATTCTTTTTCCGCTATGGCTTGCTCCAATGCCTTTTCGTCGAGCCCGAAAACGATACCGTGTTTTCTGATCTTTTCTACGATTTCCGCGCGGCTGATCTTCGGGCCGTTTTCATCCGGCGGAAGAAACTTGATTGTCCCTTCCATATCGTTTTCACCAAATCCCGCCTCGACCTCTTCCCCGAGAATGACCTCTGTCTGCGGCGGACCGATCAGGGCTCTGCCCTCTCCCGCTTCCAAAATACCCACCAGTTCCGGAATATTCAGTTGCCGGATCGCCTTTCTGTTGACATGAAACGCTATTTTTTCCCGCTCAATCCGCATGCCCGCTCCGCGGCTTGGATATGCTTCAAGATAAACGCCGTCGCTTTCATAATACAGCTGAAAGCTGCCGTTAACGTTTTCTATTTCGGACAGCTTTTTTTGTTTGAGGCATAAAATCAATACAACATAAGGAAACCCCTCGTTTCCCTGCCGCTTGATTTCCGTAATTAACTGGTCCTTTTCACATGCAAAGTATTGCATAGCCGCCGCTGCGGCGGCATCCAGACTATCGGCGGTAAAGTATTTCATGAAATATTTCGCAGCCATATCCTTTGTGCCTCCATTTCCTTTGTGTTTACGCCGACAGTGCGTTCAGGGCTGATTATAAACAAAACCGCTAAAACTCCGCCGCGTCCGTTCCGTGCAAAAGATATCCGGGTGAAAAGCATCTATTTTCTTACCTTTCATCGCTTGTATTCATTCAAAGAACTTTTTGCAGCTTTGAACGCATTTTAATCAGAATCTTGGAATGAATCTGGGATACGCGGGACTCGGAAACGTCCAATATTTCGGCAATGTCCTTGAGCAGCAGCCCCTCGTAATAATACAGCGTAATGACAAGCCTTTCCTTTTCCGGCAGCGTATCGATCATTTCCGCCAATAGCTTTTTCATCTCCTTGTTGAGCAAAGTGCTCTCCGGAGAATGCTCCATCGGCGCGGATACCTCGTTTACGGCGCCGGAGGAACTGAGTGTATCCTCAAAATTAACGAGGTTGAACATATGCGTCTGAGACAGAATTTTCCGAACCTGCGATACCGGCATATTCAGTGTCGCCGCGACATTTTCATCCGTCGGCGGCGTCTGATGCTTTGCTTCCAGCGCTTCATAAGTCTTCATGACCGCATTGATCTTTTTCCTGAGGCTGGGTGGCGCCCAATCCTGAGACCGCATATAGTCCAGAATCTCACCGTAAATTCGCGTACCGGCATAGGTCTCGAATTTCACACCGTGATTGATGTTGAATTTATCCACCGCGTCAATCAGGCCGATGACACCGCAGTTGATAAGATCATCTTGCTCATTATAGGCGTTGTATTTCGGCATCATACGCCTGACCGTCCATTTAACAAGGTGAATGTAGTGGAGGAGCAGTTCGTTTTTTGCCTGAAGGTCTCCCGTATCCTTATAATACTTCCAGAGCCTGTCAATATCATCCTTGGGAATATCCGATGCTTTTGCTTCAATACTCATAATTCATACCCTTCTACCCAACATTTTCCCGGGTATGCCACCAAAGATTTTGCTTCAGATTGCTTATCTGTCGCCCCGGGCAGATTGGCTGCAGACGCCTTGTATTATCCTGTGCTAGTCATCTTCAACAAGCCTCTTCTGTTTCAGTCTTTTTTGCTCGCGCGCCATAACATATTTCGACAGGTTACCGCTTACCTCTTTTGAGGTATACAAAAACATGATGCCGATGTTATAAACTTTCTGCAGCGGATTGATCATGTCAACCTGTCTGATTTCTCCGATGATCTCAAGCGGCTCGGCCTCGGCGTCAGGCCACATGAGATATATCCGCATAAACACCTTGTCGCCGACGCTGTATGCCTTTTTTGTCTTAACTGCGATACCTGTAACGCTGATATTTATGGAATAGGCCACTTCCCGATCATCTTCGGAGCTGTTTAGCCTGTCAAAAACCAGATCGTTGTCGATATAGCTCATAACAACCTTCAGTTCCTCATTAATTCTGAAAGAGTCCCTCCTTTGTTGTTTCTGAGGTTCGGAAAGAACCTGCAACTCCAGAAAAGTAAGCTGGTCATGATGCTGATAACCGACCATTTTCACATTTGCCCGATACCGTCCGTTTGTGCGGTAGAAATACATTTGCAGCTCCTGATTTTTTGCGAACGAGACGGGCATGCCTTTATATATCGGGACTGATACCAGCAGATTTTTGTTATTCGTGATGTCCTCAAGCATGGTGCGGTAGACTGGACCTGTTCCAAGGTACAGATCAACGCGGTCACCGATTTTAATCAGTTGCTTTTTGACCGTCACTTTCCGACCTCCTTATCCGAGATTTTTCTCTATAACTGCTGCCGGCCATTTCGCTTTACCCGAAGGACGGGTTAAAAGGGTGTCTTGATGTCATGTCCGGGACATTGCGTCCCTTTCCCCCAGATAAAAATTCGTTTATCCGAGCAGCCTGGAAAACAGTCTGTAAAGCCGGCTTGAGGATCCCTCATGTGCAGGCAGATCGAGCAGTGTTCTGGCTATAGACATAATTTCTTTTGCCGACGCCCCGCCGGGATGGCTGATGATGATCGGCGTCTGCCTTTTTATTGATCTTGTCACTTCCTGGTCATACAGGACATTCCCGATTGACTCAATTTCAACGCCTAAATTTCGCCTGACGACTTCTTTGAACCCTTTCGTTACCGTCTCCGCCTCTTTCTTGCTGTCGCTTTTATTCATAATCAAACGGATCGGGTGCGAAGGTACACGTTTCAATACCATTTTGATCAGCGCGTACGCATCAAGGATAGCCGTCGGTTCCGGCGTGGTGACAACGATGGTTTCGGTTGATGAAACAAGCAGCCGCATAATGTTGTCATTGACTCCGGCTCCCATATCAAACAGCAGAATATCAGCGGGGTCCCTTAAAACAAGAATGTCCTGCAGAATATTTCTTACTTGATTTTCATCCATCCGGAGAAGCTCGTAAACGCCTGAGCCGCCCGATATGAAACGAACCCCGTCATATCCCTCCTGTATGATCTCATACAGTTTTTTCTCCCCTTGAATCAGATGGCTTATATTGTATTTTGAATTAACGCCAAGCATCACATCTACATTGGCAAGTCCGAAATCCGCGTCAACAACGAGCACGCGCATCCCAAGCCTGCTCAAAGCAATCGCCAGATTGACCGATATGCTGGATTTGCCGACTCCGCCCTTGCCGCTTGCAATGGATACGATTTTCATACCCGAATTACTCTTACCGACAAGTTCCCGAAGCGGCTGCGCCTGATCTCTGATTATACCGTTCATCATGCAACCCTTATTCCCTCAATAAATGGTTGGTTATGGATAGCGTATCCGCCTGTTCGATGTCGTCGGGCACATTTTGGCCTGTTGTCACATAAGCTAGCATCTTTTTCGTATACCAGCAAAGGTTTAAAATCATTCCCCTGTATTTTGTCTCATCCAGCTTGGTGATCAGCAGCTTAAAATTATCAATATATTCGTAGCTGTCCAGTATCTCTTTCAGCGCAGGAAAGGACGTAGTTGCAGAAACGCAAAGCAGCACCTCCTCGGGCGCAGCGCATTCCATAATCGCCTTGATATCCTCCTTGTGCTGCAGGTTTCCGGGACACTTTCCGGCCGTGTCGATAAAAACGACCTCCCTGTCCGGCATGTCGTTGATGGTTTGTCCGATCTCGCTTACTTGATAAACAACCGATAAGGGAATATCCAGTATGTCGGAATATGTCTTCAGCTGCTCCTGCGCCGCGATCCGGTAGGTATCCGTGTTGATGATGCCGACCTTTTTCTTTTGCTTGATCGAAAGCTCAGCCGCAAGCTTAACGATCGTCGTGGTTTTACCGACGCCTGTCGGCCCAACCACAAGGACTATCCTGCGGTTGTATTTTTTAAGCCTGATCGGCTCCGGTGTGCCGAGTTTCTCCAAAATCAGATGCTCTATGACATCCCGCGCTTTCGCCCCTTGCTGTTTTTTTAAAATCTCTTCCGCTTCTTTGGCAATCTGGTGAGCAAGCTCGTCTCTGACCTGGTTGTTAATCAGCACGGTGAGCAGCGCCTCAACCTCGCTTGTGTAATCGTATGTAATGTCACGTTTGACAAAAGAAAACTTGTCGATGAAGCCGTTCAGCATCCGGTCAAGGGAGTCGATTCTGCTGTCAAGGCCCTCCATTTGTTCCCTGTTGAGCTCAGTGGCCTTCAGGGCATTTATTTCATTGCCGCCGTCGTTTAGCAACTTTGGGGCATAAGCGCTATAGGTTCTGTTGATCTTTTTGGCAATCGGGATTTTTGCCGGGTCGTAAGCGACCATCACCTCCTGCAGAGGTCTTTGGAACAGGTAGCGCAGCCCTTTTTTCCTTACTTTCCGGCTGTTTAGCAATACCGCATCCGATCCAAGCTCTTTTATGACTGTGTCCATTGCCTCTTGCATATCCTTGGCGCGATATCTTTTTACAAGCATCAGAGCTTCACTACTCCTTCAGAAAAAACGTCGATCCCCGAATCCACTTCATTAAACGACATGACATTCAGATCGCTTGAAATCTGCTCGGCTATTTTGCGAAACTGCCTGCGTACCAGCGGTGAGGTCAAAACGATCGGCACATTGCCCTTGTTTCTGACCTTTTCGACCGCATCCCTGAGGCGAGCGAATATCGTATTAACTTGATTGGGTTCAAGCGCCAGATATGAACCGTGTTCGGATTGGCGCGTGCTTTCGACGATCAGCTGCTCAAGCGCCGGGTCAAGCGTGACAACATGCGCAACATTGTCCGGAATGAAGCGCTTGGATATCGCCCGCTTCAGGGCCTGCCGCACATATTCGGTTAAAAGATCCGTGTCTTTGGTGATATTCCCGTAATCGCCCAATGTTTCTATAATCGTCTCTATATCGCGGATCGGGATGTTTTCCCGAAGTAGGTTTCCCAGAACCTTCTGAACCTCTCCGAGCGTAAACATCTTCGGTACAACCTCATCAACCAGCGCAGGCTGGGTTTTTGATAGGTTCTCAATTAATGTCTGCACCTGCTGGCGGCTGAGCAGTTCGTGACCGTGCCGTTTGATGATTTCAGTCAGATGCGTTGCTATCACCGAGGGAGGATCTACGGTAGAGTAACCGCAAAGCTCCGCTTTTTCGCGGTCGCTTTTCGGGATCCATAATGCCGGCAGCCCAAAAGTGGGCTCGACAGTGGGAATACCGTACAGCTCTTCGGTGGTCTCGCCGGTGCTCAGTGCCAAAAGATGATCCGCCATAACCTCGCCCTGCGCGACCTCCACATCCCTGATTTTAATCGAATAGGTGTTCATGCCCAGTTGAATGTTGTCCCGGAGCCTGATTGATGGAACGATGATTCCGAGGTCCAGCGCGCACTGCCGCCGGATCATCACAACACGGTCCAGAAGATCGCCGCCTTGCGAAACGTCCACTAACGGGATAATCCCATAGCCGAAAAATAGCTCAATCGGATTGACCTCCAGTAGCGAGGTCACACTTTCCGGCTTTCGTTTTTCCTGGGCAGCCTGCTCGGCCTGATCGACCTCTTCTTGTTCTCCGGCCTTTTTTCTTCTGGTATTTGTCGTATATCCGACAATAAACAAGCAGACAGCCAGCACCCACATCGGGATTTTCGGAAGGCCGGGAACAAGGCTGAGTAAAAAGACAAGCGCGCCTCCGACCATCAGAACATACGGCTGCCCGAACAGCTGGGCGACCGCCTCGCTTCCGAAGGTTACGTCTCTGCCCGAACGCGTGACAATAATGCCCGAGGCCGTGGAAATCATCAGCGCGGGCATCTGGCTGACCAACCCGTCGCCTATGGTTGCCAGCGTGAATATCTTGGCAACATCCCCAATCGGTTTATCCATTGTCAGCGCACCGATAATAAGGCCTGCGACAATATTAATGATTGTGATGATGATGCCCGCTATGGCATCTCCCTTGATAAACTTACTAGCGCCGTCCATTGAGCCGTGGAAATCCGCCTCATGCTGAATCTCTTCCCTGCGCCAGCGTGCGGTAGCCTCGTCGATGACCCCGCTGTTCAGGTCGGCGTCAATGGCCATTTGCTTTCCCGGCATCGCATCCAGCGTAAAACGGGCTGAAACCTCGGCTACACGTTCAGCACCTTTGGTGATCACAATAAACTGAATGATCATGATAATCAAAAAGATGATGATGCCGACGACAAGATTGCCTTTTGTTACAAAGTTTCCGAACGTTTCGATGACATGTCCGGCTTGTCCCTGATTACCAAGAATCAGCCTGGTTGAGGATAAGTTCAAAACGAGTCTAAACAGCGTGATGATCAGCAGAAGCGTCGGAAAAACCGAAAACTCCAGAGGGTCTTTTATGTAAAGGGCCAGCAGCAGTATGATGATGGACAAGGTTATGTTCAAAATAAGCAGAATATCCATTAGATATGAAGGAACCGGCAATACCATGAGCAGCACTACCGCCAGTATGGCTATGGCAAAGGAAATGTCCGATACCTTCATTTTATATTGACTCCCCTGTTGTTTTTCTGTCTGTAGACATAAACCAGAATATCCGCCACTGCCTGATAGAACTCAGCCGGAATTTCTTCGTCGATTTCGCAAATATTGAAAAGCGCCTGAGCAAGGAGCTTGTTTTCCACAAGCTGAATCTTATGTTCGCGCGCCACTTCCCTGATTTTTCGGGCAATGTAATCCTTGCCCTTGGCTATGACAATAGGCGCGCTGTCGACGCCCTCTTCATATTTCAGCGCTATGGCATAGTGCGTCGGGTTTGTAATGATCACGTCGGCGGACGGAACCCTCTCCATCATACGCATTGCGCTGACCTGTCTCTGCTTCTGCCTGATCTTGCCCTTAATCTGCGGATCGCCTTCGGTAAGCTTATACTCCTCCTTGACTTCCTGTTTCGTCATCTTCAAATCCTTTTCATACTTCCACCACTGAAAAAGAAAATCAAAGGCTGCGATGATTCCGAGTGCAAGGCTCATTTTCAGTGCGATGGAAAAAGCGGTCTTCATGATCGCAAGAAATGACAAATACAGATTCGTGCCCATATAAGTCGGAAAATTCGGAAGTATGGCAATATATTCCATATACAGTATATAGCCCAGCACAATAATCTTCAATATCGATTTTAACAGTTCGGTAAGTGTTCTTGTCGAAAAAATTCGTTTAAACCCTTTAAGCGGACTGATTCGATCCAGTTTCGGCATAAGGGTCTTTGTTGTAAACAAAAAACCGACCTGCACGATGTTGACGGCAAACCCGGCAATCACAGCGCATCCGAGGACAGGCAGAGTGATTTCAATCAGCGTATTGAAGCACCGGCGAAACAATGAAAGCAGGTAAGGAGCCGTTAACTCGGCGTTTACGGGAATCACCGCCGGGCTCAGGAAATCGGTATAAACGCCCATCATCTGCCTTGTCATTATCGGCCAAAGGAAAAGCATAAGGCCGAACATGACAATGGTGCAGGCCGCAATACTGACTTCATTGCTTTTAAGCACCTGACCGCGTTCACGCGCATCCCGCCGCTTTTTCGGCGTTGCTCTTTCTGTTCTGTCACCGGCTTCGTTCATGTCGATACCATAAACGCTGCAAACATTTTCTCAATCCCCATAAACATTTCGTCAAATATCCTACCGCTGAAGTTCACAAAGGCCGGAATCATAACAACCATAATCAAAAAGCCGATAAACAGCTTGACCGGTATACCCACAACAAACATATTGATCTGCGGCACGGTTCGAATCAGCACACCGAAAGCGATTTCGATAATCAGACCCGACGCGATGACGGGCAATGCAACCATAACAGCCAGTGTAAAGCTCATCACGAACACTTCGAGCGCCACCAGCCCGATTTCGGGCCTGAACACCAGGTTTCCGACCGGCAGCTTCAACAGCGTTATATTCACGATCTGGATAAGCCTGTGATGACCGTTGACCGAGAAAAACACGATGAGCATGACAAGGTTCGTCAGGTTTCCGACCATCGGTATCTGTGTGTTGTTTTGAATATCATAAACATTGACAATGCCGAAACCAATCTGCATATCGATCAGTTGACCGGCAATGTAATTGATCGCAAAAAAAACATTTGTGGCAAAGGCCAGTACAACGCCGATTAGAAGCTCGGAAGCGCAAAGTAGCGCAAACCCGATCAGACTGTTGTATTCAATGCGCGAAGCGGGCGGTATCACGACGAAAAACAGGAACGACACGGCAGCGGTAAAACCCGTTTTCACCCTGACCGGGACAGTAACGCGCCCAAATACGGGCGAGGTAAAGACAAGCCCGCCGACACGGAACAAAACCAGAAGAAAATAATCGACATTCGATAAGACGGAACCGATAACTGCACTCATATTCAGCTGACAATCGTATTGACGGAATCATACAGCCTGTAGGTAAACTCCGTGATCGTATTGATGATAAAGCTTGCTGACACCAAAAACGTGAGTAAAATGGCTATTATCTTCGGAACAAATGCCAATGTCTGTTCGTTGATTTGCGTCGTTGCCTGAAAGATCGACACGATCAGGCCGACCACAATCGCAGCAATCAGCATCGGCGCCGACGATATGATTGCGGTATAAATGGCATCCTGAAGGATTGAAATAATTTCCGCCTGACTCATACTTGCCTCCATCTCTCCGCCTTCTTAAGGCGGTGATTTAAGCGGTTTCTTAATCCCGGCTACCCAAAGCTCTGCATCAGCGTCCCGATGACCAGCTGCCAGCCGTCAACGAGCACAAACAGCAAAACCTTAAAAGGCAGCGAGATCATTGCCGGGGGCAGCATCATCATCCCCATCGCCATCAGCGTGCTGGCAACAACCATATCGATGATGATGAACGGTATGTAAATGAAAAACCCGATCTGAAACGCCCGTTTGATTTCGCTCGTCAAAAAAGCGGGGATTAAAATGCGATTCGGCGCCGCTTCCGGGTCCGCAACCTCTTCATTTGAAAGCCTGATGAAAAAGGACATATCGGTTTTTCCCGTTTGCCTGAGCATGAAGTTACGTGTCGGCTCCATTGCGCGGTCAAAAAATTCATCCTGCTCTATTTCGTTTTTCGTATAGGGAACATACGCATTGTCGTGAACATCCGTTAAAACAGGTCCCATCACAAACATTGTCAGAAACAACGCCAGCCCGATTAGAACCTGATTTGGCGGCATCTGCTGCATGCCCAGCGCGTTTCTCACAAAGGACAAGACGATAATGATGCGGGTAAAGCCCGTCAGCATGATGACAAGTGAGGGCAAAATCGTCAGCAGTGTCAGTAAAATAATGATGTCGATCGTTTGGGTGTTTTCTCCGAACAGCGTTTTTGTAATGTCCTCAACCGTACCGGCGGCATCTGCCCGCGTAACGGCTAAAAAAGAGAAGACTGCAACGAACAACATAACGAAAGAGATTTTTTTCAGCCGCTTCATTGAACAATCTCCTCCGGCAAAGCGTCCTCGACCGAACCGAGCCGAGCCCTTTTCCTTTGAATTCTGTTGTACACCTGATCGAGAGCGTCGTTATCTGAGCGCAAGGACTGCGCGTTACTTTTTTCTGTTGTTTTGCGCGCCTTGGGTCGTGCGCCGTTTTTCAGCGAGGTATACACCTGCCAAAGCCCCTTCTGAAGTATACCCTGCGGCTCAAATTTCGGCGCTTCGGCTTTTTTCCGCTGCTCGGACATAGCCGGCTCAAACGCTTCGAGTTCCAGAGTATCGAGCAGCGTGACGTTCTGATTTGTCATCGCAATCAGGTAGATTTTATCCTTCACTTCAATCAGGCATATGCTTTTGTCTTTGGTCACCGCAAACCTGTCCCTGAGCTTGATTGATCGGCCGGCTTTCGTTTTGCCTGTTTTCGCCGCGAGAAAGTAGGTGGCATAGTAAGCGCAGACAATGATCAAAACTGAGACAAAAATAAACAGAATAATCCTGTCGGCAGTCATTTCCTTCTCCTTCAATCGCGTACATGCACAGGCGCGCATGGCGGCCTATATCCCGATCCTGTAATAAATAATATCCAAAGAGCAAATATGCTCTTTGAGCAATTATGCTCTTTTGATAGGCATAAATAAGAATAAAGGTGCACAATAAGCCGATTCTCGGTTAATTAAGCACCCATTTATTTAATTATACCTGCATGTTCATGATCTCTTTATACGCGTCTAATATCTTATTGCGAAGCTGCAAAGCCAGATTCAGTGAGATTTCCGCCTTCTGCGCGTCAATCATCAGTCCCGAGAAGTCGTCGGCCTGCCCGGCCAAAAGCTCGAGTGTCGATTGCTTGTCTGTTAGATCCGCCTCCGACGCGGTGCTCATCGCATCGGTCAGAATATCGGAAAAGCTTGCCGCTCCCCCGCCGGAGGCTTTGGGCGTATCGGGCGCTTCTGATAACATGTTAATGATGTTTGATGAAATCGGACTTATGTCCATATGTACCCCCCCAGCAATAATAAGGATAAAAAGGGATTTTCCTTTTTCCCGGCACCGGCCGCCTTATAGCATAAAATCAGGCTATCTGCCGATCTCCAGCGTTTTGACGGCCATATCCTTAAAGGTGTTCAGCGCCGTGATGTTTGCTTCGTAAGCCCGGTAGGCGGACATCATGTCGACCATTTCCTGTACAACATCGACATTTGGCATCTCGACATACCCCTCCTCATTCGCGTCCGGATTTGACGGGTCATAATCAAGCCTGAACGGCGAATCATCTTCCCCGATCATGGCAACCCGAACGCCGCCTGCAAAGCCTTTTGCCCTGTTAAAATAAGCCGCGAATGAATTCGTACCAGGGTCAGCCTGCCGAAAAACAACGTATCTTCTGCGATACGGTCCGCCGTCCGCTGTCCTTGTCGTATTGATGTTCGCCATGTTCTCGGCTATCACATCCATGCGAAGCCGGGTCGCGGTCAGCGCGGAGGCGCTGATACTCATAGAGTCTAAAAATCCCATATGTAACCCTATTTCCCTTCTGTGACGGCTGTTTTAATCCTGTTCAGTTCGCTGTTGAGCTTATAGATCAGCGTATTGTACCGGATTGTGTTTTGCGCCAGCTTCACGTTTTCCGCTTCTGCATCCACATTGTTCCCATCGAACCGCATCGACGTCAGGTCGTTTTGTACAATCTGCGGCGATACCGAACTAAATGTCGAAGCGCCGATTTCTATATGCCTATCATTGGTCCGCTTTCCCGTAAAAGCGCCGGATTCAAGCGCCCGCGCGAAAATCGATTCAAATTTTACATCGGACGATTTGAAATTCGGTGTTTCGGAGTTGGCCAGGTTGTTGCGCAGAACCGCATTGCGCAGCCACGAGGCCTGAAGCCCCTTATGCAAAAGATCCGTCGATGCAAAAAGCTCGTCCCACATATTTCCGCCGCACCCCCTTGTTAACGGATTACATTACTGTTACATTAAGCATGATGTTGCCACATATTATCAAAATTATAACATGCTGACATCTGTTCGTCTAGTCTTTTTCGACAGTACATTACAAAATAACGGAAATGATTATAATATATGCCATAATGCACATATTTTATAATCTTTTCTCATGCCTCTTTTTATATCGTTATAAATCCGGATTCCATTAAATAATACGCACACAAGGCTGGCGCAAAAAGGCTGATGCCATGCACTGAAAGTTTCGCATCAGCCCCTGTAATTATTTTAATCTGTTTTCGATCAAATCGGAGAATTGTAATAAGGCCATGTGGGCGCAAAAGCGCCCACATGGCCTTATTACAATTCCGAGTAATCTATTTTATTGAAGATCCATGTTTTTTCCGAGCATTTGTCCTGCGGTTTCCCGAAGTTTCCCGAAAGCAATCTTTCCGCTGCTTGTAACGGGCAACTCATCGAAAAACAGAACATATTTCGGTATCTTGAAATACGCGTGTCGGCTGCCGACCAGATCTCTGACCTCCCCGTCCGTCATCGATACCCCTTCCTGCAAAACGAGGCACATGCAGATTTCTTCCCCGTAATGCGCATCGGGAACACCTATCGCTTTCACACTCCTGACTCTCGGGTCGCTCATTACCGTATCTTCGATTTCACCCGGCGAGATGTTCTCACCGCCTCTGATGATCAGTTCCTTCAGGCGTCCCGCCATATGTATGTTCCCGTTTTCATCCAAAAACCCCAGGTCGCCGGTATGTAACCATCCGTCCGGCTCAAGAACCGTTTCGGTCAGTTCGGGCTGGGCATAGTAGCCCTGCATGACATTAAAACCCCGGATGCATATCTCGCCGACCATCCCCGCGGGGACTGGCTCGTTGTTGTTAATGTCTCTGATTTCCCCTTCAATATGGTCCATAAAGGCGCCGATCGTATTAGCCCTTACCTCTAGCGGTGCATCGTAGTCGGCGAAGGTAAAGCCCGCGGTTGCCTCGGTCTGACCCAAAGCGGGCAACAGATTAAACTGCATGACATTCTCGACCTTTTTGAAAAACTCTGCGGTATAACTCGAACCGCCGATGAAACCTGTCCGCAGAGGTGAAAGATCATAGCTCCCGATATCATCTCTGGCAATAAGCGCCGAATAGAGTGTCGGTACGGCGCTCAACACCGTGCACCTGTCCACGGATACGGCCTCCAGGATTGTCCCTGTACGCCGGTTCGCGGGAAAATAGATACACGCGCCGACGATCAGCGCGGATAGCACGCCCGCGGTCAGCGAAAAACAGTGGAACATCGGCGTCACAATGCAAAATCTGTCATGCGGACATGCCCGAAGCGCCTCCACATGGGCAAACGCGGTATTTACCCTGGAAAAATGGGTGGTCACAACGCCCTTTGCCGCCCCGGTTGTACCCGATGTGAATAAAATCGTATCCCAGTCATCGGGTGTAACCGATTGTTTTACCCGACTAAGCGTTTCGTCGGAAACCGCCTTGGCGGTTATATACAGCCCGTCAAGAGACAAGAAACCCGGAAGGACATCCGGGCCCATATAGACGGCCTTTTTCAGCCCTTCTATCGACATTTCCGGGATTATATCCGCAAAAGAGACGCCGCGGAACCCTTCGTCAAAGAACAGGTACCGCACATTTGCTTGCGTTATCAGCGCTTCTGCCTCGGTTTTCTGCAAACCGGTTCCCAGCATGACCGCCACAGCTCCGATTTTAACGATAGCCAAAAGGATATACAGCGTATTCGGCCGGTCGTTCCCCCATATACCCACATGGCTTCCTTTTTCCACACCAAGAGCAAGGAGCCCCCGCGCAAGCGTGTCCGTCACAAGGTCAAGCTCGGTGTATGAGACTGTTCTGCCAAGGTATTCCACAGCAGGACGGTCGGGATGCCGGGCGGTTATCTCATCGAGAAGCCGTCCGATGGTTAATTGTCTTAGCTCAAACATTGAAGCGCCCCCCATAAAACGATAGAATAAGGCGGGAGCAATCTGACAGCGCAAGCCCGGTGGCCTTCGTTTCGGGCCGCCATACCTTGCGTTCCTCTGCTCCCGCCCGTCAATTTACTGCTTATCAAGGGCTTCGATGATTTCCGGAATTACTTTAAAGAGGTCGCCGACAATGCCATAATCCGCAACCTCGAATATCGGGGCGTTTTCATTCTTGTTGATCGCCACAATGTATCCGGAATTCTGCATACCGGCCAGATGCTGGATCGCACCGGATATTCCACAGGCGATATATAGCTTCGGCTTGACGGTCGTTCCGGTCTGTCCGACCTGATAGCTGTGGTCAATCCAGCCGGAATCCACACAGGCGCGGCTGGCGGCAATGGTTCCGCCCAGCTTGTCGGCCAGCTGCTTAAGGATTTCGAAGCCCTCCGGCCCGCCGACTCCGCGTCCGCCGGAAACAATAATCTCCGCGTCGGTTAAGGATACGAGCTCGCCTGCGGCTTGGACTACCGCCAGAACGCTCTGGCGAATCTCGCCGGATTTGAACTTAACATCCAGCTCAACGAGCTCTCCTCTGCGGCCGGGCACGCGCACAGCCTTCTCCATAACGCCGGGGCGAACCGTAGACATCTGCGGTCTGTGTTCGGGGCACACAATTGTTGCCATCAGGTTTCCGCCAAAGGCGGGACGGGTTTGCATGAGTTTCTTGTCCGTGGGATCGATATCCAGCGCTGTGCAGTCGGCGGTGAGACCGGTGCCGCACTTAACGGCGATGCTGGGTCCGAGGTCGCGTCCGATATGCGTTGCGCCCATCAAAACGATTTCCGGCTTGTATTTTAATATAGCCAAATATAGGGCTTTTGTGTATCCGTCAGAAGTGTATGTGGAAAGGTCGGGTGAATTCGCGTAATACACCTTGTCGGCGCCGTACTCAAACAGTTCATCCACCAGATTATCGACATTGTCGCCGCACAAAACAGCGCACACCTCTGTCCCGATCTCATTTGCCAGCTTCTTTCCTTCGCCCAGAAGCTCAATGGATACGCCCATCAGCTCTCCGCGCCTCTGCTCGGCAAATACCCAGACACCATGATACAAAGAGATATCCACATTGCTCATTGACGTCGCGGTTTTCTCGATAGCATCAAAAGGGCAACTGTCCACACATACGCCGCAGTTGGTGCAGCCGGGGCCGATCACAGCGATCTTATTTTCCATTGTTATCGCGTCAAATGGGCAATTCTTAACGCAAAGGGTACATCCTCTGCATTTTTCCGTTATCACATTAACAGCTATGTCGCTTCACATCCTTCCGCTAGTCAAAGCACATGCTTTTCTCTTAGTTTATTCACCAACAAATTCGCCATTTCGGTAACCGTACCGTCCAGCATCTCGCCCTTACCCTTCGGCGTCGGCGTGAAGCTTCTGAAAACCTGTGTGGGAGACGCGTTGAGGCCGCATTCTTCCGGACTCAGATCAACGTCGTTTTCGTCCCATGTGGTGATATAGTTGTTTTCGCACACATCAATGATTCTGCTGATGTTCATATATCTCGGCTCGTTGAGCTCTTTGATGACAGTCAGAACACAAGGCAACGGCACTTCGATGACCTCATAACCGTCCTCAAGGCTTCTCTCGACAATGATGGATTTTTCCTTTAATTCGCGGATCTTCTGCACATAGGTGACAAAGGGGAGCCCGAGACGCTGAGCAACCTGGGGCCCAACCTGGGCCGTATCGCCGTCAATGGCCTGGCGACCGGCGAAGATGAGGTCATAGCCGCCGATTTTATTGATTCCGGCTGCGATGGTCGTGGAGGTGGCACAGGTGTCGGCTCCGCCGAATGCGCGGGAGGATAAAAGATATGCGTCATCCGCGCCCATCGCAATGCATTCCTTGAGCATGTATGAAGCCTGCGCAGGACCCATGGACACAACGCTGACTGTGGAACCGGGAATCTGATCCTTGATGGCGAGCGCCGCTTCAACGGCATTAGCGTCATCCGGGTTCAAAATCGAGGGCACACCCTCGCGGATCAGCGTACCCTTGACGGGATCAATCCTGACCTCGTTGGTATCCGGTACCTGTTTTGCACAAACAATTATTTTCAATTTCTACCTCCTCCCCCCGCTACTTCAGCAAAGCGCCGGAAATAACCATCTGCTGAACCTGAGAGGTTCCTTCAAAAATGGAATTTATGCGGGCATCGCGATACAGGCGCTCAATCCTGTAATCTTTTATATAGCCGTAACCGCCATGGATCTGCAAAGCCTTATAGGCGACCCGGTTGCACATTTCCGAAGCGTAGTATTTAGCCATCGAGACTTTCATGCTGGCGTTCTTGTCGTCCCTGTCCTTGAGGACAGCGGCATTGTATAAAAGCTCTCTGGCCGCCTCAACCTCAGTGGCCATGTCGGCAAGCATGAAGCTGATGGCTTGGAAATCGGCAATGCGTCTGCCAAACTGCTTGCGTTCCTTTGCGTATTTGATGGCCTCTTCCAGGCAGGCCTGTGCAAGACCCACGGACTGGGCCGCAACGCCGAGACGGCCGTAGTCCAGCGTCTTCATAGCGTTTGTAAAGCCCCTGCCCTCTTCGCCGAGCAAGTCGCTTTTGTGCACGCGCACGTCCTCCAATACGATGTCGCTGGTGGGACAGCCGATAATGCCCATTTTCTTTTCGTGGCTGCCAAAAGAGATGCCGGGCAGCTTCATATCTACAATAAAGGTAGAGATGCCCCTTGTCCCCTTTGTGAGGTCTGTTTTGGCGAAAACGATGCAGAAATCCGATATCGGGGCTGCGGTGATGAAGGTCTTGCGTCCGTTGAGTATATAATAATCCCCGTCGCGCACTGCCGTTGTGGCAACGGCGCCTGCGTCAGAGCCCGCTCCGGGTTCTGTCAGTCCAAAGCTGGGGTATTTTTCTCCCCTTGCGACCGGAGCCAGATATTTTTCAAGTTGCTCTTGGGTACCGGCCAGCATCAGCGGACCGCTACCCAGAGAGTTCGCGCCGGATACATAAATGGAGGAAACCATGCTGACTCTGGAAATTTCTTCAATAACGATGACATATGCCAGAGTATCTCCACCCTGTCCGCCCAGTTCCTTGGGCGCCTTTATGCCGAATAAGCCGTTCTTTTTCATTTTATCTAAGATTTCCTGGGGATATTCGCCGGTTTGATCAATCGTGTCCTGGACTTCGCTTGGGATTTCATTCTCAGCAAAGTCTCTGGCAAATTTTCTGATCAGTTCATATTTTTCCGAAAAAATCATAATTTTCTCGCCTCCCTTCATATCTGCTGCGTTTCGTGTATGCGCAGCATTTAAAACGGTCTGAGGAAGCACCGTATAATGCGGATTTAACAAAGCAAAGGCCGTGTCTTTCCGAAAACCGCATAATCCTGTTTATATTTCCGTTGTAGGGGCGCACTTAATCAAGCAGTCAAGCGGCGCTTGTCTGCAGGATACAGATTTGCCGGCGAAAATTTTCATATGCAGTATTTATTAATCCGCGGCATGTGGCGGAAAGGGTTTGTTGCCGACCTCTGCTTTACAGCAGAACGGCCCAATCAACCCGATTTTCGCTTTTCATGCTGTTATCGTGTCCATCTGTTATAGAATTCTTTCTTGCTGCGGTTTTTGTTATAAGCGTTGATAACGCTTTCTAAATGAGAATATCCCCGGACGCATTCAATTTCGCGATCATGTCCTCCGAGCAGCCCAACTCCTGCATGATGGTTTTTGTGTGCTGGCCGAGGCGCGGCCCCTTGATATACTCCGGAAGACCCGCTTCTTCAAAATGTACGGGATTTCGGACAAGTGTGCGGGTACCGCTCGGATATTCCATATTCACAAAACAGTCGGCAGCCCAGGCCTGGGGATCTTCAAGAACCTCACGCCATACCTTCGCGACAGCGAACGGGATATCGGCCTTTGTGAAAATTTCATTGAGCTCGGCCGCGGTATATTGAATCAGTGTTTCGGCAATCGCATCAAACAATGCGGGCCCATTGCCGTTCATAACGTTCTCATAAGAGGAAAAGCGCGGATCGCTCAGCCATTCCTCCTTGCCGAGGCATTTGGCAAAGGGAATAAAAAACGAATAAGTGGGCATGCAGAACTGGATAAACCGTTCATCCTTCGTTTGATAAGAGCAGGTGAGAGGACTTGGGCTCTCACGCTTCTTCAGCGGATACTCGATAAGGCCGTACTGGTAGGTCTGAATCATCGTTCCTTGTGAGAATATGGCGGTTCCCAGCAGGCTGACTGAAATCTTCTCGCCCTTCCCGGTCTTCTCCGCGCGATAGAGCGCCGCAAGGACGCCTGCGGCCAGATTCATTCCGACCTGGCGGTCCCCCATGCTGGGGATCAGGTTCATCGGCGAGGCGCCTTTCTCAGACAAGCTGGCCAGAATGCCGGATCGCGCCCAGAACGCGGTAAAATCAAAGCCGGGCAGATCCATATCGGGTCCTTTGTCGCCGTATCCTGTCACGGACCCGTAAACCAGCTTCGGAAACTTCTCTTTCAGCGATTCGTAATCCAATTTCATTTTTTCCAGTGCCTTCGGACGCCAGTTGGTAATAAAAATATCCGCCTGCGCAAGCAGCTGCATCAGAATCTCATAGCACTCCGGGTTCTTGAGGTTCAGCGCCATGCCCCTTTTGTTTCCGTTTTCGATATCAAATGTCAGATTTTCGTCCGGAAGCTCAGGTCTGCCTTCCGCAAGTCCCGCACTTCGTGTCGGATCACCGCTCAAAGCCTCTATTTTGATGACATCTGCGCCCTGATCCGCCATAAATCTGGTCGCGCTAGGGGCCGCGATGAATGTCGCTAGCTCAATTACCTTTACTCCGCTGAGTGCTCTGCTGTCTGCCATTTTCTAATTCCTTTCATCCAATCAAATTGATTTTCACCCTATAAACCTTCTCAATGCGCAGGCTTTTTCCGTCTGCTTGAATATGCGGTTATTATCCGCTGAAAATGGTTTTACCCGCCATGAATTTGCAGTTTTTGTGTTAGCAATTATTGCGTACGCCGTTTATTGCGTTTTGGGCGGCAATACTATTGTACAAAATCGCACAATGGTTAATTCTTGCAGTCAATGGCCTTCATCACTTTGTGTCATGAGTGAAAGGACGTCGGCCGAATAATGCCGGCCGATGTCCCATAATCGTCTTTTACGAATGCATTTCCGAAAGCTGATTAAACTTTTTCCCAGATCGTCGCCACACCCATGCCGCCGCCGATGCAAAGGGTAGCCAGTCCCGTCTTTGCGTCATCGCGCTTGAGCATTTCATGAATCAAGGTGACGATAATGCGCGCACCGGAAGCACCCACGGGATGTCCGAGGGCAATTGCGCCGCCGTTGACGTTGACCTTGGCCATATCGAATTTCAAGTCGCGGGCAACGGCTATGCTTTGGGCGGCAAACGCTTCATTGGCTTCAATGAGGTCCATATCCTCAATGGTCTTGCCCGCTTTTTCCATAGCCTGCCGGGAGGCCATAACAGGTCCGACACCCATAATTTTCGGATCAACCCCGCCCTGTCCCCAGGAAACAAGCTTCGCTAGGGGTTTTAGTCCGTGTTTTTTTACTGCTTCGCCGGAGGCGAGGATCAATGCGGCAGCGCCGTCGTTGATTCCGGAGGAATTTCCGGCCGTTACACGTCCGTCAGACTTAAACGCGGGCCTTAAGCCTGCAAGGGCCTCCGCGCTGGTTGCGCGCGGGAACTCATCGACCTCAAAATTGACCGTCTGTTTTTTCACCTTAACCGGCACGGGAACAATCTCGTCCTTGAATTTCCCGGCCGAAATCGCCGCAGCGGCCTTCTGCTGGGAACTGAGCGAAAACGCGTCAAGCTCTTCGCGCGTGATGTTCCACTGGTCACAAATGTTTTCCGCCGTGATGCCCATGTGGTAATTGTTAAATACGTCCGTCAACGCGTCGTTGACCATGGTGTCAACCATCGTTACGTTACCCATGCGCGCACCGTAACGGGCGGTGTCGACGGCGTAAGGCGCGGCAGACATGTTTTCGGTACCCCCGGTTAAAACAATATCGGCGTCTCCCGACGCAATTGCGCGAGCCGCCTCGATGACGCTCTTCATACCCGAACCGCAGACCATACCAACGGTGTAGGAAGGAACCTCGACCGGAATTCCGGCCTTAATGGCTACCTGGCGCGCCACATTTTGTCCGAGACCCGCGGTTAAAATGCACCCGAACATAACCTCGTCAAGCTGGTCGCCGTTTATGCCCGCGCGCTCAAGTGCAGCTTTAGCTGCAATGGCGCCAAGCTCGGCGGCCGATGTGCCTTTAAGTGTTCCACCAAATGAGCCGATTGCCGTTCTGCAGCAACTGATCAGATAAATGTCTTTCATGACTAACCTCCGATATCCGTTTTTTTAACTATGTTATCGTTAAAAGTAAACATGTTCGCTATAAGAGAAGTATATACCCATCATCATAAAAAATCAATATCTTTAATACGTTTTCCGTCATTTAGCAGGTTAATTCTCTGCCCTCTCCGGGTTTAATAGCTTGAATCGTGTATATGGGTATGCTAACATAACAAAAAAGGTCATATCTCGGAAAGGCGGATTTCACACATGATAACAGCGGTGATTTTGGCGGGCGGTAAAAGCAGCCGCATGGGGCGGGACAAGCTATTGATGACACTCCGGGGTGAAACCTTGCTTGATGCTGCAGTCCGCCGCTTCTCAGCGGTTTTCGACAGGGTTTTTGTCAGCGTCTCCGATTTTGAAAAATACCCGGAGATCAAGGCGGATAAGGTCGCGGATATCTATAAAAACTGCGGGCCTATGGGCGGCCTTCACGCAGCGCTGACCCATATCGGAACCGGCGGGATATTTTTGGTTGCCGCCGATCTGCCCTTTTCCGACCCGGTGGCGGCGAAAAAAATCGTCGAACTCTGCGGAGAAAACGACATCGCGCTGATGCGTGACCCTCAAGGCCGGTATGAGCCGCTTTTTGCCTGCTATAAACCGTCGCTGCTGCCCGCGGTTGAACAAATGCTTGAAAAAGGAAACCATAAAATGTCGGCCCTGCTGGCAGGCGCGAGGATCAGAGCCGTTACCGAAGCCGACCTCGGCCCGTTATGGAAAGACAACATGCTGGTAAACATCAACCGCATTGAGGATTATGAAAGCTTAATTAAGCTTAACGATTAAAAAACCATATGGCCCAAAGCGCCCGCTGCTGCGGGCGCTTTGGCCGTTGCCGCGGGCGCTTTATCCACATGGCTATAGAGCGTATTATCTTACAGCTGCGATTTAACGAGGCATACCAGCATCTGGCAGGTGACGGCGCCGGTGTTCAAAATGGACTTTTTGGTATTCGGGCCGCAGTGGAAGGTGTCACCGGCATATAAGGTCGTCTTGACCTCGTCCGGCGTTCCGACTTCGCATTCGAGATACATTTGACCCTCGATAATGTAATAGATTGATTCCAGCAGGTTCGAGCCGTATTCACAGCCGCCGCCGGGCAGAAAATGGCTCAGTCCCATGGTCATCACGCCGTTGTTGACGTCCTGGGGATCATGTAGGCGGGTGGTCCGGACATCAAAGTGACCCTTCGCCTCATATGTATAAGCTTCGTTTCTTCTTGTAATTTTGTAAATCATATTATCATATCCTTTTAGATTTATTGATAAGTTATTTTATCACTTTCGATGATAAAGTTCAAGGGCGAGAAAACTTGAGTTTCCGCAAAAAGAAAGGCGACATCCGGCTCTTGAAGCAGCGGGATAATAAGCAACTGAAAGGGTGTGCCGCAATGAACAAGCCGTCGAGCTTATGATGCTTTACCGAAATCAGCCGCTGCGATCCCAAATATTACATTTCAAGGGTCAGTTTTGCAATCGTGTTGATTGTTACCAGTCGGTGTGATATATTATTCTTAAGGTACCTTAGGCAACACCGCATAATGCATAATCAAAGAGCGACGGTGCTTTTCATATTTACCATAATATCCGTTTATGCCGATTATAAGGCGGATTTTAGTAACATATATCATTCCGACGAGGAAAGAGAGCTCGCGGGCGATACTTTTATAGAGGCTTTTGAAAGGATTTTGGATTTTTTATCGGACCATAATATGAAAGGCGACTTGGAAAGCCTTAAGGGCGGTATGTATAACGTAAGCTATGTATATGACGACTTTATTTTCCGATATGAAAACGATTTTAAAGAGTGCGTAAACAATGAAGACAGTTACTGGGAAATACCAATATATGATTCCGGCGGAGAAATTTTAACCGTATGCTATGCAAAAGTTATGCCTTATTTTGAGGATCTGCTCGCCAACGGATTGGTCATTCCGGAAGAAAATTATGATGAAATGAAAGAAATTTATACGCGGTTGGGGGGTACCTGGCAGGTGTTCAGTCAGGGACATGAGATACCGCTTGAATATGCCGATATTTTGTCTTATGAAGAGTCTTTAAAAGACTTTATTTCAGAATTCGGTTTTATAAGCCCCGGATACATTGACCTGGTGCGGCTGCCGCATAAAGTTTACATCCTGTATATTGAGGAAGGCGGAATTGGCTACGCAGTCCCGATTACGAAAAATCAGTCAATGCCCTTTGAAAACGGCAAAGTATACAATATAGCGGATGTGATTGAGGTATATAAAGCGATTTATGAGCATAACAAACAATATTTGGACCTGCCGCTGGAAGAACGGCCTTTGGGAGGTCCTCCGGCCGAACTGCTCGCAGATATCGCCATGCCCACAACGGTTATTCATAATGCCGATACAAATAATAACAGCATGATCATTTGGGTACCTGTTGCTATAATCGCGGCCTTATGCATTGCGCTGTTTTACCGGCTTTATTATGGTAAAAGAGTAAGGCAAAAATAACGGAGGAATACTCGTATCAAAGCCAAAAACTATTATCAAAAAGGCAGGGCACACCCTGCCTTTTTTCATGCCGCAATTATGAACGAAAGAAGTTTTATGCAAAATTCGTAAATTAAGTGTTTCATTTCGCCTAATCCCCAGAGAACAATTCCCTGACGACATCCAGGAACAGGCGGGCGGCGGAGTTTGTGATTTCGCGACGCCAGGCAATCACATAGGTGCGCAGCGTGTCCTCGCCCGGGATGCGTGTAAAGGATACGTTTTCCGCGTAAAACACGCGGCTCAAAGCCTCCGGGATTATCGAAATGCCAAGTCCCGCGCCGACCGACAACAACACCGCCTCCGCGCGGTCATACTGGCAGGTGACATTGGGCGTATACCCTCTCGCGGCGCAAACCTTGGCAATCTCACCGTAGAGGGCGGGGCCGTCGGACTCGGAGACGGCGATGAATCGCTCGTCCTTCAGCTTGGAAAAATCCAGCGGCTTGTTCGCCATCGGATGATCCTTCGGAAAAGCCATACAAAGGTTATCGGTATTGGATATAATATAATCAAATGTCGAGCCGGCCGGCACCATTTCCAACACGGCAAAATGAAAATCATACTTCGCCTCGTTCATCGCCAGAACCTGGCTGCGGCCGGAGGTGAAGTTGATGTCCACCGTGATATCGGGATAACGGGCGGAAAACGCGGACAGGCACTTTGACAGCACCGCGCTGGAGGTCGTCAGCGCCGCGATGGACACATGGCCTTTATGGCCCTCCTCCATCTGCCGGATCAAAAACGCGGCCTTTTCGGCAACCTCGACCATTTCAACGGCATAGGGAAGAAATTTATGTCCGGCGTCCGTCAGCTTCACGCTCCGCTTGTCGCGGTTGAACAGCTTGCTGCCCAGATATTTTTCCAGCTCGCCGATCCGGTGGCTGATGGCGGGCTGCGTCAGGCCGTTTCGGCGGGCCGCCTCGGTAAAATTCAGCGTCTGTGCGACAGAAATGAAATATTTCAGTTGACTGATATCCATATAGCGGCTCCTTTCGAACGACGGCATCATTCCTTTCTTTTATTATGCACAATATTTTCTATTACGTCAATAAAAATATTTATTACTGCATTGACACTATAATAAAAATAAGTTATCATGAGATATAGAAACATTATAAGCTTTTAAGCTTTCGAAAAGCGCCCCTGCACCGACTTATTGGAGGATGACAGATGAAAAAAACAAAATTTAAACCGGATGTTCAGAACATCATCAGCTACAGCCTGATGGGTCCCGAGAGCGGCGGGCCGTGCCTTGTGGATTCGACAGACGGGAAAATAACGCGAATCAGGCCCTATACCTATGACAAGGCGGATATAGAGGAAAAGTGCAACCCCTGGAAGATCGAAGCCCGGGGCAAGACCTTTCACGCGCCGGACCGGGCGACAATCACACCGTTTGGGCTGGGCTACAAATCCCGCGTCTATTCACCCAACCGCGTCAAATACCCGTTAAAACGCGTAGACTGGGACCCGAAGGGGGAGCGCAACCCGCAAAACCGCGGAAAATCCGGTTATGAACGCATTTCCTGGGACGAGGCTGCGCAGATTGTCGCGGACGAGCTTGTGCGCATAAAGGAAAAGTACGGCCCGGAGGCCGTTCTGTGTCAATCGGATATGCACGGCGAGGGGAAGAACATCGCGCCCAGCCACGGCTGCCCGAACCGGCTTTTGTCGCTGATGGGCGGTTATACGCTGCAGATGCGCAATGCTGACAGCTGGGAAGGCTGGTTCTGGGGCGCAAAGCATGTCTGGGGTTGCGAGCCGGTGGGCGAAATGGCGCCGCAGGCCAATCTGATACCCGATGTCGCAAAGCATGCCGACCTGTTGCTGTTCTGGGGCTGCGATCCCGAGACGACACCGCTGGGTGTTGTCAGCCATATGCCGAGCCGGTTTTGTTACTGGTTCACCGAAATCGGCTTGAAAAGCATTTATATATGCCCGGACCTCAACTACGGTGCGGCGGTACATGCGGACAAATGGATTCCGATTCTTCCGAATACCGACGCGGCCCTTCAGTTGGCGATTGCCTATGTCTGGCTGACGGAAGATTCTTATGACAAAAACTATATCAAAACACATGCTTACGGATTTGATAAGTTCGAAGACTATGTCCTCGGCCGGGAGGATGGGATTCCGAAAACGCCGGAATGGGCCTCGGAGAAATGCGGCGTGAAGGAATGGACGATCAAAGCGCTGGCTCGGGACTGGGCGAAGAAGACCGCCAGCATTATGCACGGAAACGGCGGCGGTTTGATCCGCGGCCCGTACGCAACGGAGCCCGCCCGTCTGGAAACGATGCTGCTGGGGATGCGCGGTCTCGGAAAGCCCGGTGTGCATCAGGTGAAAATGATTGAATGGAACTTGTGGAATGTGGATTATCCCGTTCCTTATCAGGGCAAATTCATTCCGCAAATGCCCCATATCTGCGACGCGCTGCGCCCTGTGGACGGCGATGTGGCCCCGGAGATCAATATGAAGCGGTTCCTTCTGACCGATGACCAGAAGTGCCGCGCACCGGAGCTCATTGACCTGTTTAAAGAGCTTCCCGCTCCGAAGCAGTTTATCCCGCGCAACTTAGTCCACCAGGCCATCCTTGACGGACATGCCGAATGGTACGGCCTTCAGTGTTTCAGCTCGTCCCAGGTTCCGGATCGCAACAATTATCGCAAACCCACCTCGGATTACCAGTTTGAAAAGATTGTCTATCCACGGCCCGGGCTCTCTCGCGTTCACATGATGTGGACGGATGCGCCCTGTCAGGTCACCTGCTGGAACGACGGGAATCTTTCGATTAAATCCATGCAGTCGCCTGACATCGAATGTATTGTCGCGCAGCACCCATGGCTGGAAAACGACTGCTATTTCGCCGATATCATATTCCCTGTTGCGACCAAGCATGAAATGATTGATATCGGAAACGATCTGAGCAGCGGCGGATATACCTCGGTTTATCTGGAAGGCAAGTGCTGCGAGCCCATCGGTGAGTCCTTATCCGATTTTGACGTCTGCGCGAAGGTCGCGGAAAAGCTCGGCAAGGATTACTATGACGCCTATACGGGCAATTTGTCCGACGAGGAAAAGGTCCGGTTTTTCTATAAGGCGACGGGTTGCGAGGAGCATATGTCCTGGGAGGAATTTCAGGAAAAGAAAATCTTCGTTGTCCCCTGCAAGCCGGATGCTCAGGAGATCCCGGCCGGACTTTATAAGTTCTACGAGGATCCGGATAATCACCCGCTTTCAACGCCCACGGGCCTGCTGGAATACTCGTCCTCGGCGCTTGAAAAATTTGATCCCGACGATCCCGAACGCCCGCCCGTCCCGAAATGGATTGAAAAGGGCGAGAGCCACGACGAACGTCTATCGAGCGAGCGCACGAAAGAATACCCGCTTCTCTGCATGTCCAACCACGGACGCTGGCGCATGCACGCGCAATGCGACGATATCATCTGGAACCGTGAGGTCGAAACCATGAAGATCCGCGCGAAGGATGGCTATCAGTACGAGCCGATCTGGCTCCATACCGGCGAAGCCGAAAAACGCGGCATCAAACACGGGGATATCGTTAAGGTCTATAACCAACGCGGTATCGTGCTCTGCGCGGCGTATGTGACCGAACGGCTGGTTCCGAATGCCTGCTATGTGGACCACGGCGCGCGTCTTGACCCGATCATTCCCGGTATTCTGGACCGGGGCGGGTGCATCAATACGATCACCCCGACGGCCCCGACATCCAAAAAAGCCACCGGAATGGCCGTCAGCGGCTTTCTGGTGGAGGTCGCAAAGGTCACAAACGAGGAAATGGAAGGTTGGAAACGGGACTATCCCGAGGCTTTCGCACGTAAAATAGACAAGGCCGCCGGGGTCTGCCTTGACGGCTGGCTGGTCAGGTGAAAGGAGCAAACGATGTCAAAAGCATTTGTGATCGATATCGCCAGATGCAGCGGCTGCCATAACTGCCAGCTGGCCTGCAAAGATGAGCACGCGGGCAACGACTGGACCCCGTATGCCAAACCTCAGCCCGATATCGGGCAATTCTGGTTAAAAGTCCATGATTATGTCTGCGGGAGCATCCCTAAGGTAAAAATCCATTATATCCCGAAGCTCTGCAACCACTGCAGGAAAGCCGATTGCATGGAAGCCTGCCCGCACGATGCGATTTATAGGAGACCGGACGGATTTGTTATCATTGATCCCGAAAAATGCACGGGCTGCGATGCCTGCCGGCAGGCATGTCCATATGATGCGATTTATTTTAACGAAAAGCTGAACATTGCCCAGAAATGCACGGGCTGCACGCATCTTTTAGACAACGGCAGCTCGCTGCCCCGCTGTGTCGAGGCCTGTCCGACAGATGCGATCAAATTCGGAGAAGAGGATGAGCTGATAGACGACATCGAGGGCGCCGATGTTATGGCGCCCGAAACAGCCTGCCGTCCGCGCGTATACTACAGAAATATTCCCGGGAAATTTATCGCCGGAACCGTGTACGATCCCATAGAAAAGGAGGTCGTCATCGGCGCCCAATGCCGTCTCAATTCCGGCGGCAAGCTCTGGGAAGCGGTTACGGACGCATACGGCGATTTCTGGTTTAAGGATCTTCCGGTCGGCCTGTTTGATCTGGTGATTTCCGCGCCGGGCTATGACTATAAAACCTTCAGCAATCTGAAAACGGCAAAGGACCTCAACCTCGGCGATATCCCGCTGGATAAAGCCTGATGCCCGCGTGTGCTTTTCGGATAAATCCGTAAATTACGGCTGCCCTGACAATGTATTCGGGGCAGCCTCACTTTCCGTTTCACGGCAACTTCTGGTTCTGGCCGCACTGATGCCAAACCTTTTGCTGGCGGCGCTGGATTCGACGATTGTCAGAACGGCGATGAAAACGATTGCGGGTGAGCTGATGGGTATGGATCAGTACACCTGGCCATTTACAATCTACATGCTCTGTTCTACCGTTGTTATCCCGATCTCCGGGGGATTTGCCGATGTTTTCGGACGCAAGCCGGTTTTTTTCGGGACCGCACAATTTGGATCGGATTGCTGTGCGCTTTTGTAACCAATATCGTTATGTACGCCGCTATCATTTATATCCCTTATTTTGTTCAGGGGATTTTAGGCACCTCGGCCACTACCTCGGGCGCTGTCACAATCCCGATGTCCCTCTCGGTGATGATCTCAAACAACATTATCGGCGTGTTGGCAACCAGAACGTACCGTTATTTCAAGCCTCTTATTTTCAAAAGTTCGCCTATGAAATTAGCGCGCACGGAGGATGAAAAATCCCCGCCCCGGATAAGGCATAAGCATCGCATTACAGCCTCTTTTTATAAAATACCAGGTTATCTTTTGAGAGCTTTTCCTCCCACATACTTCTGAGGATTTCAAGCTCTTCGGTATAATCGGTTTTGGATTCATCCGGGCTATACGCAAGCTCATCCAGAATCTCGATTGAAAAATTATCTGCCCCGAGTTCGGACGCTTCCTTCTGAAGCTCCAGACAGGGATGAAACCCCCCGCTCAGCCGCATTTTTGCACCGTTGATGTCCGCTCTCAGATCTTTTGCAGCCTGAACGTGGCATTTATCGCTTGTTCTGGACCTGATCACAAAAACACCCATGCGCGGTTTTGTCATTTTATACTGTCTTTTCAGTTCCTTTTTTCTATTAGCATCCATTTTCTTACCCGCCGTTATCCTGTTTTCTTTTCAGTCCGGATAGACTGAATAGTTTACCGGCCTTCTGATCTTTCCGATATTTCTCTCCCGGTCTAATAACCCATTTCCTTCAACATCCGGGACAGTGTAAAGAGGCGTTCGCTTATCAGCTCATCATTTTCGGAAAGGGCATGGCCGAACAGCTTGATGTCCTCGTCGATACGCTCGTTGCCGGTACAGACCGCAACCGTCATCGCGTCGCCCTGCAATCCGATCCGGTCTATTTGCGGATTTTCGGGGTCATACCATTTTTCATACCGGTAGGCCTCTTGAAAATACTGCTTTGCTCGTACGGTCAATATCGCAAGATCCAATACCCGGTGAAGCGGCAGCTCCTCGGACTGCCTTGACCATTTTTCTCCGGTATGCCGCCATACCTTAGCCGAAATGTCGACTTTACCCCTGTCGTTCCACTGGGCAAGCCCCAGAGACAGCCCTTTGGCATCGGAAGCATAGGCATCTCTGCCGTCTACATTTTCATAGTTTTCGGATACGATAACCGGCTTGTGTTTTAATGTGGTCGGAATGTTCATGTCCTCATCCTCATTTTTACATTTATACGTTCTGCGGATTACTAATTCAGTAAATTACTAACTTAGTAATCGGAGTATACATCGACGCTCCCGTTCTGTCAATACCCAAACCCGGTTAAGGCAGGAAAATATCGCCGATATGATGCGCGCATTATAAAAACATACGCTAAAGCGTGCACTGACAGCGTTTTGCGCAGGGATTTGCAGGTTTTGGTTTTAAAAATGTGTGTTGATTGCCCTTGTGAGCATTGACATAGTTCCGGAAAAATATTATCATGAGATATTGCAAGGTAGGATAAGCCGCCGAAAAAAGCCGGGTCTTTCCGGCACCGATAAAGTGAGTTAAGTGATGAATAAAGATGTGCAACTGGATCTTCTGCCCAAGGAAAGCGACCGAGTCATGAAGGAGCTTTCCGACAAAAACATGGTGATTGCGCGTTCGAAAAACGATTTTCTGTACATGCTGGACTTTAACGACGAATTCCTCTTGTTTTCTCATACGCCCGGCGCACCGGATGGCGGGCAAAAACAGCTTCCGAAGGACGAAAAGCATCGCGCGGTCATCAAAAAGATCGTGGATCTGGCTGATTCCCTATACCTTGCGCAATATGACAGGCGTTTAAACGTCTACGGCGTCATGTCTGCTGTAGAGGAAGGGATTTTATCGCTGTTCCCCGGAAGCGACAGGGACTCGGATGCGGCGGTGGAGTTTGAAATCCGCGGCGGAACCTTAAATGACGATGATGAAAAACAATAAGTTTTATCATATAACACAAGCAATAAGGAGGATGAGAAGATGTCAAGCGCAATAACAGCCAACTTAAGTCAGCTGCGCAGTGCGATAACGCGCTACCTTGACGCGTTTCCCGGTGACACCATATGCGCACGCCAAATCTGGTACGAAGGTCTGGGCGGCTGCGGCGTTCCGAACCCCGCCGACATGGCGGCAATGGAAGCGGTCCTGTCGGATATTCCCGGCTGGAAGCCTATCGGCGATGTCCGGTACGAAAAATTCGGCACACAAAACAGCTATAAGCGAGCATAGGCGGTTGATCTGGAAATGGAAAGGGGAGCACATAATGGCTGAAAAAATCATGGTCCAACACCTGTTTAAAATAGGCGGACTGTACAAGACGCCTGATGGAAAAATACTTAAGGTTGTGCTGTCGGAGGTGTATAATCTCCGCTGTTTTGAGGTAGTGGACGGCAACATGGTCGGAAAAATGATCAAAATCCATCCGACATCGGAGCTGGCAAAGTCTTTGGTTGAGGTGACCGATTGATTTTACCCTACCTTCAAGATCGTGATAATCTCACGCACAAATCGGAAAAATTCGCGGAATATTTCCGCTCATAAAAACCATGGCAAGGAGGAGAGAAAATGGCTGAAAAAATAACACACAGTATTGTCGTCGGCGGGCCGATTGCCATACACACGGTAGACGGCGTAATCCGGCGAATCCGGCCTGTCGTTTTGGACAATGACGATCCCAAGGGTTGGGTCATCAAGGCCAGAGGCAAGGAATTTACGCCCGACCGCAAGGTTAAACCGTCGTTTATCGCCATGACTGAAAAAAACCGCGCCTATTCCTATGACCGCATCCGTTACCCGATGATCCGCGAGGATTTTGTGGAGACGCCGGACGGGAAGAACCGCAATACCGAAAACCGCGGCAAGTCCGGTTATCGCCGGGCCAGCTGGGACGAGGCGCTTGATCTTGTCGTCAGAGAAATCAAGAGAATCCAGACAACCTACGGAAAGGAATCGGTTACGGCCATCACCAGTTCGCACCATTCCTGGGGTCTGGTGGGTTATAAACTGTCCGCATTCGCACGTTTCTTCAGAATGCTGGGCTATACCGAAATCAAAGACAATCCTGACTCCTGGGAAGGCTTTACCTGGGGCGCACCGCATACCTACGGCTATTATTGGCGTCTGGGCGGCACCGAGGCATTTGACCTGCTGGAGGATGGACTGCAGAATGTAGAGACCATGGTCATGTGGTCCCACGACCCGGACACGACACGTGGCGGTTATGCCGGCAGTGAGTCCACGCTGTGGCGTCAATGGCTCAAGGACTTAGGCGTTCAGTTTATTTATATCGACCCATTCAACAACTTTTCCTCCGTCAAGCAGGCGGACAAGTGGTTTGCCCCGAGACCCGGCACGGATGCCGCGCTTTGCGAAGGCATTGCTTATGTCTGGCTGACGGAAGGCACCTACGATAAAGAATACATTGCAAAACACGCCCACCGCTTCGACGAATGGGCGGACTATATCCTCGGTAAAGGTGCGGACAAAACGCCGAAAACGCCGAAATGGGCGGAAGCCGAGACGGGTATCCCGGCAGCCGATATCAAGGCGCTGGCTCGCCGCTGGGCATCCACAAAGACAATGGGCGGCTCGGGTATGCGCGGCGGCTTCGGCGGTGTCTGCCGTACCGCCAACGGCACGGAATTTGCCCGCCTGATGGTACAGCTCTTTGCGATGCAGGGCATGGGCAAGCCCGGCCAGAATATCTGGTCCGGCACCACAGGCGCTCCGATGGATTATAATTTCTGGTTCGGCGGCTATTCCGATCCTCTGTCCCAGATCGCCAACCAGCCGATTGCCGATAAAGCGGCCGTTAACTGCGTTACGCAAAAGCTCTACCGGACCAACCTGCCCGACGCGATCTTGAACGGCCACTATGAGTGGTACGGCGAAGGCTTCTGCGGCGGCGGCATTGATCTTGAGTTCACCGAACACATTTATCCTGAACCGGGCTGCTCGAAGGTTCACATGTTCTATCGCTACGGCGGCACGTTCATGGGCACCATGCTCGATACCAACAAATGGGTCCGGATGTACCAAAGCCCCGAACTGGAGTTTGTTGTCAATCAGGATATCCATTTCCACGGCGAGGCGCGCATGGCCGACGTCATTCTGCCCGCCTGCACAAACCTTGAGCGTTACGATATCGGCGAGCTGTGCAATTCCGGCAACGGCGGCTACCAGTCGCATTCACAGACCGGAAACAGCTGGCAGATCGTCGTATTCCAGGACAGGGCAATCGAGCCGATGTGGGAATCCCAGTCCGACTACTGGATTTTTGCGCAGCTTGCCGAAAGGCTCGGCTTCGGGCAGGATTACACCGAAGGCCGCACCGAGCTTGACTGGTGCAAGCGGTTCTGGGAAAAATCCGACCTTTGCGACAAGATTTCCTGGGAAGAATTTACAAAGAAGGGCTATTATATCGCCGGTGTACCCGAAAACTGGGAACGCCATTACGGCTTCCGCTGGTTTGCGGAGGGTTATCCCTGCGACACGCCGAACCACAAAGCGTTCCAGGAGGAAGGCAAGCTCGGAACCTTTACCGGAAAATTTGAGTTTGTCTCGGAATCTCTGTTGTACTGGGCGCCCCATGACGAAACGCGTACGCCGATTGCCACATATAAGCGCAGCTGGGAAGGCCACCATTCGATCAAGGCCAAAAAGTACCCCTTCCACCTGATTTCCCCGCACCCGCGCTTTGACTATCATACCCAACACAACTCCTCCACGCCATGGTTTTGGGAGATTCCCGAAAACCGCGTGTACATCAACGGAAACCCGTACCTTGTCGCCCGGATTCATCCGACAAAGGCGAAGGAAAAAGGCATCAAGGACGGCGATCTCATCGAACTGTTCAACGAGCGCGGCAGCGTCCTTTGCGTTGCACGCGTCACATACCGCGTTGAAGAAAACACAATACACGCCTACGGCTCCTCCGGTATCTACAATCCCACCGAGCCGGGCAAAACCACAATGGAAATTGGCGGCTGCGTCAACATCCTTACACCGGGCCGCCTGATCGGCGATATGGTGCCCGGAATGGCGCCGAACTCTACTTTGCTGGATGTTCGTAAATACGAAGGCGAGATTCCGGACAGCCAGTGCTTTGAATACAAGCTGGATGCGGTTGCAAAGGCTGCCGACCCGGATGCCGCGACCTGCAAAGAAATCATCGAAGGCCACGGCTTTGAGAAGATACAGGAAAAAGCTAAAAAACAATATCTTATGAAGGGAGCTGCAGCGAAATGAGATTAGGCATTGCTGTTGACTCGCGCCTGTGCATGGCCTGCTACAGCTGCTTTACGGCCTGTAAGGACGAGCACTGCGGATATGCTTCCGCACTTTCAGCCGCACAACCCATGATGGGCCAGCACTGGATTGACGTCCGCGAATGGGAACGCGGCGACAATTCCCGCCGAATCAAGACCGCAACGGTCCCGGTTCTCTGCTCACATTGTCAGGATCCCGCCTGCATGAAAGCGGCAAAAAACGGCGCGGTTTACAAAAGGCCGGACGGAATTGTCATCATTGACCCCGAAAAGTCAAAAGGACAAAAGGAAATCCAAGAGGCCTGCCCGATCGGCGCCATATTCTGGAACGAAGAGCTTGAAATCCCGCAGAAATGTACAATGTGCGCGGAGCTGCTGGATGACCCGGACTATCTTTCCTATCTGGGTGACCCGAAGCTCAAGAAACCCCGCTGCGTCGAAGCCTGTCCGAACCACGCGCTGATCTTCGGTGATCTGGACGATCCGGACAGCGAGATAAACAAGGTCATCGCATCAAATCGGATAACCCAGCTGGAGGCCTTGGAAGGCAAAGAAACAAATGTCGTCCATCTGAATATACCGACTGTGTTTCTAGCCGGTACCGTCTACTATCCGATGGCGGACGAAGAGGTCTGCATCGGGGCAAACGTCAAGGTCACCTGCCCGGAGACAAAGGAATCCTGGACGACGGAAACGAACGATTTCGGCGACTGGGAAATCGAATGGCTGCCGAAGAACAAAAACATGGATATCGAGATCACTTTTGACGGATATGAACCGATTAGCTATAAAGCCTGTACGGACACAGACCACTATGTCGGCATGGCCTATCTGACGAAGGCATAAGACGAGATGATAACATAAGGGACATGCATCCGTTAAGCCGGATTCATGCAGGGCATATACCCGGTTCAAACACCGGGTATATGCCTTTGGCTCGATTATATGCTGTATCCCAAACGCTTGACATTGGGATTGTTCCAGGGTTTATAGTAATAGCGCTCTGCAGATAAGTTAAGAGTTTAAAGAAAATTCGGCGTGCCGCTTGCCGTAAAAGCGACAGCCCGGCTGAAAACCTGTAAAAAAGGCATGTCCGGCCGCGGCTAATGGAGTTTCATTATGCGAGATGTAGTCATTGTTGAAGCCTGCCGTACGGCAGTCGGAACCATCGGCGGCACGCTCAAAAGCGTTCCCGCGGAGGAACTGGCCCGTACTGTCATCCAGGGCATTCTGGATAGAAGCGGAATCGACCCAAAAGAAATAGGCGAGGTTGTGATGGGCCACTGCCGTCAGACCTCCGATAATCCGAATATCGCACGCATCGCTGCGCTGCGCTGCCATATTCCCGAAGAAACACCGGCATACACCGTTATGCGCCAGTGCGCATCCGGTCTTTGCGCGGTTAACAACGGCGTGATGTCCATCCAGACGGGTGAACACGACGTCGTCATCGCCGGCGGTACCGAAAGCATGTCGACTGCGATCTTTTATATTCGCGGCGCGCGCTACGGACTCGGAACCGGCAACACGGATTTAGTCGACTCGCTGACAGAGGGCCAGTTCCAGAGCCAGCCTCAGGAAATCTACGGCACCTTTAATATGGGCCTGACAGCCGATAACGTAGCCGAGCAGATGAACATCAGCCGCGAGGACCAGGACGCTTTTGCCTACGAAAGCCAGGTAAGGGCCGCCAAAGCCATTGCCGAGGGCAAGTTTAAAGACGAGATCGTACCCGTCATCGTCCCCCAGAGAAAAGGCGATCCGATCGTATTCGAGGTAGACGAATATCCGCGCCAGACATCCCCGGAAAAACTGGCGAAGCTCAAACCCGCATTCAAAAAGGACGGCACGGTCACGGCCGGCAATGCCTCCGGAAGAAATGACGGCGCATCCGCCGTTTTGATCATGTCGGCCGATAAGGCTAAGGAACTCGGCTTAAAGCCCCTCGCCCGCTTCGTTGCGCACGCCACCTGCGGCGTGGACCCGAAGATCATGGGCATCGGTCCGGTTCCGGCCATCCGCAAGGTTCTAAAAAAGGCCAATATGAAAATGGACGATATTGAGCTGTTTGAACTCAATGAAGCCTTTGCCGCACAGTCCCTCGGCTGCATCCGTCAGCTGGGTCTTGAAAACAGGATGGACGACATCAACGTCAACGGCGGCGCCATCGCGCTCGG
>LSQX01036372.1_pt1 | contig 48543 bp, 41 predicted proteins | sample 654561 | NCBI WGS metagenome assembly LSQX01 (sample SAMN04489861, study PRJNA283612) | anaerobic digester metagenome | isolation source: 4 biogas reactors fed with cattle manure at either 37C or 55C with and... | place: Denmark: Kongens Lyngby | collected 2014
AGGAGGAGTGGTAGAGATGCTGCTTCGTTCGATCAAAGATGAGGTCATTACGGACGCTACGCTGAAGGCATTAAGCGGACTCAGTTTAAGGTGTACCACAGCGTCTACAGGCGGCCGGTCACTTTCCTTAGGGATCACGCCGCCCACTGGAGTGTGCCGCGAGAAACGTTCAGGCGATTAGTGGGCCAGCTCGTCGAAGGTGAGTGGATCGTGCCCGTGAAGGATGCCCGGCACGGCAGGCTGCTGGTCGCCTGGATGCCTTTGGAGGTGGAACAGCGAATCCTGGATGAGTTCCGCCGACGATTGCAGGCACGTCGCTACCACGGCGTAACTCTAATGCGTGTTCTTCTCGACTTGTGCATTGACGATAGACGCTACGACGACGACACTACGACCGAGTGGCTTGTGACGGGAGACGGAAGCGGATCGTTGGAACTCGATCGTTTCTACTACGAAGCAGGCGTAGCGTTCGAATTTCAAGGGGCGCAACCTTCTAGGGCAGGCGACGTGAACTCGGAGGCGGATCTCATCGCCCAGCGCACTCGCGACAACGTCAAGGCCGGTCTCTGTACTCGCAACGGCGTGCGCCTTTTTGAGATTACGGCCTTCGATTTGAGCGTGACCACCCTACGTGAGAAGATCGGCGATGCCCTGCCTTGGTTCCCAGTCTTCGAGGACAGGTCCCCTGTACCGCGGGCTACACCAGCTGTGCCACCGGTATGTCAATGCCATCGCTCGACGCACCCAGCGGGAGCTGGTTCAACGGTAAGTGTCGCTGGGAGGTGTCGTTGGTAAGTGTCGATGCGCCGCCAAGGGGGAACAGAGGCAGAAGCGAGTTCACGAAAGAACTCCTGTGGGCGGGAGCGTTTTAACGGATTAGCCCCGGGAGATCGGACGGCAGTGGGCTGAATCGGCCGAGAACGGGATGGATCGGCCCAGGAATGGGCCACTGCGGCGAGCGAAGTGCCCAAGAGTGGGTCGGCCAGGATGGGAAATAACCCGTGAGTGGGTCACTTGCCCGCTTGAACGACCCACGGATGGGTCGCGGCACGAGGCACCACGCGTGATCGGCCTTGCATCTGGCCGTGCTACACGGAACAAGGCTGTCCTTCCAGCTGCCCTCCTGCACGGATCTGTTGCCCAGGACTTCCCCGTCCAGAGAAGAAACTGGCCATCAAGAACGGCAGTAAGAATCCAGCGGCTCCCTTACACAAGGTACACAGGCATTTCGCCGCCTGCGAGCGAAGGCGCCCCGGGATCCGGGCTCTTTGCAACAGTCGCCCTTCGGGCTCTTCCCAGCCCCTCCAGTGGCTATGCAATGGTCCACCCGGCAACAGCGCCTCGCTTCGCTGTTGCCGGCGTACCATTCGCCAGACGAAAGGAGTCCCCACGATATGAACGCCAAAAGCGTGGTATTCATTGTCCTCGGTGCAGCGCTAGGCATTGGACTCGGCTGGGTCCTCGCCCTGAACCCGCTGTTCTCCGCCACGCAGGCACTCGCCCCAAGGATCGCCGCCGCGCAGCCGGACGGCGATGAACCGGCGTCCATCTGCCCTGCGACGCCTACCGAGGCTGACCTTGCCTACTACATATATCTGGAAGATATGCTGCTCTCGACGTGGGGCACCGATCTTTTCAGTCAGCCGCGCATGCTGACCTATGGCCGTCTTGCCGAGCAGTACGGCTTCCGTCCGGGCACGACGCCATGGCACCCGAGCAGGCTGCCCGAGCCGCAGCGGGACGCCCACCGCTATCCGAGTCCGCAGGCGGCGCTGGCGGCCTTCGTCGCCGAGTATGCGGCAGACGGGCTCGACACGGACGTCTGGGAAATCGTCACTCGGCTCGAGGTCGACGGAGCCACGGCCACCGGCGCGGTGCTGCTTTGGGCGCTGCGCGACGACGCCGTTGCCGGCATGGACTATCGGCTGACGCTCGGCCGCGACGCGGCCGGCTGGTATTTGGGTAGCATCGAGGAACGTTATCACTGCACCCGCGGCGTAAGCGAGGAAGGGTTGTGCCTCTAACCCGCGGCTCCGGATCGGCCCCGGGCCGGCAGGGTCTGTGGCCGCCCTGCTTCTCCGGCGCCGCGGCGGACGGGTTCGGGGGCCCCCCTTGTCCCTTCCGCGCCGGGCACAGGCTGGAGCCACGGATCCCTTGCTCTCGCCCGTGCCAGGCTTGATCGGGCGCCCCACGTGTGTCGGGCGCCCGCCGGGGGTTGCAGCCGGCCTGCGTCGATCCGTTCCCCTACTCCCGCGCCATCGTGAGGCGCAGCCGGCCCTCCGACACAGGCCGTGTGACCCGCAAAAGCACGCGCCAGAGGGTATCGCCCCACACGCGCTGCAGGCGAGCGTCGGTGAGCTCGATGGGCTCCCACGTCGGCTGGAGCGCGTCGGCAGCGAACCGGATCGTCAGGGCGGGCAAACGGATCGTACCGGCGCCGCGCTCTACCGGTTCCGCCGCGACCAGTAGATGCAGCACGACGTCAGCGGTAGGGGCGGTCAACCGAAAGTCATCATCCACTTCCACCCGCGCCTTGCCCTCACCACGCACGAGCCGCACTGTACGCCGCCACCTTTCGATACCGGCCTCGGGAGGATAGGCGGCCTGTAGATCCATCGACAGCTCGGCCATCCGTTCATCCTGCAGGCAAGTCACGTTCTCCGCCCGGTACGACGCGCCCGGCAACTGCTGAAATCCGTTTATGCTCGGCAGGTTGTGGTAGGAGGACTGCATCGTCCACAGTTCGTAACGGCGCGAGCTGAAAGTTTGCGCCGTGTACGTCTCCACTCCGGCGTCGACGACGGCGGGCCGACCGTCGACATAAACAATGAAGTTGCCCACGTCGTTGTGGTTGTGGCTCTCGTCGTTGTGCCCGCCCTTGGCCGCGAGGTATAGTCCTGCACTCGTGCCGCCGTGCTCGCGCGCGGCCATCACCTGAATGCCGTCGAGCCACACGTCGCGCACGTACGGCGGCTCGGCGGGCGCGGCGGTCAGTTCGGCGTAATTGAAGACCGCGGCCAGATCGCGGTAGATCGAGTCCTGATGTCGCAGCCCCGATACGGGACGCAGGCGGTGGGCGTAAGCTCCCAGGGCCATCAGATTGGGATCGCCGATGCGCCTGCCGTAACGGTAAACGAGGTCGGCCGCGATGTGCACGCGCGCGTTGCCGTCGGCGAAGTTGATGAACCAGTCCCGGTCGATGTGTGCCCGGTACATGTAGCGGCCCATCTCGGCAATCAAAGGCCGATCGTAGACGTCGATCGCGCCGCCGGTCGCCGTATAGAAGAGCTCCAGGCAGTCGAACAGGGAACCTGCCGCGCGGCTCCAGTAGGATGTGCCTTCATCGCAGCCGCCGTCGTTGTGGTAGGTGGCCAAGAAGATGTCCAAGCTGCGCAAGGCTTTCGCCACGGCCGCGATCCGCCGCTCGCCGTCGTCCTCGAGCAGAAGGAAAGCGGCGAGGCAGTTGGAGTGACACCAGGGGTTCCAGTTGTTCACCCGCCGGTTCGGGTCGAAGCCCAGCCACCAGAAGTCGTCCCGCTCAAGATACGGATCGAGGATGCGTCGCCTCATCTCGTAGCGGATGCGTTGCGTGATGCGGGGCGACACGGCATCTAACCGCTCTTTGAGCAGGTAGTGGGTCCAGGCGAGCAGGCCCGCCGTCTCCCCTGCGAAAAGGTCGACGTAGGGCTCCTCCACGTCGGGCAGGGGTTCCGGTCCGTAGTTGTGCGCCGGAACGCCCCAAAACGACTCTTCACAAATCGCCCAGATGCCGTTTACGATGTCGTCCAGAAACCGGCCCTCGCCTTCAACGCATTCGGCGATCACCAAGGTAGCCAACGCGCCGCGCCGGGCAAAACTGAGCCGTTCGAAGTTGCTGCGGTTTCCGGTGCGGGCAAATTCCATGAAACCGGTTGCGGTGAGCTGGGGCCACTGCCAGCCGAGAAAGCGTTCGCCTTCTGCAATCCAAGAAGCGCGCAACGCGTCCGGCAGCTCTTCCCACCGCCGGCGCTGCGCGGCGGTCGGGAACGGGCGAAAACGGGCCGGCGGCAGCAAAGTCCGGGGCAACGACGGAATAAACTCCACGAGCATAGGCCGATCGCATCCTTCCCTGTAATCCTCCCGGCAACGGCGAGGCCGCTACCAGCTAGTTCGTTAGCCACGCGGCGTGTAACTCCTGCGCGGCGGGACGCAGGGAAAGGCGAGATCACGCTGAACATTTCTTCTTGGAGGTGGCTCGGTGATGAATCATTATGCCGTTCGATGGAAGACGCTGCTCGTCGTATCGCTGCTTGCGCTCGGATTCGTCTCGTTCGCGGCAGCGGCGCAGGAGAAGACGGTTCTGCGGGTCATGGACTGGAAGCTGAATGAAACGGGTGCGACGCAGGCGTGGTTCCAGTACGTGAAGGAGCGTTTCGAAGCCGAGCACCCGGGCGTCGTGGTGGAGTATCATCCAATGCCTTGGAGCGAGGCCTACCGCGACCAGCTCGTTACCAGCTCCATTGCCGGCGTGCCTCCCGATGTGGTGTCGCTCTCGATCATCTGGGCGAACGACCTGTACCGCGCCGGTGTCTTGATGCCCCTAAACGACTATGTGGCGAAAGACCCGGACGTTGGTCCCGAGGCGATGATCCCCGCCACGCAAGTTTACAATCAGTGGGAAGGCGTCATCTTCGGCATCACCCACACGATGGACGAAAACGTGCTGTTCTACGACATCGACGCACTGGAGGAGGTCGGACTGAGCGCCGATCCGTACGCGATACAAAGCTGGGACGACATGATTACCTACGCCCGGCGCCTGACGGTTTACGACGACGCGGGCAACGTGGTGCGGGCGGGATACGAGCCGGACTTTTGGGATACAGCCTTCACCTCGTGGCTGACGGCGAACGGCGGCTCCTTTTACAACGCGACGCTGACGGGACCCGCTTTCCACGACGAGGCAGGGAGGCAGACCCTCCAGTTCCTGCACGATTTGCGCAACGTGTACCGGGTGACCGGCGGCGATACTCCGATGTCGGTGATGAACGGCACGGCGGCCATGGTGACGAGCGGCAACTGGGCGGCGTACACGGCTCAACAGCAGCGTCCCGACTTAAACTTCAACATGACGAGTTTCCCGGCGGGGCCGAACGGTGTGCAGCGGGGCACCACGGTTTGGGGCAATATGTACTCGATTCCGGTCAACGCGGCGAATCCCGACCTCGCGTGGGAGTTCATTCGCTGGTACACGAGCCTGGAGGGGAACCTCGAGATGCTCAAGTTCCTCGACTACATCGCCTCGCCGCGGCTCGACTTCTACCAGACGGATGAGTGGCGGGCCGTCGCCGCGGAATATCACTGGGCGCCCCGGGTGCCCGAGATAGCGATCGTGGGCGGCACCTTCGCCTTCTTGCGCAACACGGAGTTCATGAACCAGGCGTTCCGGCCGTACCTTATGCAGGCATACTTAGGCAACATGCCGGTCGAGACCGCTCTGGAGCAGGCAGCCAGGATCGTGGAACGTCTATTGGCCGAGTAGACTGAGCGGTGGCGTGCCACGTCGGGACTTGCCCGTGCGGCACGCCGCCTTCTTGTGCCGGTAAGGGTCGGAATCTTGCGAGGGTTCTGCCGCAGCGGGAGGGATAGATGATGTTGCAAGTCGTGAACTACCGGGAGCGGTCGGCATGAGGGCTCCGGCGATCGACCGGCTCAGCGACGCCGAACTCATGGAACGCATCCGGGCGCGGGACGAAGAAGCCCTGGCCGCCGTCTACGACCGCTATTCCGGGCTGCTTTACACGTTTGTGCTCCGGCTGTGCAAGGAAAGGGCCCTGGCCGAAGAGGTGCTCCAGGATATATTTGCCACCCTTTGGCAGACGGCGGAGCTTTGGGATCCCGGTCGCGGCTCTCTTCAGGCTTGGCTTGTCACGATGGGCCGTAACAAAGCCATCGACGCCTTGCGATCCCGTTCCCGCAGTGAAGCCCTCCCGCTCACCACCGATATGCGCAGCACCGACGAGGGGCCGGACGAGGTGGCCCTGCAGCGCATTATCAACCACGAGGTGAAACGCGCCTTGGAGCAGCTGCCTGCCCGATACCGGGATATATTGGAGGCGGTCTACTTCCGCGGCTTGACCCAAAGGGAGGCGGCGGAGAAGTTCGGTTTGCCCCACGGTACCGTGAAAAGCCGCATCCGCTTGGCGATCGAAAGACTGAAGCGGACGCTCAGGGCAAGGGGGATCCAGGAATGAGCCAGCACACCTTGATTCGCGAGCAACTGGTACGATGGACTTTAGGGGAACCGCCGGACATTCCCGTGACTGCCCTCCTCGACCATCTGTGTGCATGCAGCGCTTGCCGGTCGTTTGCTCGCAGCATCGAGGAGACCCTGGCCGCCTTGCCGGAGGCGCTTCCTTTGGAACGTCCGCCTCAGCATCTGCGCCACGCCGTGCTGCAAACGATCCGGAACGAGTCGCCGCAGGACGCGGGCCCGCAAGCCGTGGCGGAAGAAGCGGACCACGAAGATGCCGCGGAAGCCGAGGACGCGCCACGTGCCGCCGGAACGAGACTCCGCCGTCGGCTGCAGGGTGCGCTGCAACCCGTCCTCGCCGGAGTTCTCCTCGTCGTGTTGGCGTTGGCGGTGAGCACCATCGGGCTCATGCGCAATTTGATCACTATACAGCGGGAGTTGATGGACGTCACGGCGCGGTACGAGGCCGATACGCGGTGGCTCGAGGCAGCGTCGCTCATCCTGGTCGAAGAATTGCCGCCGGTCGTGCGCTTGCCGCTGACGCCCACGGGATACGAAACGGGCGCGGCGGGCCAGGCCGTGCAGTATCGGGTTTACGGCAGCACCCACTACTTGCTCGTCAGTGTAAAAGGCCTGGCACCGGGGGCCGAGTATGAAGTGTGGCTGCAGACGGACGGAGGGGATTTACATCTCGGTACCTTGACGACTTCGCAAGAAGGCGGCGACGTGTGGGTGTACCGCTCGCTCGAAGGCGCCGTCACGGGCCGGCTCGTCGTTCGCCGGTCGGAAGCACCGGAGCCCTCCGTGATGGTCGATCTGTAGCGGCGAGACCGAAGGCGATTTTGTAGGGGGATTTGTCCCGTCGACGTGGAATGCCCTCAGTAGCTGCTGCACTGGTGGGCACCGAGCGGCGGCGACACCGAGCGGTTGGAAAGGGTGTTCGTACTCGTGCCGGAGGAGCAGACGGTCACGGTGCTCTGCCTTGTGCGCCACGGACAGAGCACCTGGAACGCGGAAAGACGAATCCAAGGCCAGCTCGATCCACCCCTCTCGGAACTGGGACGGGCGCAGGCGAACCGGGTGGCCGAGCGCTTGGCCCGCGAGCGGTGGGATGTGCTCTACTCTAGCGACTTGAGCCGGGCGCGCCAGACGGCCGAGGCCATCGCGCGGCGCGTCGGCTTGCCCGTGCGCACCGATCCCGACTTGCGCGAGCAGGGCCAGGGAAAGCGCGAAGGTATGCTGCTCGAGGACGCGAACCGGCTGTACCCCGATCCGGACGCGCCGGAAGTGGGACGGGAGACGCATGAGGCATTGCGGAAGAGAGCGGTGGCCGTTTTTCAAAAGATCCGCGACGCGCATCCCGGCGGACGCATCTTGGTGGTAGCCCACGGCGCGCTCATGGCATCTTTCCTGCAAGCGGCACTGGGCATTACCGAACGCATCCGCATGGAAAACACCGCTTGCACCTTGCTGCGCTGGGACGGCTCCCGCTGGACGTGTGATCTGTTTGTCGACGCATCGCACCTTGAGGACCTGGAACCCCCGGAAGAGTTGCCCATCGCCGGCGCCGAGTGAGGAAGCGGCAGTGGCCGGACGACGATGCAACCGGCGGAGGCTGGATCCTCACGACAGGAGTGACACGAAGTGGCCATGATCCCGTGCTTGTGGACCGACATGTTGACCGAGGCGGAACCGGACGAGGCGATTCGCTTGATCGGTGAGGCAGGCTTTCGCCAGGTGGAGTTCGGCCTCACCCACGAGAAACTGTACTTGGAGGGCAAAGAGGACGAAGGGTCGCGCATCGAGCGGATCCGGCGGGCGGCTGAGAGGGCGGGCGTAGAGATCGTCCAAATGCACGGGCACATGTTCAATTTGTGCGACGACAATGCGGACGAGGACATCGCCCGGGCGCACCGCTCCATCCGCAGGGCGGCGCAGCTGGGCGTCCGGTGGGTGGTGCTCCATCCCGGCTCGCATCAAGACGCAGGCGCCGATCCGGAAGTGATGGAATGGACCCGCCGGCGCAATCTCGAGGTGTTTTCGGCCTTCGCGCGGACGGCGGAGGAGTGGGGCACGGGTATCGCCGTCGAGAACATGATCGGACGCAACCGCCACGGCGGGCGCTTCGGCGTGACCACGGGCGACCTGTTGTGGCTCGTGGCATCCGTGGCCTCGGACCGAGTGGGCATCTGCTGGGACACGGGACACGCTTTGCTCTCGGGCATTCCGCAAGGACCGGCGATCCGTGCCGTGGGCCCTCGGCTCGTGGCGCTCCACGTCGCCGACAACGACGGGCACATGGATCGACACTGGGCGCCGCACCGGGGGAAGGTGAACTGGGTGGAAGTGATGGGCGCCCTGCACGCGATCGGCTACGACGGGCCCTTCAATCTGGAGGTCCCGGGCGAGGCGATGGCCACCCCCGGAGCAGCGAAGCCGGAACAAATGCGTTACCTTTATCGTTTGTGCGAGGTCTTGCTCGACCCCGCCTACGTGGAACAAGCCGTGGCGCAGGGGTGACGTAAGACAGGTCTTCAGAGCGGCGAGCCCGGCGGCCCCGAGGCGGCAGGCTTCGCCGCGCCGTCGGGGGCCTGGCCGGACCTCCGCTGCATCCCGCGGCTCGCATGGATGTCATCATATTCAGAACGAAGATCCCTCCTTTGTGGCGACGAGTTCTCAAACGATACTCGCTATCCATAAGGAGGGATTTTCCTATGAGTGGCGAATGGCTCGGGAAGTAAGGGATCAATGTCCCGGCAATAGCGGGACACGGGTCATGAAAGGGGACGCAGCGTATGAGCGACCAGAAGCATCTCACCACCACGGCGGGGGCGCCCGTCGCGAGCAATCAGAACAGTCTTACGGCAGGACCCAGGGGTCCGCTTCTTCTGCAAGACTACCAACTGATCGAAAAGCTGGCCCACCAAAACCGCGAGCGCATACCGGAGCGCGCGGTTCACGCGAAGGGGTGGGGAGCCTACGGCACCTTCACCGTGACCAACGACATCACGCAGTACACGAGGGCTAAGCTGTTCTCGGAAATCGGCAAGCAAACCGAGGTGCTCGCCCGCTTTTCCACCGTAGCGGGAGAGCTGGGCGCCGCCGACGCGGAACGGGACGTGCGCGGCTTCGCCTTGAAGTTCTACACCGAAGAGGGCAACTGGGACATGGTGGGGAACAACACGCCCGTCTTCTTCGTACGCGATCCGTATAAGTTCCCCGATTTCATCCGGACGCAAAAGCGGCATCCCCGTACGAACTTACGGTCCAACACGGCCATGTGGGATTTCTGGTCGCTCTCGCCGGAAAGCCTGCACCAGGTGACCATCCTGTTTTCCGACCGGGGCCTGCCCCAAAGCCCGCGCTTTATGAACGGCTACGGGTCCCACACCTACAGCTTCATTAATGCGAAGAACGAGCGGTACTGGGTCAAGTTCCACTTCAAGACGATGCAGGGCCACAAGTTCTGGACCAACGCCGAGGCGCGGGAAGTCATCGGCCGCACGAGGGAATCGTCCCAGGAAGACCTGTTCTACGCCATCGAACGGGGCGACTATCCGAAGTGGCGCTTCTGCATCCAAATCATGACGGAAGAACAGGCCGAGCAGGTCCCCTTTAATCCCTTCGATCTGACGAAAGTTTGGCCTCACAAGGACTTTCCCTTGATCGAAGTGGGCATCCTCGAGCTGAACCGCAACCCCGACAACTATTTCACCGAGATCGAAATGGCCGCCTTTAGCCCGTCGAATGTGGTGCCGGGCATATCGTTCAGCCCGGACAAGATGCTGCAGGCCCGTATCTTCTCGTACGCGGACGCCCACCGCTACCGCCTCGGCACCCACTACGAAGCGCTGCCCGTCAACCGACCCAAGTGCCCGGTGCATCATTACCACAAAGACGGGCCCATGCGTTTCTTCGAAAACGTGCCCAACCCCGACGCCTACTACGAACCGAACTCCTTCGGCGGACCGGTGGAGCGCCCCGACGTGACGGAACCGCCCCTCAAGATCTCCGGCGATGCCGACCGCTACGACCACCGCGAGGGCAACGACGACTACAGCCAACCCAGGGCGCTTTTCCTGCTCTTTGACGAGGGGCAGCGGCAGCGCCTCTTCGCCAACATTGCCGAAGCTATGGACGGGGTGCCCCAGTTCATCATCGACCGCCAGCTGGCCCACTTCGACCGCGTCCATCCCGATTACGGAGACGGCGTGCGGGCTGCTCTTGCGGCGCGCAGGAGGACGGTGGCCCAGACGGTCGACGCGTCCTAGTCCGGTTTGCGGCCGTACGTTGCGTAGGCGAGGCAGGGGGGGACCGTGGCCCGGAGGGGATCGTCGCCCGGATCCTCCCCGTCCTGCTGGGCGCACCTGCCGTTTGGAAGGAATCTGCAGGCGGGTCCAACTAATATTACAATTGGAAGCACTTTGGTCCACGGCTGCACAGTGCCGGGGCCTTAGTGGAGGGATCAGCGTGCGGGTTCGGTCGGCGCTTCTGCTCATCGCTTTGGTAGTGCTAGGTGCCTGGTCGTTGCGCACCCCGGCGGCATCTTCCGAGGAGCTTCCCCTGGCCGGGCTGCTTCTGACCTGGCAAGACGATCCGACGACGACTATGACCGTCGACTGGCACTATCATTCCGCCTTCGCTTTGCCGGAGCCGCTCCTTTTTTACCGGGCCGTAGGCGAGTCGGAGTGGCGGGAACATGAGGCGGCCGAATTGTCCCACGCCTTGCCGGACCGCAGAATCTTTCGGGCCCATCTGACGGATCTTCTGCCGGGTACCACGTACGAGTTTCAAATAGCGGGCCACGCCGCTACCTACAGTTTCCGCACTATGCCTGACCGGCTCGAAACTGCCTTTACGTTCGCGGCCGGAGGCGACACCCGGCACCAGAAAGCATGGATGGAGCAGATGAACCGCGTCATCACCGCGTATGATCCGGAATTTGTCGTATGGGGCGGCGACTTGGCCTATGCCGACGGGGTGCTGGCCGAGTTCTGGTACGAATGGTTCGAGGCGGTGCGGAGCACGCTCATCACTTCGTCCGGACGCGTGATCCCGATCGTCGTGGGCATCGGCAACCACGAAGTGCAGGGTGGGTTCTACCGCAGCTATCCGGAGTATGAAGAGACCGATGAATGGCGAAGCCGCATCGCGCCCTTCTTTTACAGCCTCTTTGCCTTCCCCGGACAGCCCGGATACGGCGTCCTGGATTTCGGCGATTACTTGAGCCTCATCGTACTCGACACCGATCACACCAACTCCGTCACGGACGTCCAGGCGGTATGGCTCGAGGAGGTCTTGGCCGCCCGGGAGCATGTCACCCACGTGATCCCCGTATACCACGTGACGGCGTATCCTTCGGTGCGCAGCTTCGGCGGCACTACGGAATCTCGCATCCGCGAGACGTGGCTGCCCCTCTTTGAAGCCTACGGCGTGCGCATCGCGTTCGAAAATCACGACCATGCCTACAAGCGCACCGTGCCCATTCGGGAAGGGCGGTTCGACCCTGCGGGCATCGTGTTCTTCGGTGACGGCGCTTGGGGCGTGACGCCGCGCGACGTGCATCCCGTGGCGTCGACCTGGTATCTGGTCCGGGCGGAGCCGGTGCGGCACGGAATGGTAGTCACGCTCGACGAAACGGGTGTGCACGTGCTCGCGGTATCCGCCGACGGCCAGGTGCTCGACAGCTACAAGGTCAACGGCATCTACATCGCATCGCCTGCGGAGGGAGCCACGGTAGGAGCGGACGAGGAAATCCGGGTGTGGGTCGATCCTAGCATCGAGATCCGCAATGTTCGCGTATTCCAGAACGAGCGCCTGCTCTACGATGGCGACTCCTTGCCCCAAGGTGTGCGCCTTTCGGGAGAGGCCTCCGCCGACGGCGCTGCGCAGCGTCTAGCAGTAGAGGTTACCGACGCAGCAGGCAGGGTGCGCCGGCAGGAGGCGCTCGTTTCCGTCCGCCGTGTGCACTTGCGCAGTCCGGAGGAGGGGGTGCCGAGGGTCCGGGGTCATCTGCCCGTGGCTGCGGCGATCGGCCTCGAACCGGGCGAACAGGTGGCACGGGTGCGGTTAAGCCTACAGCTGATCCGGGCATTCGAAGACCATCCGGAGGTCGTCGTGTTCGAAGGCCGGGTTCTGCCTCGCGGCTTTACCCTTGACACGCTGCAACTTGCCGACGGTACGTACGATTTGAAGCTGTCGGTGGAGACGGACCGCGGCGCGGTCTCCTTCGACGTGCGGCGCATCGTAGTGCGGAATTGGGAGACGTTGGTGGAGCATTTCTTCCCGCCGGCGAATCTCTTCGGCTTACTCCTCCCCCGGCTCGAATCGGTGGAGCGGTCGGAAGGATGGGAGTATGCCACGGACCAGACCGACCGTTTCTTCGGCGATGCCGACCGCGTGTATCCGACTGCGAGCGGTGCATACATGACCTGGCGGCTGCCGAGGCTGCGGCGCTTTGTGTTAACGTTCTATGCAGAGGATGCCGCGTTCGCCGGCTACGTAGGGCTGGCGGTCTCCTCCGACAACGAAGGATGGACCGAGATTCCCTTCCGGGTGGTGCAGGAAGGCGAAGCCTCCGACGGAATGCAGCGCCTCCTGCTCATAGGAGAGGTACCCGAGGAGCTGGCCGCCGAGTATATCCGTCTTACGTGGCACGGCGGAGGCGGCGATACGGTTCAGCTGGGCCACGCGGAGTTTACGGGCCTGGCGGGTGAGTGAAGATTCGGGGCCGGCAGCTTGCTGCCGGCCCCTTTTGTGGCCGGACTGAACTTGCACCGGAAATCAACACTTCCCTTGTTTGCGCGTCTTACTTGATGAAAGAACACAATGCAGCCTAAGGAGGATCACCATGGCAAGGGAAGATTCCGCGGGGCGCAGCATTACGAATACGGGTTACGTCGATCTGACGGGTGTGACCGATCCCGAGGAGCTGGCGGCCATCGAGCAAATCACGAACGTCGGCGTCGTGCTGGTGCCGGAAGAATTGGCCGGGGCGATTGCCAAAGTTGCCATACGCAATGTAGGGCAGGTCGTGAAGGTGCCTGCAGGCCGGCGGGTCAGCGTGCGTTCCGGCATCGTGCAGCTGAGCGGCACCGTGCTGGAAAACCGGGACGGCGACCCGACGGACGTTTTGGTGCTCGTCGGCCAGATCGTCATCACGGGAGTGCCGCAGCGGGTCGGCTATGAGCTCATCGTCTCGGGGATCCTCGTGGTGCCGAGGGAGGCCGAAGACGTGATCTCCCGGGCTACCACCCAGTTCGCCGGGCAGATGTTCGCGTACACGGGGGCCAATGTGCGCGTGTTCACGAGCAAGGTAACGCTCGACCGGGAATTTCTGGAACTCTTGCCCGAAGGGACCGCGCTGCTGATGATGGACGACGCCACCTTTGAGCCTGACGTGACGAAAGAGCTGTTGCAGTCTAAGGTGACGGATATTCTGCACATGGGCGCTCTGCACGTTCCCAAGCATTTGCGAGCGGTAGTGCAGGTGCTCGCCTCGACGAGTTTCGGCGATCTGATCGTGCAGTCCGCCGGTGGGGACATGGATGGCCAAGGATAAGGAGAGGCGCGATGCAAGACGTGGGTCGCCGGGATGCCGTGGCACGGTTCGACTGCATCTATGAAGCGCACCATGCAGCCGTGTACGCATACCTCCTCGGCAGGACGAACGACGACCAGGCTGCGAGGGATCTGCTGCAAGAGGCGTTCCTTCGGGTGTGGCGGCACATCGACAAGACGCGGGATATGGAGGAGGACAACGTGCGCTATTGGTTGTTTCGCATCGCCAAGAACGTGGTCATCGGCTACCACCGGAAGCAGCGCCAGGAAGAGGGGACTGCGCTCTTGGCACTGGACGAGGCGGACGGGGCACGTCTAGCCGCCGACCCCAGCGAGGTGTACACGGCCAGAGAAGCGGTGCAGGCCGTCGACGCAGCGATCAGGAGACTGCCGGACGAGCTGCGGGTTCCCCTCGTGATGCAAGTTTTGGGCGGCATGACGAGTACCCAGATCGGCCAGGTTCTGGGCCGGCCCGCCGGAACGGTACGGTATCAGATCGCGCGGGCCCGGAGGCTGCTCGCAGAGGCACTCGGCACGGGCGAGAAAGCAACGGAGGCTCTTCCATGAGACGGCACGATTTCGATCTGGACGGGATCTTAAACGACTGGGCAAAGCAGCACCGTCTGAGCGAGCCGGACGCCAAGGCGGTGAGGGACGCGATCGTGACGGCAGCCAACGTGGATCCGCGGAGCATCTATTCGTGGTGGCACGACTTGGCGCGGATGGTGGTGCAAAGCGCGACGGCGCCGCTGTCGCTGCGCTGGAACGGGATGAGTCCGCTCGTCTGGACGGGCTGTGGTGAATGATGGGCAGCATGCGTTCCGTCGTTACCTACCGGATTACCTTGCGAGGAGGTATCCCTATGCTGAGCACGCCGTATCTGCTACTGCTCACGGCCGACGGAATTCGCAGCGGACAGGCCCAGTGGACCGCGAAAAGACCTGTCCGCACCGCGAAGATCCGGGCGGAACGTCATCGGAGGCTCCGGAGCCACGGGCGGCACATGAGACCTGCACGGTAACGTGCAACACCCGTAGGTGACGGCACATCGGCCCGCCTGCTGTCGGGGGCGAGCGCCGGCGGACGGGGTCTGCCGGCGGCTAGGCCCCTTTTGCGTTTTGGCACCGGGGGCAAACACCGTGGAATTCGTGGCGTTGGCTTCTGACGAGAAAACGGCTGGCCCGCACGACCCGCTCGCGCAGCTCCTCTAACAGCGATTCCTCCAGGTCCACGATGCTCCCGCACTCCGTGCATACCAAGTTGACATGTTCGTGCGGATTGCCGTCGTAGCGATTGGGCGAGTCTCCGAAGGCTAGCTCGGTCGCGAGTCCCATCTCGACCAAGAGCTCCAGCGTTTTGTAGACCGTCGCCGGACTCATGCTGGGATAGATAGGCTGCAGCGCGCGGTGAATCTCCTCGGCAGACGGGTGGGTCTCCGCCTCGATGAGGTACTTGTATATGGCCAGGCGCTGGGGCGTGACCCTTTGACCCTGGCTGGCCAAGCGCCTGCGAAATGCCTCGACTCGCTCGTCGGAGTACAAGATGGAACCAACCTCTCCGGAGAATGATTATCCATATCATACCCGCTCCCGCGGCGCGGTGTCAAACCGCTGCTCGGCGCGGTAACGAGCGACATGTAACCGGGCGGGGAGGCCGGCTATGATCGATGCGTAGCGGCACGACCGGCAGGTCGCCGTACTCGATTCCGAGCGTTTTCGCAGCGAGAGGGCCTGGAAGTTTTTCCATGCCGTCGGCCTGAGGCACGCGACCCACAGATGGGTCGGGCGGCGAGCGGAGTGACCCCCGTCTGGGTCACTGCGTCGTCTTTTTGACCCAAGAATGGGCCAAGGGGCGTGGTCGTCTCCATGGACGACGGCGGCGTAGGACACCTTGACCGCGTCATCCCAGCTAGCCGCATTGCGCGGCGTTGCCAAATTCTGGTCGCACCTCGGGGTTGCGCTCGGTGACCCGCCGGTGGGTCGTCGCGTCCGCGATCTGACCATCCTATGAGTCAACCGCCCGCCGCTTGCAGCACACAACCCTACTCGAACAGATTCCACGGCGCCGACAGCACTTTCCACTCTTCGCCGGCGGGTACCCAATGCAGCAGGTAGCGTACGGGATAGACGCCGTCGATCACGCGCTCTGGGTCCTGCGCCAATACAGCCCACGCATGCAGTTCGCCGACCACCGGGAATACTCTCCCGTCTCTCGGGCTCGACCAGTTTTCTACGAGCCGCACGTCGGAAAGTTCCACCAACACATAGTGCGCGTCGACCCGTCGGTAGAGCCACCGGGTCGCCATGGCGTCGAGGAATTGCTCACGGGTCCACTGTCCCTCGCGGTCCGGATCTTGGTACAAAAACTCATAGGCAGAGGCGTAATCCTCTACGTAGAAGAGGCTGGCGAAGAACGATTCGGCCACGCGCTTCAACTCGCCCTCGGTGAAACGGTCGAGGGGCTCATTCTCCTTGACCACGCGGATAAACTCGGCGGCCAGCTCCTTGCGGGGCGAGGTGGTGAAGATGCCCAGACACGGACGAGCCATGAAATCCATGTCGTAGGGGCCGAAACAGACGCCGATCACTTCGCCCTGGTACCATATGAGGTCGGACTGCCGGAACTCAGGCACGCGAAAGATGCCCTCGCCGATGCTGTTCAGAGGAACGAACATTCCCGTCTTCATGAAGTCGGCAAAGGTGGAGTAGCGCGTGAGAAGCACGTCGGCCGCCTGGGTGAAGCCGACGGAGATCACTTTGGCGCCTAAGTTTTCCGTAGGAACGGCGGAAAGCTCCAGCGGGCGGCTTTGGCTGTACCACTCGAGTCCGGCTTGGATGTAGGGAAGGGCGGGTGTCTCGGCAACGACGTGCAGTACGGGCTCCGCGGTCTGGCCCACGGCAGCCCGCGCAACAAAGAACAGGGCAAGGAACACAATACAGATGACTGTAATTGCTCTAAGCGCCTGCCGCAGGAACAGGTCCATTCGCATTCGCTCGGCCTCCTCAGCAGAGTGCGGCGTTTACCCTCATACGACGGAAAGGGTCCTTCGGTTCACTGTTGCATCCAACTCGATCATGCCTGCACAGGGGGTGACAGGAGAGCGCCGAAATGATAGCCTGTCTGATGCCAGTCGCACGTCTTGGGAGCGTGAGGTTGTGTCCATTCGGGTCTCCGTCCTCGATGTAGCGCCCGTCGGTTCCGGCAGCACGGCGAGCGAGGCGCTGAAGTACACCCTAGAGCTAGCGCAGCTTGCGGATAAACTCGGCTACGTGCGGTTTTGGCTGGCGGAACACCACGGCATGCCGAGCATAGCGAGTTCGGCGCCCGAAGTGCTCATCGCGCACGTGGCGGCCCATACCGAGCGGCTGCGTGTCGGAGCGGGGGGCATTATGTTGCCGAACCATGCTCCTTTGCGTGTGGCCGAGGTATTTCACACGCTCGAGGCCCTTCACCCCGGCCGCATCGACCTCGGGATCGGCAGAGCGCCCGGCACCGATCCGATCACGTCGAGCGCGCTCAGGCCCTTCGACGCCAACATGTTTCCGTCGCAAATGTTGGAGCTGTTCGGCCTTTCCCGGGGCGATCTGCCTGCCGACCACCCGTTCCACAAAGCACGGGTCATGCCCGACGGGGTGCAGCTGCCGCCCGTTTGGCTCCTCGGGTCGAGCGGCGCGAGCGCTCAGTTTGCAGGCAGGCTCGGCGTCGGCTACAGTTTCGCCAGTCACTTTAGCCCGGCGCCTCCCGAGCCCGCGCTCGCAGCCTACCGGGAAAGCTTCCGGCCGTCGGAGCAGTTCCCCGAACCCCACGTCATCTTGGCCGTCTCGGTCATCTGCGCCGAAACCGACGAACGGGCTGAGTACCTGAGCAAGAGTCAAGACTTGATGTGGGTGCAACTGCAGCGGGGCGAGCTCGGACGCATTCCCACGCCCGAGGAGGCCCTCGCCTATCCTTACACCGCCGTCGACCGAAGCGTGATCGACGGTTACAGAAGACTCACCTACGTCGGCACGCCGCAGCGCATTCGGGAACGCCTTCGCGATCTGGTTCGCGAAACGCAAGCCGACGAGATTATGGTGTCAACGGTGGTACACGACCCCGAGGCCCGGCTCCGCTCCTACGAACTCTTGGCGCAGGCGCTGATCGACTGAGGCGCTACGGTTTGCCTTCCTGCGGGCCGCCGTGGGAAACCGCTTCGAGCAGCGTCTTTCGGTAGGGATCGGCTATGAACTCGGCAACGTCGGCGTAGGGAATCAGAAACTGCGGAAAGCCCCACGCATAAGGGGCGAGATCGTACAGCTGGAAGTAGATGACGACGCCTTCCGGTGTAAGGCGAAAGTCGGCAGAGGCGTCGATGCCGTCGAAGGGGCGCAGAAGGGGAAGGTCCGTGGCTGCGATTTGCGCGGCTATGTGGCCCGACAGGGCGGCAAGGTAGTCACCGGTGAAAAGGTCGTCGAGCGTAAGGAGCCGGCCCGTGTGCAGGTCGAATGTGAGGGACCGCGCATGGTGCATCGGATGGGCCATGGGGAACCTGTACCCGGAGTAGGTGAGCGTCACGCTGAGGAGCGGCCCTTCGTCGAAGTCGATTTCGTATGAGCCGAAAACCGACCCATAGGGCAGCAGCGCGACGACCAGCTCCTCCACCGCCTGCGCGATAGCTTGGTCGACTTTCGCCGCCGCTTCGTGATCGACGGAGCCGTCGAAAGGAATCCCGGGGAAGTGCACCCGGATTTCCAGCGGCTCCGTGCGTGGGGTGGCGGCGGGCGGATCGGGCCAGGCGGCGCCGGCCCGGGCCGTCAAAGCGGTGCAAAGACATAAGAGGACGAGGCGGTGAAATTTGATCACTGCGAGCACCTCCGTCAGCGTGCCTTGCCCGGTCCGCAGCCCCTTTCCCCGCCGCAAGACCCGCCTCACTCAGGCCTTGGGCACCACGATGCCGAGCTTTTCCTGGAACGTCCTCAAGGTTTCATCGGCGATGGCCGCGGCCTTTCGACGCCCTTCCTCGAGCACAGCCTCGATACGGCCCGGCTCGGTTAGCTCCTGGTACCGCTTCTGGATTGGTTCGAGGGCGCTAATCACGACGTCGGCCAGATCTTTCTTGAAGACGCCGTATCCCGTGGAGCCGTAGCGGTCGGCGATGGACTCGAGAGACTCGCCCGAGCACAGCGAGTAGATCACCATCAAATTCGAGATGGCGGGCTTGTTCTCTTCGTCGTAATAGACCTCGCGGCCCGAGTCGGTGACGGCCGAGCGGATCTTCTTGGCGATGACGTCGGGCGGATCGAGCAGGGCAATGGTTCCCTTGGGATCTTCCGACTTGCCCATCTTGCGCAAAGGGTCGTCGAGGCTCATGATGCGGCCGCCCGCGCTTTTCGGCGGAATGTACGGTTCCGGCACTTTAAAGATCTCTCCGAAGCGGTTGTTGATGCGTTGCGCGATGTCGCGGGTGAGCTCCAGGTGTTGCTTTTGGTCTTCGCCCACCGGCACCTTGTCGGCGTTGTACAGCAAGATGTCGGCCGCCATGAGCACCGGGTACGTAAAAAGTCCCGACGATACATTCACCTGACCCTCGGATTTTTCCTTGAACTGGGTCATGCGCCGCAATTCGCCGAAGTAGGTAAAGCAACCGAGGAGCCAGCCGAGCTCGGCGTGGGCGGAGACGTGGGACTGGACGAAGATGGTCGCCTTGGCCGGGTCGATGCCGCAGGCCACGTACAGCCTGGCGATGTCGAGCGTTCTGCGGTGCAGATCGTCCGGCTCCTGCGGCACCGTCAGCGCGTGCAGATCGACCACGCTGAAGATGCACTCTGCGGTATTCTGCAGGTCGACGAAGTTGCGGATCGCACCCAGATAGTTTCCAAGGTGCAGTTCGCCGCTGGGTTTGATCCCTGAGAAGACCCTTTCCATACGATGACCTCCTGAGCTGGTGTATAGTCGCCTTTTTTGCCTTGCCGCACCGGGCCGGCGGCAGGCTGCCCAAACAAAAACCTCGCCCCAGTTTGGGACGAGGTCGACTCGCGGTACCACCCAAGTTAGCCGCGGACGCGGCTCACTCTTTCATGAGGCACGGGCACAGGTGGCCGGCACCTCCTCCCTTGTAACGGCGGGAGCTCCGTCAGCGACTACTGGCGACGGCTCCGGTGCGCGGAGCGGCCGCGTTCGGTCTGCTGCTCGCGGATCCATTCGCCCGGGGCCCCGTGCCGAACTCGCACCCACGCCGGCTCTCTGAGACGGGGTGGACCCGAGGTACTCTTTCCGGTCATCGCATTTGCTAAGATTCTATGGAGATGTTTGCCGCGGGAGAAATTCTCCCTCCGATGCTTCGATTCTAGCCGCAGCGCGGGGGCATTGTCAAGGGCAGCGGGCCGAGGCGGCAGGAAGCGGGGCGCGGAAGGCTAAACGACATAGGACAAGGGCACGACCACAATGCGTGTAGAGGAGTGCAACTTGCGTGAAGATCGGATCCCACGTCTCGTTTTCGGATAAGGGACTCCTGAGCGCTGCGCAGGAGGCCGTGGGCTACGGCGCGACGACGTTCATGATCTACACGGGCGCGCCGCAAAACACCCGCCGCAAGCCGATGGAGGAGCAGTTCGTCCCCGAAGGGCTCGCCTTGATGAAAGAGCACGGCATCGAAGAGATCGTCGTGCACGCGCCGTACATCATCAACCTGGGTTCCTACAAGACGGCGACCTTTAAACTGGCTGTCGAGTTTTTGCAGAGCGAAATCGAGCGCACTGCTTATATGGGCGTTGAAAACATCGTGCTCCACCCGGGCGCGTACACGGACAAGGACGTGGACTACGGCATCAAACGCATCGCGGAAGGCCTTGATGAAGTGCTTTCGGTCGACGGGCCGGTCAACATCGCGCTGGAAACGATGGCGGGCAAGGGCACCGAGATCGGCCGCACGTTTGAGGAGCTCGCCGCCATCATGGAAAAGGTGACCCGGAGCGAACGCCTGCGTGTGTGCCTCGACACGTGCCACGTCCACGACGCCGGCTACGACATCATTGACGACTTCGACGGCGTCATGGAACAGTTCGACCGCATCATCGGCCTCGACCGTCTGAGCGTCATTCATATCAACGACAGCAAAAATCCCCGCGGCGCCCGCAAGGACCGGCACGCGCCCATCGGATCCGGTTACATCGGTTTCGAGGCAATTTACCGCATCGTCCATCACGAAGTGGCCGAAGGCAAGCCGATCATCCTGGAGACTCCTTGGATCGGCAAAGAGAAGGCCACGCAGCGTCCCATGTACGAAGCGGAGATCGCGGTGCTGTCGGACAACGTGGAGAAACGATTCGGACAAAGCTTCGTCGAAGACGTCCGGAAGCTGCGCGCGTTCTTGAATGAAGTGCTGCCAAAGGAGGGCACCCCGGATCCGGCAGGTGAAGACGGCTCGCCAGGGCGCAACGGCCGCGGGTACGTACTGGCCACATGGCACGCCCTGCAAGATAAGAAAAAGCGCGGCGACGACAGGCGGGAGCCCATGGAGCGCCTGTACGACCTCGTCGTGGAGCACGGACTGTTTCCCGACTACGACGAGGAACAGATCAACATGCGCCTGGTAGGATATTTCGCCGGCCTTTGACCTGGCGTTCGCGGGGCGATGCGATAGGGTACCGCCGGCCGGGGCTGCCGCTCTTCTCCGGCGGTACCCTCATCCCACGTGCATGTTCAGTCGGCCAAGTGCTCGTCTAAGAAGGCTTGCATCAGGCGGGCCGCTTCCTCGAGGGCCGATTCGGGCGATACGGTGCGGGTGAGCCCCTTAGTGTAGGCCAGCTCCATTACCGACAGGAAGTTGGCGACGTCGGGAATCGGCACCGTGCCCCATTCGGGGATGCCGTGGCTGAGCATCGCCTGTTGGACGTCCCAGAACAGGAAGGCGTCGGCGAAGGCCGGATCGCCCACCGCATCCCTGTGGGCGGGAAGGAGGTTCCGCCGCAGGCTGTACAGGCGCGACGCTTCCGGGCCGGTGAGCCACTTGACGAACTCCCACGCTGCATCGGCATTTGGCGCGCCCTTCGGGATCGTCATGTAACGGCTGCTCATGACGGTCTGCTGCGGGCTGCCTTCGGGAACGGGAAACGGCGCCATGGCCCAGTCGACGCCCGGGACCAGGTGCGGGTAGCCGCTCTGGATATTGGGCGCCATCCAGTTGCCGTTCAGCATGTGCACGCGGCCGCCGGTGTAGAACGTGCCGACGGCGACTGCTAGGTCGGACTGGATCTCTTCCCGCACCTCGACCAGGAAGTTCAGAACGCGGCGGGCCAGGTCGTTGTTCACGATCACCCGCGTGCCGGTCGGATCGACGTATTCACCGCCCGCGACCCGGTAATACATGGGAAACGCGTTTTCGGCCGCACCCTTTCCCCAGTCGAAGTTCAGCTGGGTGACGACGCCCTCCGCCGAGCGCTGGGTGAGCCGGGTGCTCAGTGCGCGCAGCTCCTCCCACGTCGCCGGCGGGGAATTTCCGTCGAGACCCGCCCGTTCGTACGCGTCGATTCGGTAAAAGAGGACCGGATGAACCACGTGAAACCACGGCAGGCCGTACAGCACGCCTCCGTAGTACGCTTCCGGGATGCCGGCCGGGAAGAACTCCTCCTCGAGGCTCAAACCGTCCCGCTCGGCGAAGGGAGTCAGGTCGGTCAGCATGCCGATGGCCCCTTCCCGCCACGGGTACAGGTTCGTCGCGACGTCGGGGGGTGAGCCGCCGATCACGGCCACGCGCACCTTCTCGATCAGGTCAGGAACGACTTGGCCCACCACACGGATGTCGTCTCGGGATGCGTTGAAGACCTCGATCAACTCTTCGATCGCATCCCGAGGTGTGCCGCTGTCAAACGGATGCCAGAAGACGACTTCAACCGGCGCGGCGGTACAGTGCGCACCGATACACAACGTTACCGCTACGGCCAGCACGGTTCGAAAGAGGCGTTTGCGATCCACGGAGCTCGTCTCCCTCCTGTGCGAAGTGACCGGGCAGAATGGATTCGAGTTATATTTTGACCTGAATTGCACAAAAACCTTCGGAATACGACTGCAAAAACCCGGACACGGCATCATCAGCGGCAGGCGCGGCAGGTCCGTCCGTCGAACCCCATGTCCATGGAAACACCGGTCCGCACCATGTTCATATTCGGTACCCGTCCCGAGGCGATCAAACTGGCACCCGTCATCCAGCACATGGCGGGGGATGCGCGCTTTGCCCCCCTCACCGTGGCGACGGGCCAGCATGAGGAGATGTTGGAGCAGGCGCTTGGTACGTTCGGCATCGTCCCCGACGTCAACTTGCGGATCATGGAGCACGGGCAAAGCCTCACTGACGTCACCGTACGCACGCTCACGGGATTGCAGCCGCTTCTCGCCCGCTTCCGTCCCGAGATCGTCCTCGTCCACGGCGACACCCTCGCGAGCTTTGCCGCGGCTTTAGCTTCCTTCTTCGAACAAGTCCCCGTAGCCCACGTCGAAGCCGGGTTGCGCACGTTTCACCGGTACGATCCCTTTCCCGAAGAGATGAGCCGCAGATTGACGGCGCGCCTTGCCTCACTGCATTTCGCTCCTACCGCCCGCGCGAAGGAGAACCTGCTGAGGGAGGGCGTGCCGGCCGAAGAGATCTTCGTCGTCGGCAATACGGTAATCGACGCGCTCCTCAGTCAAGTAGACCCAGGATTCACGTTCGCGGACCCCTTGCTGCGCGACATCGACTTCGCCCGTGAGCGTGTACTGCTCGTCACGGCCCATCGCCGGGAAAACTGGGGCGCACCCCTGGAGCGCATCTACCGGGCGTTGGTCCAGGTTGCCGAGATTTATCCCGACGTGCGGATCGTGGTCGCGCTCCACAAAAATCCCCTTATCCGCCGGGCGGCGCGGGACATCCTGTCCGGACGGGCGCGCATCCACCTGATCGAACCGCCTGCATACCGCAGCTTTGTCAATCTCATGGCGCGGTGCACCCTGATCCTGACCGATTCGGGCGGTATTCAGGAGGAGGCGCCGGCCTTAGGCAAGCCCGTCCTTGTGCTGCGTGAGACGACCGAACGGCCCGAAGGGCTGGAGGCGGGCACTTGTCTAAAGGTGGGCACCGGCACCGAGCGCATTGTAGGTGCCGTGCGCCGCCTCCTCGACGACGCGGCGGCTTACGAGCAAATGCGGCGCGCGGTCAATCCTTACGGCGACGGACAAGCGGCACGCCGGATTGTGGAGATTTTGTGGGCCAAACTGCGCCAGGGCGGGGACGCGCGGGATCTGGAGTGGACCGCTGGCCGGCCTTCGTCGTGAGCGAAGCAACCGTCCGGCCGCCGTCGCAATAGGTCCTTTCCCGGGAAGGAATGGCAGGCCGCGCGGGGAATGAAGAGCCGTTCACGAGTTGCACGGCAAGCAAGCCAGCCGACTCACGGCATGCGAGGAGGTCCGCTCTTGACAAATAAAGTACCACGCTTGGCAATATTGTGTCTTATGTGTCTTGTGCTCGCGGCCGTCTCCTCTCTCTCCCTTGGGCAGGCGCGGGGCGATGCCTTAGATTTTCCCGCGCTGCTGGTGCCCGAACCGGGTTTTACGGCGGACTACGTTGTCAGGGAGACGATGTCGCAGACCGTGGCGCAGCGGACCGGATTGTTCCTGTTCGTTCCCGTCGAAGAGATGGAGGTATTTTCCGAGGTGAGCGCGGGAGTGCGCTACACCGTGCTCGAACGGTCCGTCGACGCTACGGAGGCGGTACTGAGGGTCGACGTACAAGCGCTGGACCCCCGGACGGAAGCGCCCATCGACGGACAGGCTTGGAGCGCCACGTATCGCCTCGGCCCGAACGGAGCGGAATGGCTCGCAGGTAGCGTCATTCCGGACGACTACACGGACTTAGTCGACCCGAACTGGCTGGCCAGGTGGCTGCTCACGCCCGAGGATCAGCGGCCGAGCGTTGCGGTGGCGCCCGGGTACCGTTGGCAGGCCAAGGCCGCTATCCCCGGGTTCACGGACGAGTTCCCCGCCGGAGACGGGGAAATGACAGTAGTAGGCACGTTCGTCGGATGGGAACAGCTGGCCGAAGGGTACGGCCGGGCGGCGCGGATCGTGGAGATCTTCACGGGCTCGGGAGAGGTGGAGGAGGCGCTGGACGACGAGTTGCCCGGAGTCATGACGTACGATGTGCGGGGAAGTGTACGCCTTGCGGTCGTGCCCGATGCCTTTCCTTACGAGGCGAGCATGGACGTCAACGCGCGGATCAGCATCCAGGTCGGCGGGGAGGCCGCGGTGTTCGGGCTGAGCGGCGGAGTGGCCACGGTGACGACGTGGAACCGCACCGTGCGGAGGGACGATGCTGCCGGCGCGGGTTGGTTCGTCAATCCGGTAGCCGCAGAGATACCGGAAGCGACTGGTCTGCCCTCTTTGCGCATCGGCGAGACGGTCCGGGGCGTGTTGACGGAGGCGAGCGACACTTTCGCCGACGGTACGGCCTACGACGCCCACACTTTCTACGGGGAAACCGGTCAGACCGTGGTCATTCGCGCTGGCTCAGCGGCCTTCGATGCGTACCTCATGCTCTTTGGTCCGGACGACGAGCTGGTGGCGGAAGGCGACGACGGCTGGAGTACTTCGGATGCGTTCATTATCGCGAGGCTCCCTGCCTCGGGCCTTTACACGGTCGTCGTCAATTCGTACTGGGAGGGCGAACTGGGCGAGTACGAGCTATCCCTCGACGTGGCGCCGGGGGCCGACGTGCTGCGGGCCATCGAGCAGGTCGGGCGGCTGCGCACACCCGAGGCTTGGACGACCGATGACCTAATGGAGATCGAAGAAATGCTCTGGCTGCTGCTCGACTTTGTCTACGCGTACCCGGTCGACTAAGGACGTGCACCTGAGGGCTCCGCGAATACCGGGTCCGCCTCTCGCTGCTGCAGCTCGCGTTCGAGCCGCTCGATAATGCTGCTGAGATCGGGCAGCTCGGCAGGGGGCGCCGGTTCGGACCGCTTGCGCTCCGCTACCGGCAGCTGCGCCGCCAGCACGCGGGCCCGCTGCTTGCGCTCGGGGACCGATGGGTGCGTCAAAATGTCTGCCAACTCGGGCTCCAGCAGTTTCTCGACCAGCTCCACCATGTCGAAGAAGGCGACAAGGCCCATGGGATCATAGCCCGCGGCCGCCGCCATCCTTTGCCCGAGGGCGTCGGCTTCAAGTTCCTGTTGGCGGCTCCAGCCGAGCAGCACGGTTTCCATCCCTACCTCTTCGACGCGCCGCCAGGCCTCGCTCTGCTCGGAAAGGCCGGCGCCCAAACTGACCCACAGCCCCACTTCGACGCTGCGCAGAAGCTGGTGCAGCGCGTGCCGCAGTTCGACGTGGGCCAGCTCGTGGCCGATGACGTTGGCCAGCGCGTCGCCGTGGTTTCCCAGGTGCTCCAGCAGGCCCGTCGTCAAATAGATGAAACCGCCTGGAGCGCTGAAAGCGTTTACCATCTCGCTGTCTAGAACGCGCAAGAGATAGCGGATGTCTCGCCGCCTCGTCTGCGCGACCATGTCGCGAAAGATAGCTTCGACCCACGCTTTATGGGCCGGCGGCAGCGTCGTGGGCGGTCCGACGACGTACACGATCTCGCTGTCGACGGCCCTTCCCATCCCCAGTTCGATCCCGAGCAACATCGCGTCACCCGCCGAAACGTTCTGGGCGGCGGATGCCGTCGCCAGGGAGAGGACTAGAGCGAGCAGGCCGATGAGCACCACGGCCCCGCCGTAAAGCCTTCCGGAGCGCGGAACCGGGCGAACATGCTGCATGGATTCGAGCCCCCTTGAGAGACATGTTGCGCGCCTTCGCCGTAAGCGGTACGTTGCGTCCGCTTTCGGGGCTATGCGGGTGTGAGAAGCGGCGGACGCTCCGGCCGCGGCCTGGGCTTCACCGGCTCGCCCGCGGGCCGGGACTGCATGCGGTTGAGTCCTGCGGCTGCCACTTGGCGAGCTTCGCGCAGCAAGCGCACCTGCCAAGCCGTTCCCGCCTGGATTTGTGAAGCCGCACTCGACAAGGCCCGGTCAATTTCCGCAGTCACCCGGGCAAGCTCGGCTTCGTCCCGGCCGGTGTAGCCGGTCAGGGCGTCTGCGACGGCACGCAGCTCATGCGGGCCGTCGGTCATCTCGAGCGACTCGTGGAGCGCCGCGCCGAGCGCGTGTAAGGCCTCCACCGTCTTGTAGGGAGGCACGGCGGGACGGCTGTACAGTCCTTGCTTCAACGCGGCGAAGTGGGCGCCACGCATTTGACCCAAGGCGAAGTGCGTGACGCCTAGACTGCCGCTTGCCTCAGCCTCAAGAATTTGTTCGACGACCAGCCCGGGGGAGTAGCCTAAGTACACCCCGATGCCGGCCGCAACGAGCACTCTGCCGTCGGTCTGCTCGACTGCCCGTGCGACCGCCCGGCCCACCCACGCGGCGTCGGGGTTGTACAGCATGGGCAGCAGCATGTCGACGTAACCTTTCTCCGCCCACTCGACCCAGTTTTGGCGTGTGACGGAGCGTGCTTCGCCGATCTCGCCGACCACCGCTGCCGAGATGACGGCCTGCGGTGCGAGGCGCCGCACGAGGCCATGGACGTCGGCTACAAACGACGTGATCTGCTCCTCCTGCCAAGTTTCCCAGGCTCGCCACTCGGGTGCGCTGCGGCGGTTGACGAAGAGGAGCGGATCGATGCCGGTTTGCTCCATGAAGAGCTGCCGTGAAGTGTCGGCGATGGCAAAGCTGCTTGGCTGAAGGTCGCTCTTCGGATAGCGTATGTAGTCGAGGTGGATGCCGGCCGGTGCGTAACGGGTAAGCATCTCTTCGATTAGGGCAAGGACAAAGGCGCGCACTTCGGGATGGGCAGGATCCGCGGAAGCGTTGTTCGCCCGCAGCTCACGCGGAACGGGCGTGGCCGGACCCGACGCGAGCCACTCGGGATGGGCCCTTAGCAGGGTTCCCGAGGGGTATTCGTCGAAGCGAAACACGTGAAGCCAAAGGTGCACGTCGATCCCGCGGCGCCGGCCCTCTTCGATCCATACTTCTAAGAGGTCCCAGCGGCGAAACTCGGTATGCTGGCTCGCCACCTCGGAAGGATACACGGTGCGGCCGCGGTAGAAGGTTTCCAAAAAGAGCGTGTTGACCCCGGCCAAGGCCAGCCTGTCGAGGGTTGCGACCACGTGGCTCGGAGTTACCTCCACCGGACGGTACCAGACGCCCCGGATGCCGACCGGCGGCGAAGGCAGCGCGGCGAAGGCGGCCTGCTCCGCAGCGCCGACCGCCCGCGCCGCTGCACGCAGGGCGCTATCGTGTTCGCCTGCAGTTTGCAGCGCCTCCGCCTCGGCGAGCAGGTCCCAAGCCCGCGCCCGGTGCTCGGCGACGCGGCGGAAAGCGATCGGCATCCCCTCCTGGCGGGCACTTTGCACACGCGAGTCCGCGAGGTCGAGGTAGGCCCGGGCTTGCCGCGCCACGCTGCGGCTGTCGAAAGCGATGGTCACCTGCCCGTCCTCTACGTAGACCGCGGCGCCGACGCGGGCGTTTTCCGTCAGCCAGTCTCGCGCGGTGCCGTGCCCGGAAAGCACAAAGCCGTCGGGCGGAATCGGATTGTCGTTGCCGCCGACGGAGACGATGATACCGTCACGAACCACGGCCTCTGTGCCCCAAGGGTTGGTGCCCGTGCGCTCACGGCCTGGCGTGAAAAGGACCAGTTGATCCGTGCCCCGTGTGACGTTGGGACCGCTTTGGTGAATGACGTGCGTAGCGGAAACGGCGTCTGCCACGAGTCGGTCGCGCAGCAGGGCGACGGGCAGACCCGGGCGAAGATGTAGGCGCACCCAAGTTGCCGCCGTACCACTGGCACTGATGACGTAGCCATCCCGCGGAATGGGCGTGTTGGTAAAGCCTACGGGAAGCACCTCTTCGACGACGCCGTCCACGACCACCACTTCCACCATGGCGTCGACGGTGGCGGTCGAGGGTCCGAAGTCGGGAGTGTACACGACGAGCCGGTTGCTCCCCAAAGGCGAGTTGAAGTCGTCGATGCGGTACCGTTCGCCGTCGGGCGCGACGAGGAAGTCGGCCAGAAGGCCCGTCGGATCGGCGGCGGCCGCGGATGACAGCAAGACGATGAGCGTCAAGGCGAGTGCCAGCGGGCGACGGTACACGAACGTTCCCACCTTTGTGCCGAACTGAGAAGGAGAAACGCGTGCAGGCTGACAATATCCGAATTGGCCCTTAGTAGGCAAAATAAGCATAGCAAGAACAACGGCCCGTGTCTACCGAACGGAGATCCAAGGGGAAGAGGTGCTCGAAGTGGCCCGGAAAACGTTGCGCATAGCTCTCATCGGTGCAGGAACCATCGGGCGTACCCATGCAACACGCAGCGCCGACGTTAAGGGGGCGAAGCTGCAAGTAGTCGTCGACATCGACGAAACGCGCGCCCGTGCGGTGCAGGAGACAGCAGGAGCACCGGAGCGGGCCGCGGATTACAAAGAAGTGCTTGCCCGCGACGACATCGACGCGGTAATCATTTGCCTTCCCACTTGGCTCCACGAGGAGGTGGCCGTAGCCGCCGCCGAGCACGGCAAGCACATCCTCTGCGAAAAGCCGATGGCGTTAGACGTCGCATCGGCCCGCAGAATGCACGAGGCGGCCCGTAGGGCCGGCGTCGTGCTCATGATCGCGCAGTGCCGCCGCTTTTCGCAGGACTGGCTGAAGGTGCGCGAGCTGATACGGTCGGGTGCCATTGGCAGGCCGGCCGTGATCCGCACGGTACGCGCCTTGCGTTTGGCTGAAGGCTGGTTCGTGCAGGAGGGCAAGGGAAACGGCCCGCTCCTCGACGGGGCCGTCCACGACTACGACTTTGCCCGTTACACGTTCGGCGAGGCCACGCAGGTGATGGCCAGTGGCATGACGTTTCGCGCGGACGCAACTGCTGTCGATACGGGGACGGCGATCATTCGCTTCGAACACGGCGATGAACTCGTCGTCTCGTGGTCGTGGGGCTTGCCCCCGGGGGCGCGGGGCGGCTACTTGCACGATGTGATCGGCCCGAAGGGTGCGATTTTCTTCGAACGAAGTACCCGCCCCGATTTTGCCCGCCTGCCGGCGCCGGACGCGGGCTGCGGCGCGGTAGTAATCGACCGGGGCCAGGCGGGCGGGATCGAGCAAGTTCCCTATCCGCTGCGCGACATGTATTTGGATCAGCTGCAGGCCTTCGTCGACGCCGTACACGCCGGAGGCCCATCCCCCGTCGACGGAATCGAGGGCATGAAGGCGGTCGCCATCGGGCAGGCCGTCTTGGAATCGGCACGGACCGGGCGTGTGGTCACCCTCGAGCGCGGGCTGCCGAGCGTTTGTTAACATGATGCCGCAGTCTGCCGACAGTACTAGTAGGATATCCGTCACGCCTGGAGAAGGTGACTGATAGCAGCTATTTCAAAGGAAAGGTGTTTTTTCCATGTCCGTAGCCAACCCCAATGCCCAACGCGATCCGTGGGAAGATGAACTGGACCTACGAGAGCTCTTGCGGATCATTGTGAAACGCCGCGGACTGATTACCGGACTAGTCGCCGCGTAGGTAGCGGTCGCGGCGCTTTTTAGCTTCTGGATCTTACCCGAGGTGTTTGAGTCGGAGGCTGCGCTGCAACTGCCCGCAGGCTCGCCCGAGCTGGGCGGTGAGTATAGCCTCGAGGCGTTGGCCGCCATGGGGACGAGCCCTCAACTCTTGACCCGAGTCGCGGGGCGCGTCCCGGGTGCCGACCCTGCCAGGCTTTCGCGTGCCATCTCCGTGTCTTTGGACAACCAAGCGCGTCTTTTGCGCGTCCGGGCGGAGGCGGGCACGGCCGTCGGTGCCCACGACTTATTAACCGCGTGGGCGCAGGAGTTCGTCGCCGCGGTCAGCGCTTCGCTGGTTCAAGCTGCAGGGGAACGCCTGGCCCTTGCTGAAGCAGAGCTTGCAACACGTCGCGCCGAGCTCGACACGGCCCGGGACGCGTTGCATGAGTTCCAGGCTGCTCATTCGATCTCTTTGCTTCAGACCGAGCTGGAGAGACTGGAAGCTGAGTTACTGCGCGCTCAGGAACGAATCCGGGAGCTCGAGCTGTACACCTTGCCCGCCGACAGGGAACGTCTCGCATATCTACAGGAGGAGCTCGCACGGCAGCCAAGGACGCTGGATGTCGACGGTGCCGCAGTCTTCGCGGGACCGGTAGGTCCCGATGCGACAGTAATCGGTCCCGTCGGAGCGCTGGTCAACCCGACGTATCTCAGCCTCCATCAGGATTTGGTTGAGACGGAGGAGCGTCTGACCGCGAACACGGCCTTGCTGGATGGATTGCGGAACTTCGCCGAGGAGGCGCCTGAGCGTATCCAAGCCCTGCGTGCCGAGCTAGCCGTGTTGAACGCCGAAGTCGAACGCCTGGAAGGCGAGGTGCGGTTGGCTCTGTTGCGTTACGAGGCGGCCGCCGAACAGCACACGAAGGCTCTGCAGGCGGTGGCAGCAAGAAGCTCGGAAGCGCCGCGACTCGTAAGCGAACCGATGCTGCCCACCTCGCCCGTACGGCCGCGCAAGATGCTCAATATCGCTTTGGCCGCCTTTTTGGCCGCGTTCGTTGGCGTCGGCATTACGTTCATCCTCGAGATCTGGCAGTCTCCGGATCCCGAGGAGAGAGCAGTTCGGTCCTAATGCGATGCGTGCCGGGGGAGTCGCGTGCGGCGCGTGCGAACGTCCGCCGCGGCGCGCGACTTGCCCCCGGACAAGGAGAGTGCCGTGGCGCGCGTGGTGAGTTACACGGGACGGAATTCCCTCGTACTGCTCGGGCCGCCGGGTGAGGGTGGCCCCGGAGGTGGCCCCGGAGCAGGGAAGACATTCCCGCTACAGAACTTCTTTCCCGTCCCGCGTCCATCGACCCTGCGGCCGGATTGTCAAACGCGTTCTGTAAAATGACATTCCCACGTATTGCCTACATTGACAGGACGGCTGAAACGTGGGACAATGAGGCTGGAGTACGGGGCCGAGCCCGGGCATGGCCTGCCGTGCTCCGGCCTTCGTTGTGTTCTGTTGGTGTCAAATCCTGGATCAAAAATGAAAGGATTTGCGGGAGCAGTAGGGGACGGTGGTCTACCCTGCGTTGCGATCCGGTGGCCGAATTGCTCCGTGCCATAGTCCATCTTGGCGTATTGCAACGGCTGGCAAGCGTGCGGCCTCATCTGAGCGCGGCGGAGCAAGCGGCCGTATCGTACATGCTGGCGCATCCCGAGCACGCGGTGCGGATGAGCGCGGGCGAGCTGGCGCAGGCTGCAGGGGTCAGCGAAGCGACGGTCTTTCGGCTCTGCAGGCAGCTCGGCTACTCGGGCTACATGCAGCTACGTGACGAGCTGGCCGGTGCGGTCGAGGCATACGCACCGGCGTTCTTGGCGCCTTTGGCCGTGCACCAGGGGGCCCGTGCCGAGCAGCGCGGGGACAACCTGGAACCCGGCGACGAGGCCGGCGGCCGCCTGGCGCGCACGGTTTACGGAGGCATCCGTGCACTCGTCGACGCGCTGGCCGTGGGTGACGCTGCCATCGAACGGGCGGCGGACACCCTTTGCGCTGCCAACCGGATCATCTTCTGCGGTGTCGGCGGGTACACGGCTCGCATTGCCGAGATGGCCGCCTTCGGGCTGCAGCGGCTTGGCCTGACGTGCATGTTGTGGATCGACGCTCAGCTGAACTACGTAACGCCCGAGCTTTTTACGCCAGAAGATGCGGTGGTAGGCATCTCCTACTCGGGTGAGAACAAGGCCGTCGCTCGCTTTTTGCACACGGCCCGCGAGGTGGGGGCTACGACCGTCGCCCTCACGAACTACAAGCTTTCACCGGTGGCCAAAGGGAGCGACGTCGCGCTCGTGACGTCGTTTCGGGAGCCTTCGATTCAAAACTTTGAACTTCTGCCGCGCCTTTCGCAACTTCTCGTCGTCCACGCGCTCATCGACGCCGTGGGGGAGCGCTTAAGCCAGCGGGCCGGGCGCGGAACGAACGGTGCGCGCTAACGGCAGTTCGAGTTCAATCTATCGTTCTGGAAGCTGAGGAAATTAAGGACAGAAAAGAAAGGAGATGTGCCCATGTCCAAGAACCGATCGCTCGTCGTGTGTGTGGCGGCTTTGGTGCTCCTTGCGGCTGTGCCGGCCCAGGCCCGGATCGAGCTGACCATGGTAACCCACTGGAACACGGCGGTTACGCAAGGCGCCTTGCTGCAGCAGTACATCGACGAATACAACAGCTTACAGGATGAGGTTCATATCACGTTGATCAGCGACCCGGCCGCATCGGGTACGGAGAAAATTTTCCTGTGGCATACGGCCGGTACCATGCCCGACATCTTGCCCGTATCGCAGGTGAACATTCCGCAGTTTGTGCAGTCCGGGATCATCTCGCCCATGCCGGACCATATCATCCAAGTGCTCGAGGAAAACTTCCTGCCGGGCGCGTTGCAGCTGACGTCCCATCGCGGCCAGATCTGGGGCTACCCGACCGAGAACATGCCCAATGCCTTTACCTATGATCTCATCGATTTCAACAACAAGGGTATCGGCGATCAGTTCCCCGAGACTTGGGAGGAGCTGCTTGCGGTGGCCCAGCGCCTGACCGAGTACGACGGGGAAGGCAACATCACCCGGGCGGGCTTCGGCTGGAACCAGGACTTCCGCCGGAACATCGCCATGCTCATGGTCCTGACGTGGCGGGAGGGCGGCGAGCTCTTTACGGACAACGACACCAAGGTACACTTCACCTCGGAGCCGGTGCAGCGCGCCGTCAACTTCCTCACGGAGATCGTCCATGAGCGGAACATCGTCCGGTACGGCGGCAACCACTCCCACTCGGTGCAGGCGATTCGCTGGGCGCCCGGTCCGTATGTGCGCAGCTCCATCCTGGCCGAGTCGGGACCCGAACGCCTGGCCGAAATCCGCAGCGCCCGTCTGCCGCTGAGCCCCGACGGAAAGCGCACGGTGCCCAACTACGGCTGGGTCATCGCCGTGCCGACCGCGACGCCGTACAAGGAGCAGGTACACGACTTTTTGATCTGGCTCACCACCGACGTACTGCCCGACGGCACGACGCGCATGGGCAACGTGCTCACCTTGCTCGGCTCGATTCCGAACACGTTGACGGACATTTATAGCCAGCCGGTATTGCAAGATCCGTTCATGGCCGGATTCGTGGCGCCCATGATGGACAACGACGTCCGTTCGTGGCCCATGCCTCCGAACAGCAACGGGGTCTTCAGTACCATGAACCGGGCCATCAGCGACATCTTGAACCAGGTCGATGCACCGATGAACATCCTGACCAACTTGCAAAGCCAGGTGCAGCAGCTCATCGACGAAGCCTGGGAGCAGTAGAGAAGGTAGGATAGGCATAGAAGAGGCATGCCGGGGCGGTGGAACGGGCAGCAAACGTTTCCGCCGCCCTTCTTGCCTCACGGGGGAAAGAGGGGACGTGCGATGGTCAAGAGCGCGCGGCGTTTTGTGCTCGCCTTGCTGGTGGCCTTTTGCTTTGGGGCCGCGGCGTTTGCGAGTGAACCGATTACGGTCGCAACGCGAATCGTCGTGGACGCACTGCCACAGGGAGAACTGACCCTGGTGGAACTGTCACCAGAGGAAGGCGCGGCGGCCACCGTGCTCCGCGTCACTTGGGGACCGGGTGCTTCCGCCTGGTTTCCGGTCTGGCAGATCGTGACGGTGAGCGAGGCCGGACTTTTCGGCGCGAACGGTACGCAGCAGCTTGCCCAGGTGACGCCCAATCCCGGCCACGCGTACCGTTTCTTGGTGAGCTACGATCCCGCGGCCGGTCGCCTGGCGCTGCGCCTGACCGACGAGACGACGGGCGAGGTTCTGGTGCGGCGGGCTCTGCTCGTCGACACGTTCGCCGGTCAGCTCGCGGTGGCAACGTCAGCTGATGCTGTCGTGGAGCGGGTTTCCCGTGCGTACGAACCGGCCGATTTGCGTTGGGACCTAGGCACTTTGGAGCACGGCGGATTCGTAGCGCTCCAGTCGGTGGATCCGCTCGCGCCTACCGTGGTGCGGGTGCAGGCGCAAGGGCCTCTGCCTGGCACGTTCCGGCTTGTGTTGGGAGACGGCGGGCATTCCGTCGCTTCGGGCCGGTGGGCGGGTGAGACCACGTACCTGACCGTGCCGCCGGGTTCGCTCCCCATGGGCCTGACGCCTTTGACGCTCGAGTACGTGGAAGACGACGGCACAATCGTCTATTCGGAAACCCGCACGGTGCAAGCGGGCCGGGTGAGCGGTGCGGTGCGGGTGCGCTACGACCGTGCGGCAGGGGTTTTCCGGACGTATCTTGACCTTGCGGGCGGCCCGTTGGACGATTTGACGCTGCGCATCAAGGCGACCGTCAGCAAGATGAACTGGGATGATACGGCACGGCGTTACCGGTACGTGCCCGTCGGCGAGCATGAAATCGACAGGCGCAGCGTGACGGTAGGGCCGGAGGGGACCCGGCTTTCCTTTGACTTGCCCGCGCCCGCCGAGGCCGGAGCCTGGCGCATCGACGTGTCGGTGGAGGCCGAGCCCCGGGTGGCCGTGCACTTGCTGCCGGAAACGGCCTATGCAGCGACTTACGAGCCGCACCGGCCGGCTGCAGGCGATGAGCTGACGATCGCCGTCTTGCCCGACACGCAAGTTTACGCCAAAGCCTATCCCGAAATTTACATGCGCATGACCGAGTGGCTGGCTCAAGCGGCGGCGGACGAGGGCATCGCCTTCGTGCTGCACGTTGGCGACATCACCGACGACAACACGCGGGATCAGTGGCAGGCGGCCAGGGACGCCCACAGTTTGCTCGACGGCGTGCTGCCCTACGTGCTCGCCGTGGGAAACCACGATTATGCGGCAGCCGGGCGGGTGGCCGACCGCAGGACCACGCTGGTGAACGAGTACTGGTCCGTGGACGATTTCCCGCACCTGGCGGCGACCATGCAGGAAGGAAGGCTCGAGAACGCATACTACGAGCTCGCCGTAGGCGATGAACGGTATCTCGTCATTTCGCTTGAGTTTGCCCCGTCGGATGAGGCCTTGGACTGGGCGAACGGGATGGTCGCGGCCCATCCGGACCACAAGGTGCTGGTCGTGACCCACACCTACCTGCACCCGTCGACGCAGCTCATGGCCTCGGGCCGGAGCGCATCGGAGTTTCCCCTGGGGTCGAATCCGAACACCACGATGAATGACGGCGCCGACGTGTGGGAGAAATTCATCCGCCGGCACGGGAACATCTTCTTCGTGGTGAACGGCCACATCCATTCCGACGCGATCCCCTACCGCGTGGCGCGGGGCGACTACGGCAACCGGGTGCTGCAGATGCTGGCCGACTTCCAAGCGGGGCCCCAGGGAGGCGAGGGGTACGTTGTGCTGGTCACGTTTCACCGCGACGGATGGGTGACGGCCCGGGCGTACTCACCGTATTTGGACGCCGAAAAACGGGGATACGACGCCTACGGGAACGTCGTTCCCGTGCGGGTGTTTATGGGCAAATGGTAGGCGGGATGAAAACGAGACGGGCGCGGGGTGGGGAAATCAACAGTACTGCGCCGCGCCCGGTTACGCCGCCGAACCCGTCCCGGATCCGCGTACGAGGGTGCCGCAGAGCCTAGCCTCCGGCTCCAGGCGGACGATGCGCCAGGCCACGATGAGGTCGCCGACGCTCAAGAGCAAGTTCAGTTCCCAGAAAAGCGCCACGTACAGCCTGTGGGCGGAGCTCACGAACGAGGCGGCGATCAAGCACAAAGCAGTCATCGCGGCGATCGGCATCAGGTGAATGATGAGCTGGCGATTGCGGGAAACCCACGCCTCGTGCGCGGCGGCGACCGGCAGCCAGCCCCACTTGAGCAGCATGACGTTGCGGTCAGAGCGGATGCCGCCCGGGGCCGCCGCATGGTGCCACAGCTCGTGGATCAGGCACGTGAGCGGAACGACGAAGGCGCCCGCGGCCAGCATCGTTCCCATCCATGCCAGCATAGCCGTGCGTTCCGCCGCGACCACGCCGAAACCTGCGGCGCGTGGGGCCAGCGTGAGCAGCCAAACCAGGCCCGCGCCCAGGGAGAGTTGCGCCGCACGCCAGCGCGTGAGCGGCGAGATCAATGGCTGTCCCCGCAAAGACCGATCGAGTGTGTAATCTTCTGCTCTGATGAACCGCACGGCGCTCCCTCCCCTGGCGCTTCGGGACAGGCTCCCACCTTCAACCTAACACCGCAGCAGGCGGTCCAGTAGGGACATCTGTACGGCTCGAGCAGGGTCAATGGTCGCTACCTGCACTGCAGCCGATTGACCCCAGCGTATGAACGGGACGTCGTGGGTGTGACGCCGGCTCCGGGACCGAAACGTCGCGCACCGTACGTCGCACGAGACACGTCCCTTCCGCCCTTTGTTCTTACGCTGCCCGCGCCCGGTCCGGCCTTGTGCTATACTTGGCTCGGGCTGGTTCGGCCGATGCACCAAGGAGGGAGCGGACCCATGCGTGAGCAAACCGTCCAGGAATACTTTGTCTACGTCGGAGCGGCCCGGGGAGAAGGCGATCCCGAAGGTATCTACATTTTCACGATGGATATGGCCTCGGGCGCGCTGCACCCCGTGGGCGCCGTAACGGACATCAAGAACCCGTCGTTCCTGGCGCTTCATCCAAGGAAAGACGTCCTGTACGCTATCGACGAAGACAGGAGCAAAAGCCCGTCCGAGGCATACGTAGCAGCCTTCCGCATCGATCGCGGGACGGGCCGGCTCACCTTTGCAGGACGCCGGCCTACCTGCGGCCAAGGCCTGGCGCACGTTTCGGTGGATCATGGGGGCAGGTTCCTCTTCGCGACGCACTACGGCGGCGGCAGCGTGACGGTTTTGCCCATCGATCAAGACGGAGCCTTGGGGAACGCCACCGGCGTCGTGCAGCATGAAGGGCGCGGCGACCATCCCCGGCAAGATGCGCCCCATCCCCATTCGGCCTTCAGCGACCCCACCGATCGTTTTGTGCTGGTGCCCGACCTAGGCTTGGATCGAGTGTTCATCTACCGGCTCGATGCGGCGCGGGGAAAACTGGTGCCGAACGATCCGCCCTGGGCTGCACTGGCGCCCGCTTCCGGCCCCCGGCATCTGGCTTTCCACCCGAATGGCCGCTTCGTTTACGTGATCAACGAGCTGGCTTCCACCGTCACGACGTTTCACTGGGGCGCCGAGCACGGCCACATGACGCCGCTGCAGACGGTCACGACGCTCCCGTCCGGCTACGCGGGGGCCGAGGCGAACACGACGGCCGAGATTTTGGTCCACCCGTCGGGCCGGTTCGTCTACGGGTCCAACCGGGGCCACGACAGCATCGCCGTGTTTGCCGTAAGCGAAAAGGACGGCACCTTGACTCCTTTGGGACACGTACCGACGCAAGGGGGCCATCCGCGCAATTTCGCGCTGGATCCGACCGGCACGTACCTGTACGCGGAAAACCGGGACAGCAATAATATCGTGGTCTTCCGCATCGACGGACGGAATGGCATGCTCGAAGCGACGGGGCACGTCACCGAAGTGCCCCGGCCCGTTTGCATCAAGATGGTGCCGAAAAAGACGTCCTAGGGGCCGTTCCCTGTTGCATTGCGCGGCGTGAAGTATTATCCTGGATATGCAATATACGTCTTGGAGCGCCCTGTTAGGTGAGGCTCCTGAACGAGGAATTGCGGCTGCCCGGAAACGTCGAGAGACGCCAATGGGTCAACAGGTGCGATCGGGGCAAGGTCGCGCTTAACGTCGCTGGAGCAACGCTCCTAGTCGTTCAGTGCCGAAGCCCGGACGAGGGGGTCTAGGTGTCCGTGCGTGGTCCCTTCCCTGCTTGTCCGGGGAAGGGATTTTTGCGTGAGTGGGAGGTGAGGGCTGTGGACTGCGGCGGTAGTTTGAAATCCCGATCTTGCGAACCCTACTTACAACGGCCGGCGGTCCCGTGCCCTGCGCCCCGCCAGCCGCATAGGAGGCGTGATCCAAATGCGCATTCCCACTCACGAACTCGAGGCGAAGCTCACCGAGCTCGTCCGCAGGCCCGAGGTGCCCGAGCTCGCCGCGCTCCTTGAAGAACTGCAGCCCTATGACCTCGCCGAAGTGCTGCCCGCATTCGGCTACGATGACATCCGAACGCTCTTGGGCCACCTCGACCCGCCGGTGGCCGCCGAAGTCCTAGAGCATCTCGAGTACTTCGATCAATACCGCATTCTCGACCACATGGACCGTGGGCTGGCCCGGCGCATTGTCGAGCATATGCCGAGCGACGCCCTGGCGGACCTTGTCGGCGCGATCCATCCGAAGCAGGCGCAGCAGCTCATCGACCTGCTTCCGCCCGAGCACGCCCGTGTAATCGAGGGGCTCTTGGACTATCCCGAATACACCGCCGGCGGCCTCATGACGGTGGAGTACATCAGCGTCCGCTCCGGCATGACCGTCGAGCAGGTTTTGCAGCATATCCGCAAGGTAGGCGCCGGCGCGGAGACCGTAGCCTACATTTACGTCATCGACGGGGCCGGCCGGCTGGTGGGCGTGGTGAGCGTGCGGGAGCTGCTTTTGGCCGAGCCCGATACGGTCATCGCCGACATCATGGGCACCCAGGTAGTTGCGGTGCCCGCCACGATGCACCAGGAAGAAGTCGCACAGGTGGTGGCCCAGTACGACTTCGTGGCGATTCCTGTCGTCGACGCCCACGGACGCATGGCGGGCATCATCACCGTTGACGACCTGGTCGACGTAATCCACGACGAGGCGACCGAAGACTTCCACAAGCTCGGCGGCAGCGAACCTTTGACCGAGACGTATTTCCAAACGCCCGTCCACACCCTGGTGCGCAAGCGCATCGGCTGGATTCTCATACTATTTTTGGCCGAGGCTTATACCGGGACCGTTTTGCGCCATTTTGAGTCCGTCCTGTCGGAAGTGGTAGCTCTGACGTTTTTCATCCCGCTCTTGATTGGTACCGGCGGGAATACGGGCTCGCAGGTAGTGACGACGCTCGTTCGTGGCCTGGCCGTGGGCGAAGTGCGCTACCGCGACATGGGACGGGTGCTGCTGCGCGAGTTGGGGTCGGGTTTGATGATCGGGCTCGTGATGGGCGGCGCAACGTTCCTGCGGGCCTACACCTTGGGCGTCGGTCTCGACGTCGGCCGCGTCGTCGCCTTGACTGCTCTGTTTATCGTCGTGTGGGCGTCGGCGGTGGCGGCGGTGCTGCCCTTGATATTGCACCGCCTGCGCGTGGACCCCGCCATCGTATCCGGACCTTTCATCACAACGGTCGTCGACGGCACGGGGCTTTTCATGTACTTCACGATCGCCCGCATGATGCTGGGCCTCGGGTGATTCGGGCGTCTCGAGGTACCGGTGCAGCCGGCCGGAGATCCATGTCTCTTCCGTCCCCGGGCGGTAGGAATCGGCGGACGGACGGCGTAATTGGTGATATGCCACTCCAAGCTCCCTCGCACCGGGGTTGTGGGTCCAGGTACCCCCGTGGTGTCGGAGGGAGCTTATTCATGCCCATTCAAAAAAGCGATGCGTCTGGCCTCAGGAGTTGGCCACAGTAGAGCGGGTGCGCAACGGCGCCCGTAGACTGTATGTGCAGCTGATGGCCAGACGGACCGGGAGTTCGAAAAACAGGGCGTGCGGCTCACTCCGGCATGGCGCCCGCTTGCACGTCGCTGGGGGCTACGCCGTACTCTCGTTTAAACGCCCGGGTGAACGCGGTCGTCGATTCATAGCCCACCCGGGCCGCGACCTCGCGCACCGAAAGATGGGGCAAACGCAGTAAGCGCCTGGCGTGTTCGAGCCGCAGCTGCCTGTGGTACTGCAGTGGCGGCACGCCGAAGGCTTCCCGGAACGTGCGCAGCAGATGGTACTTGCTCACCGCCACGCTCGATGCCAGCTCGTCCAGGGTGATGGATTCGTTCACCCGGGCTTCGATCCACCGCTTGGCCTGAAGCACGGCGGCCGGAGGCTGTCCTTCGGCGGGACTCTGCTGCTCCTCGGCTCGGGTGCACAAATGGGCCACGAGCTCCAGAAAGGCACCTTGGCAAAGCAGGGTCGCCTCGGGCCACGGATGCAGCCAGTGCCGCTCCACCCGTCGAGCCAAGGCCTGCCAGCGGTCGATGTCGGCCACCGGTTCGAAGACGCGGGGCCAAGGCAGGCGTGAGAGGGGCGTCAGCAGCCGGTCGTCCGTGCGCGTGGCGACGTCGAAGTAAAACCAGAACGCGCGCATCCCACCTTTGCTCGTCACCGTCACCTCGTCCCCGGGCGCCATGTACAACGCCGCGCCTGCCTCAAGCTCGTGGCGGCCCGACGGCATCGCGACCTCGCAACGCCCGGCCACGACCAAGGCCAGCATGTGCCACACGTGGCGGCTCTTCGTCAGCGACCACCCGGGATAGTGCTCGAGTTCATAGGCGGCCCGCAAGTCGACGGTCCAGCGCGACGGGTTAATCTCCGCCTCTTCCGGCCCCCGGGGCGCGACCCGCGACGTGAGGAAATCGATGTACAAGGACCCGTCCATTTTCGTCGCCACTTGAATCTCGCGGCCGCCGTCCTCCTTGCGGTAAAGGGCGCCGCGGCCCGGGCCTTCCGTCTCGACGGCCACCGGGACCGTTTCGAACTCCGCCGGCGCCATTCCGCACAAGTACGTAATGAGCATCGGATCGAGCATACCGGGGGCCGGGTCGGAGAACTCCTCACACCACGCCCGGTAGATGGCGGAGAGAAAACGCGGACCAGGCGCGGAGGATGTCTCCAGCTGCATCCGGTGGGGGCGCAGCAGCCTGTAACCGCGAGTCGCCTCGTAGCCCAGGGCGGTAAACGGAATATCGGTTTCCAATACCCGGGCCGCCGCCTCCGGATCGAGGCGTAGGTTATGTTCCGGCAGCGCTTGGGTGATCCAGCCGCCGGCGAAGTAGATGTGGCCGATGCGCTCGCGGGCGTCGGGATAGCGGTGCAGAAGTTCGGCCACGTTGGTGAGGGGACCTACGACCGCCAGGGCCACCCGTCCGTAGCGCAACAGCCGGCTGTACAGGAAGTCGGCCGCTTGTTGCTCCGGGACAGGGGGCAACGCGTCGGCCCTTGCTGCTTGTTCCAGGTAGCGGCGGTAAAAATCGGCGCGGGGGTTGGTGCCGGAACCGTTGGCTACCGGCACGTCCGTGCGGCCGTAGGCGTCGAGGAGAAGGCGGATCAGCCGAGCCCGTGCCGCGTCGTCGTCGCCCGCTGTGACCACGCCCACCAGGTGCAATTCGGGCGAGCAGGCGGCAAGGGCGATTGCGAACAGATCGTCGATGCTGTGGCCCGTGTCGAGGATCACCGGACTGGCCATGACGGGTCACGGCTCCTTTCGGCGCAAGAACCGCTGCCGACGGACCGACGTTCTCGGGCCGGGCCGGCGTTTTCTGGGGAGCAAGTTAGCAATAACGGATAGCCGGTGCGCAATCGCAGTCAGAGGGTTCGCCGGCCGTCTGACCAAAGTACCAAGATGAGTCGGATTCGCCGTCTACATTGCGTCTCGGGGGTGAAGTCGAGTTCACATTTCGCTAATTGATGTGCGACTCCTTTCCGAACCAGGAATCAGGCTGCTGCGCGGTACCGGTTACGCCGAAGCACGGGGCCTGACGAAGAAAGAAGATTCCGAGGAGGGTACGAAAGCTATGCGCAAAGCGCTCAGCGTCTTGCTGTTGATCGTGCTGCTGGCTCCGGCCGCCCTGGCGCAGTCGGATGAAGTCGTCACGATCCGGGTGTGGGGCGGCTGGGGACACTTCCGTGAGACGACGTTCCAGAGGGTCGTCGAAGCGTTCGAGGCGGCCCATCCCAACATTCGCGTCGAGCAGCAGCAAGTGACCGGCGATATGGAAGGTCTGATGGTGCAGCTGCTCGGCGGGGTGGCTCCCGACGTCTACATGGTCCGTGCGGAGAGCATGCCCCTTTTCATTAGCGAAGGCCTGGCCATGGACATTACACCTTTCGTCGAACGCGACCTCAATTTGGACGACTACCTGCCGGCCTGGGGCTCGATGACGCTGAACGGCAGGTTTTACGGCATGCCGGCGGAGGGCGGCGGGTACCGGGAAGATGCCATGTTCATCAACAAGGACATCTTCCTCAAGGCGGGTATCCCGATCCCGAGCCCCGATCCGAACGAAGCGTTGACGTTCGACGAGTGGACGAGCCTAGCCCGGCGCCTTACCATTGACGTGGACGGAGACGGCAATCCGGAGCAGTGGGGCACGCACTTCCGCACGACCCGCTGGTACTTCTTCTTGCCGTCGAACGGAGTGAGCGTCTTTAACGACGACCACACCGATACCCTGATCGACACGCCGGAAGCCATCGAAGTGCTCGAAGTCTTGCAGCACATCTACCAGAACTACAACTCGCCCGACACGTACATGTTCGAGCACGAGGGCAACGTCGCGATGAACATCTACTGGCGGGCCCGGGTGTCGGCCGGCGCTCCGGAGAATATCGGCGACAAGTTCGACTGGACCGTCGCGCCCATGCCGGCGGGCAAGGCGGGTTCGGTTGGCCTCACGAAGATGAATCCGTGGGTGATCAATCCGTCGACGCAGCATCCCGAGGAAGCCTGGGCGTTCCTCCGCTTCTTCATGTCGGAGGAGGGCCAGCGCATCAACGCCGAGGACGATCGGGCCGTCATGCTGCGCTCCGTCGCCCTGGCGCCCGAGTTCTTGACGCTCGACCGGCCTCCTTACACGCTGCTGCCTTTCATCGGCGGTCCTGCGGTCGATGCGATGCAGCAGTTTGAGCCGGCCGGCGTGACGCGGCCCAAGGCGGTCAACGACGCCCTCAACCAGATGTGGCGTGGCGAGATAGCACCCCAGACCGCCGCGCAAATGATGGCCGAAGCGTGGCGGGCCGCGCTGTCGGGACGGTAAAAATCGCGCCGCGTTACCCAGAGCAGCTTGAGTCGAAGCCCCGGCAAAGTGCGACCGGGGCTTCACTGTTTGGCAAAGTCCCCGGACCGCTCAGCGGAACGGCACCCGCATACGGAGAAGGGCTCTGCCGTCCCTTTGGACAACTTCATCAAGGACGTGCACACTTGTATCAACCAAGGCGCTGAGAAAGGGTGACCGAATGTGGAAGCGAAGCGGGTGGGCTTTATCGGCATGGGCATCATGGGCCGTCCCATGTCGTTGAATCTGCTCAGGGCGGGTTTTGACGTCACGGTATATAACAGGACGCCCGGAAAGACGCAGGAGGTCGTCGCCGCGGGTGCCAAGGAAGCCGCCTCGCCGAAAGAGCTAGCCGAGGCGAGCGACTACATCATCACGTGCGTCACGGGACCCGAGGACGTTAAAGAGGTAGTCTTGGGCCCGGGCGGCGTGATCGAAGGAGCGAAGCCCGGTTCGGTCGTCATCGACATGAGCACGATCTCGCCCGAGGCGACGCGGGCAATCGCCGCCGCGCTCGCCGAAAAGCAAGTGCATATGCTCGATGCGCCCGTCAGCGGCGGCGACATCGGCGCGATACGGGGTACGCTCACGATCATGGTGGGCGGCGAGAAGGAAATCGTGGAGAGGTGCATGCCCCTGTTCGAGGCCATGGGCAAGACGATCACCCACATCGGTCCCGTCGGCTCCGGACAGGTGACGAAACTCGTGAACCAAGTGCTCATCGCCGTGAACCTCTTGGCCGCTTCGGAGGCACTCACGTTTGCGGCCAAGTGCGGCGTCGATCCGGAGAAGGTGCTCGCCGCCGTGACCGCGGGGTCGGCCGGTTCCTGGCAGCTGGCCAACTTGGGACCGAAAATGCTGGCCCGCGACTTCGAGCCCGGCTTCATGATTCGCCTCTTGCAAAAGGACTTGAGGCTGGCGCTCGCCGAGGCCGACCGGGTCCAAATGCCGCTGCTCGGTACCGCCGTCGCGCATCAGCTTTTGCGCACCGCCGAAGGGGACGGGTACGGGGAAGAGGGAACGCAGGCCATGGTAAAGGTTATCGAGAAGCTGGCCGGCATCCAGTTGGGACGCGGCTAAACCGGCAAGGCCGGCGCGTCAACGGGGCCTCGCCGTCACGTGCGGCAGCCCCGCTTTTTCTTACTGCTCACCGTCCAGCAGCTCTTTGACCATAATCTCCCGCATCTCGTCGGTCACCCGGCGCACGTACTCCTTTTGCCGGTCGGTTAGCCGTCCCCAGCCGGCCGGCGGCACCGAGCGCGGGCGCTTCCTGCCCTGGGCGGCGGAAAGGGGGGACGGGTCGTCGGTCTCTCCGATCAAATAAGCCGTCGACGTATTGTAGAGACGGGCGAGGCGGATCAGCGTGTCGTAGGAAGGTTCGTTTTTCCCCCGCTCCCAGTGCCCGACGGCGGCGCGGCTGACGTTGAGCCGGCGGGCCACTTCCTCCTGCGTCCAGCCCCTCGCCTCGCGCAGGGCCTTTAGCCGTTCACCTGTGACGCTCATCCACACCAGCCTCTACGAACCGTATCAAGCCCAGCATAACGATACGATACGTTTCCCGCTAGTAATTGCTACAAAAGGTATCGTAATCTCCTTGACGTGCTATGCAACGTATCGTAACCTGAGCGTAGAGTTGAGTAATTTTTCGATTTGTGCGTGGGATCGCCTGAGAAGGGGGGACCTGCAAACCATGACCCGGGGCTCGTCGAAGGTGACCAGAAACGGGCAGATTACGATTCCGAAGGCGATTCGCGACCGGTTCAACGTGCAGGAGGGGGACACGGTCGTTTTCGAGGTGCAGGACGGACGGGTGCTGCTCCGCTTCGTGGATCCCGTTCCCATGTCGCGAGAGGACGCCGAGGCGATACGGCGCGGAATTCAACAGCTGCTGGAGGGGGAGGCAGTTGAGTATGCAGACGGAATGTACACCGACTCCGGCGCGGAAGGTGTGGATCGCCGCGGACGCTGACCGGCGCATGCGGCTGCTCGAGCGGCAGGAGCGGGAGATGGTCGATGCACGCCTGGCCGAGCTGCGTCGAGTACCGTGCCAAGCCGCGATGCAACTGCAAGGATGGGAAGACATTTGGTCCGTGCGGGCCGGGCGTTGGCGCATGTACTGCTTGCTGGCGGACAACGTGCGCATTCTTGCGATCGGGCAGCTCACGCCGGACCGGTGGCCGGAGCATGGCGCCGGCATGGTCCCGAGTTCGGACGGCGGTATGCCCTCGGGCGCCGGCGGTTTCGACTCCGGGCCATGAAACGCGGGATGGCTTCCGGCGGGACAAGCAAGCCGCAGCCGGGATTGAAGGTTCTTTCAACTGAGTACCGAACAATATATTATAGAAAACTCATTTCTAGACAGGGAGGAAAGGTGCTATGCGAGGGACCGGCACTTGGAAAGGGCGCGTCTTGCTGGCCGCCGCGGCGGTTGTGCTCCTTTGCGGCACGGCGTCGGCGCAAATCGAACTTCTTCATATCAGCAACTCGTCGCACGGAGCGGGTTGGTACACTTTCCTGCGGGAGCGGGCGGAAGCGTTCCATGCCCTGAATCCGGACATCCGTGTGGAAGTGGTGCAGTCCGGTTCGTACGTCGACCGGGTGACGACGATGATTCTGGGAGGACAGCCTCCGGACGTGACCGACTTCGCGCCCCATCACGCCGTACTGATCGCCCGGGACGACGGCTTCCACGACCTGCGCAGGTTCATGGCCGACGATGCCGACTTTGACCGAAGCAGCATCATCGACGTGGCTTTTGCACCGGTTACGTCGCCGGAGGGTGTCGTCTGGGGCCTGCCCATGGACATTTACCCGCTCGTCACGTATTACAACATCGACCTTTTCGAGTTGGCAGGCCTCGCGACGCCCAACGACCTTTCGCCCGACGAGTGGACGTGGGACCAGGCCGTCGAGATGGCGAAAAAGACGACCCGTATGCGTGAGGACGGAACGGCCGAGGTCTACGGCATCGACCGGCCCGACCAAAGGTGGCAGAATGTCCTGGTGCAGGCAGGGGGCCTCCCCTTTGACCGCATGGTGGAACCGACCGAGAGCCGCTGGAACGATCCGAACGTGCACATCGGCATGGAGTGGCTGCGCAGCTTGTTCCTCGATCACAAGGTGGCTGCGCCGCGGGGCTCGGCGCAGGTTTCGGCCCACTATTTCTGGCTGGGCACCTCGGCGATGCACCTGGCGTACGGGCCGGGCATGATCGGCGGCGCGTACACCGACATCGGCTTCCGCTACGACGTGGCCGAGCCGCCCCTTGGTCCCGCGAACCGGGGTTCCACCTACACCGTCAACTCGTTCCAGATTCCGGCCGGCACTAGCCATCCCGAAGCCGCATGGAAGTGGATCAAGTTCTTGACCACCGATCCCGAGTCGGTCTACAGGTTCATCCAGCTGACAAACCGGACGCCCGTCCTGACCGCGGTACAGGGCGCCTATCCGGACTTCGCCTCCAACGTCCCCGCCCACTGGATTAGGTACTACGAGGTGGCGCTCAACCCCGACACGCAGCCGATGCTCACGTTTTCGCAGAGCGATCTCGTGAACCCGCACATCAACGCGATGCTCGCGAACGTGCTCACGGGCCAGCAGGCGGTGGGCCCGGCCCTGGCCGACCTGCACCGGCAAGTGAGCGCGATTTTGGCCGGTGCGAAATGACCTGCCCGCACACTACGGGGGCTGTCCCGAATGCACCGTTCGGACAGCCCCTGTTTACTGGTATTCCGGACTCCAGACGCGCGCCTTGTAGATCGCGGCGCCCGGGATGGTTCGCGTATCGGACGGATTGAGCAGGGTGACGGTGTCGGTCGTCCAGGTGTAGAGGGTACCCTCCTTTTGCTGCGTCAGGACGACCCGGCCCGAAGGTTGGTTTCCCACGCCTTTCACGTAGGGCAGATTGGTCCGGCGTCCACCTGCGAACTCGGTTGTCCACGTACCGGTCGATTTGATGTACTGGTACACCCGGGTGTTCGTGCTCACCCAAAGGCGGTCGGGATCGCCGTACACGGGGGACAGGTCGTGGCCCCAAGGCGTCGGCAGAGGCGAGCGGACCACCGGCTCGAGCAGCGGACGGTCGGGAGTGCCCAAGACACGCAGCCCGACGAGTTCGTGGTCGCCGACCGCCCACAGCAGTTCTAAGGTGGGATCCCACAGCACACCGTGGGCGCCGGGCAGCGGATATTCGACGTAGTAGTCCGAAGCGGGGCCTTGGGACGAGGTGTAAATGCGCACCCACCCTCCGGTACTCGCGGCGAGGGCGATGTTGCCGTCGGGCAGGAGCTCCGCCGAGTGGAGGTTGCCGTCGATTACCCGGAACCATTTGTAGCTGTCCCCGGCCGGATAGGGGACGATGGCGGCAAGGCCCCGCGAGTCGACTACGAGCATCCACTCGCCGCCCCATACTTCGCTGCGGCGCAGCTTCACACCGGAGGGCAGCCCCCAGCCCAAGGTGATGCCGTTCACATCTTTCGGCGACCAGCTCCACCGCAGGGCGGCCGGGTCACTCCAATCGGCCACGGCCGGATCGAGCACTAAGATGCGCCCGGAAGCCTGGTCCGTCACCGCGACCAAGTAGTCTGTAGCCTCGGGGTCGTATGCCAACACGTCTTGGGCCCCTGCGAGCAGGAGGTGGATCTCGGGTTCGGTCTCTGCGGAAAAATCGACCTGCCACATTCCGGCACGGGGCGGCGGGGGCAGGCGCAGGGAATAGGGCGATGCGCCGCGCAACGTGTCGACCGGGGCGGATTCCACGATATGTTCGACGGACTCGCCCGCAGGCACATGGGCCGCGTCCTCGCCGTCCCAAACCAGCTCCGTATACCGC
>LSQX01224138.1_pt1 | contig 48535 bp, 41 predicted proteins | sample 654561 | NCBI WGS metagenome assembly LSQX01 (sample SAMN04489861, study PRJNA283612) | anaerobic digester metagenome | isolation source: 4 biogas reactors fed with cattle manure at either 37C or 55C with and... | place: Denmark: Kongens Lyngby | collected 2014
TCTAAAAGAATAAGAAAAAGCTTCGCAAGTTTTAAAAACTGCGAAGCTTTTTTATTACTTGGGCAGGAGAAAAGGTTTGGTTTCTTGAAGTTTTTACTATGGCAAGAATTAGGTGAGGTAGGTGGAAAACTTGAATGCTCAGAAGATCATGAAACGCTTAGAAGAAAAGGGCTTTGCTTGTTATATGGTAGGTGGGGCCGTTCGTGATCATCTCATGGGGCTAAATTTAAGAGATATTGATTTGGCTACTTCAGCTAAACCTGAAGAACTGGCTGAAATCTTCAAAGATACAAAGGTGGATTTTTTTGGACGGCGCTTTGCTGTTACCAGTATCAATGGCATTGAGGTGGCTACTTTCCGTGGAGAGTCTTATCAGAGTCCGGGTAAACCACAAGTTCATTTTCTCGATTCTTTTAAAGAAGATGCAGCCCGCCGTGATTTTACCATAAATTCCATGGCCATGGATTTAGCGGGAAATATTATAGATTTTCATGGAGGCCAAGATGATTTGGCCCAAGGCCTGATCAAAACAGTGGGTAAAGCCCAATTGCGCTTTGCCGAGGATCCCATTCGGGTTTTAAGAGGGGTTTATTTTGCTTGTCGCTTTGATTTTACTATCGAAGCCAAGACGCTAAGAGCTATGTCGGCCAGCCAAAAAGACTTGCTGACTATTCCCAAAGAAAGAATCGGTAAAGAGGCTATAAAAGCCCTGGAAATACAGGCTTTAACCTGTTGGTTAAAGCGAATAGAAAAAATCTCTCTGCTGGAATCTGTTTTACCTGAACTGGCCCATCTTCCGGGCAAAGAACAAAACCCTAAATATCATCATTTAGATGTCTGGGAGCATACCCTAGCCGTCTTGCTCCATTGTGAATCCTCGGAACCTAGGGATCAGATCTTGATTTTGGCTGCTTTGTTTCATGACTGCGCCAAAGGCTTACCAGAAATCAGAACTTATAGTGAAGAAACCTCCTATCCCAGCGACCAGGGACATGAGCTTTTAGGACCGGAAATTTCTGACCAAGTTCTGAGGCAATGGGGTTTGGGCAAAAAAGCTCGTAAAGATATAGGTCTCTTGATCAGGCATCATATGTGGTTGCCGGAGGATTTAAAAACTGCAAGTATTGTCAATTATTTGAATCCGATGGCAGAAGATTTTAGCAATCTTGAAGATTTCGAACTTTTTTTAAAAAGACTGAAGATTTTAAAAAAAGGAGATATCATAGGCAAAAACCCTGACAACCTCCAGGCCGATATAAAATACTTAAATGAGGTTTTCGACCGGATTTTTATTATCCTCCAACACATACCTTTTTTTAGGAGCCAAACTTCTATCGACCCAAGAGCTTTTCCCGAAGAAGGGTTAGCTTTGAAGAGGAGGCTCGCTGAAGAATTGAGCCTCTGCCAAAGGCTTAAAATAGAAGAGTATGACAAGAACAATATATAGATAATAGGGTGATTTAGTGAATATATTAGAAGGAATTTTTAAATCGACCTGGTTACAATTTGCTCTGAATTTCATCGTCCTGGTGATTTCGGTAATCCTTTTGAAAATTGTTATCAACAGATTTTCTGCCAATTTGGTCAAACGCCAGCCCGAACAAAAAGGTCAAATCGATTTAGGCAAGAGAATACTCAACAGTATTGTCTATTTGCTGGCAGCCTACGTCTTGATTCAAGAAATTCCAGTTTTATCAAAAATGGCAACTTCTCTTTTGGCCGGCTCTTCCATTGTAGCCTTGGTCATCGGTTTTGCCTCTCAAGAAGCCCTGACCAATGTGGTCAGTGGCGCCTTTATCATCTTCTTCAAACCCTTCGTGATCGGCGACCGGATTTTACTGCCGGAGAAAAATCTGACTGGCTTCGTCGAGGATATTTCCTTGCGCCATACAGTTCTTCGCACAATCCAAAACACTCGAGTGATTGTCCCCAATGCTACTGTCAATAAGGCAATCTTGGAAAATTACGATTACAAAGACAAAAGACGCTTGAATTTCTTTAGAATTGGTGTTGCTTATGAAACAGATTTGAACAGAGCCATGGCCATCATCGAGGAAGAAATAGTCAAACACCCCAATTTTCTCGACAGCCGCAGTGAACAGGAGAAGGCAGAGGGTGTAAAAGCCTGTGTGGCTCGGGTGGCCGAGCTGGCAAATTCCGCGATTTTTCTCAGTGCCGGAGCCTGGTCTAAGGATTACGGCAGTGGCTTTGTCATGATGACCGAATTGAACAAAATTATTAAAGAGCGTTTCGATCAAGAAAAGATAAAAATAACCTACCCCTATCAAAAAATTGAGTTATCTCAATAAAATAAAAATTTAAGGAGGGCAAGAGCATGAAACAAATTTTTCCTTTTATTTTGGAAACAAAAGAAAATGTGGTCAGCAGTAATGTGGAAAAAGCAATTGTCACTTGTTTGAGTCACCGTCGAGTTTTCGATCAGACAATCCCCAGGGAGAGACAAGAAGGAGAGTCTCTTTTGGCCATAGCTCAGGTGAAGTGGCCAGTTTTATTGAAAAGAGCTTTTGGTGAAGACAGAGCTTTCTTATTCGATCTATTGAACATCATGGGAGAAAAAATTCAGTTGACAGCTTCTCCGGAAAGATCCCTGGATTTGGAAGATCTGAAGGTCAATTCTGGAGATTCATACCGAGCCGATCTTTTACATATAGCGGAAGCTGTGGCTTTTGCTCAAGGTCGGGAATTAGACAGTCATGTGGTGTCTAAAGTTGTTGGTTTGCCGGAGCTCTTGGGCAAAGAGCGCAGCTTAAAAGTTGAAGAATGGGGAACTCTTTTAGTCGAGACTGAGCAGAGTGCTGTCCAAAAAGAAAAAGAGCTTTTAGAAACTTGGGTGGATAATTTTCGCAGGGAAGATTTAAAAGTTGACCAGCTGATTCAGATAATCAGAGAACGCTCATCTGAGCGCACCGAGCAGTTGATGAAGGCAAGGGATAAGAGCCTTTTGCTGATGCGTGAAGAGATCGATATTTTGAAACCACAGGTTGATACTCAACTCAGTGAATTGAATACCCGTCAGCAGGATTTAGGTGTTCATACTCATGAATTGAATATGAGACTGAACGCTTTGGAAGAAGAAATTGCTCATATTCAAAACGAAGTTGAACGCTACAAAGACGCTAAGAGCAATATGTTGGCATTCTTTGAAGCCCAATTGAGAGATAAGAGAGAAGAATACTTGCGCACAGACGAGTTGCGTTTGAGCAATCAGACGGGCTTTCACGATGAGTTGACCGCTCAGGAATACTTGCTGCGCAGACCCTTGCAAATTTTGCAGGATCAATTAAAAGAAGCTGAAGCCCAATGGAAAGCAAGAATCCAACAACAAAAGAGCTTGGAAGAGAATCTCATTTTGACCTTACAGGAAGAACAATTACGAATTCAGGCTTCGATCAGCGAAATGTTCAATTTGAGTTTTAACATCGGTGTCACTATGCCGGATGAAATCTATTTGGAATTGCCTTTTGTCATTGCTAAAGCAGGCACTTTGTATCAGCATTACTATTATGTGATTGCTCCCGGTCGTTTAGAAAAAAGAGGCCAACTCAGTGGCTTTTTCACCAATCTGATGGGGCGTTTAAACGTTCCTTATGCCTCCCGTGGACCCGCTTGGGATGCTATGGCCACTGGTCTGGAGCGTCATTTGAATCAAGCTAACAGTCCGGCTAGATTGTTGCGGATTGTCGAAGACAACAATCTTTTAGATGATCAAGATTATTGGATGAAGGCTTTGGAAGGAATCAATGAACTGCAAGAACTGGGCCAGATCAGCTTAAAAGAGGCTGAAAATTTGAAGGAAGCAGTAGTCAAAAACTGGGGAGGTAGGACCTATTAAAGCTAAAGGGAAAAAGCCTCTATCGCCCGGCAAGAAAAGCCTCTATCGAATGGGGTTTCTGATTCTGTTTTTTGCGACTTTGCTTTTGATCGGCTATTACCTTTTTGCTAAAGTTTACAATTACTGGCAGGAAGAGCCTTTGTCAAATTTGGATATGCCCTTGCTGTTAAATAATCAAAAAGACTTTGAAGGCAATATTCGGCTGGTCAATAATGGCGATTATTCTATCACGATTAAGGATGTAAAACTTACAGGCCAGGCCTTTCAACTAGCTGCTCAAGGTTGGAGAATTGAACCGGAGAAAAAAATTCAGGCCAGAACAGGCTTGAATCAGGCCAACTTAGAACTCCATTTTTCAGCTAAGCAAGCTAGTTTGGATGAGGAAACAATACTGATCATCACCTATGATTACGGATTGTTCAGACGCAATTTAAATCTTGAAATAAAAACAGAGCTGCCTTAAAAAACAGCTCTGTTTTTATCTATTTTCTTTGTAGAATGGGTTTTTGCCATTCTTTTAGTTCCAAGGGGAAATCCTTTCTAAAATGAACTCCACGAGACTCCTCTCTGGCTAAAGCTCCTGTTAGAATCATTTGGGCTGTAGTCAGCATGGATTTTAATTCGAAATAATCTCTCAGTTCTTTGGGGCTCTGGGCACTGACTTGAGGCAAAAACTCTTTTATTTCTTCAACTTGCTTTAAGCCAGTCTCCAGACCTTTTTTATCTCTTAAAGGACCGGCGTGAGTATCCATGGTTTTATTCAAAGTGATTTTTAAATCTTTGGCCTTGATCGATCCGTCTAAGTTAGGGAGTTCGGTCTTGCTTCTTGTGGCTATTTTTGCCTTGCGTTCTTGAGCGTAAAGAGCTGCATTTTTTCCGGCTTTGAGGCCAAAATGACTGATATTGGTTAGGGCATTGCCGCCGATTCGGTTAGCTCCGTCGAGACCACCGGTCACTTCACCACAGGCAAAAAGCCCCGGCAATTCGGTTGCTCCGTTTTTGTCTATGACGACCCCGCCGCTCATATAATGGACTAAGGGGCGGACTCTAATGGGAATTTGAGTGAAGTCAAAATGTTTTCTGTTTAAAAGCAAGAGGCTCTTGTAATAGGGGTTGGCCCATTGTTCCGGAGTCATTTGGTTCAGGTGTAAAATTGGAAAATCTCCTTTTTGCCAGGACTCGGCTAAAGCGATGGAACAGCGGTCTCGAGCATAAAGATTTCCTTCCCGACCCGATTTAAGGCCCCAGCTTTTTAATAAATCCAACAAGAATTCTTGGCCCAGACTATTGGTCAGAGGAACTTGGTCGATAATACCCAAATCAATAAACCAGATAGGCAGTTCTGGCTCAGCCAAACCGATGGGGTAAAACTGAACAAACTCCATATCTCTGAAGGGCAAGCCCAACTCGTAGAGCATATGATAGCCATCACCTGTGGTGGCTACTGGGTTATTTGTTCTGCCATAAGTTCGGCCTCCGCCACCTGTTGCCATGATCACAGAAAAAGCATTGAGACTGTGATTTTTTCCATCATTTAAATTGAAAAAATCCACTTGAAAATGACTTTCCTCAGGTTTGATAGCGTAAACAAAGTGGCCATCCAATAAGTCAACGCCTTTTTTAATCGCTTCTTCCATTAAAGGAAGAGTTAGGCCCAAGCCACCTACCCGTCTGTTTGGAGCATAAGCTGCCACGGAACAGCCGTTGGGATGAACTTGGGATTTTACTCCATAGCGCTGTAGATTGAGCACGGATAGGGGGCCATGCTGGCTGAAATCTTCTAAGAGTTCGTGGTCGTTGATCAGGCGTCCGGTTTCCAAAGTTTTGTCCCTGTGTTCTTGCCAGGATACGCCCGGTCCGGCAAAGGTAAAACCACCACCGGCAAAAGCTGTGCAATTAGCCTTGGCAATGGCTGTTTTGCTGATTAAAAGGACCTTGGCTCCCTTCTCTTTAGCCCCTAAAGCTGCGCATAGGGCCGCTCCGCCTCCGCCCACAACTATTACATCATAATGTTCATCCATTGATTTCCCTCCCGACAGTTGATATTATTTTCTTTTACAGAGAGTTTGAAAAATCCTTTGTTTTCCTTTGCTATAATTCGAATTGTTAGATTTTATCTATTAGAAAAGGCAAGGAGAAAAGAGCTTGAGTGTCGAAATTTTATTGGGTACGATATCTTTAATCTGAGAGGAGGTTTGAAAATCTTTGGTTTCAAAAATTATAGCTTTAAGTGAAAAGTTTTTTCAGCAAACGGTGCAATTGCGTCGACAAATTCATAAAAACCCTGAACTGGGCTTTGAAGAATATGAAACAGCCGAACTGATCGCTACAACTCTTAAAAATCTAGGCTGGCAGGTCAGAGAAGGGGTGGCTAAGACAGGTGTGGTCGGGCTTTTAAAAGGAACAAAACCAGGTCCAACAATTGCCTTGAGAGCAGATATGGATGCTTTGCCCATCGACGAGCAGACAGATTTGAGTTTTGCCTCGGAACACCCGGGTAAAATGCATGCTTGTGGCCACGATGCTCACGTTGCTATTCTATTAGGTACTGCTCTGGTTTTGACCGAATTGCGTCAGGAGTTGAAAGGATCTGTCAAGCTGATCTTCCAACCGGCCGAAGAAGGTCCGGGAGGTGCCATCCCGATGATTGAAGCAGGGGTTTTAAAGGATCCTGAGGTAGATTTAATCTTTGGTTTTCATGTCTGGCACGATATTCCGGTTGGCCAAATTGCAGCTCAAAGCGGAGCTGTGATGGCTGCTCCCGATAATTTCACCATTACTTTAAAGGGTAAGGGAGGTCATGGGGCTCAGCCTCACCTTTGTATCGACGCCATTGCGGCAGCTGCTCAAGTAATCAATTCCCTGCAGCATATTGTCAGCCGCCGGGTCAATCCTCTTGATCCTGTAGTCTTAACTATCGGCAAAATCAATGGTGGAGTCAGAGGCAATGTGATTGCCGAGGATCTAGTCATGGAAGGCACCTTGAGAACCTTGAGCGAAGAAACCAGAAGGCAATGCAAGCTCTGGATCGAAGAACAAGTTGAAAGGGTTTGCCAACCTTTGGGAGTCCGGGCTCAAGTTGAATTTTTGGTCGCCTACGATGTTTTAATCAGCGACCAAGAAGCGACAAACTGGCTGATTGATTCAGCTGAAAAAATTCTTGGTCCAGAAAATGTTTTAAAGGCTTTAGAACCATCCATGGGTGGCGAGGACTTTTCCTTTTTCTTAAATTCGGTTCAAGGTGCACACTTTCGTTTAGGCATAAAAGGCTCAAAGGAACAATTTCCTATTCATCACAATCGCTTTGATATCGATGAAGAGGCTCTAAAAACAGGTATTCAAGTCCTAAGCCAAGTGGTTTGGGACAACTTAGAAAGAAGGTCTGAACATGAATAAAATTTTGCTTACTCCAGGACCTGTCGAAGTTAAAGAATCTGTGCGCCGGGCCATGGCTCGCCCCATGGTCAATGCTGATCTGGATCCTGAATTCTTATCTTTTTTCAATCAGCTGACCGATAAATTTAAAAAGTTGTTAAAAACCGAGAACGATATCATTCTACTCAACGGTGAGGGTATAATTGGTTTAGAGGCTGCGGTAGTCAATATTGTCGAGGCAGGAGACCAGGTCTTGGTCTTGGATAATGGCTATTTTGGCAAGGGATTTGCTGATTTTGTCAGCAATGCCGGGGGAGTTCCTGTTATTTTAAGCAAGGATTACAATCAAGCTTTTACTGCAGAAGACTTGGAAAAAGCCCTGGACCAACATCCCAAGGTCAAAGCGGTGACCATGGTTCATTGTGATACACCTTCAGCCATGCTCAACCCCATTGAGGAGTTGGCTCTGGTCTGTCAGAGACGCCAAGTCATCTCCATTATCGATGCTGTTGCTTCCATGGCTGCCGAACCTATTGAGACCGATCAGTGGGGAGTCGACATCCTTTTAGGAGGTTCTCAAAAAGCTCTTTCGGCTCCTCCCGGCATGACCATTTTAGCCATCTCTGATCGAGCTTGGCAGCGGATGTATGAGCGGAAAGAACCCTATAAAGGGTTTTATCTCAATCTGCTGATCTGGAAAAACGGTTGGCTGAAGGATGGCAAAGAGTTTCCTTACACCCAACCGGTCAGCGATTTATATGCTCTGGATGAGGCAGTCAATTTGGCCTTGGCTGAGGGAGACCAACTCTTTCAACGACATCAGGATATTGCCGAGGCAACCAGACAGACTCTTTTAGAGTCGGGTTTTTCTCTGATGCCGGAAGAGAATTGCCGTTCCAATACGGTAACTGCTTTTAATATTCCTGAGGGAATTGCCGACCAAGAATTTAGAAACAAATTATGGCAAGAATATGGTATAATGATTGGTGGTAGCTGGGGGCCTTTAGCCGGAAAAATCTGGCGAATCGGCCATATGGGAGAAGGAGCAAGAGCTGAAAAGCTTTTCTTATTCTTCACTGCCTTTGCAAAATTGCTAAAAGCTTATGGTCTTGATAAGCCTGAGATGGCAGAGGTTTTTGTCAGAAATCTGAATAAAAATAACTGATGCTGCTCAGCCTAGCATCTTTGAACGGAGGAACCCCATTTGAATCGTTTTTTTACAGCCCAGGCTTTGCCGGGTGAACCAACTCAAGGGGAGTTGCGCAAGAGCATCTTCGACATGATTTGGCCGGTTACCCTGGATGCAATTCTGCAATTGATGGTCGGTATGGTGGCAAGTGCCATGGTCGGTCGGTTAGGCGCATTGGCTATTGCCGCAGTCGGTCTATCGTCGAGGGTTACACAGATATCCTGGGCTCTCTTTTTTGGTATTTCCACCGGTGTTACGGTCCTGGTTGCCCGGTTTTACGGGGCCGGAGACATGGAAACTGCCAGGAAAATATCCTATCAGGGGCTTTTAAGTGCCGTTATTTTGATTGCATTTATGACTGTGGTCAGTTTTTGGATCGCTGAACCATTTCTCTATATGATGAACGTCGAAGCAGAATTGGTTGAAATTTGTATGGAATACTTGCAGATCGCCCTGTGGACTTTACCCTTTATGTCGATGATTCAAATCAGCGCCGGTATTATGAGAGGTGTCAGCAACACCAGAGTGCCCATGCTCATTTCTTTGGTTATCAACATTATCAATGTTATTGTTTGCTGGTTGTTCATCTATGGCAATCTGGGAATGCCTGCCATGGGAATCCGAGGTGCTGCTCTGGCCATGTTGGTCAGTCAAATAGTAGGCTCAGTGATTGCTTTGTGGGCGATTTTCTCAGAAATCTCCGGTATAAAATTGGGCAAGGAGGATTTGGGTCCTCTAAATTTTTCCGAAATTAAGAGAATATTTAGAATCGGTTTGCCCAGTTCTGCCGGTGATTTGTTCTGGCAGATAGCCTCCATCGTCATGACTTCAGTTATCGTGACTTTTGGGACAGTTGCTCTGGCAGCTCATAATTTAGGTTTACAAGCTGAAGGAATTTCCTATATGCCGGCTGCCGGTCTGAGTTTAGCCGCCACCGCTTTTGTCGGACAATCCTTAGGAGCTAAAAATTTGAATTTAGCACGCAGATATATCCAGGAAATTTTCTTCTGGGGTATGATATTTTTCATTTTTGCTTCCTTCTTGCTGATGTTTGGCGGGAAGTGGATCATGTCTTTGTTGACCAACGACATTGAAGTTATAAATTTAGGTGCAAAATACTTGTTCTTGATGGGAATTGCCCAAATACCTCTGGAAATGGCCGGAGTTATCAACGGAGTTCTGCGGGGCGCCGGTGATACAAAATGGGTAATGTATATTCAGGCGATTGGTATGTGGTTGTTTAGAATACCTCTGTCCTATATTTTGGGAATAACTATGGGCTTTGGTATAATGGGAGTTTGGTGGGCTATGACCATCGACTTGTTTGTTCGCTTTTTCTTAGTTGCTTGGCGTTACAACCAGGGCAAATGGAAAACTATGGAAGTATAGATAAATTATATATATTAAGAGGAGGACTTTAAAAATGTATTGTAGGGATATCATGATTGACCGCACAGAAGTCATAACTGTAACAGAGGATTACACTTTGACCAATGCTTTGAGAAGAATGGACTTGTATGGATATAGAGCACTGCCTGTTTCCAATTACGGCCGCTTAGTAGGAACCATCGATCTATTCAGTATTTATGAGCACCTCTATATTAAAAAAGATGTGGATCTAGATGAAGCAACTGTCAAAGATGTCATGCAGACAGATTTTGCCTATGTTTATGGGACTGATGTAGTGGAAGTAGCTGCCAGGCTTTTGTCCAATCAAAGAATCATGTTCCTTCCGGTTTTACAGGATGATACAGGGGATCAATTTATGGGAATTATCCCGGTCAATCGCCTCATGTATATGTTTCTGTCAGCTGTAGGTGCTGAGACTAAAGGAAATAGAATCACTGTTGTGATGAATAATGAAAAGGGCGCTTTTGCTCGTCTGACCAGACAATTGTTAAGAGCCGGAGCTAATATTGATGGACTCCTGTCCATCAACAGAATGCCCGGTCAAGCTCCCGATGACACGACCAGTCACGTCATCGTTAAATTTGAAGGTGATTTAGAAAGGGTTGCTCTGGCTTGTCAGGATGCTGGCATGCAAGTTTTGACCAAGGATACATTAGAATAAATCCTCTGGAAAGAAAAGGGCTGCCTTGCTAAAAGACAGCCCTTTTAAATGTAAGGCAAAGGAGGCTTTTTAGATGAGCGAAAACCAAAAAGAGTTGACCAAATTCTGTCAAAGTTTAAGAGAAGCTTTGCCTGAAGGCTGTCAGGTTGAACGCTTATTAGTCGATGAGATTGCCGGTCAATGGCATTTGATTTTAAAAGGCGCTAGCGAAACCGATGAACAGTTAAAATGTGAAGAAAAATTAAAGAATATCATAGCCAATCGTTGGCAAATTGAAATCGATTGGCAAGAGCAAAAGTCCCTAGTACCCACTGCAGAAATCGACCAGGCTGAAGCTTTGCCGGAAGCTACGGAAAAAATTACAGAAACATTTTTACAAGAAACTGAAGTGACTCAGCCGGATCAGTTAAAAGCAGAAACTAAAGAGGATTCACCTGAGGATGCTCCCGAGCCGGGAGCTGAAAGCAAGGAAGCTGAAGCAGAATTTCTTTCCTTTGAAGATCCTTTACAGGACAAGGTCAGAGTAATAGATTATGATATCGCCTCATTCGACCATCTGGAAGCGGATGGGGATGGACCTCCTCTGATCTATAAAAGTGAAGAGGAATATCAAAGGGAAATAAGCCAGGAATTTGAAAAGAAAAGGCTTGCTGAATGGGAAGGTTACTTGCGCCAGCAGGCTCAAAAAGTAAGCAGCCCCAAGAAAAAGAGTACTGAACTCTTAGGTAAAAAAATAAAAGGCAAACCGATTCCTTTAAAAGATGTGCAGGATGGCAGATCTACTAAAATTGTTCTGGGCGAGGTTTTTTATTTAAATCAGCAAAATCTGCGCAATGGTCAAACTCTTTATCTCTTTGATATTTACGATGGCACAGATTCCTTAGGAGTAAAAGCTTTAGTTCGTCCTGAACAAGCTGAGCAGAGGCGCCGTCCAATTCCTCAACGTTTAGAGGATTTAAAAGTAGGTACTTGGGTCAAAATAAGCGGAAAAGTTGAATACGATAGGTATGATTCCGATGAATTGGTTTTAATGGCAGATGCCATCAACGAAATCGAAGCACCGGTCAAACCTCGAATCGATCAAGCTAAAATCAAGAGAGTTGAACTCCATGCTCATACAAATATGAGCAGCATGGATGCTCTACCTGATGCCAGATCTCTGGTCAAAAGGGCTCATGATATGGGCCTAGAGGCTCTGGCCATTACTGACCATGGTGTTTTGCAGGCTTTTCCGGAAGCCGCTGCAGCAGCCAAGGAATTCGGTATTAAAATACTCTATGGTTGTGAAATCTATCTGATCGATGATTTGCAAGACCGCCGCTATCATCATTGTACAGTCTTAGCCAAAAATAAAAAGGGCCTAAAAGAGCTCTATCGCATGACCAGCAAAGCTCATTTAGAGAATTTTTATCGCCGACCCAGAGTTTTGCGTCAGGATTTACAAGAGCAAAGAGAACATTTGATTTTAGGATCTGCCTGTGCTTATGGGGAGGTATATACCAGCCTGCTCGATTCCTATAAAATGAATTTGCAAGCAGCTCAAGATAATGCCAAAGCCAAGGCAGAATTTTATGATTTTTTAGAAGTCATGCCGATTGGCCATAACAAATTTGCCATCGACAAAGGCTTGGTCGATAGTTTGGAAGATCTGGAAAAATTAAACAAACTGATCTATGAAATGGGCAAAGAACTGAATATTCCCGTTGTGGCGACCGGAGACGTTCACTTTTTAGAACCGGAAGATGTGATTTTTAGAGACATTTTGCAAGCCGGTCAGGATTACGAAGCAGATGAGAGTAAACCCTTATTGCATCTGCGCAATACAGAAGAGATGTTGGCGGAGTTCTCTACTTGGTCTGAGCAAGAGGCCCATGAAGTAGTTGTGACCAATAGCAATCTGATTGCCGACCAGATCGAAGAAATAGACCCCATGCCTGATCGTCTCTATCCTCCCAATTTACCCGGAGCTGCCGAGGAATTGAAGGAAATGACCTATCAAAAGGCCAGGGAAATGTATGGAGATCCTCTACCTGCCATTGTTTTGGATAGATTGGTCTGGGAGTTGGATTGTATCATCGGTTATGGCCATGCTGTTAACTATTTTGCCGCTCATAAACTGGTCAAAAAATCCATAGATGAAGGCTATCCGGTCGGCTCCAGAGGCTCGGTTGGTTCTTCCTTGGTGGCTACCTTGACCGGGATAACCGAGGTCAATCCCCTCAGCGCTCATTATCGTTGCCCGGCTTGTAGCTATAGTGATTTTAGCCTGGGGAAAGATTATGACTGCGGAGCGGATATGCCCGATAAACTCTGTCCAAAATGTCAAGAGCCCCTGATCAAAGATGGCTTTAATATTCGCTTTGAGGTTTTCATGGGTTTTGCCGGGGACAAAATCCCCGACATTGATTTGAATTTTTCCGGCGAGTATCAGATGCAGGCCCATCGCCATGCCGAAGAGCTTTTTGGTAAAGATTATGTCTATCGAGCCGGAACGATCAGCACTGTAGCCAATAAAACGGCCTACGGCTTTGTCATGAAATACTTGGAAAAGACTGGAGCTCAGCTGAGAAGAGCTGAAATCAACAGGCTGACCTTAGGCTGTACCGGCGTTAAAAGGACGACCAGTCAGCATCCCGGAGGTTTGATGGTAGTGCCGGCGGATATGGATATTCATGATTTTACAGCTGTTCAGCATCCGCCCGGGAAAGATGGCGCCGAAGTCATAACCACTCATTTTACCTATCAAGCAATTCACGATCATCTGATGAAATTGGACCTCTTAGGTCATGATGATCCCACTATTTTACGAAAATTACAGGCCTTGACCGGTGTTGACATTTCCTCTATTCCTTTGGATGATCCTGAGACGATGAAATTGTTCGTCTCAACCGAACCCCTAGGGGTAGACTCAAGGGAGATTGAATCGGAAACCGGCACCTATGGTGTTCCGGAATTTGGCACGCCTTTCACCAGAGCCATGTTGATGGACGCTAAGCCCAAGTACTTTTCCGACTTGATCAGGCTATCCGGATTTTCCCACGGGACCGATGTCTGGGCCGGAAATGCCAGAGAATTGATCGTCAAATACAATATACCTCTCTCCGAAGCAATTTCTACCAGAGATGCAATTTTAATCTATTTGATCGAAAAAGGACTACCCAATAGTTCCGCCTTCCAAATCATGGAATCGGTTCGAAGGGGAAGGGGCTTAAAAGAGGAAGAGGAAGCCTTGATGCGCCAACATCAAGTTCCTGAATGGTATATCGATTCCTGTAAAAAAATAAAATATCTCTTCCCCAAGGCTCATGCTGCAGCTTATGTTCTTTCCGGCTACAGAATTGCCTGGTTTAAAGTCCATCACCCAATGGCTTTCTACGCTACTTATCTGTCGGTCAGAGCCGGTGTCAACTTTGATGCCGATTTAGCCGCGGAAGGTGTAAATGCTCTGCGCACTGAAATCGCCAGAATCAAGCGCAAGGGCAATGAAGCGACAGCAAACGAGAGAGCAACTTTAACCCATTTGGAAGTAGCCTTAGAGGCCACTATAAGAGGAGTAAAATTTGGCAGAGTTGAGCTCTACCGTTCGGAAGCCAAGGAGTGGAAAATCGAAGAGGACAAGACTCTCTTGCCACCCTTTTCTGCCCTGCAAGGAATTGGCGTCAATGCGGCTGAAAGTGTTGTGGCGGCTCGCAATCAAGGTGGTCTTTTTACTTCCATTGAAGATTTGGTTCTGCGCAGCAAGCTGAATAAAACCGGTATTGAAATATTGAGAATTCACGGCTGTTTAGAAGGAATGAATGAAACAGACCAGCTCACCCTCTTTTAAAATGTGTACGTAAAAGCAAAGTGGAGTCTTTACTTCCATAGAGGATTTGGTTTTGCCCAGCAAGTTGAAGCAAACCGGTATTGAAGTATTGAGAATTCACGGCTGCCTAGAGGGAATGAGTGAAACAGCTTAGCTTACCCTCTTTTAAAACAAGTTCGTAAAAGCAAAGTAGAGTCTCTACTTACATCTGAGCTCTGGTTTTGCCCAGCAAATTGAAGCAAACTGATGTTGAGATATTGAGAATTCACAGCAGTTTAAATAGGAAGAAGGAAACAGCCTAGCTTAGCTTTTTTAAAATATGTAATAAAACTAAAGGATAAAAGGAGAGATGCAAATGGATAAGGAAAAAATTGCCAGGATCAATGAACTGGCCAATAAAGCCAAAGAAGTGGGCTTGACTGAGGAAGAGAAACAAGAACAAAAAGAGCTGAGAAGACTCTATGTTGAAAATGTTACTTCCAATTTAAGAGCTCAATTGGATAATGCCTACGTGCAAAAGCCGGACGGCACCACTGAAAAGTTGGAAAAAAGAGAAGGCTCTAAAGAATAAATTTGAAGGAGAAAATTATGCCAAATCATCGAGAGAAAATTCTTTTAACTGCTCAAGAATTGAGCATAGAAGATTTAGTCAAAGTAGCCAGAGAAGGTGCTTTAGTTGAGTTATCATCAGAATTGAAAGAGCGAGTTAATAAATCCCGAGCTTTAGTAGAAAAGATGATTGCTGAAAAAAGAGTGGTTTATGGAATTACAACAGGCTTTGGTAATTTTGCCACTGTGACCATCGACCAAGAGGATACTGAGGCTCTGCAACATAATTTAATCGTCAGCCACGCTGTTGGGGTTGGTGACCCTCTGCCTCAGGATGTAGTCAGAGCAATGATGCTCTTGAGAGCATATTCACTGAGTCAAGGTTACTCCGGAATTCGTTTAAGTGTGATTGAGTCCTTGTTGGCAGCATTAAACGCCGGCATGCATCCTTATATACCTGAAAAAGGCAGCTTAGGTTCAAGCGGAGATTTAGCACCCTTATCTCATATGATTATGCCCTTTTTAGGTTTGGGTCAAGCCTATTTTGAGGGAGAATTATTGGATGGAGCCGAAGCTTTGAAAAGAGCCGGGATTGAGCCTATAGTTTTACAGGCCAAAGAAGGCTTAGCCTTGAACAACGGCACTCAATGTATGACGGCGATTGCATCTTTAGCAGTTTACGATGCAGAAAAACTCTTGAAGTCTGCTGATTTAGTAGCAGCCTTGACCATCGAGGCTTTAAATGGAATTCCAGCGGCTTTTGATCCCCGCATCCATCAAATTCGCAATCATCCCGGACAGATTGAGACAGCAGCTACTATTCTCGAACATCTAGAAGATTCGGAATATACTGCCCCCAACAATCACCCCAGGGTGCAAGACGCCTATGCTTTGCGGTGTACATCCCAGGTTCACGGACCGATTAAAGAAGCCTTGGAATATGTCAAGACTGTGGTGGCCAGAGAAGTCAATGGAGTTACCGATAATCCTCTGATCTTCTTGGACACAGAAGAAGCTATTTCCGGCGGAAATTTTCACGGTGAGCCCATCGCTTTAGCTATGGACTTTTTCGGCATTGCCCTGTCTGAATTGGCTAATATCTCGGAACGACGCTTGGAGCGTTTGGTCAACCCAGCCTTGTCCAATGGCTTACCGGCATTCTTGACAGAAAACGGGGGAGTCAACTCAGGGTTTATGATAGTTCAGTATTCAGCTGCAGCCTTGGTCAGTGAAAATAAAGTTTTGGCCCATCCGGCCAGTGTTGATAGCATTCCCAGCTCCGCTAACCAAGAAGACCATGTTTCCATGGGAACTATTGCAGCCCGCAAGGCAGCCCAAATACTCAATCATTCCACCCATGTCCTCTCCATGGAGCTTTTAGGAGCAGCCCAAGGCATCGACCTAAGGGGTAAAGATAAGGAGTTGGGCAAAGGTACTAAAGCTGTTTACCGAGCCTTGCGAGAAAAAGTTGCTCCTTTAAAAGATGACAGACCGATGATTGACGATATGAAGGAAGCGTTTCTTTTAGTTCAAAGTGGATTTATAAAAAAATAGTTTGAAAGGGAGATTGTAAATGAGTAAAGTTGTACAGTGTATTCCTAATTTTTCCGAAGGTAGAAGACCGGAAGTAATTGAAGCGATTGTTGATGAAATCCGCAAAGTTGAGGGCTGTGAATTGCTCGACGTAGAACCTGATGCATCTCATAACAGAGTTGTTGTGACCTTTACAGGTACACCTGAAGCTGCCAAAGAAGCCGCTTTTCAAGCCTGTAAAAAAGCATCTGAATTAATCGATATGACCAGCCACGAAGGCGAACATCCTCGGATGGGCGCAACTGATGTCATTCCTTTCGTGCCGGTAGCCGGTATGACCATGAAAGAATGTGTGAAATTGGCTAAGGAGTTGGGCCAAAGAATCGCTGAAGAATTGGAGATTCCAATTTATCTATATGAAAGTGCAGCGACCAGACCGGAAAGAAAAAACCTGGCTACAGTCAGAAGAGGCCAATTCGAAGGTCTTTTGACAGATATAGCCAAGCCGGAAAGACATCCCGATTTTGGTCAGCCCAAAATGCACCCAACAGCCGGATGTACAGCCGTTGGCGCCAGAAAGCCCTTAGTAGCCTTCAATGTCAATTTGGCTACAACTGATTTATCCATTGCTAATGCGATCGCCAGAAAGATCAGAGGTTCTTCCGGTGGATTTGTCAATGTTAAAGGCATTGGTGTGGAATTAGAAGATAAGAATATGGTTCAAGTCTCCATGAACTTAGTCGACTTTAAAAAGACTTCGATCCATCATGCTTTCGAATTTATCAAAAGAGAAGCTGCTCGCTACGGTGTCAATGTAGTGGAAAGCGAAATCATCGGCCTTGTACCCATGGAAGCTTTGGTTGAAAGTGCTATTTGGTATCTACAAGCGGACGGTTTCAAAAACAAGCAGATCTTGGAAAAGCGTGTCTATAAATTCTAAGATAAGGGGATAAAATGGATTTTATTTTAACTAATATAAAACAGATGGTAACCAATCTGGGTCATGGTCAGGAACCGGTTAAAGGTCAAGCCATGAAGGAAGTTGGTTTAAAAGAGGGCTGGGCTATCAGGGTCAAAGACGGAATCATCGATTCCGTTGGACCTGAAGCTGAGATTCTTTCAGCTCGGGATGAAAATACCGAAATCGTCGATCTTCAAGGTAAATTGCTTTTGCCTGGGTTTGTCGAACCTCATACTCACTTAGTCTATGCCGGCGATCGAGCTCATGAATGGGCCTTGAAGCAACAGGGTGTTCCTTATTTAGAGATCTTAGCTCAAGGTGGGGGAATCTTGGATACGGTGCGCCAAACCAGAAGTGCCGGCAAAGAAGCTTTAAAAGAGCAGACTGCCAAGCGTTTGGAAACCATGAAAAGAGGCGGTATCACAACTGTTGAAATCAAAAGTGGTTACGGCCTCGATACAGCTACAGAATTGTTGCAATTGGAGGTAGTCAAAGAACTACAGGAAGAGCAACCCTTGGATTTAGTAGCAACTTTTATGGGAGCTCACGCAACTCCACCGGAATACAAGGATAATCCTCAAGCTTTCGTTGATTTAGTCATCAACGAGATGCTACCGGCAGTGGAAAAGCAAGGTATAGCAGAGTTTTGTGATGTCTTTTGCGAAGCCGGAGTCTTTTCACCTGAGGATTCATTGAGAATTCTAGAAGCAGGGATTGAACATAATCTACGCCCCAAAATCCACGCAGACGAATTGGGAGTCAGCGGTGGCTCCAGAATCGCTGCTCAAATTAAGGCTGTCTCCGCTGAGCATCTGATGGAAACAGACGAAGAGGGAATGGAATTGATGGCTGAAGCCGGAGTCATAGGTGTTTTATTGCCTGCAACTTCCTTCAATTTAGCCAAAGGCACTTATGCTCAAGCTCGCAAGATGCTGGAAAAGAACATGGCCTTAGCCCTTTCCACTGACGCTAACCCCGGCTCATCTCCCACCGAGAACATGCAATTCGTTCTCAGTGTCGCTTGTCTCTACTTAAAACTGAGTCCCGAAGAAGCCATAATGGCTGCCACTTTAAATGCAGCTCATGCAATCGGCCGAGGGGATTTAGTGGGCAGTTTAGATCCGGGAAAACAGGCTGACTTTGTCATCATGGACGCTCCCAGTATAGATTATCTGCCCTATCATTTTGCTTCCAATCACGTCAGTCAAGTCTACAAAAAAGGTGTGCCTCTATTATAAAAAGGGTGTGATTTCATGTCTTTCACCACTCAAGTCAAGGAAGAAACGAGTGGAAGATGGGATTATAGAGAATGCTGCTATAAAGCTGAGTTGACCGGCCTAATCGATACAATAGGCAATGTCAATATCTCAAGCCAGGGCCTTTCTCTGCATATTTCCACCCAAAACCCCCATGTGGCCAGGCGCATTTATCGTTTAATCAGCGAAAAAATAGGAATCGAGGCAAAGATTTATACTCGAACAGAAACCAGGCTGCTCAAAAAGCAGAGCTTTCAAGTTGCAGTCTTGGGTCAGGAAAACACTGTCAAGCTTTTAAAGCTGATTGGCAGGGAAAGTTGGCCCTTAGAAACCTATATTATACCGGAGAGCGTCTTAGAATGGTCGTGCTGTCGTAACGCCTATCTCAGAGGAGTTTTCCTGGCTTCCGGCTCAGTCAGTGATCCTAAAAAGTCCTATCATTTGGAAATGATCACTCACTGGCCGGAGCACGCTGTCCAGATTTTAGCCCTTTTAGACCGCCACGAAATCAAGGCACAGATCATCGAGAGAAAGAACAATCAAGTCATCTATCTCAAAGACAGCAATGCCATCGCGGATTTTCTGGTGCTGATTGGAGCTGTCAACGCCATGTTGGAATACGAAAACACTAGGGCTTTAAAAGAGACGATTAACATGGCCAATCGGATGAGAAATTGTGATTTGGCCAATACTGAAAGACAGAGTATCGCTTCTGATCAGCAAATCGATTATATCGAATTTTTGCACAGTAGAGGCGAGTATAGTAAATTGACCTCTGCCTTAAAAGAAGCAGCTGACCTGCGTCTTCTCAACCCTGAGGATAGCCTGAGGGAGTTGGCAGAGCAATTGCAAATCAGCAAATCGGCCTTAAACCATCGCTTTCGCTCGTTGAAGCAAAAAGCTCAAGAAAAAGGATGGGAACCCCAGCAAAGATAGACCTTAAAACAAGCAAAGGAAGTAATTGTGATGATCCAAATCATGCCAGGGAAAGAAGAACATTGGCCGGCGCTCAAGTCCTATTTGCTTAAGGATGATTCTGAAGATTATGTTGTCTACACTTGGCAGGATTGGTTGAAGAATTCTGATCAAGGAATGGTTTTAGTAGCATTGATCGATGAAATTCCTGTAGGTACTACCTATATTTCTTACATCAATCAGGAGCTCTGCTATTTTCAGGGAATCCGTATAGACTCCGCCTATCGAAGGCGAGGTATCGGCCAGGCTTTGACCAAGGCCAGTGTCAAAGAAGCTAAAGCCCAGGGTTTTAAAAGAGCTGTCTGTGGAATCGACAGCGATAATCTAGCCTCGCAAAGAGTCAGCACCAATGCCGGTTTTAAAAGAATCGGTCAATATCAAGCTTATTTGAATGAGCTAGAATCTTTGGCTGAACGGCCGAAGAAGAAAAGTTTAGGTAGCTGGCATCAGGTTTTAGCGGCTGACTTACCAGAATATCTGAAAATGCAAAAGAATTCCTCTGAGTATAAAAAGATGAATGGTTTCTTATTTTCATATGGTTTTTATCAATTGGAATTGAGCCAGTCCTTCCTGGAAGAGATAGAGCCCTGGGGAGATCAAATTCATTTTTATAAATATGAGATTGACGGAGAAATCAAAGGCTTTGTCAATATTTTCTTTGGAGACGAAGAGGGTTTTGATCGGAAAGGATTTTTAGTTCAGGGTTTACTCTTGGCGGAAGATCTTGATTTGTCCCAATTTTGGCAGGATTTCACCGGCTTTTTTACGAGAAAAGAATTCGACGGTTATCTTATCTGGATCTTCCCGGAAAACCCCTTGCTTGACTTTTTAAAGCAGGTTGGTTTTGAAATTTTACCGGGACAGGGTTATCAGATTTGGGCTCAAGATTTAAATTGAAAAGCAGCCCTGTAATTCACTAATTTATAAAAAATACCGAAGGCAAGATCAGCCTTCGGTATTTTTGTTTTCTATGGATAAATTATCTGAGACAAATTTTTAGATGGTTTATCAATTGTGGGAAAATTTATTTCTGTTATCTTGCAGACTTAGGCTTAAGTTTTACTTTCCACAAATACAATACCCGAATATAATCAGCTTGAACAATTGTAAGCATTTATCTTTCTCCTTGTGCGTTTTGCCTATACGAGAATGGTGAATTTTAGCTGCACTGGCAAGGCTGATTGTATTTTAGGCTTATATTTGTTGTATTTTTATCTTAACAAAAACCTAAGTTAGATTAAGATATTCTTATTGTCTATTAAAGAAACAATAAGATTCGGTCATTCTTAAAATGGGTTGAAATAGGCTAGGCTTTCGGCGATAAAAGCTTCGGCAGCGGGGGAGAGAGGGTGATTCTTATGATGGACCAAGTAGATAGTTCTATTTTCAATTTGGTCTGCAATTTCAAAAGCTTTGATATAGCCCAGTTCAATAAAATCTTGGGCTGCTCTTTTGGAAACAAAGGAAATCCCTAAGCCTTGTTTAACTCCTTGCAAAACAGCTTCGGTGCTATTCAACTGCACCCTTTGTCGAAGTTTTTGAAGATCAACACCCATCGCTTCTAAAAGGGAATCGCTTTCTTTTTTTGTACCTGAGCCTTCTTCCCGGGAAATAAAGCTCTGATGCATAATTTCTTCTACAGGTAAATTCTCGGAGAATTGGGCAAATTGGGGTGTATTTGGGGTTACAATGACCAAGGGGTCATCTATTAAAGGAATATAAACTAAAGGCGCCTTGTTTGAACTGAGAGCACAGATGCCTAAATCGGCTCCAAAATCCTTGATATTCTCTAAAACCTGATGGCTGTCACTTTGTTTTACCGTCAAGTTTAATTTCGGATACTTTTCCAAGAAATCTGGTAAAAATTTGGGAACCAAATATTGAGAGGGCACTGTTGAAGCACTGATGATTAGATTTCCTTCTACTTCAGTGTTCAATTTGTCCAAATGATTCAAAGCTTCTTCTTTCAGGCTCATGAATTTGAGCACATAAGGAAGAAGAGCGGTTCCACTGGGAGTTAAAGTGATTTCTTTGGTCGAGCGGATAAAGAGCTTTGTGTTCAGATCTTCCTCTAAGTTCTTAATATGAGCACTTATCGTGGGCTGAGAGAGATAAAGACTTTCAGCTGCTTTGGAAAAGCTCTTAGTGCGAGCAACTGCCAAAAAAATTTCCAATTGTTTGTTATCGAAAATAGCCACCTCCTAAATACCTAACCCTTTTAATACATCAAGGGTAAACATGACTTCTTCTAGATTATTATTAAAACCGAAGGAAAAGCGAATCGTTCCTTGGGGATAGGTACCTATCGTGCGGTGGGCCAAAGGGGAGCAGTGCAAACCCACTCTGGTCAAGATTCCATATTTTCGTTCCAGCAAATCTGCTAGTTCAGCCGGGTCATCCTGAGCCAGGGAGATGGAGACCACTGGACTTCGATTTTCTATCTGATCAAGGCCTTCCAGCTTAAACCTGGGATTTTCCTTAATTCCAGTGATGAAAGCTTGAGTTAAATTCAGCTCGTGTTGGGCAATGCTATCCTTAGGTTGGGCCAGCAAGTATTTCAAAGCTGCATTTAACCCGATGATGCCGGGAAGATTGATCGTGCCGGCTTCAAAGCGGTCCGGCAGAGTTTTTGGAATTTCTAAACTATGAGATAAGCTGCCGGTTCCACCCGGTAGGAGAGGCTCAGCCTCTAAGGCAAATTTTTCTGAGATGGCCATGGCACCAATGCCCTGAGGCCCCAGAAGACCTTTGTGCCCCGGAACAATTAAGGCGTCGGCTTTGAGCTTTTCCATGTCCAAGGAAAATGTGCCGGCTCTTTGAGCGGCATCGACTATAAAATATAAGCCATGTCTTTGGCAGATTTCAGAAATCTCATAAATTGGCAAAAATGTGCCGATAACATTGGAAGAAGCTGTTGTTACAATCGCTTTGGTTTTATTGTTGATCTGTTGCTCTAGCTTATCAAGGTCTAAGATTCCTTGCTTGTTTGTTTCAATTATGGTGTATTCAATACCTTGTAGAGCCAGTTGAGCCAAGGGTCTGATGACTGCATTGTGCTCTAAGGAAGTGCAAAGAACGTGATCGCCCGGTTGCAACAATCCTTTTAAAGCCATGTTGATGCCAATCGTTGCTCCGGGGATAAAAATCATGTATTTGCTGTCTTTCAGCTTGAAAAACTTGCTCAAGTTTTCTCGTGCCTCGTAGATTTGATAGGCTAAATCATAAGCTTCCCCATAGGTGCCTCTATTTACATTAAAAGCGCCCTCTTTGAGGAAGGAGAAAACTGCTTCAGCTACTCCGGGTGCTTTAGGAAACGAGGTGCTCGCTTGATCGAAATTTATTCTTTTCATATTGATTCACCTTAATTTTTTGATAAAAAAATTATATCATGAGAGATCAAACAATGTCCAGCTAATATTGGCAAAAACTATTAAGCTAAAAGCATTACTCAATAAAACTATTTGCCTTTTCGCTTTTTTTCACTTATCCTTACCATGGGGAAAATAAATGAAAAGGCGGGGATTTTTTGCTCAAATCTCATAAATTACAAATGCTCATAGGTGGTTTGATTGTCGGAATTATGGCAGTTGTTCTGGTCATCCTAGGAAACCCGGGAAACATGGGCCTATGTATCGCTTGTTTTATCAGGGATATAACAGGAAATTTAGGTTTGCACAATGGTAAAATTGTTCAGGCTATGAGGCCTGAAATAATTGGGCTACTCTTAGGTTCCACCCTTTGGGCAATAAAGAAGAAGGAGTTTCAATCAGTAGGTGGTTCATCTCCTTTGGTTCGTTTCATTCTAGGTACCTTGGTTATGATTGGAGCTTTGGTCTTCTTGGGTTGTCCTTTACGCATGGTCTTGCGCATGGCTGCAGGAGATTTAAACGCAGTCGTTGGGCTCCTCGGCTTCATAGTAGGTATTTCCTTAGGAGTAGTCTTCTTACAAAAAGGATTTTCCTTGGGTCGAACTCATCCCCAGAAGAGAGCCGAAGGCCTGGCATTAACGTTTGTGGCAACAGTAATTTTTATCGTATTTTTAATCGTCCCCGGTATTTTCTTCAACAGTGTTGAAGGTCCCGGTTCAATGCATGCACCTTGGATGATAGCTTTAGCTTTTGGTCTTATCTTAGGGGCTCTTTCCTATCAAACAAGGTTGTGTATGGTCGGTGGCATCAGAGATATTATTCTGTTCAGAGATTTTCATCTGATGAGCGGATTCTTAGCCATCTTCTTCGGCGGCTTACTGGTCAATCTATTCAACAATACATTTTCCTTGAGCTTTACCGGTCAACCTATAGCTTCTCCCGATCAAATTTGGAACTTTTTAGGTATGGTTTTAGTTGGTTTGGCCTCTTCTTTATTAGGGGGCTGTCCTCTGCGTCAATGTGTTTTAGCCGGGGGCGGAAATGTTGACTCGGCTATTACAGTCTTAGGCTTGATTTTCGGAGCAATTTTAAGCCATAATTTAGGTTTAGCCAGCAGTGGCAGCGGTAGTACTTTAAATGGTCAAATAGCTGTATTAATTGGTCTGGCAATCACAATTGCCATAGCCTTTATCTATCGAAGAAAGGAAGCATAAAAAATGGAAAGATTAGACGTGCGCGGATTGTCCTGTCCCGAACCTGTCTTGAGGGTCAGACAAGCTTTAAAAAACAAAGACGAATTGCTGGTACTCTTAGACAGCCAGATTGCCCTGGAAAATGTTAAACGGATGGCACAGAATATGGGCTTAATAATTGAACTGGAAGAGAAGAATGATGAGTATGAATTGAGTCTGAAAAAGTGAAAAAAACCTATGTAGCTACATTTTATACACATTACGGCGCCATGAGATTCTTGAAGATGATTAAGGAAAAAGGCTACAAAGGGAGAATGGCTCCGGTGCCCAGGTCTTTGTCTTCCTCTTGTGGAGTCTGTGTGTTCTTTGCAGGGGAGCCGGAAGCAGACTTTAATCAGTCCACAGATTTAGAAAGAATCTTGGAATGGGATGAAAGTTAGCTGCAGCCGAAGAAGATCTTGCTTCTTTTTGAAAGGGTAATCTGAATCAGACCTTAATCGGACTATAGACTTAGAAAAGTCCCGGAATGGGATGAAAGTTAGCTGCAGTCAAAGTAGAACTTGCTTCTTCTTGAAAGGGTAACCTGAATCAGGCCTGAATCGGCCTACAGATCTAGATAGAATCTTGGAGTGAGATGGGAGTTGGCTTAAGTCAAAGTAGATCTTGCTTCTTCTTGAAAGGGTAACCTGAATCAGTCTTTAATCGGACTATAAACTCAGAAAATGCCCTGGAATGGGATGAAAAATAGTATAAGTAAAGGCGGTTGTGATAAAAACAACCGCTTTTTTAGTCATCTGACAAAGAACCGCTTAAATGCTTAATATCCTATACTTGACTTATTCCTAGTAAAGCAGTAGGATATAGTTAAAGCCGAGTGCTTAAGTAGGAATTAAAAAAAGAAGGTGATCTTTTGAAGTTTTCGACGCGCAGTGAATATGGATTGCGCGCCATGGTTGTCTTGGCAGGTATTCAAGACAAATCACCTTTGTCTTTGCGCCAAATAGCTGAACAGGAAAGAATTTCAGAACAGTATCTAGAGCAAATCTTTATGGATCTGCGTAAAGCTGAACTGGTTCAGAGTGTCAGGGGCGCCTATGGTGGTTATTATCTGGCCCGAGATCCGGCTGATATAACAGTTAAAGAAATTTTAGAAGTTTTGGAAGGACCGATCTTTCATTATGAATGCCTGTCCGCTGATGGCCAAGGCTGTAGTTTTAAAGAAGGCCCTTGTTTAGTCCAAGTAGTCTGGAGAAAAATGCAAGAATCCATGACTGATATTCTGCAAGGCATGAACTTGCAAGGTTTACAAGAAGGAATATACGAATAATTTCTATATGAAAGGAAAGCTCAGATGGAACTAATCTATATGGATCATGCAGCAACCACCCCCTTAGATCAAAGGGTTTTAGAATATATGCTGCCAACTTTACAAGATGTTTATGGAAACGCCTCCAGTGTGCACCGTAAAGGTCAGGAAGCTCGCAAATTGGTTGAAGAAGCCAGAAGTAAAATTGCCGAAGTCATTGGCGCCACTCCCAGAGAAATCTATTTTACAGCCGGTGGAACCGAAGCCGATAACCTGGCAATTTTTGGAGTTGCTGAAGCCTTAGGCTTGACCAAGGGGCGCCATTTAATTACTACCAGTGTAGAACACCATGCGGTTCAGGATAGCTTTTTAAAGCTTCAAGAAATAGGTTTCGATATTACATTCTTGCCCAGCGATCAATATGGTAGAGTAAATCCTCAGGATGTTGCCGAAGCTATTCGACCTGATACTATCTTAGTCAGTATCATGCATGCTAACAATGAGATAGGCACAATCCAACCAATTGCAGAAATTGGCAAGATTACCAGAGAAAAAGGCGTTTACTTTCATGTTGATGCAGTGCAAACAGTGGGGCATATTCCCGTCGATGTGCAGACTATGAATATAGATTTGCTCTCATTGGCTGCTCATAAATTTTATGGGCCCAAAGGAATTGGAGCTCTTTATGTGCGCCGTGGGGTGCGGGTCAAACCTCATATTTACGGAGGCGCCCAGGAGCGAGGCTTAAGAGCTGGTACAGAAAATGTTCCCGGAATTGTCGGGATGGGCAAAGCTATTGAATTAGCCGTTGCCGAAATGGAAGAGCGGGGCAAAAAGGAGATTTATCTAAGAGATAAGCTGATTGAAGGAATTCTCAAGATACCCGATGTTAGATTGAATGGACATCCAACCGAAAGGTTGCCGGGAAATGTCAATGTCAGTATCCTCTATATAGAAGGAGAATCCATTCTACTTTCCTTGGATTTAGAAGGTATCTGCGCTTCCAGCGGCTCTGCTTGCACCTCAGGCAGTCTCGATCCGTCTCATGTCTTGCTCAATATTGGTTTAGACCACGCAACTGCTCACGGTTCTTTGCGCTTGACTTTAGGCAAAGACAACACTGAGGAAGAAGTGGATAGAGTATTAGAAGTTCTTCCAACTGTTGTTCATCGTCTAAGAGTAATGTCTCCGATTTGGCCGGAAAATCTTTTGAAATAAGAAAGGGAGTTTAAATATGGAATATACAGATAAAGTAATGGATCATTTCCAAAATCCCAGAAACATGGGAAAAATAGATAACCCCAGTGCTGTAGGCGAAGTAGGCAATGCTACTTGCGGTGATATCATGCGCATCTATTTGGATATAGAAGAGGATGTTATCAAGGATGTAAAATTCCAAACCTATGGTTGTGGTGCTGCTATTGCTACAACTTCGATTATGACTGAATTAGTCAAAGGTAAGAAGTTAGAAGATGCCTTAAAAGTTACCAACGCTAATGTAGCCGAAGAATTGGGAGGCCTTCCTCCTGTCAAAATGCATTGTTCAAATTTAGCTGCAGATGCTTTGCAAGCTGCTATTGAAGATTATAAGAATAAAAATCAGGAGTGATTCACAATGTCTAAAATTTGGGATATAGCTATTATTGGTTCAGGCCCGGCAGGAATGGCTGCCGCTCTTTATGCCAGCAGGGCCGGTCGAGAAACGGTCATCATTGAAAAGTTTTTCGCCGGGGGACAGGTTTTCCAAACCTTCCATATTGAAAACTATCCTGGAGTAAAGAGTATAGACGGACCCAGCTTGACTGATATTATGGCCGATCAATCCACATCTTTTGGAGCTGAATTGATGATTCAAGAGATTGTTTCCCTTGATTTAAAGGCTCAACCAAAGGAAATCCACTTTAAAAACGGAGAAACTCTTTTGACTAAGACCATTATCTTAGCAATGGGCGCTCAACCCAAGCTGATGGAGGTCAAAGGCGAAGAAGAGTTTACAGGCCGAGGAGTTTCCTACTGTGCAACTTGTGACGGTGCCTTTTATCGAGGAAAAGAAGTCGCCGTGGTCGGTGGCGGTGATTCCGCCTTGGAAGAAGCCATGTTCTTGACCAGGTTTGCCTCTAAAGTCAGCATAATCCATCGACGCAATGAGTTTAGGGCCACTAAGATTATTCAAGACCGGATCAAAGCCCAAGAAAATGTTGAATTGATAACCCCATATGTAGTCAAAGAGGTTGTTGGTGAAGGAAAAATGACAGGTCTGATTTTGTCCAATAGAGAAACAGGTGAGGAACGCAACTTGGAAGCTGAAGGCGTCTTCGTCTATGTTGGCTATGCTCCCAATACTGAATTGGTTACCCAACAAGTAGAATGCCAAGATAACTACATTTTAGCCGATGACAGGGATATGAGCACCTCTGTTGAGGGTGTTTTTGCTGCCGGTGACTTGAGGGTAAAGAATTTGCGACAAGTAGTTACAGCAGTGGCCGACGGGGCTATTGCTGCTGTCAGTGCTGATCATTATTTAAACGAATTGGAATAAAAATCTAAACCCGCAATTTATTGCGGGTTTTTCCTGATTCTCAGCGACATCCCTCCATTTTATCTCATCAGCTTTAAAAATAGGCTGATATTTATCCTGAGCTTCAATGGAGCCAGGTTCAGCTAGATTTTTTTTACCTGGAAGCTTACTCTAAGTCGATGAATTACTCAGCTTCCTGCTAATCCTTTACCTTAGAATTGTTTTAAAAAATTCTAAGGTAGAGCAAGACCTTTGCAAGGTTAAAGTAAGAGCTGAGGGAAGTATTTGCAAATTGTAAAAAAAGCATTGAAAAAACCAAGATTGTGTGCTATTATTGTAAAAATTTAAATCAAAGGAGAGTTTGCCATGTCTTTTCAGGAACGATTGATTGGTCAAGGTTTAACCTTTGACGATGTGTTGTTAGTGCCCGCCTATTCCGAAATTTTGCCCAGGGAAACTGATTTAAGCAGTCAATTGACAAAAAGAATAAAATTAAGCGTGCCAATTCTCAGCGCCGGTATGGATACGGTTACAGAAAGTCGAATGGCTATTGCCATGGCCAGAGAAGGTGGCATGGGGGTTATTCATGCCAATATGGATATTGACAGGCAAGCTCAAGAAGTTTTAAAGGTCAAAAGAAGCGAACACGGTGTGATCACCGACCCTTTTTATCTTTCGCCGGATAATTCAGTCTATGAAGCCTTAGAACTTATGGAAAGATATCGAATTTCCGGTGTTCCCATCGTGGTCGGCACTAAGCTGGTGGGAATCTTGACAAATCGAGATATTCGCTTTCTTGACTATTACGATGTAGATATAGGCAGTGTTATGACTTCCGAGAATCTTGTTACCGCCCAAGCGGGAATAAGCCTGCCTGAAGCCAAAAAGATACTGCAAGCACACAAAATTGAAAAACTCCCCTTAGTCGATCAAGATTACAATCTTCAAGGTTTGATTACGATTAAGGATATAGAAAAACTGCAACAGTATCCGGACAGTGCCCGCGACAGCAAGGGCCGTTTGGTGGTAGCGGCTGCAGTCAGCATCAATCAGGACACCATGATGAGAGTGGAACGCCTGGCTAAAGCAGGTGTGGACGCAGTTGTTTTGGACAGTGCTCACGGTCACAGCAAAGGTGTCATCGACAAGGTCAAGGAAATTAAGAGAAATTTCCCCGAAGTGGATATCATAGCCGGCAATGTGGCCACAGCTGCAGGCACATCTGCCTTAATTGAAGCCGGTGCCGATGTTGTCAAGGTTGGTATCGGTCCCGGTTCCATCTGTACTACCAGGGTAGTTGCAGGTGTCGGTGTTCCCCAAATAACAGCTGTCGCCGAATGCGCTGAGGCAGCCAAAGACTCCGGTGTTACTATTATTGCCGACGGAGGCATCAAATACTCTGGCGACATGATCAAAGCCTTAGCCGCCGGTGCTCACGTTGTCATGGTTGGAAACCTTTTAGCCGGAACAGAAGAATCACCGGGTGAGACCATCATTTATCAAGGACGCAGTTATAAACTCTACCGTGGTATGGGCTCTTTAGGTGCCATGGCAGCCGGGTCCAAGGCCAGATATTTCCAGGAAGAAGCAAAGAAATTGGTTCCGGAAGGAATTGAAGGTCGGGTCCCTTATAAGGGCCCTGTCTCAGAAACTCTTTACCAGATGATTGGTGGCATCAAGGCCGGCATGGGCTACTGTGGTTGTAAGAATTTGGAACAATTGCAAAAGGATGCAAAATTTGTTCAAATTACAGCTGCCGGCTTGAGAGAAAGTCACCCTCACGATGTTACCATTTCCAGGGAAGCACCAAACTATAGTTTGTAAAATTTCAAGAACAGCTCTTTGGCTTTAAGGGCTGTTCTTTGTTTTTTACCCATTTAGTCTTAAAAAGAAGGGAAGAGGAGCATAAATAGAGAAAATTATAAGGTATTCTATATTCAGAAAGGGGAGCAAATTTGCCTAAATATCCAAAGATTACACCACCTTTAGTGCCCTCTCCTCAGACTGTTCGTTGGCATAAAAAAGACTTACAATTGCCTCATATTTTACCAATTTTAATCGACCATGAAGTTTTAGATCAACTGAATTTTGATTTTCCGGCTTATAAAAAACAAATTGAAAACCATATCGGAATTGAACTTGTTTTACTACAGGCAGAAGAATACCAAGATGTCTGTTTGAACATCGACTTTAAAGCTATTCGTTTAAAAAGTGATGAGGCTTACAGAATTAAAATTGGCGATTTTGGTATTCTTATCGAAGTCCGAGCTGAAATAGGTTTGATCAACGCCCTTAAAACCCTGAAGCAAATATTTTTCTTCAGCGGACGAACCATGCCCTATTGTTATATAACCGATTGGCCTGATCGGCTTAAAAGAGGAATAGCTATTGATTTAGCCACCATAGCCGATAAAACCGAAGAAGAATTAGAGGCCTTACTCCAGCTTATTTCTTATGTCAAACTAAATTTTGTGCAAATACAGGTCGAATCCTATAAAAATTCACCATATTTACCCTGGTCTTTCATCAGGTTGAAAAATCTAGCAGCTCAATTGCAAATAGACTTGGAAATACTAAAAGAGCTGCCCAAAAAATCTGAATCGACCTATCTCAAGCCGGCTCCCGGTTTAGTTCAATTGGGCTTTAATCTTGAAGCTCAGGATCTGGCATCTAAATTCGAAGAAAATCAGGAAGAAATAATTTTTAAATTCGATAGAAAATCGGAGCTACTGGACCCTAAAATATTCTTATACTATCAAATTCCTTTCCTTGGGGCAGCACTCTGGTCCTGGCAAAAACGCCATGACAGCGATCTTCTCTTATGGCTGGATGATTTGGTTTTCAATGAAATGACAGGTTCAGCAGCCAGACTGATCCAGGATTTGCGGGATATCTTTCTGACCGATCAAGTTGAAAATCTTCCCTTGTTGAAGGATTTGTTTGATCATCTTTTTACTGATAAAAAAATAATTGAAGAAGACATGGAAGATATTTCAGCAATTGAAACTATGCTGGAGCTGGTAGAGGTCGAGAAAGGGCAATTGGCTTATTTGGAACTACAAGGAGTAAAAGGGAAAATATTTTTAAACCAGCTGATTTTATTTATCGATATGATCATCTTGGCGGGTCAGTATTATATCCTTTCTGTTCAAAATCAAGATCAAGATAAATTGACTTACTTGAAGCGAAGCGGAACAGAAATGATGGTAAAGTATAAAGAGATAAACAATTTATGATCAAGCAAGCATCTGTTAGCTTTAACTCGTGAGTATTATATCCTTTCTGTTAAGAATAAAGACCAAGATAAATTGACTTACTTGAAGCGAAGCGGAACAGAAAAGATGGAAAAGTATAAAAGGATAAACAATTTACAAAAAAATAGAGGAGGAAGTTTTATTATGGCATTGACAAAAAATCAAGATTTACTGTTGATTCCCGGCCCAACTCCAGTTTCAGATGAGGTCTATGAGGCTTTAAGTCATGAGACTTATTCTCATACTGATCCTCGTTTTGTTCAAGCATACAAAAATTCTTTGGATATGACCAAGGAACTCTTCAATTGCCAAGAGGGCGAAGTTTATGTCGTGGCTGGCAGTGGAACCCTTTCCATGGAAATGGCTCTGGTCAACACTGTCAAAGCAGGGGAGAAAATTCTGATTCTGTCCCATGGTTATTTTGGCGATCGCTTCATCCAATTGGCTCAAGCCTTTGGTATCGAAACAGATGTTCTGTCAGCCGACTGGGGCCAACATGTTTGCCTCTCGAAACTGAGAGAGCTCTTGGCTCAAAATGAGTATAAGGCAGTTACTGTGACCCATGTAGATACATCTACCGGGGTTGAGGCGGATTTGGAAATGCTGGTTCCGATTATCAAAGAGAGCGGTGCTTTATTTATTTTAGACGGGGTTTGTGCAACAGCTGCTATACCTGAGGACATGGGCAAAAGCTATGCCAATAACCCAGACTATAAGATCGACATAGTCTTAACCGGAAGCCAAAAGGCTTTAGGTATTCCTCCCGGATTAGCGATCGTTGCCTTTGGCCCTAAAGCTCTACAAGCCCGAGAAGAATTAGGACATATTCCGGCTTATTATAGTGATATAAAAAATTGGCGTCCCATTATGGAAAACCCAGGCAGATACTTTGCCACTCCTGCCATCAATATGATCAATGGATACGAGGCCGGACTAAAGCTGGTTATGGCTGAAGGCCTGGAAGCCCGTTATCAAAGGCATCGCCAGGTGGCTCAAGCCTTAGTCAAAGCTTTGGCAGTCTACGCTTTAGAGCCCCTAGCAACAGCTGATCACAGAGCTTCTACCCTAACCTGTGTTTTATATCCTGAGGGTGTTGATGATGGAAAATTCCGGAATTTCCTGGCAGAGAAAAAGATGATCGTTGCCGGTGCTTTAGGTCCGGTAGCCGGTAAGGCTTTCCGCTTCGGACACATGGGTAACACAACTGTGGAAATGTTAGAAGAAGCACTCGTTTTAATCGCTCAGGCCTTGCAAGATCAAGGGGTAAAAGTAGATGCCGAAAAAGCATTAGAGGTTTTCAAAAGTAACTTAGATAAATAATCAAGAAAAGGCCGCTTTTCTTTAAAGCGGCCTGAATTAACTAAAAAGAGGTTAGAATGATCATAGTATATGGAGGGTCCTTTAATCCGCCCAGCTTAGCTCATTTGCAACTGGCTCAAAGAGTTTTACAAGAACCCCAAGGGGAAAAGATAATCTTCTTGCCTGTAGGCAATGACTACAATAAGCCTGAATTGATTGACTGTCATCATCGCATAGCTATGCTGGAATTGATCTTAGCGACTGAAAAGCGGATGTTTGTTTCAGCTTTGGAGTGTCAAGATGAAAATTTCAAAGGCAGTTATTTCTCTTTACTGGCTTTGCAGAAAATCTACGCTCAAAGAGAAATAGCTTTTTTGTTGGGAGCTGATCACTTGCCAGGCTTGCCCTTTTGGATTGAAGGGGAGAGGCTTTTGACCGACTTTAAGATCTGGGCTATGCCGCGGCCGGGCTATCCTCTTAGGGAAATCTTAAGGCAGCAACCTTTGCTCGACAAATATAAAGAAAATATCAGGTTTTTACCTGATTATCCACTTTTAAACATTAGCTCTACAGCGATCAGACAAGCTTTAAAAGAAAACAAAGAAGAAGTATTTGGCTTGGATGATAAAATACATGAATATATAAAACAACATGGTCTTTATAGAGGTGAAATGGAATGAGCTTTTCAGATTGTCGTAGTTTTTTGAACTTGGCTACCTGCGATTTTCCTTTAGAATTAGGCAATATTGTTGAGAATCGAAGGCAAATAGAAAAAATCATAAAAGACGCAGATAACTTAAGTGTGCGCTGGCTCTTGTTTCCCCCTTTGGCTTTGACCGGTGCTAGCTTAGGTGATCTTCTCGGATCAGATTATATTTTACAGGAAGCTCAAGCTGCTCTTGTGGAATTGGCCTTGAGCACAGCTGCTTTGAAAACAATTGCTTTAGTTGGCTTACCAATATCTTGGCAGGGGCAAGTTTACAATTGTGTCGCTCTGCTAGCTTCGGGCAGGGTCCATTATTTAAAAGCTCAAACAGTCTTACAGGAGGAAAGCCGAGTCTTTTCACCTTGGGATAAAGATAAGAGTGTGACCATTGAACTTGGTCCTTGGCAGGTTGAATTAGGTGCTAAAGATATATTTGACGATTATTATGGTTGTAAATTGCGCTTGCTCCAAGGTCGAGAGGTCAAAGAAAGGGCGGCGTTTTCCTCCGATTTGCAAATCTATTTTGTTCTTGATCAAAAAGAGAGCAGGGTCAATTCATTTGCCAAGAAGAAGTCTAGAAATGAAACTCTCAGTAGGCTCAACAATTGTGCCTTGGTCTATCAAGGAGCCAGCTCCGGAGAATCCAGCGCTGCCTATGTCTATACGGGCAATTCAATGATTTTTCAAAGAGGCTCAACTCAACATTTGAGTCAGATAGATGAAGAAGTTGTTTTCAAGCCGATTAATATTCATCTCTCCAAAATCAAGGCTTGGCAGAAAAAAGAAAGCTATGGCCTAAGAAGAGCTAATTTGAATGGAGAAAACAAAGAAGCTTTTAATATTTCACTGGAGCCCAAGCCCCTTGAGCTCCAGGAGTTAGAGATTCAATTGCCAGAAAACCCTTGGCTACCTGAAGTTCTTGAGGAAAAAAATCAAGCCTTAGCTGAAATCTTCCAATTGCTGATCAAGGCGATCAATCGCCGTTTTAAGCTCTTGGGCAATTGCCGCAGTGTCATAGGTGTTTCCGGTGGGTTAGACTCCACCATGACCCTATTACTGGCCTCAGAAGCTTTAAAAGCCCTGGGGCAAGACAGTCAGAACATTTTAGGAGTGACTCTGCCAGGTTTTGGCACCAGTCAAAGCACTTATGATAACGCTCTTAAGATGATGGAAATCTTGCAGGTCAGAGTCAAGGAAATCGACATTAAACCTGCTTGCTTGCTTCATTTTCAGGATATTGGCCAGGATCAAAATGTTTTTGACCACACCTACGAAAATGCTCAGGCCAGAGAGCGAACCCAGATACTCATGGATTTAGCCAATAAAGAAGGAGCAATAGTCTTAGGCTCCGGTGATCTTTCCGAGATTGCTTTAGGTTGGTGCACTTACAATGCAGACCAGATGAGCATGTACAATGTCAATCATTCTCTAACCAAAGGGGTAATCAGAGAATTGATAGCTTGGTATATCGACAATAAGGCAGATTCTGCTTTAGGCGATGTTTTAAGAAAGGTTTTATCCACTCCCATTAGCCCTGAGCTTTTACCTTTAGAAAATGGCCAAATCGTTCAAAAGACAGAGGAAGTTTTAGGCCCCTATGTCTTACATGATTTCTTTTTATACTATTTTGCCTTTTTAGGACTTGCTCCCCAGGAAGTTCTGTTTTTGGCTGAAAAGACCTTTGCTCAGCTTGCGCCTAAGCAAATAGAGGAGAGCCTGAAAGGATTTTTGAGGAGATTCTTGACCCAGCAATTCAAGCGAAACCCTCTGCCCGACGGTGCCAGGGTTATGGCCTTTGGCTTTAACAGCCTGGATTGGCAAATGCCTTCAGATCTCAGTATTGCTCTCTGGCTGCAGCAATTTGGAGAGTAAGAAAATCTTTTTCTTTAGCTTTGACAGTTGAGATTAACTAATGCCTTCAGATCTCAATATTGATCTGTGGCTGCAGCAATTTGAAGAATAAGAAAATCTTTTTCTTTAGCTTTGACAGTTGAGATTAACTAATGCCTATAGAATTCAATATTGCTCTGTGGTTGCAACAATTTGAAGATTAGAAAAGTTATGGGTGTTGGCTTTGACAGTTGAGATTAACTAATGCCTATAGATCTCAATATTGCTCTCTGGCTGCAACAATTTGAAGATGCTAAATTTATAAGCTATCTGTCCGTTCGTTGAAACCTAGAAGTTGATTTGCTCGACTCTATAAAAATTCAAGAAAAGAGCCCGATATTTAACTTTCAGGCTCTTTTTCATTGTTCTTTTCAAAAAAACGAATTTCTACTTGCTTTTTTTAAGAGGAATCTGTATAATTCTTAATTAAAGTAGTTGAACAATGAGAGTGATGTTATGAATGAAAAAACTCAAGATAATAAAAAGCAATTTTATGCAATCGATATTATAAAATTCGTCTTTGCATTTATTGTAGTAGCCGCTCATATGTTTCCCTTCAGTTCCTATTCTGAAAAAGGAGATTTCTTACTCGTCCAAGGTTTGGCCAGGATTATCTTGCCCTTTTTCTTTATCACAGCAGCTTTTCTTTTCTTTAGATACAGTAATATCTCCTTGAAAGAAGATCCTGTTCTAAAAAAACGCTTATGGCGCTATATCGAAAGAATGAGCATTCTCTTCTTTTTCTGGTCTTTGGTGATCAATCTGTTCTTAGCCTTAGGTTGGTTGCTCTATGGAGTCAAAGCCGGGGTCTTTCAGCTTTTGCGCAGTTTCTTTCTCCCGGTTGGCTATGCCTTAGTGATCAATGATACCTTGTTTCAGGTTTTACCATTTAGTTCAGCTTGGAGGCTGGCTTCTTTCAAAACCTTCTTGTTTCATTTGATTCAGCCTTTCAATCAATATCATTTGTGGTATTTTCCTGCCCTGATTTTCGGACTTTTGTTCATATACCTGCTCTTCAGATACGTCAAACCCGTCTTTGTTTTGAGCTTAAGCATGGCCTTGTTTGTTTTAGGCTCTTTAGCCGATTCATATTATGGTGCCACTGCAAGTTTGCCTTGGTTGCATAAACTCACCGATATTTATTTGAAGATGTTTGAAACCAGCAGAAATGGCATCTTTTATGGCATCTTATTCCTGGCTATAGGAGCTTTCTTAGCTCGGCGACCACTTTATCTTAAAGCAAAGAGGGCTCGCAATCTCTTTATCCTTTTCTTTATTGGATTGTTCGTGGAATCGGGCATATTGAAATACTATAGTTGGCAACGAGATTATAATTTCCTTTACACAGCTATCCCAGCCGCAATCTTCTTGTTTCTCTGGTTGAAAGAAGTGGATTTAAAGGAAGCAGGTATCTATCGTAAGCTGCGAGAGGCCAGTGTCTTGATCTATTGCAGTCATGGCCTTTTTGTCATCTTGGTTCCGGTTTTGTTTAATATTTTTGGATTTGGTTCCTATATTGAAAATAGTATGGTCAAATTCTGGTTGGTCTTTGCAATTACAGCCGGTTTTAGCTGGGCTATTCTTTGGCTGGAGAAATTCCCTCGTTTGAAATTGTTGCGTTATCTCCATTAAACAAAAGAAAAGAGGTGGGAAGATGAAAAATCCCCAAGGCATTATCTTTGATCTCGATGGTACTCTCATTGACTCTTTGGGTATTTGGGTTGAAGTAGATTATCTCTATCTTAGATCCAAGGGAAAAGAACCTAAACCCAATTTAAGCGCCATTTTAAAGACCATGAGCATGATGCAGACCATTCAATTTTTTAAAGATGATTACGGTATCGAAGATAGTATCGAAAAGATGACAGAAGATGTTTACACCTTGGCTAAAAAAGCCTATAGAGACCAGATACCTTTAAAAGAAGGAGCTCTTGACCTTGTGGAGTTTTTTCATAAAAATCAGGTGAAGATGAGCGTGGCTACAGCCAATCATCGACCTTTAGCAGATGCTGCCATTGAGCGTCTGGGCCTGAAGCCCTATCTCAGTCATGTTCTGATTTGTGATGAAGTTGGATTTGGAAAAGAGGATCCTTTCATCTTTGAACAGGCAGCAAATTTGATGGAAACTGAAATTTCTAATACCATCGTTTTTGAAGATTCACTCCATGCTCTGCAGACGGCTAAAAGAGCAGGCTTTTATGTTGTTGGCGTCTATGATGCCATGGCTGAATGGGAGCAAAAAGAGTTGAGGGAAGAAGCTCATTTGTATTTGAACAGTCTAAGAGAGTGGCCGGGATTATACGATTAAAAAAAATACCTCCCTGGGTTTTTAAAACTCAGGGAGGTATTTTAATTATTCAAAATTGCTCTGATTATTTGCTTTTCAGCTTAACAATCATTTCTACTTCGACCGGTACATTTAAGGGCAGAGAAGCAACACCGATAGCAGACCTGGCATGAGCGCCTTTATCTCCAAAAATCTCGACGAAGAGTTCGGAAGCCCCATTGACCACTGCCGGTGCGCCGGAAAAATCAGGGCTACTGGCTACAAAACCAGTCACTTTGACTATTTGTTCAATATCTTCTATATCGGCTACTGTGCTGACTGCTGCTAAGCAATTGATCCCGCAATTCCGGGCTGCCTTATAAGCATCTTCAGGTGTGACATCGGTATCAACCTTACCAATATAGGGTAATTCACCGTTGATAGCCGGTAGTTGGCCTGAGGTATAAACATAGTCACCGACTCTAACGGCAGGTACATAAGCTGCAACGGGTTTTACAGCAGGGGGAATTTCAATACCTAATTCTTCCAGTCTTTTTGCAATGCTCATCATTGACCCTCCTAATTTTTTCATATAATTTATTATAGCACTAAATTCTTTCTTTGCATAGATAAGTTGTGGGAAATCACTAGAAGTTTTCCTTTTCAAGGGGGTTAAAATAAGGTATAATGGAAAAAACAAAGATAAGGAGGAGTTTTCATGTTGCTAAGTAAAGAACCTACTTGGAATCAACAATTGAAACAAATTCAAGAAATCATCGAAGAAAAACTGGAACGTCGCTCCTTAATCATCAAAATTATCGGAGGAGTTGCCAGCATCTTCATTGTGTCATCTTTGCTCACCAGCATTGTTGTGCAAAGACAGAGAATGAGACAAGTTGTGCGAACCAACCGCAACGGCCTTCTGATGGACTTGCAAGGCTTACGTCATTTGATTCGTCAGGGCTGTAAAGAGGATTGGGATCAGCGCGATACTAAGACCTTAATGGCTATTAGGCGCAGCGTTTTGGCTCGAATTTCCACCTTGGAAACTGCCGATTTGAGGCTGACAAAATTCTGGTCAAGATTGATGAATTATCTCAATTATGTCATGGGAGCGGTAGGCGAGTCAGAGTGTGATACAGAACTGATGAAAGATTTCGAAAAGATACTCTATCGCTTGGAGACAGCTTTGGAAAGTGATAATCCCTCTAAAAGAGATTTAGATTCTATTTTAAAGGATTTAGATGAATTAACAGCTGCTTAAATGTATAAATAGGCTTGAAGGAGGCTTTAAGGATGCATCAATTCAAAGGTATCTATGCACCTATAGCTACGCCTTTTAACGGTGATAGCATCGATTGGCCAGGGCTCAAGAAAAATCTAGATTTTTACAATCAGAGTAAATTAGCCGGGTTAGTAGTTTTAGGCTCCAATGGTGAATTTGCTCTTTTGAACAGAAAAGAAAAACTCGAACTCATAGCTTTTGTGCGGGAGCATCTGAGCAAAGACAAAAAAATGATCGCGGGAACAGGCTGTGAGACGACTCAAGAAGTTATAGACTTGAGCAATGAATGTGCAGATTTAGGCGCTGATGCAGCATTGATCGTCAATCCTTGGTACTATAAGGGAAGTTATAACGATGCAGTTTTAGCCAATCATTTTACTAAGATTGCCAATCAAGTCAAAATGCCGATCATGCTCTATAATATGCCTCGCAATACTTCGATCAGCATGTCTGCTAATTTAATTGCCCAATTGGCTCAACATCCTAATATCGTCGGGGTCAAGGATTCCGGTGGAGACATCGTTCAAATCACCAATATCATTCGTTTGACACCTGCTAATTTCAGTGTTTTTGCTGGATCTGGCAGTTTCCTCTATCCCACCCTAGCCATGGGGGGAGTTGGAGGGACTTTAGCCATAGCCAATATTTTGCCTGATTTCTGTGCCGATCTAGCTGCTGCAGCGCAAGCAGGTCAGCACGAAAAAGCGGTCAGCATGCAAAAGAAAATCATGGAATTAAATGCTGCCGTCACCTCCAAATATGGCATACCAGGCTTAAAAAAAGCTATGGACCTAATTGGTTTGGTAGGGGGGACTCCCAGAGAGCCGCTCTTGCCCGTAGATGAAGGTAAGACTGCAGATATCAAGAGACTTTTAGCTGAGTTTGATTTATAAAAAACAGCAAGTAATTTTGTTGAGAAGTTTATAAGCATGAAAAAGACCCAAGGTTTAACAGCCTTGGGTCTTTTTGATTGATACGCTCAGCATGGATGTAATTTTAAGGGGTCTTTGTTTTTATGGCAAGATTTTCTTTTATAGAAGTACAGACAGATTTACTCATCACCGTTTTCTCTTTTATTCAATTCATCTAAGGTCATGCTGAAGCCTTCTAAAAAGTTATCTAAAAAGAATTTGACTTCTTCTGCTTCAATGGCTAATAAATCTTCATAGATACTTTCCTTGGCCATGGAAAATTCCTTATTACCTGCTTTTAATTCTTCTACACATTTTAAATAAGCGGTAATTTTGTCAGCATATTTGACAATTTTCCATTCTTCTTGATCTTGAATATCGTTGAACAGGAGAGAATAATAATCATCCTTCAATTCCTCCGGCACCATCTCGTAGAGGCGCAGAGAAGCCATTTCTTCTAATTTTACATAGGCTTGGCGAATTTCCTCATTGTAGTATTTAATCGGAGTGGCCATGTCACCGGTGATGACTTCGCTGACTTCATGGTAGATGGCCAGAATAGCTGCTCTTTCAGGGTCAACCTCTCCTTGAAAATATCTGTTTTTAATCAAAGCGATGGCATGGGCTAACATCGCTACTTGCAGAGAATGCTCTTGAATATTCTCCTCTTTAGTGTTGCGCATGGTGTTCCATCGGTTGATATATTTCATCCGGCTTAAATATGCGAAGAAGATGCTCATAGTGACCTCCCAGTCGGGTAAAATTGTCTTTGTTCTTAATTTGTATTTCTGCTCAATCTATCCTATATCCTCTAAAGTTTAGGTTTCTTGGTGACTGCCTTGTTCGACGATGCTTCCTCGAGCAGTCTTAGTCGATAACCAGCATTTTCTCTTGTTGGAGGAATTGAGTTTCGTAGAGCTTGCGATAGATACCATTGGGAAGCTCAATCAGCTCTTGATGACTGCCTTGCTCGACGATGCTTCCTCGAGCAGTCTTAGTCGATAAAATCAGCTAGCATTTTCTCTTGTTGGAGGAATTGAGTTTCGTAGAGCTTGCGATAGATACCATTGGGAATTTCAATCAGCTCTTGATGACTGCCTTGCTCGACGATGCTTCCTTGGTCGATGACCATGATCAGGTCGGCGTGGCGAATGGTGGAGAGACGGTGAGCGATGATAAAGGATGTTCGCCCTTGTAATATTTTTTTCAGGGCTTGTTGAATCAGGGTTTCCGTTTCTGTGTCGATGCTGGAAGTTGCTTCGTCTAAAATTAAAATTCTGGGATCAGATAAAATAGCTCGAGCAAATGCAATCAGCTGTCTTTGCCCGGTAGAAAGAGTGCCCCCTCTTTCTTCTGTGACGCTAGCGTAACCTTGGTCCAACTCTTTGATGAAATTGTGAGCATTGGCAGCATTGGCCGCTTTTTTTAGATCTTCTAAAGTGGCATCTAATTTGCCATAGCGAATATTTTCGGCAATGGTGCCGGCAAAGATGAAGGTATCCTGTAAGACGATGCCCAGCTGACTGCGTAAACTGTTCAATTTGACGTCTTTTAAATCGTGACCATCGATCAAGATCTGACCGTCTAGGGGGTCGTAAAAGCGGGAGAGCAGGTTGATGATGGTTGATTTACCGGCTCCTGTGGGGCCGACTAAGGCCACCGTTTTCCCCGGTTGGATTTTAAATGAGACATCTTTTAAAACAGGACGATCACTTTGGTAGGAGAATTCAACATCTTTAAATTCCACTTGTCCTTGAATTTCCGGTAATTCATAGGCATCCTTCCGGTCATCGATCAGAGGAGGATAATCTAAGAATTCAAAGACCCTTTCGGCAGAGGCATTGGCGGAGAGCAATTGGCTATAAAATCTGGAGATGGTGGACAGAGGAGACCAGAATTTATTCATATAGGAATAGAAGGCATAGAGAGTACCGTAGGTCATAGTTCCTGCTAGAATTCGCTTTACACCAAAATAGAAGACGAAAGCCGTGGCTATGGCTGCTGTTATATCAACGATAGGCCAAGCTAAGAGTTCTAAAAAGACTGGTTTCAAATAAGTATCTCTAAAGCGACGATTGATCTCGACGAACTTATTCTGGTTGATCTCTTCTCGGTTGAAGGCTTGAATAACCTGCATACCCGTGATGGTTTCGTTGACATGAGCGGTCATAGTGCTGCCAACTCGGCGGTGCTGCATCCACATTCCGCGTAAGGGTTGCTGTTCGTAATAGACGAAAATAGCAATGAAAGGAACGAGGCTAAAGGAGATTAAAGCCAGTTGCACATCTAAATAGAGCATCATAAAGACTAAGACGACCAACATAAAGGCCTGGCTTAGCAAGTTGATCAAGCCGCCATTGATTAAATCGGCAATTCGATTGACGTCAGTGGTCAAGCGAGCGATGATTTTACCTACAGGGCGACTGTCGTAAAAATCGAAGGAAAGTTTTTGGATATGGGCAAAGACCTGTTCTCTTAAATCGTAGAGAACCCCTTGTCCGGTTTTGTTGATGGTAATATTTTGCTGGCGATTGGCTTGCCAACTGATCAATGAGGTTAACAAATAGAGCAGGGACATGAAAATTAAGAATCGGAAGTCCATCCCTTCGATACCACGATCGATGGCGCTGCGCACGATCAAAGGCTCCAAGACACCCATCATAGTGCGCAAGGAGACGAAAAAGATTGCCAAAGAAACTCCTCTTTTATAGGGCTTGATATATTCTAGCATGCGCTTTAAGAGTCTAGCATCAAAAGCTTTTTGGTCCAATTCCTGTTCTTCTTCTTCCACATCGAAGAGGTTTTTAATTAGGGTATTGTCGCTGTCGCTCATCAAATAACCTCCTCATCAGTTTTTTCAATTCGCTCCATCTGTTGGGCAAATAATCGGGCATAGCTGCCATTTAAGGCCAGCAGTTCCAGGTGATTGCCCATTTCAGCAATTTTACCTTCTTCTAAAATGATGACTCTATCGGCATTTTGGATGGTCGAAAGTCTTTTGGCGATGATTATGGTGGTGCGCTGCTCCATGATCTTTTCTAGAGCTTTTTGAATTCGTTGTTCAGTTTCTATATCGACACTGGAAGTAGCTTCATCGAGAATCAGCACCTTGGGATCCATAAGTATGGCCCTGGCTAGAGCAACTCTTTGCTTTTGGCCCCCCGAGAGCCCTAAGCCTCTCTCACCAACCAGAGTGTGGTAGCCATGGGGCAGAGTATCGATAAAGTCTGAAATTTGAGCAGTTTCAGCAGCATTTTTCACGCTTTCAACATCAGCTTGAGGTGAACCAAAAGCGATATTATCTCCAATAGAAGTTGAAAATAAAAAGGTCTCCTGTAAGACCATGCCAATATTGGTTCGCAATTGCTTTAAAGAAATATCCCTGATGTCAACACCGTCTAAATAGATGGCACCTTGGCTGACATCATGAAAGCGTGCAATCAAATTGATTAAAGTCGTTTTTCCCGAACCGGTAGCGCCGACTATAGCCACTCGTTCCCCTGGTTTTATTTCCAGATTAATATCCTGGAGAACAAAATTGTCGGGATCATCGGCAAAACTGAAACTGACATCGGTAAATTTTATATTTCCTTTGACCTCTGAGATCTTGGTCGGATCATCTTTTTCTTCAATGTCTATCTTCATTTCCAGAATCTCGAAAACTCTAGGTGTGGCTGCTAAGGCGCGGTTGAGCATATTGATTAAAAAGCCTAACATCCGGATGGGCCACATGAATTCCCAGAGATACATATTGAAAGAAAGCAGATCTCCCATGGTGATTTTGCCGGCATAGTATTCCAAGCCTCCGAAGAATAAAAAGGCGATGATGGCAAAAGCTGTGACTAATTCCATTAAGGGATTGTATCTGGCCTCTAAACGGGCTCTGGTAATATTTTTATCACGATAATCGATGTTTTCTTTTTTGAATTTTTCGATTTCAAATTTTTCTCTTGCAAAAGCTTTGACCACTCTGACACCGGAAATATTTTCTTGTAGGGATGAAGTCAAATTATCCATCTGCTCTCTGACTGCTTCCCAGGCGGGTCTGACAATTTTGTTGAAACGATAGACGATAAAAAAGAGCAAAGGTAACATTAAAAGGGTCTTAGCAGCCAGAGTAGGGCTGATCCGAAAGAGGAAATAAGTCGTGCCTATGATGGAAATTGTATTAGAAATCAGATCTAAAAAAGACCAGCAAGCGAATTGCTGGATAATATCAACGTCTTCGGTAATTTTAGCTAAGACCGAACCGGTCTGTGTTTTGCTGAAATAGGATAAAGATAATCTTTGCAATTTGTCGTGAAGCTGCAGACGTAATTGCATGGAAAGCTTCTGCCCCAACATCTCAAAACCATACCATTGTATGAAAACAACGATGCCTCGCAATACCCAGAGCAAAACATAAAAAAGGAGCAATTTTTTAATGTAATTTAAATCTCCGGAAGGTATGCCAAAATCGACAAGCTCGCGAATCAGCATGGGCGGATAGAGCTTGAAGAAATTAGATGCTAAGACAAGCATCAACAATATGGAATAATAAAAAGCATGAGGCTTTAAAAGTGAGAGAATTTTTTTGAAGTTAGCCAAAGTCATTCTCCTTTGAGTGTGGTTTTAAGATAAAATTGGGTTGAGTCAAGAGGATTATTTGGTCTTTAAGGCAAAGCGATAAATGGCATCTGCCACCCCGTCTTCTTGGTTTGATTTGCCCACATAATGAGCATGCTCTTTGGCCAGTTCCTGGCCATTGGCCATACAGACAGAAAACCCGGCAGCTTTAAACATATCGATATCATTTCCCCCGTCTCCTATGACCATGATTTCCTCAGGAGGAATATTATAATAATCAGCCAACCAATTGACGGCAAAGCCCTTGTTGATGCCTACCGGGCCGATTTCTAGAAACTCCGGATAACTTCTGGTGATGTTTAGAATATCAGCGTGTTGGTTCAAATCTTCTTGAGCTTTTAGAATGTTTTGGTGATCGTCTTCGTAGATGATTTTATGGATTTCCCAATTGGCGTCGAAGTGTTCACTTTGAAACCACCTGCTTAAAGGGCCAACGACTCTCACTTCCATGCGATGCAGGGTACGATAGCGTTGAGCTATAGGGCTATCTTGAGCTGCGATGAAGATATCTTCCACGGCGGCATTATTCATCCCACCATGGTTTTCCAAAACCCGGCTGGCTGTGATGGCTGCTTGCAAAGATAAAGGGGCCGAAAATAAAGTCTGATGACTCAAACCGGTTTTAATCAAACCGCCTTCATAGGTGACGATGGGAACATCAAGCCCCAAAACATGTGCATAGCGGCTGGCTGAACCATACATCCGACCGGTGACAAAAATGATGATGATGCCTTTTTCTTGAGCTTCTTTTAAAGCTTGAAGATTGGCTGGGCTTATTATTTTATCATCGGTTAAGAGAGTATCGTCTAAATCCATGGCTATAAGACGTATGGGCTGAGTTGGCAACATGAAATCACACCTTTTAAGAAATTCATCACATATTTCATGATTTCACCCTTTTTATCCTTCATATAATAAAGAGAGTGTTCATTTGTCTTTAATCTGTAACATAATAATTAACAAATCGGTGAAAATAGTTGAAAAAGGATAATCTGAATAATAGAAAAACAGGCTGCGGCAAGTCTATTGCTGCAGCCTGTTTTAGCTAAATTTTCAATTTTTTCTTTGGCCGATATTTCGTCGGTAATGGATATCCTTAAAATGGACTTTTCTAGCCTGTTCATAGACATAATTTACGGCGCTGGCTAGGCCCTTTTTGCTGCTAGCTAAACTTGAATTCTGCCAGCAGAGCACCTGGCCTTAATCAATTTACATCTGGCGCCGACCGATATCACGTCGGTAATGGATATCCTTAAAATGGACTTTCCTTGCTTGTTCATAGACATAATTTACGGCGCTGGCTAGGTCCTTTTTGCTGCTAGCTAAACCTAAAACTCTGCCGCCGTTAGTAAAGTAAGCGCTGTTCTTTTTGGCAGTACCGGCGTGAAAAACCGTTATATCCTCAGGTAAATCCTCAAGCCCAGAGATTTCATAGCCTTTGTTGTAATCTCCCGGGTAACCACCTGAAGTGAGAATCAGACAGGCAGCATGTTGGTTTTTCCAAGTGATCTTCACTTGATCAAGGTGTTTTTGGGCACAAGCGGAAAGAGTTTCCAGGAGATCGCTTTCTAAAAGCATCATCAAAGTTTGGGTTTCCGGATCGCCGAAGCGGGCATTGAATTCTAAAATTTTTGGCCCTTCTAAAGTCAGCATAAAGCCAATGAACAAAACTCCCACAAAAGGAGTTCGGCTTTTGTCCAGCTCTTCAATGGTCTTAGTAAAGACTTCTTCCTGCAAATATAGGAGCATTTCATCATCAACATAGTTGAGTGGGCTGATACAGCCCATGCCTCCTGTGTTGGGACCCTGGTCATGGTCGAAGACTTGTTTGTGGTCTTCCACCGGCGGCATCAATTTGATGTTTTTACCGTCGGAGAAAGCCAGCAAGGAAAATTCTCGACCGATTAAAAATTCTTCAATGACCACGGTTGCTCCGGCTGAGCCAAAAGTTTGTTCCACCAACATGGACTTTAAAGCCTCTTGGGCTGCTTCTAAATCTTCAGCGATGATTACACCTTTACCCAAGGCTAAGCCACTTGCTTTGATGACTATGGGGAAGCCCTCTTTTTCAATATAGGCAAGGGCTTGATGGTAATCATCGAAGCTGGCCCATTTAGCTGTGGGGAGTTCCAATTTTGACATGAACTCTTTAGCAAAAGCCTTGGACCATTCCAGTTTGGCCGCTTCCTTGCTCGGGCCAAAGACCTCAATGCCTGCTTCAAGAAAATCGTCGGCTAAGCCGGCGGCCAGAGCATCATCGGGGCCAATGACGACTAGATCAATGGCCAATGATTTGGCAGCTTGACAGAGTTCTTGATTGGCTGAAGCTTTAATGGGTAAAACTTCGGCAATTTCAGCAATGGCATCGCTGCCCGGGGCACAATAGAGTTTTTTTAGTAAAGGAGATTCAGCTATTTTTAAGCAGAGGGCATATTCTCGTCCTCCACTACCTATGACTAAAACATTCATCTTTAGCCTCAGTGTTTGAAGTGACGCTGGTTAGTCAAGAGCATGGTGATGTTAGCATCTTCAGCTGCTTCGACCACTTCGTCTTGCTTGAGGGCACCTTTGGGCTGGACAATCAGGGAGATCCCGGCATCGTCAGCTTCTTCTATGCTGTCAGCAAAGGGGAAGAAAGCGTCTGAAGCTAAAACAGCTCTTCTGGCTTTGTAACCGGCTTGTTCTAGGGCGATTCTAGTTGCTTCAACTCGATTCATCTGGCCTGCTCCGATACCCAAAGAGACTCCGTCTTTGACCACAACAATGGCATTTGATTTGACATGTTTGACTAAAGTCCAGGCAAACTCCGCATCCATCAACTCTTTGTCGCGAGGTCTAGGCCCGGCAACATGTTCCCATTCATCCTTTTTAACTTCTAAAGCGTCAACTGATTGAATCAAGAAGCCACCGTCAATAGTCTTGATTTCAAAACCGTCTTTGGCTTTTTGTCTTCTGATAGCTGGTAAAGCTAAAAGACGTAGATTCTGTTTATCTTCTAAGATTTCTAGAGCTTCTTGGCTGAAGGAAGGAGCGATGATCACTTCTAAAAAGATTTCTGCCAATTGTTCGGCTGTGTCCTCATCCACCTCGCGATTTAAAGCGACAATACCTCCGAAGATGGAAACAGGATCGGCATCGCGACACAATTCAAAGGCTTTTTCCAGTGTATCGGCGTAAGCTGCTCCGCAAGGATTAGCATGTTTAACGGCAATGGCAGCTGGCTTGGCTGTAAAATCCATGATCATTGCTAAAGCTGCATTGGCGTCGTTGATATTGTTGTAGGAGAGTTCTTTGCCTTGTAATTGTTTGGCTTTTAAAATACTGGGGCCTTTGCTTAAGGGAAATTCATAGAGAGCAGCTTTTTGATGGGGGTTTTCTCCGTAGCGCAGTTCTTGTTTGAGTCGACCTGAGATGCTCAGCTCGGCTGGGAAGGTGAGGACTCCTTGTTTGAGTTCTTCTCCCATCCATTGGGCAATGGCTGTATCGTAGGAGGCGGTGTGACGGAAAGCCTTGAGAGCAAATTCTCTTCTCAGCTTCGTTTCAACTTCTCCTTTATCCCTGATCTGTTCGATCAGCAAAGGATAGTCTTCCGGGTCGACCACGACAGTTACATATCTATGATTTTTGGCAGCGCTTCTGACCATGGCAGGGCCACCTATGTCGATGTTTTCAATTGCATCGGCCCAAAGCACATCGGGATCACGCACTGTGTTGACAAAAGGATAGAGGTTGACTACAACAAGATCGATATTGACAATTCCTTGCAAACCCATGGCTTCTCTGTCATCCGGGTTGTCACGGCGATTGAGGATTCCTCCATGGACTTTAGGGTGGAGAGTTTTCAAGCGGCCATCCATCATCTCAGGAAAACCGGTCAATTGGTCTACGCTTTTGACGCTGATTCCGGCAGATTTTAAGTTTCTGGCAGTACCTCCTGTTGAAACGATTTCAATGCCTTGGTCAACTAGAAATTGGCCTAACTCGACTAAGCCTTTTTTGTCGGAAACGCTGATCAATGCTCTTCTGATACTCATTAGTCTTCATCCTTTCTTTGACTGATTTTGACTGTATTGTTGCTAATGCTCAATCTGCCTTGACCAAAGAGGCGAACAGCTTCAGGATAGGCTTGGTACTCTGCTGTCATGACTCTTTGGGCTAGGCTTTCTTCTGTGTCATCTTCTAAAACAGGAACGCATTTTTGCACTATGATTGGACCGGTATCCTGGCCGGCATCGACGAACATGACGGTGCAGCCACTGACTTTGACACCAGCTTTGAGGGCCATGCGATGAACTCGAATGCCATAGGCTCCTTGTCCGCCAAAAGCGGGGAGTAGGGAAGGGTGG